>PJUE01000381.1_pt1 | contig 31855 bp, 34 predicted proteins | sample 1512171 | NCBI WGS metagenome assembly PJUE01 (sample SAMN08177674, study PRJNA422409) | Feces metagenome, whole genome shotgun sequencing project. | isolation source: Chicken feces (3) enriched on wood chips: alkali lignin treatment | host: Gallus gallus | place: USA: Madison | collected 2015-01-15
GGCCTCGAACACAAGATGGGCATCCACGGCAACGCCACCGCCGTCATGGCCTATGAGAACGCCAAGGGCTGGCTGATCGGCGAAGAAGGCCGCGGCATGAACAATATGTTCGTGGTCATGAACGAGGCGCGCCTGGGCACCGGCCTGCAGGGGCTGGCCATCGGCGACGCCGCCTATCAGGCCGCCGTCGAGTTCGCCAACGACCGCCTGCAGGGCCGCAGCCTGACCGGACCGAAGAACCCGGACGGCCCGGCCGACCCGATCATGGTCCACCCGGACGTGCGCCGGATGCTGCTGGAATCAAAGGCCTATGTCGAAGGCGGCCGCGCCTTCATCCTGTGGACCGCGCTGCAAGCGGACCTGCAGAAGGCCGCCGATGAAGCCGTCGCCACCAAGGCCAAGGACTACATGGGCCTGATCACGCCCGTGCTGAAGGCCTATCTGACCGACAAGGGCTTCCACGTCGCCTCGCTGGCGATGCAGGTGCACGGCGGTTCGGGCTACACCGAGCATTTCCCCGCCTCGCAGTATCTGCGCGATGCGCGGATCACCATGATCTATGAAGGCACCAACGGCATTCAGGCGCTGGATCTGGTGGGCCGCAAGCTGCCGGCCAACGGCGGCCGCGCCATCATGAGCTGGTTCGCCGACATCGACGCCTTCGTCGGCGAGAACGGCGACGACGAGGCGATCAAGCCCTTCGTCGACGGCCTGGCCGACGCCAAGAAGAAGCTGCAGGAGGCCACCATGTGGCTGATGCAGAACGGCATGGCCAATCCGGACAACGCCGCGGCCGCCTCGACCGACTATCTGCACATCTTCGGCCTGACGGCCTACGCCTTCCTGTGGGCGCAGATGGCCAAGGCGGCGCAAGAGAAGATCGCCGCCGGAGACGCCGATCCCTACTACGCCAACAAGCTGATGACCGGCCGCTACTTCGTCGAGCGCATCCTGCCCGACGCCGGGGCGCACCTGAAGAAGCTGAAGTCCGGCGCCGAGGTGCTGATGCAGATGCCCGCCGAGGCGTTCTGATCCGCTTCTGATCCAGGGGCCTCTCTCGCCACGGCGGGAGAGGCCCTTTCTTTATTGCAGAAGGGCGGCGCAGACCGCCCGCGTCAGCAGGAAACACCCCATGAACGTCCTTGGCAGCCCCGAACCCGACTTCATGAAGGAAGAGGAGATCGTCCTCTTCTCCGACTCCGTCGCCAAATGGATCGACGAGCACGCCCCGCAGGAGAAGTTCCAGCAGTGGATCGCCGCCTCCTCGGTGCCGCGCGGGCTGTGGAACGCGGCGGGCGAGGCCGGCCTGCTGGGCTTGTCGCTGCCGGAAGAGGACGGCGGCTTCGGCGGCGATTACCGGCACGAAGTCGTGCTGATGCGTCAGTTGGGCTGGAAGGGCGCGGACCACTTCGGCATCAGCCTGCACAATGCCATCGTCATGCCCTACATCTGGCACTACGGCACGGCCGAGCAGAAGGCGCGCTGGCTGCCGCGACTGCAGTCGGGCGAACTGGTCGGAGCCATCGCCATGACCGAGCCGGGCGCCGGGTCCGACCTGCAAGGGGTCAAGACCACCGCCGTCAAACAGGGCGACTGCTATGTCCTGAACGGCTCCAAGACCTTCATTACCAACGGTCAGCTGGCCAACTTCATCATCGTGGTGGCCAAGACGGACCCGGCCGAGGGCGCCAAGGGCACCAGCCTGATCTGCCTCGAAACGGACGGGGCCGAAGGGTTCGAGCGCGGCCGCAACCTGCACAAGATCGGCATGGAGGCGAACGACACCTCCGAGCTGTTCTTCAACGATGTGAAGGTTCCGCTGGAGAACGCCATTGGCGGTACCGAGGGCATGGGCTTCGTCCAGCTTATGCAGCAACTGCCGCAGGAGCGTCTGAACATCGCCGTTCAGGGCGTGGCCGCCGCCGAGCGCGGACTGTCCGAGACGCTGGCCTACGTCAAGGAGCGCAAGGCCTTCGGCAAGCGCGTCATCGACTTCCAGAACACCCAGTTCAAACTGGCCGAGATCAAGACCAAGCTGACCGTGGCCAAGGTCTTCGTCGACCACTGCATTGCCCTGCACCTGAAGGGCCAGTTGGACGCCGCCACGGCGTCGATGGCCAAATACTGGGTGACGGACATCCAGGGCGAGACCATCGACGAGATGCTGCAGCTCTTCGGCGGCTACGGCTATATGACCGAATATCCGATCGCCCAGCTGTACAAGGACGCCCGCGTCCAGCGCATCTACGGCGGCACGAACGAGATCATGAAGCTCTTGATCGCGCGGACGCTCTAACTCGAGCAAGCTGAGCTATACTGCCCGCTCATCCCCGCGAAAACGGGGACCCAGAGCTTTTGTGGGGCAGGCTGTGGCCTTCTACACCTACATCGTCGCCAACAAACGAAACGGCACGCTCTACACGGGCTCGACCGACTCGATCATCGATCGCACGTCCCAGCACCGCGAAAAGGTGTTCAGAGGGTTTTCCGCAAAGTATGGGTGCGCTTGTCTGGTCTGGTACGAGCTTCACCCGACCCGGCACGACGCCTTCATTCGCGAACGCCAGATCAAGAAATGGAACCGCGTCTGGAAGCTGGAACTGATCGAGCGGTCCAATCCAGGCTGGCGCGATCTGTTTGACGATCTGTTCTGAAGCTCTCACTGGGTCCCCGCTTCCGCGGGGATGAGCGGGTAAGATGATACGCTTGCATATCCAGGGCGACCTCGCCCCCGGCGGCGCCGTGGCGCCCACGCTCGACCAGTCGCGCTATCTGACCCAGGTGATGCGGTTGAAGGCGGGCGACGAGTTGCTGGTCTTCAACGGCCGCGACGGCGAGTGGCGCGTCAGCGTCGCCGAGGTGCTGAAGAAGGGCGTGATCCTGCGCGCCGAGGAGCAGACGCGGCCGCAGGCCTACGGCCCCGATCTGGAGCTGATCGTCGCCGTGGTGAAGAAGGCGCGCGTCGAGACCATCGTCGAGAAGGCCGCCGAACTGGGCGCCAAGCGGGTGCGGCTGGCGCTGACCCACCGCACCAACGCCGACCGCCTGCGTCTCGATCGGCTGGACGCCATCGCCGAGGAAGCCGCCGAGCAGACCGGCCGCCTGGACGTGCCCGTCGTGGATGATCCGGTGAAGCTGGACGCCCTGTTGGACGGCTGGGAGGACGGACGGCGGCTGATGTTCTGCGATGAGACGGGCGGCGCGCCCGCCGTATCGGCGTTGACCGCCGCAGGCGACGGCAAGTGGGCCATATTGATCGGGCCGGAGGGCGGGTTCTCGCCCGAGGAGGGCGAGCGGCTGCGGTCCCTGCCCTTCACCACCGCCGTCTCGCTGGGGCCGCGCATCCTGCGGGCGGACACCGCCGCCATCGCCGCCATGACGCTGTGGCAGGCGGCGGTCGGCGACTGGCGAAGATAGAAGTTTCCGTCGCCCCCTTGAGCCCGGCCGCCGGCTGGCCCATCTAGCCGCGACAGCAGAGGTTACAGATGTCCGACACGGCGCCCCTTTCCAGAGACCAGCTGATCCACGCCATGTCGAAGGGCGAGAAACCCCGCGACCAGTGGCGTATCGGCGCAGAGCACGAGAAGTTCGGCTTCGACAAGTCGACGCTGCGCCGCCCCGCCTATGACGGTCCCGGCGGCATCAAGGCCATGCTGGACGGGCTGACGCGCTTCGGCTGGACGCCGGTGGAGGAAGCGGGCCACGTCATCGCCCTGGAGCGCAGGAACGCCGAGGGCTTCAGCGCCTCGATCAGCCTGGAGCCGGGCGGACAGTTCGAACTGTCGGGCGCCCCGCTGAAAGACATCCACGACATCTGCAACGAGACCGGCCAGCACCTGATGGAGGTCAAGCAGGTCGCGGACCAGCTGAACCTGGGCTTCCTGGGCCTGGGCTTCGACCCGATGTGGCGGCGTGAGGACATCCCCGTCATGCCCAAGGGCCGCTATGACGTCATGCGCGCCTACATGCCCAAGAAGGGCAGACTGGGCCTCGACATGATGCTGCGCACCTGCACCATCCAGGCGAACCTCGACTTCGACTCCGAAGCCGACATGGTGATGAAGTTCCGCACGTCGCTGGCGCTGCAGCCGATCGCCACGGCCCTGTTCGCCAACAGCCCCTTCACCGAAGGCAAGCCGAACGGCTTCCTGTCGGCGCGCGCCAACGTCTGGACCGACACCGACCCGGACCGCACCGGGATGCTGGACTTCGTCTTCGAGGACGGCTTCGGCTATGAGCGCTACGCCGACTATGCGCTGGACGCGCCGATGTATTTCGCCAAGCGCGGCGAGACCTATGTCGACCTGTCGGGCCAGTCGTTCCGCGCCTTCATGGCCGGAAAGCTGGACGCCCTGCCGGGCGACCGGGCGACGGCGCAGGACTGGGCCGACCACCTGACCACCCTGTTCCCTGAAGTGCGTCTGAAACAGTATCTGGAGATGCGCGGCGCCGACGGCGGGCCGTGGAGCCGCATCTGCGCCCTGCCCGCCCTGTGGGCCGGAATCCTGTACGACGCCCCGTCGCTCGCGGCGGCGTGGGACCTGTGCAAGGACTGGGACATCGCCGACCACGAGCGCCTGCGCCGCGACGTGACGCGGCTGGGCCTGAAGGCCGAGGTCAACGGCCGCAGCGTGCGCGACATCGCCGTCGACATGGTCAACATCGCCAAGCAGGGCCTGAAGAACCGCGCCCGCTTCTCGGGCGGCATGGTGGACGAGCGCGGCTACATCACCGAACTGGAAGACATCGCCGACAGCGGCGTGACCTCGGCCGACCGCCTGCTGGAGCTCTACAACGGCGAATGGAGCGGCGACATCAGCCGCGTCTATCGCGATTGCGCCTACTGAAGCTCTCCTGAGACGCGAGCCGCAAGGCGCCCTTAACCGGCAGACGCTAGGATAGGGTCCAGCCTGCCTTCAGGACCGCGCCTCAGGACCGCCCATGCCCTTCACTCCGGCCGCCGCCCCTTCATCGACGGGACAGCCGCAGCCGCCTCCTGACGCCGTGGTCGATCTGGCGACCTTCTTCGACGTCTCTCTGGACCTGCTGGTGATCCGCGACCTGGAGGGGCGGATCGTGCGGGTCAGCGCCTCCTGGGCCTCGACCCTGGGCTATCAGCCCCAGGAACTGGTCGGCCTGGCCATACTGACCTTGGTCCACCCCGACGACCTGCCCGGCACCCTGGACAGCGTGACCGAGGTCGAGACGCGCCGCCCCGGCGATCCGGTGTTGGGCCACGTCAACCGCTATCGCCACAAGGACGGCGGCTACGTCACCCTGGAGTGGCGAGCGCAGAAGTTCGGCGACCGCATCTACGCCGTGGCCCGCGACGTGACGGCCAAGGCGGCGGCAGAGCGCGCCCTGCTCGAGGCCAAGGCGGCGGCCGAGGCCGCCAACCGCGCCAAGTCCGATTTCCTGGCCAATATGAGCCATGAGATCCGCACGCCGCTGAACGGGGTCATCGGCGTCATCGACGCCCTGGCGCGCACGCCGTTGTCGCCCCAGCAGGCCGAAATGGTCGAACTGGTCCGCAGTTCCGGCGTGACCCTGGAGCGGCTGGTTACGGACATCCTGGACGTGTCGCGCATCGAATCCGGGCGAATGACGCTGGAGGTCCGCCCCTTCGACCTGGACGACGCCCTGATCCCGACCATCGCCCCCCTGCGCGGCCTGGCCGAGGAGAAGGGCCTGATCTTCCGCATCGAGCGCGCCGAGAGCGCGTGCGGCGTCTTCAACGGCGACGTGGTGCGGATCCGCCAGATCCTGGGCAATCTGCTGTCCAACGCCGTCAAATTCACCGCACAGGGCCAGGTTTCAGCCCATATCGACCTGCTGGACAGGGGCGACGACGCCGCCCTGCTGACGCTGGAGGTGCGCGACACCGGCATCGGCTTCGGCGCCGACCATGCGGCGCAGCTGTTCCAGCGGTTCAGCCAGGCCGACGCCTCCATCACCCGGCGGTTCGGCGGCGCCGGGCTGGGCCTGTCCATCTGCCACGCCCTGACGGAGATGATGGGCGGACGCATCGAGGCCGAGTCGACCCTGGGCGAAGGCAGCCGTTTCCGGGTCGAACTGCCGCTGACGCCCATCCCCGTCCCCGCGCCGTTCGAGACGGCCGGCGGCGAAGAGGCGGCGTCAGACCTATCGCCTTCCCGCGCACGTCCCCGCGTCCTGCTGGCCGAGGATCACCCGATCAACCAGCGGGTGGTGCAGCTGATCCTGGGCGACAGCGTCGAACTGACCCTGGTCGAAAACGGGGAGCAGGCGGTGGCCGTCTTCGCCGCTGAGCGGTTCGACCTGGTGCTGATGGACATGCAGATGCCGGCGATGGACGGGCTGAGCGCCACGCGCACCCTGCGCGAGATCGAGGCCGCCGATCCGGCGCGTCCGCGCGCGCCGGTCATCATGCTGAGCGCCAACGCCATGGCCGAGCATCAGGAACAGGCCGCCCAGGCGGGCGCCGACCTTCACCTGGCCAAGCCCGTCACGGCCGAGGCCCTGACCGGCGCCGTCCGCAAGGCCCTGACCCTGGGCGGCCGCGCGGCCTAACCCAGCCAGCCGGCGATCATGGCCCGCAGCGGATTGGCCGGATCGGACAGCAGCCGCGCCGTCATGGCCAGGGAGATGACCACCAGCAGGGGCCGGATCAGCCGCGGCCCGAAGCGCATGGCCGCGTGCGAGCCCAGGCGGCCGCCGATGAACTGGCCCACCGCCATGATCCCGGCCAGCACCCAGACAATGTGGCCGCCGACCGCCAGGACGACGATGCCGACGACATTGCTCATCAGGTTCAGCGCCTTGGTGTGCGCCGTCGCCCGCGTCAGCCCCATGCCCAGCAGCATGACGAGGCTCAGCGCGAAGAAGGACCCCGTCCCCGGCCCGAAGAAGCCGTCGTAGAAGCCGATCCCGCCCGCCACGACGGCATAGGCCAGCGGCGTCAGCCGAGCGTGGGCGTCTTCGTCGGCCGCCTTGGGGCCGAGCAGGAAATACAGGGCGATGCCGACCAGCAGCACGGGCAGCAGGATCATCAGCCAGCGCGTGTCCACCAGGGTGACGGCGAAGGCGCCCAGCCCCGCCCCGATCGCCGTCAACAGCATCGGCCAGCGGATCAGGCGAAAATCCACCCGCCCCTTGCGCCAGAAATTCCACAGGGCCGAGGCCGTGCCGACGCTGCCCTGAACCTTGTTGGTGGCGATGGCGGCGACCGGGTTCAGCCCCACCGACAGCAGGGCCGGCAAGGAGATCAGCCCCCCGCCCCCGGCGATGGCGTCGATGAAGCCGGCGATCACCGACGCGACGCCCAACAGGGCGATGATCTCAGGCGTCAGTTCAAACACGCGCGCAGCACTCCGGTCAGGCTGGCGCTATAGACCCGCGCGTTGCGGACCACCACGTTCTGGCGCGAAATGAGTCCAGGCTCAGGACTTAGGCGCCGTCGTCCTGGCCTGACAGGCGTTGGCGACGCCCTCGCGGATGTCGCGATATCCGGCGCGTTGAGCCAGTTCGGTCGCCTGACCGCATTCGTTGGCGGCGATCAGCCTGTCCAGTTCGTCGGCCAGTTGCCAGCGCTGGTTGATCACGGCGGCCTCATAGTTCAGGCGGACACGCTCGCGGCGCAATTCATCGATGATGCGACGATCATCCATCTCGCGAAAGCGCCACATGGTGGTGTCCGCCCTGTCCGCGCTGGGACCGATGACCTGATGATTGGAGGAAGGCGACGCGGGATTGGTCCCCGTCTGGTCGCCGAACCGCCAACAACATGACCGACCTCCGCTGAACGACCACCACTATGCATAGAGTGAAGGAACGGCCAAACCTTTGGACGCGCGGCGCCGCCTTTCCGTGGCGTCGAGGTCGAAATCCTGCGATCAAGACGGTCTGGCAGGAGGTTCGATCATGACAGGATCCATCCATATCGGCGTCGGCGGCTGGACCTTCGAGCCGTGGCGCGGGGTCTTCTATCCCGAGGGGCTGGTGCAGAAGCGGGAGCTGGAGTTCGCCAGCCGGGCGCTGACCTCGATCGAGATCAACGGCACCTATTATTCGACCTTCAAGCCCGACAGCTGGGCGAAGTGGCGCGACGAGACGCCCGACGGCTTCGTCTTTGCGGTCAAGGCCAGCCGCTATTGCACCAATAGAAAGGTTCTGTCGGACGGCGCCGAGAGCTTCGAGCGCTTCCTGTCGCAGGGGCTGACGGTGCTGGGCGACAAGCTGGGACCGATCAACTGGCAGTTCATGGGAACCAAGAAGTTCGAGCCCGAGGACTTCGAAGGCTTCCTGAAGCTGTTGCCGAAGGAGAAGGACGGGGTGCGGTTGCGGCACGCGCTGGAGGTGCGCAACCCGACCTTCGCCACCGAACAGTTCTATGATCTGGCGCGCAAATACGGCGCGGCCGTCGTCTATGCGGTCGATGACGAGGAGCCGACCTGGCCCCAGATCGACGAAGAAACATCTGACTTTAGATATGCGCGGCTGATGTCCAGCCGCGAGGACGAGCCGACGGGCATGACCTCAGGAGAGCTGGACGCCGTGGCGAAACAGGCGCGCGACTGGGCCGAACGCGGCGACGTCTTCGCCTACTTCATCTCGGGGGCCAAGGTGCGGAACCCGGCGGCGGCCCAGGCGCTGATCGCCAAGCTGAAGGACTGACCGCCATGCCCATCGCCACGCGCGCCTTCGCCGCGACCGCCGCCGACCAGCCGCTGAGCCCCTACAGCTTCGAGCGCCGCGATCCCGGCCCGGACGACGTGGCCATCGAGATCAAATACTGCGGCGTCTGCCACTCGGACCTGCATGTGGTGAAGAACGACCTAGGCGGGACGCGCTATCCCATCGTGCCGGGACATGAGATCGCCGGGGTGGTGACGGCGGTCGGCGCGAACGTCACCCGGTTCAAGGAAGGCGACCGCGTCGGCGTCGGCTGCATGGTCGACAGCTGCCGGACCTGTTCGGCCTGCCGCGAGGGGCTGGAGCAGTATTGCGAGCCGGGCATGACCCAGACCTACGGCTCGCGCGATCCCAAGGGCGCCGGCGTCGGCCAGACCATCACCCAGGGCGGCTATTCCGACCGCATCACGGTGGACCAGGCCTTCGTGCTGAAGATTCCCGACAGCCTGCCGCTGGATGCGGCGGCGCCGCTGCTGTGCGCGGGCGTGACCACCTGGTCGCCGCTGAAGACCTGGGGCGTGGGGCCGGGGTCCAAGGTGGCGGTGATCGGCCTGGGCGGGCTGGGCCATATGGCGGTCAAACTGGCCGCCGCCCTGGGCGCCGAGGTGACCGTGCTGTCGACCTCGGACCGCAAGAAGGCCGACGCCGAGCGGATGGGCGCCCGGCATTTCCTGATCAACTCGGACGCAGACGCCATGAAGGTGGCGGCCGAGCAGTTCGACCTGATCATCAACACCGTCTCGGCCACGCATGAGATCGCCAGCCACGTCAATCTGCTGGCGCGCGACGGGACCATGGTCATGCTGGGGCTGACGACGGAGGGGCTGCCGGTCTTCGCCATGCCCCTGCTGTGGCGGCGGCGGCGCATCGCCGGCTCGCTGATCGGCGGCATCCGCGAGACGCAGGAGATGCTCGACTTCTGCGGCGAACACGGGATCGTGTGCGATATTGAGGTGATCGCCCCCGATCAGATCAACCAGGCTTATGAACGGATGGAGCGGTCGGACGTGCGCTACCGCTTCGTCATCGACATGGGCCGCATGAGCGCAACGGCGTAACCCCGTCTTCTCGTTCGTCTCCAGCCGCGCTAAGGCTGTCGGCAAGGGAGGCGGACGGCGTCGCGACCACGACGGCCGCCGCACAGGACAGGGAGAGGTCATGACGCGTACCGCATTCGTCACCGGGGGCACCCGGGGCATCGGCAAGGCGATCGTTCAACGACTGAAGGAAGACGGACTGCAGGTCGCCGCCGGCTATTCCGGCAACACCGAGGCCGCAGAGGCCACCGCCCGCGAACTGGGCGTCATGGTGGTGAAGGGCAACGTCGGCTCTTTCGACGACTGCGCCCGGGCGGTGCAGGAAGTCGAGGCGCAGTTCGGTCCCATCGACGTTCTGGTGAACAATGCGGGCATCACCCGCGACGGCTTCTTCCACAAGATGAGCGCGGACCAGTGGTCCGACGTGATCCGCGTCAACATGGACAGCGTGTTCAACATGACGCGCCAGGTGATCAACGGGATGCGCGACCGAGGCTTCGGCCGCATCGTCAACATCTCCTCGATCAACGGCCAGAAGGGCCAGATCGGCCAGACCAACTATTCCGCCGCCAAGGCCGGGATGATCGGCTTCACCAAGGCGCTGGCGCTGGAGAACGCGCGCAAGGGCGTGACCGTCAACTGCATCGCGCCGGGCTACATCGACACCGAAATGGTCGGCGCCATGGACCAGAAGGTGCTGGACAGCATCGTGGCCCAGATTCCGGTCGGCCGCCTGGGCAAGGGCGAGGAGATCGCCGACATGGTGTCCTGGCTGTCGGGCGAGCGTGCCGGATATGTCACAGGCTGCACCCTGTCGCTTAACGGCGGGCAGTACCTGGTTGGATAAGCCGCGTTCGCCCAAAATCCGCCGTTCGGGCGTATCACCTCTTAAATCATGAGGATTGCGGTCGAAGCCGTGGCGGAGAAGCCGCCTCTCTTCGCCGTCGCCGCGCCCAGCGCTGCGACGGGCGCCGGCCTGCGCCTGCTCTGCATCACGGGAATGGCGATGGCCGTCGCGGGTCTGGCGGGCGCCGTCAGGGCCGAGGCCCAGACCCGCTCCAACGTCCAGGCTGAACAGAGCCGCGTCATCCGCGACCAGTCGGTGACCCGCACCACCCCGCCGCCGGGACGCTATGTCTCCGAGGCGGGGCAGGCCTTCATCCTGGACCGGGCGGGGTCGCTGACCCTGCTGCGGTTCGAGCGCTCGACCGAGACCTGGGCCCTGCGTCCGTCCTCGGCCCCGCGCGGCGACACCATCTATCGCAACGACGCGGGCGATCAGGTGCTGCGCGTCACCGCCGGCGGCGGCGTCACCGTCTATACGACGCGCACGCCCGGCGGCTCGCCGGTCTCCCTGGCCGGGCCGCCGGTCAGTCTGGAGCCGCCCTCGCTGGGGCCGGTGCAGATGTTCAACCTGATGACCCGGCGCAGCAGCCTGGTCTCGGAAGCCATGGGCCGGCTGGTCCGCATCAACGTCTTCGGCGAGGAATCCGAGGCCCTGTGCATCGAGGCGCTGATCGTCACCACCGACGCCGTGGTCCGCATCGCCCGCTCGCCCAGCGCCCGCCCCTTCCTGGACCGGCTGCGCAGCATCACCGTGGTCGAGGGCCAGCGCGCGAGCGTGACCTATTCCAGCGGCGACCTGCGCGTCGTGGTCGATCCCCGGCGCGGCATCGCCGGCCGGCCGTCGTCGGCGCGCGTCATCCGGGCCGTCATCCCGCAGGACTGACGTGGACCAAAGGCCCAGGCCGCCCCATCTGCCCTTTCGCGCCCATTGGGCGTATGAGGGCCGCCATATTCACCATCAGAGAGGCTGATTTCACAGTGACCTCTTCCCTCACCGCCGTTTCCGCCGAGGACAAGGCCAGGACCCGCGCCATCGTTCCGGTGTCGATGAAGGGCTATGACGCCGACTTCCAGGCCTTCGCCGACGCCCTGGGCGCCTCGTTCGCCCGCTACGGCTTCGCCGTCATCGCCGACCACGGCCTGGACCAGGGCCTGATCGACGCCGCCGTGACTGACGCCAAGAGCTTCTTCGCCCTGCCTGAGGACGTGAAGCGTCAGTATCACCAGCCCGGCACCGGCGGCGCGCGCGGCCTGACGCCGTTCGGCGTCGAAGCGGCCAAGGGCGCCAAGGCCGTCGATCTGAAGGAGTTCTGGCACACGGGCCGCGAACTGCCGGAGGGCCATCCCTATCGCCGGTACATGCGCGACAACATCTGGCCGACCGAGGTCGTGGGCTTCCGCGAGCACGTCTACGGCCTGTACGACGGTCTGGACACGCTGGGCCGCCGCATCCTGAAGGCCATCGCCCGCTATCTGAAGCTGGACGACGCCTATTTCGAGGACAAGGTCCAACTGGGCAACAGCGTGCTGCGCCTGCTGCACTATCCGCCGATCCCGGCCGACGCCGAGGGCGTGCGCGCCGGCGCCCATGAGGACATCAACGTCATCACCCTGCTGCTGGGCGCCGAGGAGGCCGGGCTGCAGCTGAAGGACTCGGACGGCGAATGGCTGGACATCGCCCCGCCACCGGGCGCCCTGGTCGTCAACATCGGCGACATGCTGCAGCGGCTGGTCAACCACGTCCTGCCGTCGACGACGCACCGCGTGGTCAACCCGGCGCCCGAGCGTCGTGGCTTCGCCCGCTATTCGACGCCCTTCTTCCTGCACTTCAACCCGGACTTCCCGATCGAGACCCTGCCCTCGACGATCACGGCGGAGAACCCGGACCGCTATGCGGGCAAGACCATCCTGGCCGAGGACTTCCTGACCGAACGTCTGAAGGAGATCCGCCTGATCTGACCGGGCGGGACGGCTGAAAGCATGAAGGGCCGACGGAGCGATCCGCCGGCCCTTTTGCTTGCGGCGGCACCGGCGTCAGCGCGCGATGCGCAGGCGAGTGATGTCGCGGCCGATAGCCTGAAAGGCTTCCTTCAGATCCGTGCCGCTGTTGGCCATGAAGAAATGGGTGTCCTTGTTGGTGGCGCAGGCCTCCATGACCTCGACCGCCGTGTCGATACCGCTCTTGCCGCGGCCGGTGCTCAGATTGAAGCCGACCGTATAGACGACGACGTTCTCGCGCTTCATCGCCGTACACAGGGCGACGGATTGGGCGAAGGGTTCGCCGTTGGTCGCCCTGCAGTTGATGTGGCTGGCGGCGCCCCCGCTGCCCGTGCCCGCGTCGCTGGCGATGACGTCCTTGCAGAACGGCGAGTTGAACTCGCCGTCGGTCATCAGGACGACCGCTTTCAGGGTCTTGGACGGATCATAGGCGTTCGGGCGCCCTTCACCTGTGAACAGGGAGGCGAAGTTGGGCGACACCATATACCAGGCCCAGGCGATGCCGATCTGGCCGGCGGTCGAACCGCCGTCCGTAAGAGCGTTGATCTGGTCTTCCAAATACGCTCGCCGGCTGGACAGCGGCGTGACCGCCTGCGCCGGACAGGCGTTGCTTGCCGGGTCCGTATAGCTGCGACCGACCCTAGCGGTAGCGGGCGAAGCGTCCGTATAGGCCTGCGTGCCCGTGCGCTCACTGGCGCAGGTGCTCACCTCATAGGTCGTCACGCCGCCGGAAGCGTTGTCGAAGCGGAAGCCCTGGCAGCCCTGGTCAGCACACCACACCCGACCGTCACGGCTATAGGTCGAATAGTCCGCGCCAGGCACGCCGGTCGAGAAGGTATTGGCAGTCACATTACCGACGATGAATCCCTGGCGGTTCAATTGCGTCATGCCGCGAACTTCGTTGATCCAAACGGAATCGCCGTTCCTGCGTCCATGACCGTTAGCGGTGATGACCACTGAACAGTCTGACACCAGACATTTCTGGATGTCCCCGCCGGACGAATACCGACTGTAGCCCGAGCTGCTCAGGGCGCGCGTCTGGCCCGGCACACGCACCTGGAAGGTGTTGGCGGAGCGGTTGTAAACCTCCAGAGCACGATTGTTCATCTGGGTCATGCCCTTGACGCCGCTGATCCAGACATAGTCGCCGTTGGCGAAACCATGTCCGCTGGAGGTGATGACGGCGGGATCGGCTCGCGAAACGCCCGAGATGGATTTCGTCCCCCCGGTCTTCCATTGCGCGGCCGTGATCGAAGCCACCGCCCCCGGAATTGGACCCCGCGCCGCGTCCGCAAACTCGCCCAGATTGACCCCCACCGCATACGGAGCCAGCGCGACCTTCGAGGTGAAGGGCGACTGCTGATCCTGGACGACGATGTTGATCAGGTCGATGGCGGCCGCCTTCAGGTCCCGCAGCGGCTGGCCTTTCATCGAGCCGGTGATGTCCAGCGCCATGGCCACCTCGACGTTGCGCGACGCGCGCAGGACTTCGGAGCGGGTGCTGACCGGGAGGTAGTCGTCCAGCAGCTTGCCGTAGGGGGGCAGGACGATGTTGGCGACCAGAACCTTGACGTTGACCCTGGCGTCGCCGGTGACGCGATTATTGAGCAGCACGAAATTGGCCGTGTCGCCCGAGGTCTCGCCGAAATAGCCGGGCATGTTGGCCTTGAGCGCCGCCAGGCCGACCTTGTTGATGTTGACGTCGTCCGTGAAGGTCGAGCGGGCGGCCGCCAGGGCGGCGGCGTCCAGCGCGTCCTGAAGCTGGGCCTTCACCTTGGAGGCCTGGTGGATGTCGATGGCGCCCAGGGTGATCATCAGCAGCACTGGCAGGGCCAGGGCGAACATCATCGCCACATTGCCCTGGGTCTGGCGCAGGAAGCGCGCGGTCAGTCGCTTCAGCCCGGCGGCGGCGCGGGCGCGTGTCAATCGGTCCATCGTGTCGCCAACCCCGGCTGCCCTGGCGCGGACGCTGGGGTCCGCCGTCGTCCCCAGCATGACGCGGGTCCGTTAAAGCTTGGCCCCAAGCTCACGGTTAACAGCAGGTTGCGAAACCTGCGTCCTCAGCGGCGGTCGACGCAGGCGTCCAGCCCCTGTTGGCGCACCGTGCCCATGGCCGCCTGGATGCGGGCGGCGCGGCGGCGGACATAGGGGCCGGAGTTGGCCGCCTTGTAGCGGCGCGGGCTGGGCAGGATGGCGGCCAGGCGGGCGGCCTCCTGCGCGGTCAGCTTGTCGGCGCTCTTGTCGAACCAGTGGCGCGAGGCGGCCTCGGCGCCGTAGACGCCCGGCGCCCATTCGGCGACGTTCAGATACATCTCCATGATCCGCCGCTTGCCCCAGCCGATCTCGATCAGACCGGTGTAGCCGACCTCCAGCCCCTTCCTGACCCAGTCGCGGCCGGGCCACAGAAAGACGTTCTTGGCGGTCTGCTGGCTGATGGTCGAAGCGCCGCGCCTCTTGTCCGAGCCGCGCTGTTCGGCGCGTTCGTTGGCCTCCATCGCCTTCTGGATGGCCTCGACGTCGAAGCCGTGATGCCGGCAGAAGCGGGCGTCCTCGGCGGCGATCACCGCCTCGACCAGACGCGGCGAGATGCGGTCCAGCGAGCGCCAGCGATAGTCCATGCCGTGCCCGGCCGCCGCCTGTTTGACCATCAGGATCGTGGCGAGAGGCGGCAGGAAGCGATGCACCGCCACCCCGGCCAGCGGGAACAGGGCCAGGATCACGAGCAGGGTCAGGATCAGGCGACGCTTCTTGTGTTTCGCGCGGGTCATCGAGGGAGGATGGCTCAGGAAGGTTGAGAAATCACGGCGGCGCTGGTCACGATCATCGTCATGGCCGGGCTTGTCCCGGCCATCCATACACGCCGCGCTGACCGTCCGCGCTCCGACAGTAAAGGTCCGCGTTTATGGATCCCCGGCACAAGGCCGGGGATGACGGGAAAAGTCGTAGAGGCCGCCGCCTCAGAGCGAGGCCACGCCCGCGTGACCGTCCTCGTCGGCCCAGGCGATGCGGGCGGCGCCGGAACTCATGGCCAGGGCGGTGATGGGAGCGCCCTTGTCCTGCTTGACGAACTGCAGGCCGCGCCCGGCCGGATCGGCCCACCAGACGCGCCCGTCTTCCAGCCCTGCCGCCAGACGGCCATGGGCGGGGGCCGCGGCGACCTGGGCGATCAGAGTCGTCTCGTCATAGCCGATCTCGGTCGCCTCGCGGCCCATCGGGCCGTTGGAGCCGACGAAGGGCCACAGCACCACGCCCTGCGCGCCCGAGGTGGCCAGAAGCTGCCCCTTGGCCATGAAGGCGAGGCTCTTGATCTTGGACGGATAGCCGCCCATCCGCATGTTCTTCTGATCCTTCAGGCGCCAGCCGTGCAGCTGGTTGTCCTGCATGGAGGTGACGACAAAGGCGCCGTCGGTCGAGAAGCCGACCGCCAGGTGCGACCCGGCCCAGGCCAGCTTCGTCGGCTGCTGCTGCTCGATGCGGGCGTACCACAGCCAGGCGCCGCCATAGGTCGAGGCGGCGATGCGGCGGCCCTTGGGATCGAAGGCCACGCCCGAGACGGTGCGCTCGTGCTGGAAGTCGCGGCGGAAGTGCGGGTCCTTGACGTCCAGCACCGTCAGGGTGCGGCCCGAGGAGAAGGCGATCAGCCCCGACTCGGCCGAGGCGGCGACGGCGTCGATCCATTGGCCCTTGGTCTGGGCCAGCAGGACGGCCTCGCCCTCGCGGCTCCAGACCAGCTTGCCGTCGTCGCCGCCGGTGACGATCCCCTCGCCCGAGGGGTGGACGCAGGCGCACAGGACGGCGCCGTCATGGACCTCGCTGCGGGCGCCGCTCTCGAACCGCACCGAGCCGTCGCCCAGGGCGAAGATCGCGCCGGTCTTGTCGAACAGGGCGGCGGTGACCTGGGCGTCGAAGGAGAAGGTCGTCATGTCGGCTCACGCGGGGCGAAGGAGAAGTCGGATGCGCCTCATAACCTCCCCCGTCGCGTCTGTCGCGTGGCGGGTCTATGAGGGGACCATGACCCTGCTGCTCATTCCCGGCTTCATGGCCGATGCGACCCTGTGGGACGCCATGACCGACGATCTGGCCCCGTTCGGGCCGCTGGTCGCCACCGACCTCAGCCGGGGCGAGGACGTCGAGAGCATGGCGGCGGCGATCCTGAGCGATGCGCCGGAACGGTTCGTCGCCGTGGGCTTCTCCATGGGCGGCTATGTGGCGCGCGAGTTGGCGCGGATCGCGCCGCAGCGGGTCGAGGCCCTGATCCTGATCGCCACCTCGGCGCGCGGGGATACGGAGGAGTTGATTCGCCAACGGCGCTCGGCCCTGAAGGCGCCGCCGAGGGCCTTCAAGGGGTTGAGCAGGCCAGCCATCGTCTCGTCCCTGCATCCTGATCTGGCGGACGACGAGGCGATGATCGCGCGGGTGCGCGACATGGGGCTGAGGCTGGGTGGCGAGGTGTTTCACCGGCAGTCGGCGATGGCGCGGGCAGGCGATCTGGACCGGCTGGGGGAGATTGTTCAACCGACGCTGATCGTGGCGGCGGATGCGGATCGGCTGCGCAGCGCTGAGGAGGCGGAGGAACTGCACCGCGGGATCGCAGGCTCGACGCTGAAGACGGTGACGCACACCGGCCACATGATCCCGCTGGAACAGCCGAAGGCGCTGGCGCGGGTGATGACCGAGTGGCTGAACACCCTCTCCTGAGGGGAGAGGGCTTTATCTGCGGTGAGCGGTCCCATTTCCGCTCATCCCCGCGGAGGCGGGGACCCAGTGAGAGCGCCAAACAATTGGCCTCTCATTGATCGAAGCGCCTTGAAGCCAAAGCACTGGGTCCCCGCCTCCGCGGGGATGAGCGGGTCAGGGTAACGGTTCGCCAACACCCACTATGAACGCCAATATTACTTGTGCGTCTCGACCCAGCGCTTCGTCATCAGTTCGCCGGACGCATAGGCCTCCTGAAGCTCGACGCTCCAGTAGTTGAGGGCCTCCAGCGGGATCGGCGCGCCCGAGACGGCGCAGCGGACGAAGTCGCCGCGCTGCAGGATCTCGAAATCGGGCGTGCCGTAGATCAGTCTGGCCTCCACGCGTCCCGTCATGCCGCGCAGGCCTCGAACCCGGCCTTCAGGGCGGCTTCGTCCAGATCACGGCCGATGAAGACGGCGCGGCTCCAGCGGCGCTCCTTTTCGCCCCAGGGCTTCTGGAGGTCGCCTTCGAGGATCATGTGCACGGCCTGGAACACCAGGCGGCGGTCCTCGCCCGCCACGTCGATGATGCCCTTGGCGCGCAGGATGTTCTGGCCCTGCTCGCCCAGAAGCTTGTCCAACCAAGCGGTGAAGCGGGCGCCGTCCAGCGGGCGGTCCAGCGTCAGGGAAATCCCCTTGATGTCGTCCTCATGGGCGTGGCCGCGCGGGCCGTGGTCATGCCCATGATCGTGATGGTCATGATCGTGCGCGTGGTCATGGTGGTGGTGGTCATGGCCGCAATGCTCGTCGTGGACGTGACCTTCGGCGCCGTGGGGCGGGTTCACGAAGTCCGGCTTGACCTCGAGGATGCGGTCCAGATCGAAGGCGTGCAGGCCCAGCACCTGGTCCAGCGGCACGTTCGAGCGCTCGGCGCGGACGATGGGGGCCAGCGGGTTCAGCGCGCGCAGGCGGGCCTCGACGTCGGCCAGAGCGGCCTCGTCCACCAGATCGATCTTGTTCAGGATGATGCGGTCGGCGAAGGCGACCTGCTCGCGGGCCTCCTTGGAGTCGTCCAGACGCGCCATGACGTGCTTGGCGTCGACCAGGGCGGTCACGCTGTCCAGCTGGGTCTTGGCCTTGACCTCGTCGTCGACGAAGAAGGTCTGGGCCACCGGGCCAGGGTCGGCCAGGCCGGTGGTCTCGACGATGATGGCGTCGAAGGCCGGCTTGCCGGGGCGCTGGCGCTTCATCAGGCCGTTGACCACGCGGATCAGGTCGCCGCGCACCGTGCAGCAGACGCAGCCGTTGTTCATCTCGAACACGTCCTCGTCGGCGCCGACCACCAGGTCGTTGTCGATGCCGATCTCGCCGAACTCGTTGACGATGACGGCGTAACGCTTGCCGTGGTCCTCGGTGAGGATGCGGTTCAGCAGGGTGGTCTTGCCGGCGCCGAGGTAGCCGGTGAGGACGGTCACGGGAGTCTTCTGGGTCATGGCTCGCTAGATGGCGGCTGAGGGCCGCCTTGGGAAGAGGCGAAACCGCTCAGCAGGTCGGACAATCCGGCAAGACCGCCGTTTCCAGCTGAAGGGTCGTGTGGCTGATGTCGAATCGACCGCGCGCCAGGCCTTGCGCCTCGGCCAGAAGGGCGTCGCCGTCGGGACGCTGGTGGACGATATGGGCGGTCAGGGCCGCGTCCGTGGTCGACAGGCCCCAGACGTGCAGGTCGTGCACCGCCGTCACCCCCGGCAGGGCCAGGAAGGCGGCGCGAATCTCGCCCACGTCCAACCCGTTCGGCGCGGCGTCCAGCGCCAGGTTCACCGAATCCTTCAGCAGGCCCCAGGTGCCGATCATGATGACGGCGACGATGAGCAGGCTGACGATCCCGTCGATCATCGACCAGCCGGTCAACAGGATGACCACCCCGGCGATCACCACGCCCAGCGACACGGCGGCGTCGGCCATCATGTGCAGATAGGCGCCGCGCACGTTCAGGTCCTTGTGCTGGTCCTTCATGAACAGCAGGGCGGTGCCCAGGTTGATGACGAAGCCGATCCCCGCCACGGCGATGATGACGCCCGAGGCCACCGGCGCGGGCTCGGCCAGGCGGCGCACCGCCTCGAAGGCGATGGCGCCACAGGCGAAGATCAGCAGAAGGGCGTTGCCCAGGGCCGCCAGGACCGTCGCCTTGCCATAGCCGTAGGTGCGCTTCGGCCCCGCCGCGCGCCGCGCCAGCCAGGCCGCCCCGCCCGCCATGGCCAGGCCCAGCACATCCGACAGATTGTGGCCCGCATCCGCCATCAGGGCGGTGGAATCGGCGATGAAGCCGGCCGTGAATTCGGCGGCGACGAAGGCCAGGTTGACGATCAGGCCGACGGCGTAGCGCCAGTCGCCCGTGTCGGTCGGGCCATGATGGTGATGATGCCCGCCCAGACCATGGGAATGACCATGGGAATGGCCGTGCGAATGCCCGTGAGCATGGCTGTGGGAATGATCGTGATGATCGTGGCCGTCATGGCCGTGTGCGTGATCGTGCGCCATGTCCGTTCAGCTAGATCCTCCCTCGCGGGAAGGTCAAGACCCGCGAGGATAAGTCTTTGAATGTAAATATATAACCTATCGAAACTCAGTGCTGGTGCGTCAGCACCAGGAAGCCGATCAGGATCAGGGCTCCGCCCAGGATGGCTCCCTCGTAGCGCGCCCACCGCTCCAGCCGCAGGATGGAGTAGCCTGCGGTCGCCAGGGCCGCCAGCAGCGTCATGCCCAGCACCGTCCCGGCCGTGAAGGCGAGAGTCAGAAGCACCAGCGCCCCCACGCCCTCGGTCGCCGAAGACAGATAGATCGGCAGCAGCACCTCGCCCGGCGTCACGGCCATCATCAGCACCAGGCCCCAGAAGGCGGCGCGATCCGACACCGCCGGCTCGGCCAGTTCGGTCGCGGGCCCGCCTGCGGTCGCCGGGCGCCTCAGCGAGGCCCTGGCCAGATAGAAGGCGCCGAACAGGAACAAAAGGGCCGCCGACAGGTGGGGCAGCAGCCCCTCCACCCAGCGGTTCAGCGCCAGACCGGCCGCCACGATCAGCGAGCCGACCACCGCGGTCGACACGATATGCGCCAGACCGGCCGTGACCACGGCCGTCATCACCCGCGCCACGCTCCAGCGCTGGGCGCGGCCGACGAGGACGAAAGGCAGCCAGTGGGTCGGCAGGGCCGCGTGCAGGAAGGCCGCGACGAAGCCGCCGCCCAGAAGCGACAGCAGCACCGGCTCGGCGAGATCGGGAGAAGACATGGCCGCTCCCTTAGAATGTTATCTTATAACAGTCGAGAAGAATCGGCGAAGAATCTTCATGCGCGGCGTCACGCCGCGCTCTCTATATACGCCCCCATGCGCGCCTATCGGCTTGCGTGGTCCGTGCGATCCGGCCACAGAGTCCGCCAGGAACCGGTTTCATGCGGGTTTTGGCCCGGCAGGCGTCCGTTTCACGTTGACTCTTCCGTGACCATCCGTATATGTCGCCGCTCTTCGCCCGCAGGGTCTCCTGGCGGGCGCATCCATTTTTGCGTTCACGCTGAGGCTTCCTAATGTACGCGGTGATCAAGACCGGCGGAAAGCAGTACCGGGTTCAACCGGGCGATGTGATTGTTGTCGAGAAGATCGACGGCGACGCTGGCGCTGCCGTCAATTTCGGTGAAGTCCTCATGCTGGGCGGCGACAAGGGTGTTACGGTCGGCGCTCCGCTGATCGACGGCGCCGCTGTCGCAGCCACGCTGATCGAGACCCGCAAGGGCGAGAAGATCAAGATCTTCAAGAAGATCCGTCGTCAGGGCTATCGCCGCACGAACGGCCATCGCCAGATGGAATCGGTCCTGCGCATCACCGGCATCGAAGGCGCCGGCGAGAAGGCCAAGTGGGACGGCAAGGTCGAGCTGATCACCAAGGCGGAAATCAACGCCCGCGCCCGTGGCCTGGCCCCGCGCGTCGAGGCTGTCGAAGCCGAGGCTCCGAAGGCCAAGAAGGCTCCGGCCAAGAAGGCCGCCGCCAAGAAGGCTGACGCCGCCGAAGGCGCCGAAGCCTAAGAGTTTCACCGGCGCTGGATCAGCGCCAGTCCAGATCGTGAGGGTGCGCTCAAGCCGGCCGAACGGCCGATAGCGCCCCAAGAAGAGGAGCAGCAAGATGGCTCACAAGAAATCCGGCGGTTCGTCGCGTAACGGTCGCGACTCCGAGTCGAAGCGCCTTGGCGTGAAGAAGTTCGGCGGCGAGCGCGTGCTGGCCGGCAACATCCTCGTGCGTCAGCGCGGCACCAAATTCCACCCGGGCGCCAACGTCGGCCTGGGCCGCGACCACACCCTGTTCGCCACGGCGACCGGCGCGGTGCAGTTCACCACCAAACGCGGCGGCCGTTGTTACGTGTCGATTCTCCCGGCCAACGACGACGCCCAGGCGATGGCCGCCGAGTAACGCGAAGCCAGGACAGTATTTCCCCGGATCGCGTTGCTCTCGACAGCAGCCCGATCCGGACCAAGGGAAAAATTTTCCGCGGGGAGTCTGGATCACCAGGCTCCCCGTTTGCGTTTCCCCGCCTCGAAGCCGCCCGAGCCCTCCAAGGAGGCGGCGCCGAAGACATCGAGGCCGAACCATGTGCGTGATCGAAACCTCTCCCGTCGTCGAGACGCGGCGCCTGCTGCTGCGCGCCCCCGGCGCCCAGGACGTGTCGCGGATCGCGACCCTGGCCAATGACCACGACATCGCCCGCATGACCAAGCGGATGCCCCACCCCTTCGGCGTCGACCACGCCGAGGACTTCGTGCTGCAGGTGGCGTCCCAGGATCCGAAGAAGGCCAACACCTTCCTGATCGAGCATGAGGATCACGGCCCTGTGGGCGTCATCGGCATGTTCCACGACACCGACGCCGTGCCCGAAGCGGGCTATTGGATCGGACGGGAGTTCTGGGGTCGCGGCTATGCGACCGAGGCGCTGCAAGGCGCCCTGGTCTGGGCCTCGACGCGGTGGAAGCGCCGCGCCCTGATGGCCGGCCACTTCGCCGACAACCCCGCCTCGGGCCGGGTGCTGGAGAAGGCGGGCTTCCTCTACACCGGCGAGACCCGTCCGGCCTTCAGCCGCGCCCGGGGCGAAAGCGCCGATACGCGGATGATGGTCTGGCTGGCCTGATAGGGCGCGGAAATCGCGGGGCTTTCGGTCAGCGACGCAGTTTTTTCACGAAAGCGGAAAAAGGCTGTTGACCGCCCCCAGGGTCCCCCCTATTAGTCCGCGCCTCGGCGGGGCGACCCACCGGGCCCAGGTGGCGGAATTGGTAGACGCGCTGGCTTCAGGTGCCAGTGGCTTAACGGCCGTGGAGGTTCGAGTCCTCTCCTGGGCACCATTTCTCAAACGGCGCTGTATCCGACCGGATGCGGCGCCGTTTGTCATTTCGGCCCTCCCCTTCCCTTTCGATGGCCGCGACAGCAAAGGTCGAGCCTGCGTTCTGGCGATAGCGCGCGGTTCGTCTATGTTACGGCCTGAACGACTGACGAGTTTGCGCGCATGACGGTTTATTTCCACGAGGGCGACCTGCCCGACGGCCTCGACCTGGGCCCCGAGGTTGCGATCGATTCCGAGACGATGGGCCTGCGCTTCCGTCGCGACCCGCTGTGCGTGGTGCAGCTGTCGTCCGGCGACGGGAACGCCCACGTCGTGCGCCTGAACCGCCCCGCCTATGACTGCCCCAACCTGAAGCGGCTGCTGACCGATCCGAAGGTGCTGAAGATCTTCCACTTCGGCCGCTTCGACATCGGCATGTTCGAACTGCACCTGGGCGTCGAGACGCGGCCGGTCTACTGCACCAAGATCGCGTCCAAGCTGGCGCGCACCTATACCGACCGGCACGGCCTGAAGGACGTGGCGCGCGAACTGGCCGGGGTCGACATGTCCAAGGCGCAGCAGAGCTCGGACTGGGGGGCGGCCGAACTGAGCCAGGCGCAGATGGACTACGCCGCCTCGGACGTTCTCTACCTGCACGCCATCAAGGACCGGCTGAACGAGATGCTGGTCCGCGAGGGCCGCATGGAGCTGGCCCAGGCCTGCTTCGACTTCCTGCCCATGCGTTCGCGCCTCGACCTGGCCGGTTGGGACGAGATCGACATCTTCGCCCACGCCTGAAGGACGGACCTGAAACGCCGATGAGCGAACAGCACGCCCAGGACGAGCAGAAGCGCGCCGACGAGGCGCGCGTCGCCCGCGCCGGCGAACGCTGGCGCACGCGCTCGCGGCGGGTGAAGCTGTATCGGCGCGTCCTGCCCATCGTCATCCTGATGCTGGCGGGGGGCGCCCTGACCTGGACCGTGTTCCGCACCGTCATGTCGGGGGTGGAGCGCAAGGCCAGCGAAAGCCGCGAGATCCGCCTGGACAACCCCATGTTCCACGGCCAGGACGCGCAGGGGCGCTCCTTCGTCATCGGCGCCCAGGGCGCGGTGCGCGACCCGGCGACCGGCCATTTCCGCCTAATCGGCCCCCTGCTGCGGTTGAACCTGGGCGCGCGAAAGACGACGGAGCTGAGCGCCGACGGCGGCACCTATATCGAGACGCAGCGCAAGGTCGTCATCGGCCCGAACGTCAAGATTTCCGACGGCGGCACGGGCTGGGAGCTGACCACGCCGGAAGCCGTGGTCGACACGGACACCGGCGTCGTCACCGGCGACAAGGGGGTGCAGGGTCGCGGCCCCCTTGGAAGCATCGATGCTTCGTCTTATGCGATCTATGATCAGGGCCAGCGGGTCGTCTTCAACGGCCAGGGCGAAAACAAGGTGCGCGGGACCATCAATCCCGCCGGAGCCGACAGATGAACATGTCCAAGTCCAAACTGACGCTCGCGGGCGTCGCCCTGCTGACCGCCCTGGCCCTGCCCGCCGTTTCGGGCGCCCAGAACGCATCAGCCAACCGCGCCGACGCCAGCCGCCAGCCGGTCCAGTACGGCGCCGACGCCGGCGAATACACGCCCGACGGCTTCTCCCTGCGGGGCCGGGCCGAGGTGACGCAGGGGTCGAACCGCCTGCGCGCCGACGCCATCCGCGGCTTCACCGCCAACGGCGACCTGACCCGCATCGAGGCGAGCGGCGGCGTCTACTTCGTCACCCCGGACCAGAGCATGAAGGGCGACCGCGCCGTCTATACGCTGAACGACGGCAACGTCGTGGTGACCGGCGACGTGATCCTGACCCAGGGCAAGAGCGTCCTGACCGGCAACCGCCTCGTCTACAACGTCCGCACCGAGACGGCCCGCATCGAGGGCGGGGGCGCCAACGGCCGCGTCCAGGGCGTCTTCTATCCGCAAGGGAACTGACCCCGCGTGGCGCGCAAGGAACTCTCCGCCCTCAACCGGGACGCCCCCGCCGCCGCAGAGACGACGGCGCTTGAGGAGGCGCGCCCCACCGGGCTGCGCGTCGAGCACATCGCCCGCAGCTTCGGCCAGCGGCAGGTGGTGCGCGACGTCTCCCTGAACGTCCAGCGCGGCGAGGTCTGCGGCCTGCTGGGGCCGAACGGGGCGGGCAAGACGACCTGCTTCTACATGATCACCGGCCTGATCCCCGCCGACAGCGGCTCGATCTGGCTGGACAATGAGGACATCACCCAACAGCCCATGTACCAGCGCGCGCGCATGGGCCTGGGCTATCTGGCGCAGGAAGCCTCCATCTTTCGCGGCATGACGGTCGAGCAGAACGTCAAGGCCGTGGTCGAACTGCGCGAGACGACGGCCGCCGGCGTGCGCGACGAGACCACCCGCCTGCTGGAGGAGCTGCGCATCGACCATCTGCGCCACGCCCCGGCCACCGGCCTGTCCGGCGGCGAGCGCCGGCGCGTCGAGATCGCCCGCGCCCTGGCCGCCCGGCCCAGCTTCATGCTGCTGGACGAACCCTTCGCCGGCATCGATCCGCTGGCGATCGCCGACATCCGCCAGGTGATCCGCTATCTGTCGGGCCAGGGCATCGGCGTGCTGATCACCGACCACAATGTGCGCGAGACCCTGGACATCATCGACCGCGTCTCGATCATCTCGTCCGGCTCCGTCCTGTTCGAGGGCACGGCCGACGAGGCGGTGGCCGACGCCGAGGTGCGCCGCGTCTATCTAGGCGAGATGTACGCCTGACGTCGAAAGGCGCACGGCGAAAGCGCCGTTCGCCTGACGTTAACAGCTTCGGATCATGATCCCAGCAAGAAGCGGGCCAACAGCGCCTGCGTGCGGGGTGGAACGACGTGATCGGGCAGAGGCTGGAGGTCAGACAGGGGCAGGGGCTGGTCATCACGCCCCAGCTGCAGCAGGCGATCAAGCTGCTGCAACTGTCGAACCTTGAGCTGGAGGCCTTCGTCGAGGGCGAGCTGGAGCGCAATCCCCTGCTGCAACGGGACGAGGGCGAACCCGGCGTCGACACCGCGCCCGAGGCTTCCCAGGACGCCGCAACCGCCGACGGCGGCGACGAGGGCGAACTGCGCTTCGTCGAAGGCTCGGACGCCCACGCCCAGACCCTGGACGCCGGCGCCGACGACCTCTACGGCGACGCCGCCCCCGGCGAACGCGTCGGCGACCGCCAGGGCGACCAGGCGACCGACCAGCCCGGCCTGACCGACTGGTCCCGCGCAGGCTCGGGCGGCGGCCTGGCCGACGGCGAGGAGCGCGAGCGGCCCGACCATCGGGACGAGACCCTGTGGGAGCATCTGCAGGCCCAGGCCTCGGCCGCCGGGTTCAGCCCCGCCGACCACGCCATCGCCCTGACCCTGATCGACGCCACGGACGAGGGCGGCTATCTGCGCGCCGACCTCGACGAGATCGCCGAACGGCTGGGCGTCGATGCGGCGCGCATCGAGACGGTGCTGGCCGTCTGCCACGGCTTCGAGCCGACGGGCGTCATGGCCCGCTCCATTCCCGAATGCCTGAAGCTGCAGTTGATCGAGCGCAACCGCTTCGACCCGGCCATGGGCGCCCTGCTGGACAATCTGGAGCTTCTGGCGCGACGCGACCTGACCGCCCTGCGCAAGGTCTGCGGCGTCGACGGCGAGGATCTGGCCGAGATGATCGCCGAGCTGAAGGCCCTGACGCCGCGCCCCGGCGCAGGCTTCGGCGGCGAACCGGCCCAGACCGTCGTGCCCGACGTCCATGTGCGTCCCGATCCGGCCGGCGGCTGGCGGGTCGAGCTGAACACCGACACCCTGCCCCGCCTTTTGGTCGACAAACGCTATCACGCCGTGGTGGCGGCGGGCGCCCGTTCGGACGTCGAGAAGACCTTCGTCGCCGACTGCGCGGCCCAGGCCAGCTGGCTGGTCAAATCGCTGGACCAGCGCGCCCGCACCATCATGAAGGTCGCGTCCGAGATCGTGCGCCAGCAGGACGCCTTCCTGGCCTTCGGCGTCGAGTTCCTGCGCCCCCTGACGCTGAAGACGGTGGCCGAGGCCATCGAGATGCACGAATCGACGGTCAGCCGCGTCACCTCGAACAAATACGTGGCCACCCCGCGCGGGGTGTTCGAGCTGAAGTTCTTCTTCACCGCCGCCATCCAGTCCAGCGACGGCGGCGCGGCCCACTCGGCCGAGGCCGTACGCCAGAGAATCAAGACCATGATCGACGGCGAATCCGGCGACGGCGACGTGCTGAGCGACGACCGCATCGTCGAGATCCTGAACGAGGCGGGAATCGACATCGCCCGGCGCACTGTGGCGAAATATCGCGAAGCCCTGCGCATTCCCTCGTCGATTCAGCGCCGCCGCCTGATGAAGGCCGGCTGACTGCGACCAAGCGTCACCACAAATCGGTGATCGCCATTGACACCAAAGCCGGTCAGTCGCGTTCTAGGGACATGAAGATCCAAGTCAGCGGCAAGCAAGTGGATGTCGGCGAAGCGCTAAGCTCGCGCATCTCCCAGGAACTCGAAGAGGGAGTCGGCAAATATTTCGCCCGCGGCGCTCAAGACGCCGAGGTCGTGGTGTCCAAGGATCGACACGGCTTCCGGGTCGATTGCTGGGTGCGTCTGGCCTCGGGCCAGTCCCTGGTGACGACGGGTTTCGGCGGCGACGCCCAGGCCGCCTTCTCGGACAGCCTGGACAAGCTGGAAAAGCGCGTGCGCCGCTACAAGCGCCGCCTGAAGGACCACCATATCGGTCCCAAGGGCCTGTCGCCCGAGAAGACCGAAAACGCGGCGCGTGAAGTCGCCGCCATGACCATCTTCCGCGACCCCGACACGGTCGAGGACGAGGCCTTCGGCGACGCCGGCCTGCCTGGCGAACCGCCGCCCGTGGGCATGGTCATCGCCGAGACCGAGTCGGAGATCCGCACCCTGACCGTGGGACGCGCCGTGGCGGAACTGGACATGACCGGCTATCCGCTGGTGATGTTTCGCAACGCCGCCCACGGCGGTCTGGCCGTGGTCTATCGCCGGCCCGACGGCAACGTCGGCTGGATCGATCCGCAACGCACGACCAAGGGCGCGGCGGCGCAAGCCGTCGGCTGAGGCTTCCTCAGGAAGGGCGAAGAGGCTAAAGAGCACTCGCCCTTCCGCCAATGTCGGGTTCGATTTTCGGGGTAAGCATGGACATCGCTGATTTGCTGTCGTCGGACGGGATCGTCCTGCGGGGCGGCGCGTCATCCAAACGTCAGGCCCTTCACGCCGTGGCCGAAGCCTTCGGCGCCGCCTTCGACATGGACGCCGACAAGGCGTTCGAGGCGCTGCAGGAGCGCGAGGCTCTGGGTTCGACGGGCCTGGGCTCGGGCGTCGCCGTGCCGCACGCCCGCATCCAGGGACTGGACCGCGTCTGCGCCGTCTTCGTGCGGCTGGACACGCCGGTAGCCTATGAGTCGCTGGACGATCGTCCGGTCGACCTGCTGTTCGCCCTGTTCGCGCCGCTGGAGGCCGGGGCCGAACACCTGCGCGCCCTCGCGGCCGTGTCGCGCGCCCTGCGCTCGCCGGAACTGCGCGAACAACTGCGTCAGGCGCGGACGGTCGACGCCATCCGCGCCCTGTTCGTCAAGGACGTGTCGAAGACCGCCGCCTGAGCGGCCTTCCCTTTACAGGAAGGGCGAACGTCCGCCGCCTGGAGCGAATATCGGAGTTCGGATCGATTCCATCCGAACCGAGCCTAGTGAACCGACATCGGCTCCAGGTCATGGGCGACGGCGGCGGCGAAGGCGGTTTCGCGATCCAGCATGACCGCCAGACGTTCGCCGTCAGCGCCGTGCACGGCGTAGAGAATCTGATCGGGATCGATCTCCAGATCGGACGCGGTCTCGACGCGAGCGTCGGCCAGAACGTCGGAGGCGCGGATCGCGCGCACATAGACCAGATCCGGGGCGCCGAAATCGGCGAAGTCGGGGATCTTCGTATTGGGCATCTTCATGGTGGGCGTCATAAGACCGCCTCCTTACGCTTGACTGAACGCCTGCAGAGCCAGGCGGTTCGACGGCTGTGCTCAGCCCGTCGTGATGGGAATGCGCCGCACGCTGCGTTCCTGCTCCGGGCGGATCAGGTCCACGTGCAGCAGACCGTGCTCCAGCCGGGCGCCCGCGATCTCCAGTCCATCGGCCAGGACGAAGCTGCGGACAAAACCCCGCGCCGCGATGCCGCGATGCAGGAAGGCCTGAGGGTCGCGCCCGGCGTCCTCTCGTTTGCCGGTGATGGTCAGTTGCCGTCCCTCGACGGTGACGGACAGCTCCTCCGGCGTGAACCCCGCCACAGCCAGGGTGATGCGCACGGCGGCGTCGCCGAGCTGCTCCACATTATAGGGCGGGTAGGATTCGGCCGCCGCCTTGGCGGCCCGGTCGATCAGGGCTCGGGTATGATCGAAGCCCAACAGGAAGGGGCTGTCGAACAGCAGGGTGCGTGCAGTCATGGGGCCCTCTAACGAAGCGACCTCGGCCGTCCGATCTTCCCCGACATCGGCAGAAGATCCGGCCTGAAGGATAGATGGGAAGATGGGGCCTTCGGGTCAACGCCGGACCTTCGTTCACCCTGCATACAGGTTGGAACCTTCACCATATGCTTCGCGTTTTTCGCGAAGATCGCGACCATCGAAAGGAATTCCCCATGAGCGCCAAGCTCGCCGTCGTCGGCGTCAGCATCGCCGCCCTGCTGGGCGCCGCCGCCTGCACCACGACCGATCCCTACAGTTCCGCCCCGCGCCGCAACAACACGGGAACCGGCGCCATCGCCGGGGCCGTGGGCGGCGCCCTGCTCGGCTATCTGACCAACACCTCGAGCGGCGAACAGGGCCGCAAGAACGCCCTGATCGGCGCGGGCATCGGCGCCCTGGCCGGCGCCGGCGTCGGTCAGTACATGGACCGTCAGCAGCGCGCCCTGGAAGCCGAACTGTCGGGCACCGGCGTCGGCGTGGCCCGTCAGGGCGACAACCTGGTGCTGCGCATGCCCTCCGACGTGACCTTCGCCACCAACCAGTCGTCGCTGGACGCCCGCTTCCTGCCGGTGCTGGACGACGTGGCCCGCGTGCTGAACGAGTACGACCGGTCCATGGTCGATGTCGTCGGCCACACCGACTCCTCGGGCGGCGACGCCATCAACCAGCCGCTGTCCGAACGCCGCGCCTCCTCGGTCGCCTCCTATCTGATCGACCGGGGCGTGATGCGCGAACGCATCTATGTGGCCGGCATGAGCGCCCGCAACCCCATCGCCTCCAACGACACGGTCGAGGGCAAGGCCCAGAACCGTCGCGTCGAGATCCTGATCCGTCCCTTCACGGGCTGATCGGCGGGAACGGCCTGAAACAGGAAGGGGCGGCCCGTTCGGCGCCGCCCCTTTTTTCATGTCTGGCCGTCAATCCGGCGGCCGGGACGAAAGAAACGGCCTAGCTTGACCTCTATCCCCTTGCCTTGGCCGGTTCACTGTCGGCTTGCTGTCCCGGCAGGAGATTTCGATGGACGGCGACGAGCTGGGCAGGACGATAAGGCTGATCGGCATCGCGGCGGCGACCGCCGTCGTGGTCGCCGCTGCGGTCATCGCGGTCGGCCGCCTGCTTCTCTAGCTAGGCCGCGTCGAGGGGGCGGCCGATGGAGAAGTAGCGGAAACCGCGCGCCCGCATGTCCTCCGGACGGTAGACGTTGCGCAGGTCGACCACGACCGGCTGTTTCAACAGCAACTTGATCCGGTCCAGGTCCAGAGCGCGGAACTGGTTCCATTCGGTCATGATGACGGCGGCGTCCGCGCCCGCCAGGGCGTCATAGGGACCGTCCGTGAAGACCACGCCGTCCAGAAGTTTGGCCGCCTCCTCCATGCCCTCCGGGTCAAAGGCCTGAACCCGCGCGCCGCGCGCGATCAGGGCCGGGGCCACGTCCAGAGAGGGGGCGTCGCGCATGTCGTCGGTGTTCGGCTTGAAGGTCAGGCCCAGAAGGGCGACCGTCTTGCCCTTCAGCTCGCCGCCCAAGGCCTCGGCGACGCGGTCGGCCATGGCCTTCTTGCGCGCGTCGTTGATGGCCACCGTGGTCTCGATCAGCTTCAGCGGCGAACCGGCGTCGGTCGCCGTGCGCACCAGGGCCAGGGTGTCCTTCGGGAAGCAGGAGCCGCCGTAACCCGGCCCCGCATGGAGGAATTTGGAGCCGATACGGTTGTCCAGACCGATGCCGCGCGCGACCTGCTGCACGTCGGCGCCGACCGCCTCGCACAGGTCGGCGACCTCGTTGATGAAGGTGATCTTCATGGCCAGGAAGGCGTTGGCCGCATATTTGATCAGCTCGGACGTGCGCCGGCCGGTGAACATGATCGGCGTCTCATTGAGGTTCAGCGGCCGGTAGAGCTCGGCCATGACGGCGCGGGCGCGCTCGTCGTTCGTTCCGACCACCACCCGGTCAGGGCGCTTGAAGTCGCCGATGGCGGCGCCTTCGCGCAGGAACTCCGGGTTGGAGACGACGGCGAAGTCCGCGTCGGGACGGCGCTGGCGAATGATGCGCTCGATCTCGTCGCCGGTGCCGACGGGGACGGTCGACTTGGTCACCACGACGGTGAAGCCGTCCATCAGGTCGGCGATCTCTTCGGCCGCAGCATAGACGTAGGACAGGTCCGCATGACCGTCGCCGCGCCGCGAAGGCGTGCCCACGGCGATAAAGACGGCGTCCGCCGTCCGAATCGCCTCGGCCCCGTCGACGGCGAAGGCCAGCCGTCCGTCGCGGACGTTGCTGTCGACCAGATCGTCCAGCCCCGGCTCGTAGATGGGCATGATGTTCTGGTGCAGACGCTCGATCTTAGAGGCGTCCTTGTCGACGCAAGTCACCGTGTGGCCGAAGTCGGCGAAACAGGCGCCCGACACCAGGCCGACATAGCCGGTTCCGATCATGGCGACACGCATGGGCAGGCTCCTCTATCAACCGTCCCCGCCGCAATAGCCCCGGTCGCGGCGACATTCCAGTGACCGTCGGGTGCAAACCTAGAAAAATCCAAAGAAAAGGACGGCCGACCCGATGGATCGACCGTCCTTGATGTCTTTCAACCTGGAAGCCTTCGGGGGCCGATCGAGACCGGCCCCTTCAGGGCTTAGAAGTTGATGTCGACGGTGGCGCGACGGTTCAGCGGCTCACGCACGCCGTCGGCGGTCGGCTTGGCCAGCTCGGTCTCGCCCTTGCCGTCCAGCGAGATCACGCCGCCGTTGA
>PJUE01000383.1_pt1 | contig 31703 bp, 30 predicted proteins | sample 1512171 | NCBI WGS metagenome assembly PJUE01 (sample SAMN08177674, study PRJNA422409) | Feces metagenome, whole genome shotgun sequencing project. | isolation source: Chicken feces (3) enriched on wood chips: alkali lignin treatment | host: Gallus gallus | place: USA: Madison | collected 2015-01-15
CCCACGATTGCGGTCCGGAGCGTTCGCTCCGGACTCCCCCGTCGTCATCTTCGTCAAGGCCTTCGGCCTTTCCTTCAGATTCCCTCGGGCGCATCGAGGTTGCGAGCCGCCACGCCGCCCGCGACGACGGGCTACGTGCGTCTTGGCTAGTTGCGCTGCTGGAGCTGTGGTCGGGGGCGAGTCGTGGGCTGCCCGTGTTGTTCGGCCGCGCGGGCGGCCGAACAACACATACATGATTCCGGCCAGGGGCGGGCTCCAGACTACGCCTTACGCGAAATTCACCACCACGCGCCGGTTGGTGCGGCTCTTTTTCTCGATCTTCGTAACGATCACCGCGCCGATCTCGCCGGTGTTGGCCACGTGCGTGCCACCACAGGGCTGGCGATCCACGCCGGGAATCTCGACGATGCGTATGCTGGCCGTGCCGGCCGGGGGCGCGGCGCCTATGGTGCGCACCAGATCGGGTTGTGCGGCCAGTTCCTCGGGCGTGATGCAGTTGATGCTGACGCCGGTGCGGGCGTCGATCAGGGCGTTCAGGCGTTCGGTCAGGTCGGCCTTGTCCAGTGTGGATTCGGGCAGGTCGAAGTCGATGCGGGCGGAGTCGGGCGAAATATTGCAGCCGGTCACCGGCGCGGGCACCAGCGAGCCCAGCAGATGCAGACAGGTGTGCAGGCGCATGAGGCGGTGGCGGCGAGGCCAGTCTATGGCCACCGAGACGCGGTCGCCCACTTGCGGGGCGATGTCGCCTTCCAGCACGTGCAGGATGCGCTTGCGGTCTTCGGCGTAGACGGTGTCGGCAAGCGTCAGCGCGCGGCCGTCGGCCAGCGTCAAGGTGCCGCTGTCTCCCGCCTGGCCGCCGCTGCGTGCGTAGCAGACAGTCTCGTCCAGTTCGACGCCCTCGGGGCTGACCGCGATCACGGTGGCCTCGCATTGGTCCAGGTAAGGGTCTTCGTCGAATCGCTTGCGGGTGGCATTCATGTAAAGGGTCTCCGGACGTTCTGGATTTTTTTTTGCAAGGCGGGGCGGACGATCAGGCCAGGATCTTCAGGCCGCCGGCCGTTTCGATCTGTGCGCTCAGGCGCGGCGGGCCGTCGACCTGTTCCACCTGGATCAGGTGATCCGCGCCCAGCCAGGCCAGCCCTTGGCGCAGCAGCCCGGCCTGCGGATGGCTGCCGGACAGTTGCTTGAGTGTGAGGTGCTGGCGCGGCAGGCTGACGCCGGGGTAGTCGGCCACGTCCCACTGGATCAGCGTGGGCAGCAGACCGTCGCCGGCCGCATGGCCCGCTTCGCGCCAGGCGGGCAGGCTGCCGTCGTCGGGCACCGTCAGCCGCCAGCGCAACTGCCCGCGTTCCATGGGAATGGCGGGCGGGATGCGTGCGGGATGCTCCGCCTGCATACGCGTCAGATCCAGCGGCGCTTCGACCCGCGCCGCCCAATGCGCCAGGTAGGGACCCTGGGCGATGCGGGCGCGGACGGCGTCCTGATCCAGCCCGAACCAACGTGGCCGCGCAGGCGCCGGGGCCTGAGGATCGATGGCGATGACTTCGAGGTAGATGCCGCCGGCCATGCCCAGCACCCGGTTGTGGGTGCCCATGCGCGGATGCGCGCCGCCGCCCGAGGGGGCGATGCCGAGCAGTGCTGCGACGTATTCGGTGCCGCTGTCCAGGTCCGCGGCGGCGATGACGAGGTGATCGATGACGAGTTTCATGGTCCGGCTATGGTAGCGAATCCGCGCGGATCCGTACCCGTACAGCGCGACGGGGGGCGGGCGGTACAGTGTCAGACGCCCAGGTCCCGGCGCTTCAGCACCCGGTCTATCAGGCCCCATTCCAGCGCTTCCTCCGCGCTCATGTAGCAGTCGCGGTCCAGTGTGCGCTCTACGTCTTCGTAGCTGCGTCCGCAGTGCTGGGCGTAGACGCGCGTGACGCGGTCCTTGGTCCTGCGCATTTCCTCGGCGTGGATGAGCACGTCCGAGGCCTGGCCCTGGAAGCCGCCTAAAGGCTGATGCACGTGCACGCTGGCATTGGCCAGCGCGCATCGTTCGCCGGGTTCGCCCGCCATCAGCAGGAACGAGCCCATGGAGCGCGCCGTGCCCATGCACAGCGTGTGCACCGGCGCAGTGATGAACTGCATGGTGTCGTACATGGCCAGGCCGCTGGTGATGACGCCGCCAGGGGAGTTGATGTAGAGATGGATGGGCTTGGTGGGGTTCTCGGATTCCAGGAACAGCAGCTGGGCGCAGACCAGCGCCGACACCGAGTCGTTGACTTCGCCGTTCAGGAAGATGATGCGGTCGCGCAGCAGTCGCGAATAGATGTCGAAGGACCGCTCGCCGCGGCCGGACTGCTCGACCACCATGGGTACGTATTGCATCACGTCCTGCATGGACGAATCTCCTGGGTTGCGATTGCCTTGCGCTTGGGCCGGGTTCAGGCGGCGCGCATGAGGAAGGGGCCGGCGTCGTTGGCGGCTGGGCGCCCGCGGCGTTCGAACCGCGCGTCGTCCAGCGCGTGGATGATGCGCAGGAGCGTGCGGCCGTCGGCGACGGGCCGGATCTGGAAGGTCACCAGGCTTTCGAGGAAAGGCGGCTCCTCGTCGCGCATGCGGTATTGGATTTCTTCGGCAGGCGTCGCGTCCGCGGGTTCGGCGCTGGCCAGCGCCCGTCCAGGCAGCCATTGCTCGCGGAATTCGGGGATGCTGATGGCGCGCCAGACTTTTTCGGGCGGCGCGTCGAGTTCGTATTCGAGCACGATGTCCTGGGGCGAGTCTTGCGGCGCGGTCGGCTTCATTGGTCCATGTCCTTGAGCAGGGCGTTCAGGGCTTCGATGCGGGCCGGCCAGTAGGCGCGGTACTTCGCCAGCCATCCGGCGATGAGCGCAAGCCCGTCGGGGTCGACTTCATAGTTCACGAAACGGCCTTGTTTTTCCTCGCGCACCAGGCGGGCCTTGCGCAGCACCGCAAGGTGCTGCGACATGGCTGGCTGGCTGATCTCCATGCCGACGCGCAGGGCGCTGGCGTTCATGCCGCCGGCGGCGAGCTTTTCGAAGATGGCACGGCGGGTCGGATCGGCCAGGGCCTTGAAAATGTCGGTTTCGAGCATGACAATACATTAGTCAATACTTATGTATTGGTCAAGCGGAAAGCACCCTGTGCGCGTCCGAGAGCCATTTGCGATCGCGGCTGGCACAATGGCGCCGGACCTGCAGTCGGGAGCGACGCCGTGGCTTTTCTTCTATTCCCCGTCTTGTTCGCGGCCAGCCTGCTGATCAGCCTGGCGGCCGGCGCCGTGCATGGCCGGCGTCATGGTTGGAAGGCCCCGGCTACGCGGCGGTGGCTGTTCGTGGCGGGATGCCTTGTGCTTTCGTATCTGGTCGGCCTGGCGCTGGTCATTCATGACCCGTACTTCGACGACAACGGGGTGCCTGAATTCATTCCGTGGCGTTTCCGCTGGACCTGGGCCTGGCTCTACGCCGGCTTGCTGCAATTCGCCGTGGTTCCGAGCGGGTTGGCCCTGCGGCGCCTGGCCAGGCGTAAGACGGCAAGCGCCGCGCAATAAAAAACCCGCCGTGATTGCGGCGGGTTTGTCTTCAAGCGGAAACGGATCAGGCGGCTTCGCCTTCCTCGCCTTCCTTCTTGACCGGCTTGACCAGGTCTTCGCGCTTGACGCCCAGCCACATGGCCAGGGCCGCGGCCACGAACACCGACGAGTAGATGCCGAACCAGATGCCGATGGTCAGGGCCATGGCGAAGTAGTGCAGGGTGGGGCCGCCGAAGAACAGCATGGCCAGCACCATCATCTGCGTGGAACCGTGGGTGATGATGGTCCGGGAGATGGTCTGCGTGATGGCGCTGTTGATGACTTCATGCACGTCCGCCTTGCGGTACTTGCGGAAGTTCTCGCGGATCCGGTCCATGATGACCACGGATTCGTTCACGGAGTAGCCCAGCACCGCCAGCACGCCCGCCAGCACCGACAGCGAAAATTCCCACTGGAAGAAGGCGAAGAAGCCCAGGATGATCACCACGTCGTGCAGGTTGGCGATCACGCCGGCGACGGCGAACTTCCATTCGAAGCGGAAGCCCAGGTAGACCATGATGCCGATGACCACGACCAGCAGGGCCATCAGGCCGTTGTGCAGCAGCTCCTGGCCCACCTGCGGGCCCACGAACTCGACGCGGCGCAGTTCGACGCCGGAGTCGGCGGTCTTCAGCGCGGCCATGACGGTTTCGCTCTGCGTGGCCGAGGTCTGGCCTTCCTGCAACGGCAGGCGGATCATGACGTCGTGCGAGGTGCCGAAGTTCTGCACCTGGAAGTCGGTGTAGCCCAGCTTGGAGACCACGCCACGCACGTTTTCAAGCTGCGCCGTCTGGGCGTAGTTGACTTCCATGACCGTGCCGCCGGTGAATTCGATCGACAGGTGGAAGCCGCGCGTGACGATGAAGAAAACAGCCGCCAGGAATGTGACGAGGCTGATGATGTTCAGCACCAGCGCGTGGCGCATGAACGGGATGGTGCGGTGAATACGGAAAAATTCCATTTTTCGCCTTAGGCTTTATCTGTGGCGGGCGGCCGGGCCGCCCGCGCTCATGTTCAGTTGGTCTTCGGTTTCCAGACTTCACCGATGGAGATCGACGTGAGCTTCTTCTTGCGGCCGTACCAGAGGTTGGCCAGCGCGCGCACACCCACCACCGACGAGAACATCGAGGTCAGGATGCCCAGCACGTGCACCACGGCGAAGCCCCGGATCGGGCCGGAACCGAAGGCCAGCAGCGCCAGGCCCACGATCAGCGTGGTGAGGTTCGAGTCGAGAATGGTGCCCCAGGCGCGTTCGAAGCCGTGATGGATGGCTTGCTGCGGACTTGCGCCTGCGCGCAGTTCCTCGCGTATCCGCTCGTTGATCAGCACGTTCGAGTCGATGGCCATGCCCAGCGTCAGCGCGATTGCCGCGATGCCCGGCAGGGTCAGCGTGGCCTGCAGCATGGACAGCAGCGCCAGCAGCAGCAGCACGTTCATGGTCAGGCCGATCGTGGAGAACACGCCGAACAGGTGGTAGTACAGGATGATGAAGGCGGCGATGGCCAGGAAGCCGTACAGCGTCGAGTAGAAGCCCTTGGCGATGTTGTCCGCGCCCAGGCTCGGGCCGATGGTGCGTTCCTCGATGATGGACATGGGCGCAGCCAGGGCGCCGGCGCGCAGCAGCAGCGCGGTGTCGGCGGCCTCTTCGGAGCTCATGCTGCCCGAGATCTGCACCTGGCCGCCGGCGATTTCGCCGCGGATGACCGGGGCCGTGACCACTTCGCCCTTGCCGTTTTCGAACAGCAGGATGGCCATGCGCTTGCCGATGTTGTCGCGGGTGACGTCGCGGAAAATGCGGGCGCCCTTGGAGTCCAGGGTCAGGTGGACGGCGGCCTGCTGGGTCTGCGAGTCGCGGCCGGGCTGAGCGTCCTGCAGGTTTTCACCGGTCAGGATGACCTGGCGGCGGACCAGGATGGGACGGCCGTCGCGGTCGTTGTAGCGTTCAAGGCCGAAAGGCACGCTGCCGCCTAGCAACGCGGCCTGCGCGGCGGGGGAGTCGTCGACCATGCGGATTTCCAGCGTGGCGGTGCGGCCCAGCAGTTCCTTGGCCTTGGCCACGTCCTGCACGCCGGGCAGCTGTACCACGATGCGGTCGGCGCCTTGCTGCTGGATGACCGGTTCGGCCACGCCCAGTTCGTTGATCCGGTTGTGCAGCGTGTTGATGTTCTGCTTGAGCGCGGAATCCTGCACGCGGGTGACGGCGGCCGGGTTCAGCGCAGCCATCAGCAGCGGCTTGCCGTTTTCCATGCGCTCGGTGAATTCCAGGTCGGGCAGGCGGCTGCGCAGCGTGGAAATGGCGCGGTCGCGGTCGTCCGTATTGGCGAAGGTGGCGGCAATGGCCATGCCCGAGCGTTCGACGCCGGCCACGTTGACCTTCTGGTCGCGCAGCACGGAGCGCACGTCGGCGGCCAGGGAGTCGTAGCGGGCGGTCAGGGCGCCCTGCATGTCCACTTGCAGCAGGAAGTGCACGCCGCCGCGCAGGTCCAGGCCCAGGTACATCGGCTTGGGCGCGAACCAGCCCAGCGCGCGCATCCAGGCGGGCGAAGCGGGCAGCAGGTTCAGCGCGACCGTGTAGTGGGGGTCGCCGGCGACGGTGTTGAGGGATTTGTCGATCAGGTCGCGCGCCTGCAGCTGCAGGTCGGTCGACGTGAAGCGGGCGCGCACGGTGCCGAGCGTGCCGTTCTGTTCGTAATAGACCCCTTCATTGGGGATCTTGGCGTCGGTCAGGATCTGTTCGACCCGGCTCAGCATGGCGGGATCGACCTTGATCGTGGCCTTGGCGCTGGAAACCTGGACGGCCGGGGATTCGCCGTAGAAGTTGGGAAGCGTGTACAGCAGGCCGATGATGACCGCGACCAGGACCGTAATGTACTTCCAAAGGGGATAGCGGTTCATTGCCGGCTACTTCATGTAAAAGTGATGAAAGGGCCGCCCGGGCGGCAAGCGCGGCGGGCGGCGACAGGGCCATCAAGCAACAGGAGCCCGATGGGGGCTCCTGTGGGACGCTTACAGGGCCTTGATGGTTCCCTTGGGCAGCACGGTCGAGACCGAGGACTTCTGCATGATCACTTCGACCGGCTTGTCGGCCAGTTCGGAGACTTCGACGGTGACGTAGCTGTCGTTGACCTTGGTGACCTTGCCGAGCATGCCGCCGGCGGTGACCACTTCGTCGCCCTTGGCCAGGGCGGCGATCAGGTTGCGGTGTTCCTTCTGGCGCTTCATCTGGGGACGGATCATCAGGAAGTAGAGGATCACGAACATCAGGATGATGGGCAGCATGCCCATCAGCGCGTTACCCTCGGGGGCGGCGGCCTGAGCCACGACGAGGCTGGCGGTATCGATAACGGACATTGAATTCTCCTGCGTTTAGTCTGTTTGGGTGTTTGTATCTAGTGTTTTTCTGCGCCCATCCCCGCGCGAGCCATGGATAGGGCAAGCCGACTATTGTATATAGGTCCTGAAATTCTAATCCACCCCCCGCGCCCGGTCTGCCGCGAACTGCGCGCGCCAGGCGTCGAAGCGGCCTTCGGCGATGGCTTCGCGCATTTCCTTCATGATGGTCAGATAGAAATGCAGGTTGTGCAGGGTGTTCAGGCGCGCGCCGGTGATTTCGTTGGCGCGCTGCAGGTGGTGCAGGTAGGCCCGCGAGAAATTCGCGCAGGTATGGCAGCTGCAGCTGGGGTCCAGCGGTCGGGTGTCGTCGCGGTACTTGGCGTTGCGGATCTTGACGTCGCCAAAGCGCGTGAACAGCCAGCCATTGCGGGCGTTGCGGGTCGGCATGACGCAGTCGAACATGTCGACGCCGCGGCTCACGCCTTCGACCAGGTCTTCCGGCGTGCCTACGCCCATCAGGTAGCGCGGCGCCTGGGCCGGCAGCTTGGGCGTGACATGCGCCAGGATGCGCATCATGTCTTCCTTGGGCTCGCCGACCGACAGGCCGCCGATGGCGTAGCCGTGGAAGCCGATCTCCTGCAGCCCGGCCAGGGATTCGTCGCGCAGGGCTTCGTACATGCCGCCCTGGACGATGCCGAACAGGGCGTTGGGGTTCTGCAGGCGGTCGAACTCCTCGCGTGAGCGGCGCGCCCAGCGCAGCGACATGCGCATGGAGCGGGCGGCCTCTTCGACGGTGGCGGGGCGGCCGTCGATTTCATAGGGCGTGCACTCGTCGAACACCATGACGATGTCGGAATTCAGCGAGCGCTGGATGCGCATGGATTCTTCCGGCGTCAGGAACAGCCGCGCGCCGTCGATCGGGGACGCGAACTTGACGCCTTCCTCGGTGATCTTGCGCATGCCTTGCAGGCTGAACACCTGGAAGCCGCCGGAATCGGTCAGGATGGGCTTGTCCCACTGCATGAAGCCATGCAGGCCGCCATGCTTTTCCATGATTTCCGTGCCCGGGCGCAGCCACAGGTGGAAGGTGTTGCCCAGCACGATCTGCGAGCCGATCTCTTTCAGTTCGTGCGGCATCATGGCCTTGACGCTGCCATAGGTGCCCACAGGCATGAAGATGGGCGTCTCGACCACGCCGTGGTTCAGCGTGATGCGGCCGCGGCGGGCGCCGCCGTCGGTGGCGAGCAGTTCGAAATTCAGTCCGGTCATGGGGCGGGGGACTCGATAAACATGGCGTCGCCATAGCTGAAGAAGCGGTAGCGCTCGGCAACGGCGTGGGCGTAGGCGCGGCGTATCGGTTCTACGCCGGCCAGCGCCGACACCAGCATCAGCAGGGTCGACTGGGGCAGGTGGAAGTTGGTGACCAGGGCGTCGATGACGCGGTACCGGTAACCGGGGGTGATGAAGAGGCGGGTATCGCCCTGGGCGGTGGCCAGCGGCAGGCCGGGGGCGGTGCGCCCTTCGGTCTGGGCGGCGGCGGATTCCAGGGCGCGTACGCTGGTGGTGCCGACGGCGATGACCCGGCCGCCGCGGCTGCGGGCGGCGGCGATCGCGTCGACCGTGGCTTGCGGCACGGTGAACCATTCGGCGTGCATGACGTGGTCGGCCAGGTTGTCCACGCGCACCGGCTGGAAGGTGCCCGCGCCCACGTGCAGCGTGACGAAGGCGCGTTCCACGCCCATCGCGGCCAGGCGGTCCAGCGTGGGTTGGTCGAAATGCAGGCCGGCGGTGGGCGCGGCCACGGCGCCGGGCTCGCGGGCGTAGACCGTTTGGTAGCGCTCGTCGTCGCCGGTGTCGGCTTCGTGCGTGATGTAGGGCGGCAGCGGGGTGGCGCCGTGCGCGTCCAGCAGGTCCAGCACGGGGCCTGGGAAGCGGATGTCGAAGAGTTCGCCTTCGCGGCCCAGCACGGTGGCTTCGAAGGCGTCGGCCAGGCGCAGCACCATGCCCGGACCGGGCGACTTGCTGGCGCGCACATGGGCCAGGACGCGGTCGGGTTCGGTGATGCGTTCGACCAGCACCTCGATCTTGCCGCCAGTGATCTTGTGGCCGTTCAGCCGCGCCTTGATGACGCGGGTGTCGTTGAAGATAAGCAGGTCTTGCGGACGCAGCAGCGAGGCCAGGTCGGCGAACTGCCGGTCGTGCAGCTGGCCCGCGCCGTCCAGGTGCAGCAGGCGGCTGCCGGTGCGTTCGGCGGCGGGCGCCTGGGCGATGAGCTCGGGCGGCAGTTCGTAATTGAAATCGGCGACGGTGAGGGGCTGGGACACGCGGCTATCCGTCCGGCAAGGGCGGCAAAAAGAGGGCGGAAACGGGCCAGGCAGGCCCGGGGCAACCCTGTATTGTAAAGCGCCCGCAAGATCGGGCTGCCGGTCCTGGGGACGGATGGGCCTCCCGGCTGGGTTCAGCGCGCCGGGCTCCAGCCCAGCCGGCGCGAGCAATCCGCGGCCGCCGCCGTCAGCGCCCGCACAGGTTCGCCGTCGGCCGACAGGTCGAATCCCCCGTGCAGTCCCAGGCTGGTGATGGCGCCGGCCAGATGACCCTGAGCATCCAGCACCGGCACCGAGGCCGAATTGATACCGTGCAGCAGGTGACCGCTGACGCTGGCGTAGCCTCGCTTGCGGGTCGCCTGCCACTGGCGGCGCAGCGCGGCGGCGAGATCGGCGGGCGGGTCAGTCGCATCCAGCTTGCGGGCGGCCTCGGGATCATGCGCCTGCAGCGCCTCCCATTCGGACAGCGCCCGCGGCAGGGCCAGGGCTTCGGGCAGCCACGCGGCGAAGACCCGGCCGGTGGCGCTGTTGAGCAGCGGCAGCACCGAGCCCACCCGCACGTTGACGGTCACCGGCAGCCGCGCGTCGCGCCATTGCACGATGGTGGGACCGTGCTGGCCCCAGACCGAGATGAACACGGTCTGGCCGATGGCGGCGCTCAGGCCGTCCAGGCTGCCGGCCGCCAGCTTCACGAAATCCACTTCGGCCAGCGCCGCCAGTCCGGTGTGCAGCGCCTGCGGGCCCAGCCGGTAGCGGGCGCTGGCCGCGTCCTGCTCCACATAGCCGCGCCGCTCCAGCGACACCAGGTAACGGTGCACCTTGGCGCGCGGCATGTCCAGGCTGCGGCCGAGCTCGGAAACGGACAGGGCGCCGCCCAATTCGGCCAGCCGCGTCAGCACGTCCAGGGCGATTTCGGCTGATTGGATCCCCGTGCTGCTATCTGTTGACATGAGTTTGTCTCTTATTAGAATACGTGTATCACTAAAAAATACAGCGCTTGCCAGTCACTGGCAACGTGGAGACCAGCAAGAACGCAGCCGCGCCGCGCTGCGAGGCCGTGCGGACAAACCCGCAGCGGGCCACCGAGGCGCCCGCCAGCCGGGTTCCCCGCCGTATAAACAGAGTTCCACGCCGTAGCGGATCGGCGCAAAGCATAAGACATCCGCGTATCCAAGGAGACTCCGCATGACCCCTCGTCGTACCCTCATGGCCGCCGCGCTGGCCGCCCTGCTGGCAGCGGGCGCCGCGCCCGCGCTGGCCCAGGTGAAAATCGGCGCCACCCTGTCCACCACCGGTCCCCAGGCCTCGCTGGGCATCCCCGAACGCAACACGATCAGCCTGCTGCCCACCGAGATCGGGGGCGTCAAGGTCGAGTACGTGGTGCTGGACGACGCTTCCGACACCACTCGCGCCGTCAGCAATTCCCACAAGCTGATCTCGGAGAACAAGGTGGACCTGATCGTCGGGTCCACCACCACGCCCAACACCATGGCCATGCTGGACACCGTGGCCAGCGGCGCCACGCCGGTGATTACGCTGGCCTCGTCGGCGCGGCTGATCGAGCCCATGGACGACAAGCGCCGCTGGGTGTTCAAGACTCCGCACTCCGATTCGCTGATGGCCGAGGGCATCGCGCGGCATGCGGCGGCCAACGGCGTGAAGAAGCTGGCCTTCATCGGTTTCAACAACGCGCTGGGCGAAACCTTCTGGGTGGAAATCGAGAAGGCGGCCAAGAAGCATGGCATCGAGGTGGTGGGCAAGGAAGCCTTCGCGCCCACCGACACGTCCGCCGTGGCCCAGACCCTGAAGGTGATCGGCGCGGCGCCTGACGCCGTGGTGGTCGGCGCCTCCGGCACGCCCGCCGCGATGCCGGCGCGGGCGCTGCGCGAACGCGGCTACAAGGGCAAGATCTATTTCAACCACGGCGTGGCCAACAACGACTTCCTGCGGGTCTGCGGCGATGCCTGCGAGGGCGCCTGGGTGCCGGTGGGACCGGTGATGGTGGCCGACCTGCTGCCGGATACCAACCCCGTCAAGTCCACCGCCCAGGCCTTCGCCAAGAAGTATGAAGCGGCCAACGGGGCGGGCAGCGTGTCCCTGTTCGCCGCCTATACCTGGGACGTCGGCCTCTTGCTGCAGCAGGCCATCCCGGTGGCACTGAAGACCGCGAAGCCCGGCACGCCCGAATTCAGGGCGGCGCTGCGCGATGCGCTGGAGAACGTCAAGAACCTGCCCACCGCGACCGGCGTGGTCAACATGAGTCCCACCGACCACAACGGGCTGGATGAGCGGGCGCTGGTGATGGCGACCGTGGCTTCCGGCAAGTGGAGGCTGCAGAAATAAGGAGGAAGGCCCCGGCGTTGCGCATGCAATATGTATCTGCTGCGTCCTCAAGAGGCCTTTTTGCTTGTTCGGGGCTGGCGGTGGGAGGGCCTCCCACGCCGCAATTCGTCCAGGTTTTGTATGCTCTCGGTTTTGCAGGACGAGCAACCGGGTGGGCGTGGCATGACGGGACAAGCGTATAAGCGTATGGGCGGGCTGAAGCGATGGCTGGCCGGCGGGCTGCTGGCCGCGGTGGCGGGCGCGGCCTGGGCGCAGGTGCCCGGCCTGCCGCCCAACGTGGTGAACGCCTGGAAAGCCAGCAAGCTGCCCGACAGTTCCCTGTCCCTGGTGGTGCAGGAGGTGGGCGGACCGCGCCTGGTGGCGCTGAACGCCAAGGAGTCGCGCAATCCCGCCTCGGTGATGAAGCTGGTCACGACCTGGGCCGCGTTGTCCGAGCTGGGGCCCAACTACGTCTGGCGCACCGAATTCATGACGGCGCCGGGCGCGCGTCCCGACGCCAAGGGTGTGCTGAGCGGCCCGCTGTACCTGCGGGCTGGCGGCGATCCGCAATTCCTGCTGCAGGACCTGTGGGTGCTGCTGCGCGAACTGCGCCTGCGCGGCGTCAAGCAGATCAATGACCTGGTCATCGACCGCAGCATCTTCGGCCAGGTCGCGACCGACCCGGGCGCCTTCGACGGCGCCCCGGACCGGGCCTACAACGCCAGTCCGGACGCCCTGATGGTGGGTTTTGGCGCGATGCGGCTGCTCTTCACGCCGGACCCCGCCGCCAATAAATGGGTGCCACTGATCGATCCGCCGCTGCCGGGCCTGAAGATCGAGGGCCGCGTCGAATGGAGCGATGCCCGTTGCCCGGGCCCCCCGGTGGTGACGACCGAGCCGGTGATCACCCAGCAGGGCGTGACCATCCGCGTGAACGGCAAGGTGGCCGGCTCCTGCGGCGAATTCAGCCTGTATCGCCTGGCGCTGTCCCAGCCCGAGTACGCCACCGAAGTGTTCCGCATGCTCTGGAAGGAGCTGGGCGGCACTTTCAAGGGCCAGGTCCGTTCCGGCATGGTGCCGCCCGACGCGGTGGTGCTGGCCTCGCATGATTCGCCCACGCTGGCCGAGGCGATCCGCCAGATCAACAAGCGCAGCAACAACGTCATGGCGCGCACCTTGCTGCTGACCTTGGGCGCCGAGCGCGGCCGCCGGCCCGCCACGGTCTCCAGCAGCGAAGCCGTGGCCAAGGGGCTGCTGGCCAGGCAGGGCCTGGACATGCCCGAGCTGGTCATCGACAACGGCGCCGGCCTGTCGCGCGACGCGCGGGTGTCGGCCGACAGCCTGGCGTCGATGCTGACCGTGGCCTGGAACTCGCCGGTCATGCCCGAGTACATTTCATCCTTTGCGATCGCGGGAGTGGACGGCACGGTACGTCGTCGCCTCAAGGGCGACGGCACGGCGGGCATGGCCCACCTGAAGACAGGCTCGCTGCGCGACGTGCGTTCCATCGCGGGCTACGTGCTGGGCGCCAGCGGCAAGCGCTACGTGGTGGTCAGCATCGTCAACCATGAACAGGCGGGCGCCGTGCGGGCCTTCGACGACGCCCTGATCGCCTGGCTCACTGAACAATAAACATGCCTCCGCCTCGCCGGCGAGTATCTTCGGATCATCCTGCGGGCGGTCAATAACAATTCCCTTCCAAACCGATTACGATCCTCAAATGTGGCTCGACGGCTGGGCGATGCAAAGCGCGCCGCGCCGTCATGGTTCCGCCTGAGGCGAATACCCTGTCTATCAATACTCTGGAGAGTTACGCACATGCCCGTGCACGAAATCCGCCATCCGCTGATCCGCCACAAGCTCGGGATCATGCGCCGCGCCGACCTCAGCACCAAGAGCTTCCGTGAGCTGTCCCAGGAAGTGGGCGCGCTGCTCACTTATGAAGCGTCCAAGGACCTGCCGCTGGCGCCGGCCACCGTCGAAGGTTGGTGCGGTTCGGTGCAAGTCGAAAAGATCGCAGGCAAGAAGGTCACCGTGGTGCCCATCCTGCGCGCCGGCATCGGCATGCTGGACGGCGTGCTCAGCCTGATTCCGGGCGCCAAGGTCAGCGTGGTGGGCGTGGCCCGCAATGAAGAAACGCTGGAAGCGCATACCTACCTGGAACGCCTGGTGGGCGAACTGGACCAGCGCCTGGCGCTGATCGTCGACCCGATGCTGGCCACCGGCGGTTCGATGGTCGCCGCGATTGACCTGCTCAAGCGCGCGGGCTGCAAGGAAATCCGCGCCCTGGTGCTGGTCGCCGCGCCCGTGGGCATCGATACCGTGCTGGCCAAGCACCCCGACGTGCACATCTACACCGCGTCCATCGACGACGGCCTGAATGAACACGGCTACATCATGCCTGGCCTGGGCGACGCCGGCGACCGCATCTTCGGCACCACGCAGAAGACGGAATAGCGGCCGGGGTACGGCCACGAACAAAAACGCCAGCCCGCAGGCTGGCGTTTTGCATTGGGCCCCCGGCCCCTCAGGCTGCCAGACGCTCCAGGCGTCCGTCCAGGTGCTGGCCGAACCACTGCAATTGCGAAGCCAGTCCCGCCACTTCGCCCACGATCAAGAGCGCGGGTGAGCGGATCGCGTGTTCGGCGGCCAGGGCCGGCAGCTGTTCCAGCGTGCCCGAGAGCACGCGTTGCTCGGGCCGGCTGCCGTTCTCGATCAGCGCGAACGGCGTGTCGGGAGAACGGCCGTGGGCCAGCAGGCGGCCAGTCAGCAGATCCAGTTGCCCCACGCCCATGTAGAAAGCCAGGGTTTGCTTTTCGCGGGCCAGGGCAGGCCAGTCCAGGTTGTCCTCGTCTTCGCGGCAATGCGCGGTGACCAGGCGGACGGACTGGGCGTGTTCCCGGTGCGTCAGCGGGATGCCGGCATAGGCCGCACAGGCCAGCGCGGCGGTGATGCCGGGCACCACTTCATAACGCACGCCGTGCGCGCGCAGGTATTCCAGTTCCTCTCCGCCCCGGCCGAAGATGAAGGCGTCGCCGCCCTTGAGCCGCACCACGCGGCGGCCGGCGCGCGCGTGCTCGACCATCAGCCTGTGGATGCGGGCCTGGGTGGCGTTATGGTCTTCGCCGGGCAGCTTGCCGACCGATACGCGCTCGGCGTCGCGGCGCGCCAGCGACATGACGTCGGCGCTGACCAGACGGTCGTGCAGGATGACGTCGGCCTCGTTCAGCGCGCGCAATGCCTTCAGCGTCAGCAGGCCGGGGTCGCCGGGGCCGGCGCCCACCAGCACTACGCTGCCGGCGTCGGGCGTTCGCGGCGCCGCCAAGGCCCCCGCCAACGCGGCTTCGGCCTGGGCCGGCTGCTGTTGGCGCAGGAAGCCGGCCACCGGGCCGTCCAGCAGCCAGTCGTAGAAGCGGCGGCGCGCGCCCAGGTCGGGATGGCTGGCGCGGATGCGCTTGCGGTAGTTCGCGGCCAGTCCGGCCAACTGGCCCAGGGTATGGTCGAACAGCGATTCGATGCGTTCCCGGATGCGCCGCGCCAGCACCGGCGCCACGCCGGACGAGGAAATGGCGACGATCACGGGCGAGCGGTCGACGATGGAGGGCACCTGGAAGGACGACAGCTCAGGATCGTCCACCACGTTGCTGAAGATGCGCCGGGCGCCGGCAGCCTCCGAGACGGCGGCGTTGGTCTCGCGGTCGTCGGTGGCGGCGACCGCCAGCCAGACTTCGTCGAGCCAGGCGGGATCGAATCGGCCGGACAAATGGCGGATGCGGCCTTCGGCGGCCAGCGCGGCCAGGGCGGGCGTCAGTTCCGGGGCTCCCACCAGCACGTCGGCGGAGGCTTCCAGCAGGGACAGCGTCTTGCGTTCGGCGACGGCGCCGCCGCCCACCACCAGGACCAGCCTGTCTTTCAAATCGGCAAAAATCGGGAAAAGCTTCATGAATGCCAGCCTCGGGCGTACCCGGCATAGTGTCGTTGGATCATAGGAAGGGGGCTTCATCCCCACAACTTTTGATTTCTTTGTTCCATATAACCAAAGCTTATTAAGTGGCCTTGCCCAGCCACGCGCTCATTTCCACGACCTCCCGCGCGACTTCGCCCAGCCGCTTCTGGCTTTGCATGGCGCGCTGGCGCAACAGGCCGTGGGCCTCATCCTCGGAAATCGCCCGCGCCTTCATCAGGATGCCCTTGGCCTTTTCCACCCATTGGCGGTCGGCCAGGCGCAATTGCGCTTCGCGCAGTTCTTCGCGCCGCGACTTCTCCATGGCGAAGCGCTCGATCGCCACAGTCAGCAGCGGCTCGATGCGTCCGGCAGGCACGTCGCCGACCACGTAGGCCGCGACGCCTGCGCGCAAGGCGCTGCGTATGGTTTCGCGATTGCCGTTGTCGGTGAACATCACGACCGGGCGGTCGCTGTGTTCGCTGGCCACGCATACGTTCTCCAGCGTGTCGCGGCCGGGGGCGTCGCTGTCTATCAACACCACATCGGGTGCAGCTTGGGCGATGGCGGCGGCCAGATCCATGTCCGGCGCCATTTCGGCCACGACATGTACGCCCGCTGCGGCCAGCGTTTGCCGCAGCGACGCCGCGCGTCCCTCGCCATCGTTGAGCAGCATGACCTTGAGCATGAGATTCCCCCTGATGCTTTCAGTCATGCAAGTTCCATGCCATCGTGTTGCGCCGCGCCGGCCGCCAGTCGCGCACAGCCGCGGAGCGCACTCCGCACGCGGATGGTGCGCTGCCGCAACCGGAGGTGCACCAAGTTGGTTCGCACCCTGTTTTCCGTCAACGCGGAGTGCGCGCCGATTGGCGAGGCAGCGTCAGCGGTGGCGCGGGCTGGCGGCATTTCAGGCCATGTTTTTTTCTTTCTGGCACAGCGTTTGCTTCAGTGAAAGCGGGCGGCCAACGAAGGTTGCCCGACGCAACGCGCCGCGACCTGCGGCAAGGGACAACGACGTTCCGCAGCGCCACCGGATGGGAATCCGGGGCGCGCGGGACGTTTTTTTTTTGCCAGGAGCCATGCATGACGCCATCGACCCGTAGCCCCTCCACAGAAGCCGCCGCGGCCGGGGATCTCAGCGCCAACGCCGCACGCCGTAAATGGCTTTGCGGCACGGCGCGCGCGGTGGCCGGCGCCAGCCTGCTGTCGCTGGTCGATCCGCTGGTGCGTGCCGGCGCCTGGGCCGCCGGCACCGACGCGCCCGAGAAGACCGAGGTCAAGATCGGCTTCATTCCGCTGACCGACTGCGCCTCGGTCGTGATGGCTTCGGTGCTGGGCCTGGACAAGAAGCACGGCGTGACGATCACGCCGTCCAAGGAAGCGTCCTGGGCCGCCGTGCGCGACAAGCTCATGAACGGCGAGCTGGACATGGCCCACGTGCTGTACGGCCTGGTCTACGGCGTGCACCTGGGCATAGGCGGGCCGAAGAAGGACATGGCCGTGCTGATGAGCCTGAACCAGAACGGCCAGGCCATCACGCTGTCGAACAAGCTGCTGGCGGCGGGTGTGCGCGACGGCGAATCGCTGGCCAAGCTGATGGCGTCCGACAAGCGCGAGTACACGTTTGCGCAGACCTTTCCCACCGGCACGCACGCGATGTGGCTTTACTACTGGCTGGCGACCTACGGCATCCATCCCATGAAGGACGCCAAGGTCATCACCGTGCCGCCGCCGCAGATGGTCGCCAACATGCGCGTGGGCAACATGGACGGCTACTGCGTGGGCGAACCCTGGGGGGCGCGCGCCATCCTGGACAAGATCGGCTACACCGCCGTCACTTCGCAGGGCATCTGGACCGACCATCCCGAAAAGGTGCTGGGCACGAGCGCGGACTTCGTGTCGCGCCACCCGAACACCGCGCGCGCAGTCACGGCCGCCATCCTGGAGGCCAGCAAATGGATCGACGCCTCGCCCGCCAACCGCCAGAAAACCGCCGAGACCATCGCGGCCAAGTCCTATGTCAACACGGACGCGAGCGGCATCGTCGATCGCATGCTGGGCCGCTATGACGATGGGCTGGGGAAAAGCTGGACGGACGAGCACGCCATGCGCTTCTACGCCGACGGCGCCGCCAATTTCCCGTACCTGAGCGACGGCATGTGGTTCCTGACGCAGCACAAGCGCTGGGGGCTGCTGAAGGAACATCCCGATTATCTGGCGATGGCGAAACAGATCAACCGGATAGACCTCTACAAGCAGGCCGCGCAGGCCGCTGGCGCGGCGTTGCCGGCCAGCGAGATGCGCACTTCGAAACTCATCGACGGCGTGGTCTGGGACGGCAGCAACCCTGCCGCCTACGCCGACGGATTCAAGGTCAAGGCCTGAGCGCCGATACGAAAGGGGCATGCAATGTCTGACGCAACGAGTATGAGCCGCGGCGATGAACTCCTCGCCCTCTGGCGCGAGCGCCTGGAATCCGCGTTGCGGGCCGTGGTGGGGCCCGTGGCGGGCTTCGCACTGTTTGTGCTGGTGTGGCAGGTGGTGGCGATGCGGATACCGGAGATTCCCACGCCAGGCGTGACCTGGCGCGCCGCCGTCGAGCTGTTTTCCGATCCGTTCTACGACAACGGCCCCAATGACAAAGGCATAGGCTGGAACCTGCTGGCATCGTTGCAGCGCGTGGCGGTGGGCTTCGGCCTGGCCGCGCTGGTCGGCATCCCCGCGGGTTTCGCCATCGGCCGCTATGCGGCGGTGCGGGCAATGTTCTCGCCCATCGTCAGCCTGCTGCGGCCGGTGTCGCCGCTGGCCTGGCTGCCTCTGGGGCTGCTGCTGTTCAAAGCGGCCAACCCGGCCGCCATCTGGGCCATCTTCATCTGTTCGATCTGGCCGATGATCATCAACACCGCGGTCGGCGTGGCGCGCGTGCCGCAGGATTACCTGAACGTGGCGCGGGTGCTGAACCTGTCCGAATGGAAGGTGACCACCAAGGTGCTGCTGCCCGCCGTGCTGCCCTACATGCTGACCGGCGTGCGCCTGTCGATCGGCACCGCGTGGCTGGTGATCGTGGCGGCGGAAATGTTGACCGGCGGCACGGGCATCGGCTTCTGGCTTTGGGACGAATGGAACAACCTGAAGGTGGAGCACATCGTCATCGCCATTTTCGTGATCGGCATCGTCGGGCTGCTGCTGGAAACCCTGCTGGTCGCCCTGGCCCGCCGCTACACCTATACCGAGGAATAGCGCCATGAAGAAATACGTACGCATCGAGCGCGTGGGCCAGACGTTCAACACCCGCAAGGGCGCTTTCGTGGCACTGCGCGACATCGACCTGACCGTGGAGCAGGGCGAGTTCATCACGCTGATCGGCCATTCCGGTTGCGGCAAATCGACCTTGCTCAATCTCATCGCCGGCCTGACCCGCCCCACCAGCGGCGTGCTGCTGTGCGCGGAGCGCGAGATCACGGGCCCCGGCCCGGACCGCGCCGTGGTGTTCCAGAACCATTCGCTGCTGCCCTGGCTGAGCTGCTTCCAGAACGTGTACCTGGCGGTGGAGCGGGTGTTCGGCGCCAAGGAGAAGCGCCCGCAGCTGGTCGAGCGCACACGCGCGGCGCTGGACCTGGTGGGCCTGCTGCCAGCGCAGAACAAGCTGCCGCGCGAGATTTCCGGCGGCATGAAGCAGCGCGTCGGCATCGCGCGTGCGCTGGCGATCGAGCCGGGCGTGCTGCTGATGGACGAGCCCTTTGGCGCGCTCGACGCGCTGACCCGTGCGCACCTGCAGGACGAATTGCTGAAGATCGTCGCCAAGACGCACACCACCACCGTCATGGTCACGCACGACGTCGACGAAGCCGTACTGTTGTCCGACCGCATCGTGATGCTGGCCAACGGCCCGGCCGCGACCATCGGCGAAATCCTGCCCGTGCCTTTGTCCCGTCCGCGCGACCGCGTACGGCTGGCCAATGACGCGGCCTATCTGGCGTGCCGGGCCGCGGTGGTCGACTTCCTGCATCGCCGCCATGGCAATCCCGAGCGCTCGCAGGCGGCGCTCCAGGCCAACGCGGCGCTGGATGCGGACCCGCAGCCGCTGGCCGAGGCCGGGGCGTCGCGCGCCGCCGCGTAGGGACCGCCATGGATGCGAAGCAGAAGCTGGTGGTGGTCGGCAACGGCATGGCGGGCATACGCACGCTGGAAGAGCTGCTGAAGCTGACGCCCGACCTGTACGAGATCACGGTATTCGGCGCCGAGCCGCATCCCAACTACAACCGCATTCTGCTGTCGCCGGTGCTGACCGGCGAACAGAGCTTGCAGGATATCGTGCTCAACGATGAGGACTGGTACGTCCGCCACGGCATCCGCCTGTTGTTGAACCGCAAGGTCGTGGACGTCAACCGCGCCCGTCGTACCGTGCTGGCGGACGATGGGTCAGAGACGCCCTATGACCGGCTGTTGCTGGCCACCGGCTCGAATCCGTTCATTCTGCCGGTGCCCGGTAGTGATCTGGACGGCGTCGTCGCCTTTCGCGATATTGGCGACGTGAACCGGATGATAGAGGCGTCCTCGCGCTACCGGCACGCAGTGGTGATAGGAGGCGGCCTGCTGGGCCTGGAGGCCGCCAATGGCCTGGCCGCGCGCGGCATGGACGTGGCCGTGGTGCATCTGGGGGCATCGCTGCTGGACAGGCAGCTGGACGGCGGCGCCGCGGCCATGCTGCGCCGCGGCCTGGAGGCGCGCGGCCTGAAGTTCCTGCTGGGGCGCCAGACCCGCGAGATCCTGGGCGGGGCCGACGGGCGGGTGCGTGCGCTGCGCTTCGCGGACGGCGCAGAAATTCCGGCGGACCTGGTGGTGATGGCGGTGGGCGTCAGACCCAACACGGAACTGGCCGAACGTTGCGGGCTGCATGTGAACCGCGGCGTGGTGGTCAGCGACACCTTGCAGACCTATGACCCGCGCATTTACGCGGTGGGTGAGTGCGTGAGCCATCGCGGCACCGCCTATGGGTTGGTCGCGCCCTTGTATGAGCAGGCGAAGGTGGCGGCCAACCATCTGGCGCTGCACGGCATTGGCCGCTACGAAGGCAGCGTGACGTCGACCCGGCTCAAGGTCACCGGCATCGACCTGTTTTCCGCCGGCGATTTCGCCGGAGGGCAACAGACCGAGTCGATCACGCTGGCCGATACGCCTGGCGGCGTCTACAAGAAACTGGTGATCCGCGACGACAAGCTGGTGGGCGCCTGCCTGTACGGCGACACGGCGGATAGCGCCTGGTATGTGCGCTTGATCCGCGAGGGCCGGCGCATCGGCGCATTGCGCGAGCGGCTCATGCACGGCGAAGGCGCGGCGGAGGAATAAGGGATGGACGCGCCCATGATTCGCCGGATCGATATCGCGGACGCGGCGCCGCAAGGCGTGCGCGAAGTGGCGTCGGTATGTTGCTATTGCGGCACCGGCTGCGGCGTGCGGGTGCAAGCGCGCGATGGCGCGGTGCTGCGCGTGCGCGGCGACGAGCAGCATCCCGCCAACCATGGCCGGCTCTGCAGCAAGGGCCTGGCGCTGGCGGACACGGTGCGGCGCGATGGCGCGCGTGTGCTGTCGGCGCAATGGCGCGAGACGCGTGCCCACCCCCGGCGCGCCATCGCGCTGGACCAGGCGCTGGATATCGCCGCGGCCAGGCTGGCCGACGCCATCGCGCAGCATGGCCCGGACGCGGTGGGCTTCTACCTGTCGGGGCAGTTGCTGACCGAGGATTACGCGGTCTTCAACAAGCTGGCTCGCGCGCTGGCCGGCACCAACAACATCGACACCAATTCGCGCCTGTGCATGTCCAGCGCGGTCTCGGGCTACAAGCGCACGCTCGGCGCGGATGCGCCACCGGCCTGCTACGAGGACCTGGACCTGGCGGACACGGTGCTGATCGCCGGCTCCAACATGGCCTATGCGCATCCCGTGCTGTTCCGGCGGCTGGAGGCCGCGCGGGCGCGGCGTCCTGGCATCAAGGTGATCGTCGCGGATCCGCGGCGCACCGATACCGCGGCCTTCGCCGATCTGCACCTGCAGCTGGCGCCGGGTACGGATGTGGCCTTGTTCCACGCCATGCTCAATGTCATGGAGCAGGAGGGGTTGCTGGACCACGGCTACATCCAGCGGCATACGGAAGGCTTCGAGCCTTTGATGGCGCGCGCGCGGCGGTACACGCCGCAAGCGGCGCAAGAGATCTGCGGCGTGCCGGCGGAGGACATCGTCCAGGCGGCGCGCTGGTTCGGCGCGGCCGGCGCGGCGCTGTCGCTCTACACCATGGGCTTGAACCAGTCGACCAGCGGCACCGACAAGAACGCCGCCCTGATACATCTGCATCTGGCGACCGGGCAGATCGGCAAGCCGGGGGCGGGGCCGTTTTCGCTGACGGGGCAGCCCAACGCGATGGGCGGGCGCGAGGCGGGCGGCATGGCCACGCTGCTGCCGGGCCACCGCGATCCCGCGTCCGCGGCCGACCGTGAGGCGACGGCCGCACTGTGGGGCGTGGGCGCCTTGCCGCAGGCGCCGGGCGTCACCGCGCTGGAGATGTTCGACGCGGCGCTGGATGGGCGCATCAAGGTGCTGTGGATCGCGGCCACCAACCCGGCGCAGTCCCTGCCGGACCAGGCCCGGGTGCGCGCGGCGCTGGAGCGCGCCGACTTCGTCATCGTGCAGGAGGCGTATGCAGGCACCGAGACCCTGGCCTACGCCGACCTGGTGCTGCCCGCCGCGACCTGGCCCGAGAAGTCCGGCACCGTGACCAATTCGGAACGGCGCATCAGCCGGGTGCACGCCGCGATCGATCCGCCTGGCGACGCGCTGCCGGACTGGCGGCTGGCACAGGAGGTCGCGCTGCGCCTGGCCGCCCGCATGGCCCCGCCCAAGGCGGCGCTATTCGCCTACCGGGATGAAAGCGAGGTCTTTGCCGAGCATGCCCGCACGACCGCGGGCCGGGATCTGGATTACAGCGGGCTGGATTACGCGGCGCTGCATGCGCACGGACCGCAGCAATGGCCGTATCGGCAAGGGCAGGGTACTGCGCGCCTGTATGCCGATGGCATGTTCCCCACCGCCAGCGGACGCGCCCGTTTCTGCGATGTGGATTACCGCCCAGTCGCCGAAGCCGCTACGCAGGAATATCCGCTGCGGCTCACCACCGGCCGCTTGCGCGACCACTGGCACACCATGGCGCGCACATCCCTGGCCCGCGCGCTGACGCAGCATGTCGAGGAACCCTGGGTGTCCATGCATCCCGAGGACATGCGCCGGCTCAAGCTCGAAGCCGGCGCGCTGGCCAGGCTGGCATCGCGCCGGGGTAGTGTGGTGCTACCCGTGCAGGAAGACGACTCGCTGGCAGAGGGACTGGTGTTCCTGCCCATGCATTGGGGCAGCGCCTACATGGCGGGACATGGGGTCAACGCGCTGACCAATCCGGCCGCCGATCCCCTGTCGCGCCAGCCGGAACTCAAGCACAGCGCCGTGTCCGCCGAACCGGCCGGCCTGGCGTGGCAGGCCGCAGGCTGGCTGCAGGGCGACAGCGTCGTGTTGCGCGCGCGGCTGGAGCCCTGGCTGCGGCGCTTCGACTACGCGGTCGTGCTGCCGGCGGGCGCGGGTGGCGTGCGGATGCGTCTGGCAGCCCCCGCCGCGCCGTCGGCAGAGGTCCTGGATGCGATGGCGGATGCGCTGGACCTGCGCCTGCCCGACGTGGCTTTCGACGATCCCGCGCGCGGCCAGATGCGCAGGGTGAAGGTGGAGCAAGGCGCCTTGCGCGGCTTTCTGCTGGCAGGCGATCTGCGGGCGCAGGATGCGCTGTTGTCCTGGGCCGGCGGCGGCGATGCGCCGGCCAGCGTGGCGGCGCTGCTGACCGGACGGATTGCGGGCGCGGTCCGCTCGCGCACGGTCTGCGTCTGCAATGGCGTGAGCGAGGCCGCGATCCTTGCCGGCATCGCCCGGGGCTGCGATCTGGCGGCCTTGAAGACTGCGCTGGGTTGCGGCACCGGCTGCGGTTCCTGCGTGCCGGAGATCCGGGCCCTGATCGGCCGCGCCGCGCGCGCCGCCGCACCGGCATAGCCGCCGCCAGCTTGGCTGCGGCCGACACGTTCCGACACGCGCCGCGTCTCGCAACCGGTGTAGTATCAAGCCAGCCATGCGCCAGGCGCGGGCGGTTTTTATCCGGATTCATGGAGTGGCTTGTGACGATGCGAAAAATGGCATCCCTGGTTTTTACGGTGGGCGCGCTGGGCGCGGCCGCTGCGGCGCAGGCCGGCGTGTGCGATGCGCAGTTCATGCATGACGGCGGCGCGGTGCAACTGACCGGCAGCGGCAATCTGGCGCTGGGCGCCGACCTTACTTTCGCCGAAGTTACAAAAAGCAATGGCGACAACTGCCGCGCGCGCGTGCAGGGCGTGGCCACGTTCAGCTATGCGGGCCTGCCCCCGGGCAAGTCCAAGCTGGATTACCTGATGACGGTCAAGGGCGGCCAGGCCACCTTCCTGCGCTATGCCTCCGCGGGCGAAGCGCCCAAGCCTTCCGAAGGCCAGTTCGACCTGCGCATGCTGGGTCTCTTCGCCTATGACGGCAAACTCAGCGCCGGCCAGAAATTGCCTGGCTCGTCGTTCCGCCTGAAGATCGGCAAAGAGGCGCCCGTCGGCGGCCAGCCCAGCACCACGGTGCGCATCGGCGAGAAAACCGTGGGGCAGAAGACTTCGGTGAGCACCGCGCTGGGCGCGCAGTCCTGCCATCCGATTACCTACACCCGCAATTCGGATCCCACCATGGCCACGTTCCAGGGCCTGACCATTCCCATCCCGGGCATGAACACCACCGTGACGGACTGGTACTGTCCGGCGATCAATCTGGTGATGAAGCAGGACATCGATCAGGGCGGCGTCAAATCCGCCGTTGAGATTACGCAAATCAAGTAGCACACCGTAGCAAGCGCGCCGTGTCTCCCGCATGGCGGCTGGTATGATGGTTCCGTCATTGACACACAACAGGAGCTCAAATAATGGCCACGAGAAAATCCGAAGAAGTCGCAAAAGAAAAACTCATCGACAGTGTCAAGTCCAGCCTGAATGACGCCGAAAGCCTGCTGCGCGAAGCTGCCAGCAGCACGGGCGACAAGGCCAACGAATTGCGCGACCGTGCACTGACGTCCCTGAAGCGCACGCGTGAAGCCCTGTACGAAGCGCAGGACGCCGTGCTGGAACGCGGCCGCAAGGCTGCCCGCGCGACCGACGACTACGTGCACGACAATCCCTGGCAAGCCATCGGCATCGCAGGCGTGACCGGCCTGCTGCTCGGCTTGCTGATCAGCCGCCGCTGATAGGGCAGGACATCCGGGCGGGCGGCGCGGGCGCAAGGCCGCGCTTCCCGCCCGGCGTCCTTCTCAGCCATGGGTCTACGAAAATCTGTTTTCGGCGTTGCCTCCAGCGTGGTCGGGCTGTTGCGCACGCGCCTGGAATTGCTGGCTCTGGAAGCAGCGGACGAAAAGGCGCGCCTGCTCAAGCTCTTGGGCATGGCGTTTGCTGCGCTGCTGTTCCTGACGCTGGCGGTGCTGGTCTTCACCGTCACGGTCGCAGTGGCGTTCTGGCCCACTGAAGACCGCTATCTGGCCCTGGGCCTGTTGGCGGGTTTCTACGGTCTGGTTGGCGTGGCCTTGCTGGTGGCGGTGCGCCGCGGGCTGGTCTACGGCGCGCCGCCGTTCGCGGCCACGCTCGAAGAGCTTGGCCGCGACGCCGAATTGCTGGATCGGGTGCGCGACGCGCAGGACGACGACGAAGCGCAGGCGCGCCGGCGCGAGGAGGGCTGAAGCATGACGAAAAGGTCTCCCACCGTCGACCGCGCCGTGCGCATCGAACTGCTGCGCGCCCGCGCCGCCATCGAACGCGAATCGCTGGCGCAGAGCATCGCGTCCACCGGACGCAAGCTGGAACCGGCCGCGCTCCTCAAGGGGCTGCTGCCGGGTCTGGCTTCCGGAGGCGCATCGCGCTGGGCCTTGCAGGCAATCAGCCTGGCGCGTCGCTATCCCATCGTCAGTTCATCGCTGTCCGCCATGATCATGCGCGGCGGCAAGCGCTCCAAGCTTCTGAAGATCGCCGGCGGCGCCTTTGTCGGCTGGCAATTGTTCAAGGCCTGGCAGAACTCGCGCCGTGATGATGATCTGGACGCTGGCAAGCGCTGAGGCTGCGGCTTCGCCCAACAAAAAACCCGCCATTGTTTTTGGCGGGTTTTTTTATGCTGGGGCTGGCGCAACGTTCTGCTTGCCGATTCGGGCCAGCCAGAAAGCAAAAGCCCCGGCTCCAGGCCGGGGTGGGTATCAGGTCTTACATGATGGGTCGTAGGCTTGCGCCCATTGGAAGCTATCACCAACCTTACGAAGATTGTATGTATTTCCATCGGCCACCGTCAACGGCGACGGCCTGACCCTTCTTCCAGGTTCGGCGATATGCCCCATACATTGCAGTACCGTCCACTGCTGATCGATACGCTCATCTGGCGCAGACGCATCGGATCAATTCGTTGGCCGTGCTGACGGGATTGGTTGCGCGCAGTGCGCAGGAGAACAGTGCCTTGGTCGCCCGGCTGGATCCAGGGCAGGATCAGCATTTTCTGATCCTGCCCCGCTGAAATCCAGGTTGCATATCGGAGGGGCGCTGCGCCCGCCCGCTGTTTACAGCCCCAGCTGCCCCCACATCTCATCCACCCGCTTCTTGACGTCCGCATCCATGGTGATGGGGGTGCCCCATTCCCGATTGGTCTCGCCGGGCCATTTGTTGGTGGCGTCCATGCCCATCTTGCCACCCAGGCCGGAGACCGGCGAGGCGAAGTCCAGGTAGTCGATGGGCGTGTTTTCCACCAGCAAGGTGTCGCGCACCGGGTCCATGCGGGTGGTCATCGCCCAGACCACTTCCTTCCAGTCGCGCGGATTGATGTCCTCGTCCACCACCACGATGAACTTGGTGTACATGAACTGGCGCAGGATGCTCCACAGGCCGAACATGACGCGCTTGGCGTGGCCGGCATACTGCTTGCGGATCGACACCACTGCCAGGCGGTAGCTGCAGCCTTCCGGCGGCAGGTAGAAGTCCACGATCTCGGGCAACTGGCGGCGCAGCAGCGGCACGAAGACCTCGTTGAGCGCCACGCCCAGCACGGCGGGCTCGTCGGGCGGCTTGCCGGTGTAGGTGGAGTGGTAGATGGGATTGCGCCGCATCGTGATCCGCTCCACCGTGAAGACGGGGAACCAGTCCTGCTCGTTGTAGTAGCCGGTGTGGTCGCCGTAGGGACCTTCCAGCGCCATTTCGTAATCGGTGTTCGGCGGCGGGTTGACGCCTTCGGGCACGACGGGCGCGATGGCGCGCGGGTCGGATGACGGCAGCAGGTGGCCTTCCAGCACGATCTCGGCCCAGGCCGGCACGGACAGGTCGCTGCCCAGCGCCTTGGCAACCTCGGTGCGGGATCCGCGCAAGAGGCCGGCGAACTGATATTCGGACAGGCTGTCGGGCACCGGCGTGACCGCGCCCAGCGTGGTGGCCGGGTCGGCGCCCAGGGCCACGGCGATGGGGAAGGGCGTGCCGGGATGCGCCAGGGCGTGGTCGCGGAAATCCAGCGCGCCGCCGCGGTGCGACAGCCAGCGCATGATCAGCTTGTTGGGGCCCAGCAATTGCTGCCGGTAGATGCCCAGGTTCTGGCGGCGGGCGTTGGGGCCGCGCGTGATCACCAGGCCCCAGGTCAACAGCGGCGCCACGTCGCCGGGCCAGCAGGTCTGGATCGGCAGGCGGTTCAGGTCGACGTCCTTGCCTTCCCAGACGATTTCCTGGCAGGCGGGGCTTTTGACGTTCTTGGGGCTCATGTCCCACAGCGCGGACTTCAGCATCGAGACCTTGGCCAACGCATCGCGCAGGCCCTTGGGCGCTTCGGGCTCGCGCAGCGAAGCGAGCAGTTCGCCGATGTCGCGCAGGGCGCTGACGTCGTCGGCGCCCATGCCGCGGGCGACGCGGGCCGGGGTGCCGAACAGGTTGGCCAGCACCGGCATCTGCGCCGTCTGGCCATTGTGCTGCGCGTTTTCGAACAGCAGGGCAGGGCCCTCCGCACGCAGGACGCGGTCGGATATTTCAGTCATTTCCAGCCGGGTGGACACCGGCGCAGCGATGCGTCTGAGCTCGCCCATGCGTTCAAGTTGGGCGATGAAGTCTCTAAGGTCGCGGTATTTCACTACAGATCCCAGCTATTTGGTTACATATTGGGTAGACAGAGAGGTTAACATTGACTCCCTCTTTTTAACGCAGGAGGTTTTATGCCCGATGCGTCAGTGGCCAGCCTGTTCCGAAGCCTGGCCCAAGGAGTGCACCAATATCTTGCCGAGTCCCTGCGCATTTGCTCCGTTTATCTGGGCATTGCGGTCATTGTGACGGTAAGCATGGGATTCGCCCTGCCTGGTTTGCGCGACCAGGCATTGCAAGTGCACAAAGCCTTGTTGACCGCCCTAGCGCCTACATCCATGCAAACCGGCACCGAATCCGAAGCCGGTTCCGAACTGGGTTCCGACATGTCGTCGGCAATTGCCATGGCCGTTCCTTCTGCTCCCGCCAGCAATGCCACCGGCATGCTGGGGCCCGCCCGTGTCGCGCCTGCGGCGCCCAAGCCCGTTGCGATGAGCGCCACTGGCCCGCAGGCAGAAGCCTTGCGCAACTATATTTCGCGCAAGTACAAGGTCGCGTATGACGCCACCGGCCCGCTGCTGAATACCGTGTACAAGGTAAGCCGCGAAAAGAAGCTGGACCCGCTGCTGGTGCTGGCCGTGATCGCCATCGAGTCCCGCTACAACCCGCTGGCCGAAAGCCACGTGGGCGCCCAGGGGCTGATGCAGGTGATGACCAGCGTGCACCAGGACAAATTCGACGCGGTCGGCAAGACCGCGCTGGACCCGGCCGCAAATATCGGGGTCGGAGCCACGATCCTGCGCGATTGCATCAATCGCCGCGGCTCGGTCGATGGCGGCCTGGCATGCTACGTCGGCGCCACGGGACCGGACGACAACGGCTACGGCGCCAAGGTGCAGGCGGAACGCCGCCGCCTGGCGCTGGCCTCCGGGATCGCGCTGGCGCGCGACTGATTCCCGTCCTGGCCTGAATGCAAAGCGCGTCCTTAGGGACGCGCTTTGTTTTTTCGCGGTTTGGCTGTCGGACTCAGCCCTGCAGCAGCCGGCCGATGCGGGCGACGGCCTCTTCCAGACGGTCCAGGCCCGTGGCATAGGAAAAGCGCATGGTGTGCTTGCCGTGGGCCGGACCGAAGTCCAGGCCCGGCACCGCGGCCACGCCGGCCTCCAGCAGCAGGCGCTGCGAGAACGCGGCGCTATCCATGCCCAGGTTGGCGATGTCGGCATAAATATAGAAGGCGCCGTCGGGCTTCACCGGCACCTGGATCCCCATGCGCTCGAATTCCGGCAGCAGGTAGTCGCGGCGCTGCTTGAAGGCCTCGCGGCGGTGCTCGAAGGTCTTCATTGCTCCTGGCTGGAAGCAGGCCAGCGCGGCATGCTGGGCCAGCGTGGGCGCGCAGATCGCCAGGCTGGCGGCGATTTTCTCCACCGGCGCCACCATGTCCTCGGGCACGATCATCCAGCCCAGGCGCCAGCCCGTCATGTGGAAGTACTTCGAGAAGCTGTTGATGACGATGACGTCGTCGTCCAGCGTCAGGGCCGAGCGCGGCTGGCCTTCATAGGACAGTCCCAGGTAGATTTCATCGACGATGGCGAAGCCGTCGCGGGCGCGGACCTGCGCCAGCAGCTCGGCCAGCTCGCCATGGTCGATGGAGGTGCCGGTAGGGTTGCTGGGCGAGGCGACCAGCACGCCCTGGGTGGCGGGCGTCCAGTGGCTGGCCACGTCCTGCGCCGACAGCTGGAAGCGCTTGGCCGCCGTGCTGGGGATCAGGCGCGGCACGCCGCCCGCCGCCAGCACGAAATTGCTGTTTGCGGGGTAGGACGGATCCGGCATCAGCACTTCGCCGCCCTGGTTGACCAGCGCCGCGCAGGCCAGCGTCAGGGCGCCGGAGGCGCCCGCGGTGACGATCACGCGAGCCGGGTTGATCCTGGCGCCGAACTGCTCGTGGTAGAACTGGGCGATGGCCTCGCGCAGCGGCGTCAGGCCGGCCGAGGGGCTGTAGCCGCTGAGGCCGGCGCGCGCCGCGCGCTCCAGCGCTTCCACGACCTGGGGGGGCGCGGTAAAGTCCGGTTCGCCGATGCCCAGGCTGATAATGTCCTTGCCGGCCGCCTGCAGCGCTTGCGCCTGCTTGAATAGTTCCATTACCTGAAAGGTCAGGAAGTCATTGGTGCGATGGGCAAGGCGGGGCATCGGATTCTCGAAGGCGTTTGTAGCGAAAAAGGAATTGTAGTCATGCAGCCATCCCGGCGCGCTTTCCTCCTGGGCCGTCGTCCGGCCCGCAGCCCGTGGTCGGCCTTCATGGAGCGGTTGAGCCTGCTCTGTCAGGGATCTGTCCGAGATTCGGGCGAGGCGGGAGAGGGCGGCCCGCGGGGCCTGCTGACGCCGGCGCGCGACGCGGATGTGGCGCACGCGCGCACGCTGTGCGCCGAGTACCACGTGACGCTGGCGCTGGCGGGCGCCGAAGGGCCTTTCGAGACCGTCCATGGTCCGCTCCTCACGGTGGACCCGTCCGCCATGACCGGCCTGGTGCGCCTGTCCGGCGAAACCGGGCGCTGGCGCGCGCAGCCGGGCACGCCGCTGGCGATGTTGGCGCAGGCCGGGCTGCGCCAGTTCGCCGGCCTGCCCGGGGGCTTGACGCTGGCTGCATGGCTGGCGGCCAAGGCCCACTGGCCCGCCGGGCGCTGCGCCGACTCCGGCGTGGTGGCGCTGGACGTGATGCTGGCTGACGGCATAGAGGAAACGTTGGGGCCGTTCGGCGAGTCGGACGTCCAGCCCTTGCGTTCCGCCACCGTGCAGCGCCTGGTGCCGGCGCTGTTCCAGCTGGCGTCGGGGGGGGACGCCTTCGCCACCCGGGACGGCGAGCATTGGCTGGGTCGCTACCGGCTGGACGCGCTCAAGCCGGAAGCGCCCGCCACCGTCAACCTGGCGCATCTGCTGCTGGGGCACGGCGGCACGCTGGCCTGGGTGCAGTCGGTGACACTGGCAGACGCCGGGCCGGCGCCGCACGCTCCTGCCTGCCCGAACGAGCCGCCGGGGCTGGCTACCACCCGCCTGGACTCTCGGGTGAAGGCCCTGTTCGACCCCGATGGACGTTTTCTCTCATTCCACATCGCGGAATAGCGACAATTTGTAAGCCAGCGCTAACATGGGACGAGCCCGCTTATCCAAGGGGCAGGCGGGCATTGCCGAGGTATCGCGGCGCCCGCCATCGGAATAGAATTCCCCCCTTTCGTGTCACACACTCTAGCCAGTAGCCGCCCCTATGGATGCCAATCTCCGCAAAGCCGCCCTTGAATATCATGAGCTTGGACGCCCCGGCAAAATCTCGGTCACGCCGACCAAGCAGCTCACCAACCAGCGGGACCTGGCCCTGGCGTACTCGCCTGGCGTGGCGGCGGCCTGCGAAGAAATCGTGGCCGATCCGGCCAATGTGTACCGCTACACGGCGCGCGGCAACCTGGTGGGCGTGATCACCAACGGCACCGCGGTGCTGGGCCTGGGCAACATCGGCGCATTGGCCTCCAAGCCGGTGATGGAAGGCAAGGCGGTGCTGTTCAAGAAGTTCGCCGGCCTGGACGTCTTCGATATCGAAATCAATGAGACCGACCCGGACAAGCTGGTCGAGATCATCGCGGGCCTGGAAGCCACCTTCGGCGGCATCAACCTCGAAGACATCAAGGCCCCGGAGTGCTTCACCGTCGAGCGCAAGCTGCGCGAGCGCATGAAGATCCCCGTCTTCCACGACGACCAGCACGGCACGGCCATCACCGTTTCGGCCGCCTTCATCAACGGCCTGAAGGTCGTGGGCAAGGACATCAAGCAGGTCAAGGTGGTGACCTCGGGCGCAGGCGCGGCCGCGCTGGCCTGCCTGGACCTGATGGTGGACCTGGGCCTGCCGCTGGAAAACGTCTGGGTCACCGACATCGAAGGCGTGGTCTATGAAGGCCGCACGGTGCTGATGGATCCGGACAAGGCGCGCTTCGCGCAAAAGACCGACGCCCGCAAGCTGGCCGAAGTGATCCAGGGCGCCG
>PJUE01000391.1_pt1 | contig 30886 bp, 26 predicted proteins | sample 1512171 | NCBI WGS metagenome assembly PJUE01 (sample SAMN08177674, study PRJNA422409) | Feces metagenome, whole genome shotgun sequencing project. | isolation source: Chicken feces (3) enriched on wood chips: alkali lignin treatment | host: Gallus gallus | place: USA: Madison | collected 2015-01-15
CCGCAGAACACCACCCTCAGGCCTGGCGCAAGGATGTCGTTGATCATGATTACTCCCGCTTAATGGTTCAGGCTCTAAGTATAAGAGATTGAAAATGGGTTGTTTATAAAAACAGCAGGCAGGTGGGTAGGTCTGGATTGCGGCGAGGAGTTACTTTATAATCCTCCGCCACGGCCCCTTAGCTCAGTGGTTAGAGCAGGCGACTCATAATCGCTTGGTCGCTGGTTCAAGTCCAGCAGGGGCCACCAGATACAGCAAGGGCTGGAGAGAAATCTCCGGCCCTTTTGCTTTGTATCGCTTCTGAATGCCTGACTGTAGCCTTATTTTTCCCTTACACGCGTGAGCAATCTCCTGACATCAGGATCGCCTTATTACCCATAATATCTCTCTCGCGTATTAGCGGCTTACATTAAAATAACCTCTAAACTGAACACATCCGATTGTTATTAAGATTAATCCAATATCAGGATAATTATCTATTTCCGTTACATTTGCCCAACATTATCGACATGGTATTAACATGAATTTTAATACCATTTTTATTGCCGTGACCCATTTCAATATTTTCCTGCACCAGATCGTTTAGTTTTAAATATGCGACAGGACTTTAAAAATGCAGGCTGAAAGTATGATGACTCATTACAAGCTACATGAATTTTTGGACGTACAACGACTTCAGACTCTGCAGGATAACTTTTCAAAATCGATGATGATCGCGCTGGTCGTGGTGGATGAAAACGGCGTTCCCGTCACCAGGCCCAGCGGGTTTTCAGACTTCTGCGCGCGCTCGCGCCTCAACCCTAACCTGACTCATCACTGTTATGAAAGCGACAAAGCTGGCGGGCGTGCCGCAATGCAGGCGCGCGAGCCGGTGGTGTATCGCTGCTACTGCGGTTTTGTCGAGTTTGCCGTTCCTATCATGATTAACGATCATTACCTCGGGGCATTTATTTCCGGCCAGGTCAAAGTGGAAGAGGAAAAAGAGCGCAGCATTCCTTATATTTTGAATAACAATGAAATCTGGGAAGAAAATCCGTGGTTGATTAATTTGCATCAAAATACGCGCCGAATGAACTATGAGCGTTTTGAATCCACAGCATCAACGCTATTACACGTTTCGTCCTATCTGGTGGAACAGGCACACGCCAATAATATTCAACGTGAGTTGCGTAAAAAGGACCAGGAGTTAACGAATGAATTAAGAATCCGTGTTGAAATTGAACGTTCATTACATGAAGCAGAATTTAAAGCGCTCTCTTATCAGATCAACCCACACTTTTTATTTAATGTATTAAACACCATTGGTCGTCTGGCGTTTCTTGAAGATGCCCAGCGTACCGAAACCATGGTGCATGATTTTTCTGACATGATGCGCTACCTGCTACGCAAAAATAATCATGGGCTGATTACGCTGCGCAATGAGATGAATTACGTCAACAGCTATATGTCGATTCAAAAAGTGCGCATGAGCGACCGCTTCGATTATCGTTACGACATCCCCGAGAAATATCTGGATGTAGTCTGCCCCTTTTTGATCCTGCAACCGCTGGTAGAGAACTTCTTCAACTACGTAGTAGAACCACGCGACACCAGCAGCCATCTGCTGATCCGCGCCACCGATGACGGTCAGGATGTCATTATAGAGGTCACCGATAATGGCGACGGCATCTCTGCGAATGCCATCGATCAGATTTTATCCGGCGACCAAAATCTGCAAAAAGGCAGCATCGGCATCAACAACATAAAAAATAGATTAAAGCTGTTATTTGGTGAGAGCTATGGCCTGGAGATCATGAGCGCCCACAAGCCCAGGATGGGCACCACTATTAAACTGCGGTTCCCGATGCTGGAAGCCTGATAGCAAAAAGAGGACATATGTTTAACATTGTTATCGTTGAAGATGAGCCTATTGAGCTTGAATCTCTGAACCGGATCGTTTCCCAGTGCGTGGAAAACGCCGTGATTCACGAAGCCTCCACCGGCAAAAAAGCGATTCAGTTAATTGATCAATTAAACCACATCGACATGATCTTTGTGGATATCAACATTCCGTTGCCAAACGGCAATCAGGTTATTGAATACCTGAGGAAAAAAAACACCGAGACCAAAGTCATCGTCACCACGGCGAACGATGATTTCGATATCGTGCGCAGCATGTATAACCTCAAAGTGAATGATTATCTGCTGAAGCCGGTGAAAAAAAGCATCCTGACCGATACCATTAAAAAAACCCTCGACGTTGATGAAGGCGATAACGAAAAATCCCGGGCGATGAAGCAAAAAGTGTTCACCCTGATCGACGAATGCCATTATGCCCCGTGGCACAGCCTGATTTTCGACATGATTAATAGTGCGTGTAAGTTGGACAGGCCTGACGAGGACAAACGCAAAGAAGTCATCGATTTTCTGGAAATCATTAGCCAGTATGTGATCGCACAGGGTGAAAAGTTAGCCCCCGCCCAACGTAAAGTCGCCGCCCTGCTCAAAGACGTTAATCAGTACGGTGTTACAGAGAGCCGTTACTTTCGGGTGATGATCGGCCTGCTGACCCTCAGCGAGGAGCTGTTTGATTACGCGTTCAAAGGCTATACCGGCAATATCGATTTTATTGAGCGAGCAAAATTTCATATTGAGAAAAACATCCTCCGCAACCTGACTCTGGACGACATAGCGGCGAAATCCTTCGTCAGCTCCTGCTACCTGAGCCGGGCGTTCAAGAAAATCACCGGCATTGGGTTTTCGAATTATATTGCCATGCGCAAGATCGCTATCGCCAAATCGTTGTTGCAGTTCAGCGATCTGAAGGTAAATACCATTGCGCTGGAGCTGGCCTACCAGGACGCCAACTACTTCTGTCGGATCTTTAAAAAAGAGACCGGCATGGCACCGTCTGATTATCGGAAAATCGTGACATCGGGAGAGGATGAGGCCGTGGCGTAATTTTGCGCTGGCCCGTAAATGAAAACAAAATAGTCCAACAGACCCGCAAGATAGTGTACGCCCCCTTGTCTGGTTGCCCCCTAAGATAGGAATAAAACTTCCAGACAAGTGACTCGCTTTGAACGATTACCTGTTTACCTCCGAATCCGTTGCCGAAGGGCATCCCGACAAAATGGCCGATCAGATTTCCGACGCCATTCTGGATGCCATTCTCCTGCAGGACCCCTGGGGCAAAGTGGCCTGCGAATGCCTGGTCAAAACCGGCGTCGCTATCGTCGCAGGCGAAATCTCCACCCACGCCACGGTGGATATCGAGCAGATCGTCCGCAACACCATTAAAGAGATTGGCTACGATCATTCCCGGTTGGGCTTCGACGGCAACACCTGTGGCGTCCTGAATATTCTCGGCAAACAGTCCAGCAATATTGCCGACGGTATTCGCAGTCACACCCCGGACGCGTTGGGCGCAGGCGACCAGGGCATCACCTTCGGTTACGCCTGCGATGAAACCCCGGAACGGATGCCCGCCACGCTGGTTTACGCCCATCGTCTGATGGCGCGCCAGGCGCAGCTGCGTAAGTCTCAGCGGCTGGCGTTTTTACTTCCCGATGCCAAAAGCCAGGTCACCCTGCGCTATCAGGATAACCTGGTGCATTCGGTGGATACTGTGGTTGTGTCCACCCAGCACAGCCCGGATATTTCGCTGGCGACACTGCGTGAAGCCGTTATCGAAGAGATCATCAAACCGGTCATGCCGTCACACTGGCTCACGCCCCATACCCGCTTTCTGGTCAATCCGGCAGGCGCTTTTGTGATTGGCGGCCCGGTGGGCGATTGTGGGTTAACCGGGCGCAAAATCATTGTCGATACCTATGGAGGAGCAGCCTGCCACGGCGGTGGCGCATTTTCCGGTAAAGACCCCTCAAAGGTCGATCGTTCCGCAGCCTACGCCGCTCGCTATGTGGCGAATAATATTGTCGCTGCCGGCCTTGCGTCGCGCTGCGAAGTGCAGCTGGGATGGGCTATTGGCCTCCCCCGCCCCGTTTCCGTCAGGATCAACACCTTTGGCACACAAATCGTGTCAACAGAGGCGTTGCAGCAGGCGGTTAACCGCCATTTTGATCTCAGCGTCTACGGCATCATCAGCATGCTCGACCTGCTGGTCCCCCGCTATCGTAAAACGGCCTGCTACGGCCACTTTGGTCGCGACAGCTTTCCGTGGGAACGCACGGATAAAGCGGCGCTATTACGCGAAGACGTTGGCCGTTAAGCCGACGCGCGCGCAGCATAATGTGAATTTTTCTACAGGAGAAGTATATGTCCGGGCAAAGTTTAGGCTTGATCGAAACCGTCGGAATGGCTGCGGCGGTGGAAGCCGCGGATGCCGCCATGAAATCCGCTAACGTCAGCCTGGTGGGCTATGAGTTAACCAAAGGCGGCGGGATGGTCACGGTGAAGCTGGAAGGGGAAATTGGGGCGATAAACGCCGCCGTGGCGGCTGCCATCAGCGCAGCGGGCCGGGTGGGTAGCGTATACGCCCACAAGGTCATTGCCCGCACCGCGCAGCATATTGAGCATATTATTCACTCGACAGAGACGGTCGGCATCGTGCGGCCTGAACCTGAAACGCCAGCGCCTGCTGTCACCCATCAGATTGAAGAAACGCCAGTGCAGACTATCCCGCTAATCAATATTGATACCTCTAACGATGCATCCTGCATGGACCTTGCTGAAGAAACACCGCACGATCCCGTGAAGAAAGGGCCGCGTCCGGGGCCGAAGAAAAAATAACGCTATCGGGAGTAAAACAAAAAAGCCAGCGGATTACCCCGCTGGCTTTTTTTCTCTCTCAAGGCATTACATGAGCGGAATCAGCGTGAACAGCCCGATAGTCGCCAGCAGGTTAACCGCTGTTGTCATTATGGCAATGGCCATTGCCGGCGGATCAATATGGGTATCACCATGAACCAGGAAGATACGCGACATCAGTTCGCCTAACAGCGCGCAAATAATACCGACAATTCCCGCCCATAGCAGGCTGCCGGACAGCACCGCCACCAGCGCGGCGGGCAGCGCGATGTGGTGCGACACGGGCACCTGGGTATTGAAATGCAAAAAGATCAGTGAAAACGCAGAAATGCCGAACGCCAGCAGCGCGCCGTTGCCACCGAACTTGAGCCCTAAAAATCCGGCCATCAGGCCGATACCCAGCCCCAGCACTGAGAGTTGCGGAATGCGACTATGATAAGGCATCCAGCATTTATCCTGCGGCGGGTAGCAGTGGCGGATCCCCTGCTCCGGCTTGCCAAACAGGCCTGTTTTTCCGAACACCAGTCGGCTAATTACCCCGGAGATCACCACCGTTAGCGCCACGGTATCGGTCCAGGCATTACCGGACGGGAACGCTGGGATCTGGTTGAGCACCCAGGCAATGACATAGCCCCCCGCCCCGAAAATCCCACCCACCAGCAGCACATCATAGGCCGCCAGCCCGCTCAGCCCGGCGGTGATATCGCGTCCCGAGCCCAGTTTGCCTCTCTTTGCCGCGTACGCCGTCGCCGCCACGCCCGCAGCAAATCCGCCGGTATGCGGCCCAAACAGCCCAAACGGGAAGGTAATAAAATCTGACGGTGCGCCGGTAATAATTTGCACGACCGCCATGGCGATCACCAGCAGTCCAACAAATTCAAACGCCGCCAGCGCGCCAATCGCCGCGCCGAATATGCCGCCGCCAAAGGCAACGAGAATATCTAAGCTATTCATATAGCTCACCTCTGTAATGGGATTAAAGTAAAGGACAACGTCAATGAAATGCAGAATGCAGAATGCAGAATGGCTCCGGGTATATTTATAATTAAAATAAGATGTATTGAAAAAATAAAAAAGCGCAGCATTATTGTGCCGCGCCATAATAAACCAGTTAATTAACCACCGATGTGACAGTTAAAACCTGATGATTCAATCGTCGCTTTTAAAGTTGCCATGCTGGCTTCAGCAATACTTTTCGCCTCGCTCAGCGGATATTGCCGACCCAATAAATTATATTTATTTTCACCAAAGCTGTGATAAGGCAACAGGTGTATGGTATCGACATTTTGCATTAAGCGAGCAAATTCAGCGATATTATGAATCTCCTGCGGATTGTCGTTCACGCCGGGGATCACCGGAATACGCACCACCACTTTGGTTAAAAATGAAATGCGCAGTAGGTTTTCCAGAATCACTCTGTTATTCACACCGGTGTTACGCTGATGAACTTCGGGATCAATCGCTTTGATATCGGTAAGCGCCAGATCCACGTAGGGAAACACTGCGTCAATCACGGCTTTAGTGGTGAAACCGGTGGTTTCAATGGCGGTATGCCAGCCCTTCGCCTTACAGGCTTTCAGCAGCTCGCGGGCAAATTCAGGCTGCGCCAGGGGTTCGCCGCCAGACAGGGTAATGCCCCCGCCGGAACGACGGTACAAGTTCTCTTCTTTTTCCAGCTCGCGCATGACTGCCGCTACCGACATCCGCTTGCCTTTCATTTCCAGCGCGCGGGTCGGGCAGACATCGGTACATTTCCCGCACTGGATACAGCGGTCACGATCGATAAACCAGCTATTGCTGGTTGACAATGCCTGTTGCGGACAGACATCAATACATTTTCCACAGCGAATACAATCGTTCTTTTTAAATAACAGCTCTGGCTGCGGACGTTGTGATTCAGGATTACTACACCATTTGCAGGAAAGCGGGCAACCTTTAAAAAAAGGGATGGTGCGAATGCCCGGCCCATCATGCAAAGAATAGCGTTGAATATTAAAAATGACGCCTTCGGTTTCGTACTCAACTTTATTCATAACATCACTCTATAGTAGCCAGTTAAATTACCCTTACAGGTAAAATAAAAACCAGACGGTGTAACAATGAATAATAGCGGGCCAGAAGAAGCTCCCTGGCCCGTATGTTATTTACGACAGTTGCTGCTCCGTACGGCTAATGATGTCGTCCTGCACCTCTTTCGCCAGCACGACCCACTGAGCGCTGTAACCTGCCACACGCACCACCAGATCCTGATGCTGCTCAGGGTTTTTCTGCGCTTCAATCAGGGTGTTGCGATCGATCACGTTGAACTGGACGTGCATCCCTTTCTTATCGAAGTAGTTACGCACCAGGCCGCTAAAGTTACGCAGACCATTCTCGCCAGCCAGTGAAGACGGCAGGAATTTCTGGTTGTAGAGCGTGCCGTTGGAGGCAATAAAGTGATCAAGCTTGGCCACCGAATTGGCTGCGGCGGTTGGGCCGAGAGTATCTTTACCCTGACGTGGTGACACGCCATCGGCCAGCGGCTCTTTCGCCAGTCGGCCATCCGGCAGCGCGGCAACGTCTTTCCCAAACAGCACGTTCGCGGACACCGGGTAGATACCGGCCTGGAACTGACCGCCACGCGGGTTGGTGTATTTCTCCACTTCCTGGCAGTAGATCAGGGCACATCGGCGGGCCACTAAATCCACGTCGTCGATATCGTTGCCGAAGCATGGGGTATTTTCCAGGATACGGCGGATTTCTTCATGACGGGACAGGTTGCCGGATTGTGCCGCAGCCGCATTGTCGGATGTCAGCTGACGATAGACTTCGTTTTTAATCGCCGTCGGATCCAGCGCGCCATGCTGCTCAATGATGCGTTTCACCACCTCGTAGATGTCCTGCTCATTAAGCGAGGATTTCGCTGCCGGAGTGTGCGGGTTAGCACCTACCGGGTACCCGAAGTTATTCTCCAGCGCGCTTTTCAGCTCGCTCAGGGAGAGCTTGCGATCTTCGAACACCTGCTTCTGCATGGCGTAGACGGAGTCGCCAGTGTCAGCAACGCCGAACGCCTGCGGGCCAGTGAAGTTGTAGATAGCGCCACCTTCCTGCAAGGATTTACCGCGACCGATACAATCGTCTACCAGAGCAGAGAGGAACGGCAGCGGGCAGCGTTCTCCGTGGGCGATATCCACGCTGTTACAGGCTTCAACCAGTTGATGAACGAAGTGCGCCATCTGTTTCTGAAACGCACTGTAGAAATCATCCATACCGGTGTACTGCGTAAGTTCACCCGTTACCGGACCCAGCTGTTTGCTACCGACGCGGCCGTTGTTAAGGGTAATTTCCAGCACTTTTGCCACGTTAAAGAACGCCGCGTCATGCCAGCCTTCGGTGCGGTGCGGTGCCTGCGGCTCCACACAACCGATGATGCAGTAATCACGCGCGTCACGCAGCGATACGCCACGGTTTTGCAGCGCCGGGATAATCACTTCATCGTTGTACATCGCCGGCACGCCAAGGCCCATGCGCACCAGTTCGCAAGCGCGATAGAGGAAAGCGTCCGGGGTGCCCTGCCATACGCGGATGGAGAAAGACGGCTGCGGCAGACGTACGTGTGCGGTCGCTTCCATACACATGTAGCTCAGATCGTTGGTCGCGTCGCGCCCGTCTTCGGTCTGGCCGCCACAGCACAGGTTCTGGAACACGGCATACCCGGCGAACGCCTGGGCAGACACTTCGTCACGGGTTTTGTTAATGTCGTTGAGTTTGATCCAGCAGCAATCGACCAGCTCCTGCGCGAATTCGCGGGAGATGGACTTGTCCGCCGCCAGATACGGATACATATACTGGTCGAAACGGCCCGGGGAGATAGAGTGACCGCTGGATTCGATCTGCAACATGCTCTGGATGAACCAGAAGGTCTGGCACGCTTCCCAGAACGTGGTCGCACCGTATTCCGGTACGCGGGTACAGTTCTGCGCGATTTGCTCCAGCTCGCGTTTACGGGTCGGGTTGCTTTCCAGCTGCGCCAGGCGGGATGCTTCTTCCGCATATCGATGGGCAAAACGGATCGCCGCGTTATAGCTTATCAATACCGCGTTATAGAACTGCTCTTTCTTGATATAACCAGGTTCGGTGCGGTCCAGCGCGTCGAGAGCGCGGGTCACCTCGTTAATGATGCCGCGAAAACCGATTTTCAGCACCTTACCGTAGTCAACGCTAACGTGGCCGACACCGCCGAAGAAGTAGTTGCCCACGGTGAACACGCCGCTCGCCATACTCTCTTTGGTGCTGTCCGACATGTAAGAGGCGGCCAGAGAACTGGTGGTTTTACCCGGCCAGTATTTGAACGCTTCATGCAGCTCCTGAGCGGTCTTTTTCGAGATAATGAACGGGTCGGCGACGCGGTGCTCCATCGTCCCGAACTCTTTCTCTACCCAGTCGTAAGAGAATTCCGGGCAGATTTCAGTCGAGCGTGGATTAATGGTTACTGCGCCCACGATTAATTCGTCCGGGCGAATCGTCACTGGCAATTCATTAAAGATTTTTTCTACAACTTTTGCACGCCGCATAATGGCTGGCAGTTGTTCAGTCTCTTTATAGGCCTGTGTTGCCAGCACAGCGCGCTCTGATTCCACATACGGTTTCGCCGTCAGAATCATATTTTTCAGTCGTACAACACGATCGGTCGGATTAGAAAAGCCTTTCTCTAACATATAAAACTCCCGAATATATTTTGATAACCTTGCGGCGGTGCCGGGGTATTAATGAATAATGCTGATACCTGTCTGTGTAATAAAGTGACGTAATATTGCCGGATGCCCCATCCAGGTGGCCGCCGTAATGAGGTTGCCATCAACAACGGCCTCATCATCCGCAGCAGTGACCCACAGGCCACCCGCCATCTCCACTTCCGGTTGCACCGTAAAATAGCCTGTCAATTTCCTGTCTTTTATTACCCCCGCAGCGGCCAGAATTTGTGGGCCATGACATATTGCGGCAACAGGTAATGAGAAATTCATTGCGTAGTGCATAATATTCAGGACCGATTTATTTAATCGCAGGTATTCCGGTGAACGCCCGCCTGAAATATACACACCGCTATATTCCTGTAACTTTATTTCGTCAAATGATGCGGTTAATCTAAAAAGGTGTCCGGGTTTTTCAGTGTAGGTTTGGTCACCATCAAAATCATGAATCGCGGTTTTAATAAACTCGCCGGTTCGTTTACCCGGACATACAACATCCACTCTGAAACCTAACATGCTTAATGCCTGCCATGGCACCATGACTTCATAGTCTTCAGAGAAATCGCCTGCGATAAGTAATATCTTTTTCATAAGCGAACTCTCAAAACTGGTTATCGTCTTCCTCAATGATTCGCATGGCTTCATGCACCGCCGCGACTTCGCCGAAAATGGCCAGGGTGGTGACGTGCTGGGGGCAACTGCCAAAGATTTCCGATACCACCACACTGGCGCTTTTGCTGGCCACATCGGCATAAAAATAGAGATCCGGAACCGGCAGCATTAACAATCCAATGGCGTCAATGCGAATCAACTCCAGACGCGAACGAAACTCCCCGGGCATGCGCCGCTTCAACATGGCCAGGATCTCCGGGGTCGGCGCGTTTATGATCCGTTTTTTCATCTTTGCGTTACCCTTCACGATGGTTAGCGAATATTCAACGCTTCAACCATTACGCAGCGACGATGCCGTGCAAACGCGCGTGCTGACGTAAGCCCTTCACCGGTCGGCCCGGCGATCGTAAAGGTGGCATGCCCTTCGCCACCCACCCCGATCCCCGCATAAGAGGGACCATTTTTCACAAAGATGGTGGTCTGGATCAGGCGCGCCATTTTGGTCAGCTTTTCGACGTTGGTGGAGTGCATAATCGCGGTATGGCGATTGCCGTGCTCTACGTGCACTGCCAGTTCGATGGCTTCATCAACGTTATCGACGCGTACCACCGGCAGGACCGGCATCATCAGCTCATGCACCACAAAGGGATGGTTTTTCTCCGTCTCGATTAAGATGACTTTAATGTCATCACCCACGGTGATACCCAGTTGTTGAAGGATGTAACGTGCATCTTTACCGACAAAGCCGGTATTCGGCCCGGTGCCTTTTTCGTTCAGCACCAGGGTCTGCAATTGCTGAATCAGCTTCTTGTCGCACAGCAGATACGCGCCGCTTTTCTTCATGCAGTGGATCAGATAATCAGCCACCTGATTCACCACAATCACCTCTTTTTCGGCCACGCACGGCAGGTTGTTGTCAAAGCTGCAACCTTTGATGATATCGCACGCTGCTTTTTCGATATCCGCCGTTTCGTCCACCACCGCTGGCGGGTTGCCTGCGCCTGCGCCAATCGCTTTCTTGCCGGATGACATAACGGTTTTTACAATGGCCGGACCGCCAGTAGCCACCAGCATGTTGACGCGCGGGTCGTTGATCATGGCGTTAGTGTTATCGATAGAGGGTTTCGTCACCGTGACGACCATATTTGCCGGCGCGCCCAGCTGAGCCAGCTTGTGATTGATAAGCTCAACCGCGTACAGCGAGACTTTCCGCGAACGCGGGTGGGGACTAAACACCACGGTGTTGCCCGCCGCCAGCATGCTAATGCTGTTGTTAATGATGGTCTCGGTCGGATTAGTGGTGGGTGTGATCGAACCAATCACCCCGAACGCAGAGTACTCGATCAGCGTTAACCCCCCGTCTCCGGTTATCGCGCGGGTGGCCAGGTCTTCGAGACCTGGCGTTTTCAGCGCGGCGACGCGGTTTTTAATCAGTTTGTCCTCGTAATTCCCCATGCCGGTTTCGTCCACCGCCATACGGGAAATGGCGCGCAGCACATCCTCCTGCAGGAAGACATCGCGAATGCCATTAATAAACGTGGCACGGTCTTGCATAGAACAGTGGCGATACTGCACCTGCGCCAGCACGGCCGCTGAAATCGCCTCGTCTATGGTCTCGAATGCGCCCGTTCCGGCACTTGCGACCTGAGACGGTGCACTGGCGGCGCGCCCGGACTGCTGCTGCGCCAGCGCCTTAGCGACGATATCATCCAGGCCTTCAACCCGCCCTGCCTCTGAGGTGGCGGGAGTCACTGCCGGGACCGTATCCGGTGTTGCTTTGGTGAATTTGCTCAGAATGGTCGAGACAGCCTGAGCGATTTCAATATCATTCATCTTTAAATTCCTTACTACCGACCGCGTCGCGCGTCGTCTCCCGCGGCTTAGATATACGGCGTCGTGGTGGATTTAATTTCCGCCGGATCTAGCGTGGAGAGCAGTTGCAGCCCCACTTCTCGTGCAGCAATCACCGCCTGGCGTACCGCGCCGGAATCACCGGAAAAGGTAAAGATCACTTCGTTACTGAAGCTCGTGCCTTTCGACGGACTGGCGTAGCCCACCGGCTCAACAACGGCGGATTTCGCCGCAGCATCAGCAATCACCAGGCCAATTGCCGCAGGCGAGGCACAGGTCATCCCGAAGGATTTGCCAATCGGCGCGCCCAGCGCTTTATGCAGCGCATAGCTGGCGCGTGCGGTGTATTGAAATTCAAGGTGGCCTGCCGGCGAGCCGTAGACGTCGCCCATGGTGCGTTCAATTTCTGCCAGCGCAACTTCCACCGCACGTCTGACGTCGGAAACATCAGACGCGCCAAAAATAATTAAGCAGCCGTGCCCGCCGCCACCTTCCGTGTCGCGAGCCAGCTCGATAGAGATAATTTCACTATTGGTCGCTTTGATGGCTTCATCCGCCGCAAAAATTTGCGGACCTGCGCCGGTACGTGCCCCCAGAATACCGATCGAGCGATATTTCTTGTCGATATTCATAATTTCATGCAACTGATTATCGACATTGGCAATCACCAGGCCGATAGTGTGCCCCAACGCAGTGCCGACAAATTCCGTAATTCCGCAACCGGCAAAGTTGGCGGCGGTTTTAGCCTTCGGCTTTGCGTCGGTTTGTTTATTCATTACGTCAGATATAATCTGCTCAACAAGATTATCTCTCATGATCAGTATCCTTTATTGTTATTAACCGACGGCCTTCGGCAGAATTTTTTCCACCTCAATGTGCGGACGCGGAATAACGTGTACGGAGACCAGTTCGCCCACTTTACCCGCAGCGGCAGACCCCGCGTCAGTAGCGGCTTTTACGGCCCCTACATCGCCGCGAACCATCACAGTTACCAGGCCGGAACCGATTTTTTCATAGCCCACCAGGGTCACGTTGGCGGATTTCACCATGGTGTCTGCTGCTTCGATTGCCGAGACCAGGCCTTTCGTTTCAACCATTCCTAATGCTTCTTGTTGCATACCAACCTCGATATTTCCGCTTGAAAGAAAATGTGCACACAGGAATAGCAATCCATGGATTGGCCCTGTGCGTTAATTATTTATGCATTCTGATACTAAGGTTATTCGGACAAAATGTTTTGCGCGCTAGCCGGACTATCTTGTTTTCAGGATCATCTTCCCGACAATAAAATCCACCTGCCTGCGGCAATAACCGCCTTATTTCTATGCCGCGCAACGGGCGAGGTCCGCCGCATCTGTGGCAATCATTTTTTCTTCATTGGTCGGGATAACCGCAATCTTTGTCGAGCCCGTTCTGGAAATCAGCCCGCCGCGGCCACCGAATAACTGCTGATTGCGCGCGTTATCCAGCTCCAGCCCCAACGCCTGGAGGCGTTGTACGGTAAGTTCACGGATCAGCGCCGAGTTCTCGCCAATGCCGCCGGTAAAAATCAGGGCGTCGAAGCGTTTAAGCGCCGTGACATGGCCGCCGATATGCCGGGCCAGGCGGTGTACCATCACCTCGATGGCCAGCGTCGCCCGCGCATGCCCCGCCGCCCGGGCTTCCTGCAACGTACGACAATCGCTGGATAACCCTGAAATCCCCAGTAAGCCGGACTGGGTGTTGACCATTTTGTACAGCGCATCGACAGGCTGCCCGGTGCACTTCGCCAGATAGGCGGCGGCACCAAAATCCAGATCGCCGCAGCGTGTGCCCATCACCAGCCCCTCCAGCGGCGTCATGCCCATTGAGGTATCGACACTCTCGCCGTTCTGTACGGCGCAAAGGGAAGAGCCATTCCCCAGATGAGCAATCACGATACCGTGATCTGCCGGGTCAAGTTCCAGCGCGTTCAGCGCTTCGCTGGCGATATAGCGATGGGAGGTGCCGTGGAAACCGTAGCGACGCACCTGATAATCGTGCTGGTACTCCAGCGGAATGGCGTAGGTATAGGCGGCCGGGGATAACGTCTGATGGAACGCGGTATCGAACACTGCAATCTGCGGTAGCGCAGGCAGCAGCGCACGCGCCGCCTCAATGCCGATCAGGTTGGCGGGATTGTGCAGCGGCGCCAGGGCCGACAGCGCACGGATTTTTTCAATCACCTCGTCGGTCACCCGCACCGAGCGTTTAAAATCACTCCCACCGTGCGCCACGCGATGACCGATGGCGGTAAGGCTGTTCAGCAGTTGCCGCTCCGCGAGCTTCCCGAACAGGACGTCTAACGCATGTTGATGGCTGGCTTCCGCCAGCGCCATGCTGGATGAATTACCGTCGCGATCTTTAAAGGTGATGGTGGCACGATCAATCCCCAACCGCTCCGCCAGCCCAGACAGCACCGGCCGATCGGCATCCTGGGGGATGACCGAGAACTTCATCGAAGAAGAACCACAGTTAATGACTAATACACAAGCTAAGGACATGATGACCCCTGATATGGACTGCGATGAAAATTAACAGGTTATTGCGAGGGGAAAACGCAGCGCGCTAAACCGCGCCATCGCCTGGCGGGCGATACGCATATCGTCTTCCACGCTGCCGCCGCTGACGCCAATCCCGCCGAGCAGGCGTCCGCCTGACCAGCAGGGAAACCCGCCGCCGAAGCAACAGATCCCTTTTTCTTTATCAAGACCGTATAACTCTCCGCCCGGCTGTACCCGCCTCGCCAGTTCATGCGTCGCCATCTTTAGCGCCACGGCGGTCCAGGCCTTTTGCGGTGCCAGGGTATGGCTCACCAGCAGAGCGTGATCCATGCTGAAAAAAAACCGCTGATGCCCGCAGGCATCCGCCAGGCTGAAAACAACAGGCACATGGCAAGCCGTAGCGGCCTCCCGCACCAGCTTCGCCAGCAGTTCAGCATCGTCCAGGCTCAGGGACATTTGCCGCTCCGGAAGTTGCGTAGCGATGGCGTCATTGATCCAGTTGTCGAGCACAGCATCGTGTGTAGCCATACCTTATTCTCCCTGGATCGCCGCTATTTGCCGTTCAGTTCAAGCGAGTCGACGATGCCCACCACGGCAGCATCAATCACCGAGTGCTCTTTGCTGTTGCTCATCCGCGCCGAGCTACCGGTGGTCACGATAACAATCTCGCCGTTACCCGCGCCGACAGTATCCACGGCCACCTGAGCGTGGCCGGTAGGCTGATAGTTTTCATCCAGGCGCGCCACCATCAGCAGTTTCGAGCCATTCAGAGAGGTGTGTTTGGTAGTGGAAACCAACGCACCCGTGACTTTTGCGAGGTACATACTTCCTCCGGCTAGCCGTAAATAAGGATGAGATTGCGCCGCGAGATTTCATCTTTGGCGGCAGGGGTGATCAGCGTATCGCGCTCGACCCACAGCTCTCCGCCGGGGGCAAGCAGGCGAATATCGCGCAGGGTAATTAAGCGTTTTTTCCCGGCGGTTGGCAGGCTGGTGGAGGGTACGGACAGGCTTACCGGGTCAGGATCGACGTGGGCCATTTTTTTGCCAGCAATCGTCACGCCGTAGCTTTCCAGTACCTGAGCGTAACCGGCCAGCCGGGCCAACAGCGTCAGCGGCAAGCGGTCGTCATGGCACTGCGGATGCAGCGTGGCGATCGCCTGTTTACGCTGCTGCAAGGCCTGAAATACCGCCTCGCATGCCAGGTTGTCGCGGATACCCAGCGCGATTTTGCTCATGCTGTTGACCGAAAGTGCCGGTAAATAGAGGGCGTCGTAATCTGCGCTCTGGCGGTCGAATCCGGCGCGGGAGCCGCGCTGGCGTAACGCGTCGATGCAGGCCGCTTTCAGCGCCGACTGGCTGGCGCTGTGGGAAAAACTCACCCATAGCGCATAGCCCGCCTGCTCCAGCGCCGCGAGACAGTTCAGGGTTTCAGGGAGCGAAGAAAGGTCGTCACCGGTCACCACCACGCGAACATTTTTTTGCGCCACGGACTGCGCCAGCAATTCGGCGATCGCCCGGTCAAGCAACTGCGATAAGGTCTGGCTGTCCATCTGCTCTCATTTACCCCGCATTCATTGCGATACCTAACGGCGTCACTAACAGTGGCTCCACCGACGGAACCACGTTTTTGCCGGTGTACTTGCTGAACACCGCGGCAAACTGGCTGAAGCTACTGGCGCCGCCCACCAGATAGATATTTTTCACCCGCTGCGTGGTGAGCCATCCCGATACCAGGCTGGCCATTTTTTGCGCCACCGGCAGCACCAGGGTAAAGACCTGCGCTTCCAGCGCCGGATCTTTTTTCATCGCTTCCGCCTCGGCATATTCCAGGTCGAGCGCCCCCGCGATAACCAGCGTCATATGGCTGCCACCAGTGGGTTCATCGGCGCTAAAGGTCACTTTGCCACTTTTTAAAATGCTCATTCCGGTAGTTCCGCCTCCGACATCCACCACCGCACCGTTTTTAATATTCAGCGCGCTGGCGGCCGCCACCGGCTCATCGAGCACGTTAGTGACGGTAAAGCCCGCCGACTCCACAACGTTAACGATCACCTTTGTGTTGCCGTCGGAAATGCCCGGCGGAATGGCGGTTGCCGCGCGATCGAGGGTGCGGCCCAGCCTTTCTTCGAGAAGGCTTTTCAGTCGCGATACGACCCGGCTGGCGGTGAGGTAATCCACCACCACGCCGTCTTTCACTACGCTGGAGGGGTAGGTCACTCCTGCCACCGGCTGGTTATCTTCATCCACCACCACTATCGCGATATTGGCCGTACCGAGATCCACCCCCACCTTCAACGCACCGGTGCAGGGCCGACATTCACCGCTGTCAATCAGGGCAGCCAGGGCGTGCAATCGGCGGTTTTCGGGGTTGTCAGCCATGACGCACATCCTGTTTGATACCGCGCACCCTGTCGCCATTGCGCAGACCGAAACCGTTGGCCTCTTCCACATCAATATGCAGTTCCAGCACCGCATCCGCCGTGACGCGCACCACCACGTGGCTCAGCACGCCGCCGCGTGGGCCGTTGGTCTGAACGTCGATTTCCATCCCGTCGCGCAGGCCATGCAGCTCGGCTTCCTGAGGTGAAATGTGGATATGCCGCCAGGCGACAATCATGCCGTTGTGCTTCACCACTCGCCCTTTCGGGCCGATGATGTCAATTCCCGGCGAATCCAGTAGATCGCCCGACATCCGCACCGGCGCCTGGGCACCCAGCGCAAAACCATCGGCGACGGAGATCTCCACCTGGGTGGTATTACGCAACGGGCCTAATACCCGCACTTTGCTCAGCTCGCCTTTCGGGCCGCGCAGCGTCACCATCTCTTCGGCCGCATACTGCCCGGGCTGTTTGACGGCTTTAAAACGGGTCAGCGTGGAGCCGTAGCCAAACAGGATGTCCATATCTTCCCGGCACAAGTGAACGTGGCGGTTAGACACGCCCACCGGAATATCCAGCGCAACGGGTGCGGCGACGGGCGCAGCCGGGCTTTTACCGGCGGCGAGTTCCTGAAGGATTTGCTGAGTGATCCATTCAGCTTGTTGTTCGGTGTAATTCATAACGGAAACGACCTGGTTATTGGGTTATCGCGTGGTTACTGAGCGTCTGTTCATCAGGATAGGGAGTCACGGCGCCCGATATTTGTTGATCAACAGGACTTTTTTGCCCGCTTCATGCGAGCAGGACAAATGTGTCCCGTTAGCCCGTCACCTGATCAAGCAGCGCTTCAACGTCCCGGGCGTTAGCAGACCGTGGGTTTGACGCGGTGCATCCATCGGCCAGCGCGGAACTCACCAGTGCCGCTCGTAGCGCGCTGATTTTCGCCCGGTCAATGCCCAACTCGCTCAGCGTGGCGGGAATACCGAAATGGCGGTTAATCTGACGGATAGCCTGCGTCATCTGCGTGATAGCCTGCCCGGGAGCGGCATGCTCGATCCCCATGATCTGCGCGCAGCGGTGGTAGCGATCGCGGGTGTGTGCAGCGACCTGCTGGCTGTTGAAGTCGATCACAATCGGCAGCAGCATGGCGTTAATTTTGCCGTGGGGAATATGCAGCATGCCGCCAATGGCATGGGCCATGCCGTGGACCAGCCCCAGCCCGGCGGCGTTAAATGCCATCCCGGCCATGCAGGAGGCATTGTGCATATGGGTACGCGCCACAATGTCTTTTTCATCGTTAAACACCTGCGGCAAGTAGCGCCAGGTAAGCGCGATGGCCTTTTCCGCCAGCGCATCGCTAAAGTCGTTCGCGCCAGTGGCGACAAACGCTTCGATGGCATGGGTCAGCACATCCATACCGGTATCCACCGCCACATGGCGCGGCACTGTTAATACCAGGTTCGGATCGAGAATGGCGATATCCGGCACCAGATGTCCGGAGATCAGCGGATATTTACGCCCGTTATGCGGATCGGAAACGATCGCATAGGCGGTCACTTCCGATCCGGAGCCGCTGGTGGTGGGAATGGCGATGAGTTCGATGTGATGATCGGTAAAATACTCTTCCAGCGTCACTTTGATCCCTTTCGCCGCATCCAGCGAGGAACCGCCGCCGAGAGCAATAATCACGTCAGGTTTAAAGGTTTTAAAACGTGCCGCTCCCGCGATCAGAATATCAATATCGGGATCGGGTTTGACCTCGCCAAAAATAGAGACTGATGCCTGGGGCATGTAATCAATCAAATAACGGGTTTTACCTGATGTCACCATAAAATCGTCGGTGACAATCGCGACGCGTTTATCATTAAACTGGCTCAGCGAGGTGATCGCCTCTTCGCCAAAATAGATCTGAGGACAGGAAAAAGAACAACTGGCCATGTGTTGCAACCCTTATCTGGATACCGGCATGGTAAGCAGTAATAAACAATGGGGGTAAACTAACATGGCACTATTTTTGAGAGGCTAAGCATGTTTGTGCAGGTGGAGGATTATTTTGCGCGATTGTTTTACCTTGGGCAAAAAAGTCCTCAAGGGGTAATGAAACCAGCCCAGCGGGATAAAAACAGGACGGCAGTGGCGGGAAGCGGTGCAGTGACCAGATGATGAGTAACGCTTTCGTCAAATTCGAGTTAAGACAAGGTGGGATAGTAGCCATAAGGTAGCCTCCATTGAGTTGTTCAGGTTCCTGCGCCCGGTTGCAGTTTCTCCTGCAACGCCCTCACCCTACGCCTCTCCCCAATCCGTCAAAAGTAGAATCCTTCTCCCGTTTTCATCTCTCCCTGCAAAAACGAATCGTCATTTTTTGTAAAATGAAATAGCGTTTTAGATATCTTCATCACAATTTGCTTTTCGGAAGTTGTTAAGATACACGCCCATACAGACAGTAAGGTTTTTGTGCAGATAACTAACAGGTGTGAGAAACGAGGAGCATGTATTAGCGCTTTTATTTAAAACCAACACACGGATTTAACATTTTATTATTACAGCGCCAACAAAATAACTAGCGTGATTACGCTGGTGGCATTCGCTCGGCCTGATAATTTTTTATTAACTATTTTGATATCTCTTAAATACGGAAAACTATCGTGGATTACATTATTAAAATACTTGGCACGCCCGCGATTATCGTCGCGTTCATTGCTTTTTTAGGCTTGGCGCTACAAAGAAGTAGCCTCACCGACATTATTAAAGGCACCCTCCTCGCCTTTATTGGTTTTGTATTAATTAAAACCGGCGGGAGTATTCTCGGCGGCGTATTAACCATGTTCAGCGATATCTTTACTAATGCGTTTGGCTTGCGTGGGGTCGTGCCCAGCAACGAAGCGATTATGGCGCTGACCATCGACACGCTGGGCCGACCGGCAGCGTTCATCCTGTTCTTCGCGATGATCATTAACGTGCTGCTGGCCCGCTACACCCGCTTTAAATCTATTTACCTGTCGCTGCACCTGATCGTCTTTATGGCCTTCTCGGTGACCGCCGCCCTGGTGGGATTAGGTTATAGCGAGCAGTTCGCTATTATTTTCGGCTCGCTGGTCATCGGCACGTATATGGCGGTATTCCCGACTATCCTGTCACGCTTTAGCCGTAAAATTATCGGCCATAACGATTACTGTATCGCCCACGCCGCCTCCAGCTCCTATATTATCGGCTCGTATCTCGGAAAATGGTTTGGTGATACCTCGGTCAACGTCGAAGAGGTGAAAGTCAGCGGTAAATTCAGCTTCCTGAAAAACCCGGACGTGGCGACCTTTATTACCATGTTCTTCCTGCTGGGGATCTCCTCCATCTTTGCGGAAGAAGCCTTCCTTAACAACGTGCTGGCGAATAAACCTTACTTTGTCTGGCTGCTGGAGAAATCCGCTACCTTCGCGGGCGGGTTATATATCGCCAAAAAAGGCGTGGTGATGTTCACCGAAGAGATCGTCCCGGCTTTCAAAGGCTTCTCGCAGGTCGTGGCGCCGGGTTCTGTTCCGGCCGTGGATCCGATGGTGCTGTTCGACAAGTCACCGAACGCGGTACTGGTTGGGTTCCTGGTGAGCTTTGTGGCGGAACTGTGCTGCGTGGCGATCTTCCCGTTTATCGGTCTGCCGATCATTATCCCGGGCATTATGGCGAGCTTTATTACCGGCGGTAGCGCGGCGATCTTTGGTAATGCAACCGGTGGGTTCCGTGGGGCGGTACTGGCGAGCTTCGTGAATGGCCTGCTGCTGTGCTTCCTGCCGGCGCTGGTTCTGCCGCTGTTTAATCACCTGGGCGTGACGGCGGTGACCTTTGCCGATCCGGACTTCACCTTCCTGTCGGCGATTATCAAATACACCTTCGGTCTGGCGCATTAATCCTGCTACCGGCCCGTAATCGGGCCGGTTTTTACTGCATTTATTTCGCCAGCGACACCAGCATCTTCAGGCTCGCAGAGTAGTAATCCTCCTGAGCCGTAATCTGCGGATCGCCCGCCGGGAGCTGCCCCATCGCCAAATCACGCACCGCCAGAAGGCCGCCTTCCATCATATAGGGCGCCGGATCGTTGGTGGTGACATTCACCCATGCAGGCGTCTGGTTACGGGCAAAGCGTCCCCAGTAAGCGGTATACGGGGCCATCAGCGGGCTGGAGGCATTCGCCCACTTGATATACAGCGGCACGCGGATCGCATCGTAGCTAAAGCGCGCCGGCCACTCTTTTGCCGGGGTCACGTGACCGTCGGCGTAGAGAGAAACCCAGTCCGCCGGCAGCTGGGTATTGCCGAAACGCATTTTCACCAGCAGCTTCTGCCCGTCATTGATCAGGTCACGCCACACCGTCAGATGACTGCGTTTCGCAAAGTCTTCCCAGGCCGGGAAGATGAAATAGGACGGGTTAAGATTCACATAGCTGTTGAGATTAAACCCTTTCGCGCCGGGCAGCATCACGCGGTAACCGGCAAAGCTGATCACGTTGCGGGCCAGCAGCGATTTGGTAATGGCATCCGAGGCGTTCAGATAGTTGCTGTCGTTCCACTGGGTCCCCGCTTTTAACAGCGCCCAGGCGATAAAGGTATCGCCATCGGTGGCATTGTTTTTATCCATAATCGGATCGGCCGCTACCGGGTTAAAGCGCCAGTAAAACAGGCCCGTCTGCGGGTTTTGCAGATTCTTTTTCGTCCAGTTCCAGATTTTGTCAAAACCGGCGCGATCGTTGTTACGCACCGCCATCATCATGGCGAAGCCCTGCCCCTCAGTGTGGCTCACACTGTTGTTGCCGGTATCAATGATGCGACCGTCCGCCATCAAAAATCGCGCTTTGTAGCTGTCCCAGGCGGGGCCGGCAAAGGCCTGATGACTTAATATCAGCCCCAGCACCAGAACCAGGGTTTTACTTCGCTGCCACATGGCCGATCCTTATTGATTATTTTGATATCTGAAATGGATAACCGTAGCCGAGGGGGATGCCTCCCGCCACAGCGATACGTGTGATTTTCCGCCCTGCTCGCGCAGCCAGCGGGCGTATAGCCCCTCCAGCACCGCGCTGAAGGCGTGGTTCCACGCCATCTGCTTCGCCTCTTCAGGCGGAACCGGCAATGCCGTATGCGCGATGCGGATCGCCGTGTCGCTGGCATCGATATCGATATAGCCCCAGTTAAAGGCCGCGAGCCGGGCGTTGATCTGCGCTTCGAGATCGCCCACGGTATGGGCCAGCGCCAGCGGGAAGCGTTCGCCCAGCGAGTCGCCCATCTGCACGAGGAACGAGCGGCTCTGCGCTTCGCCGACGTTGGCTACCATACTCTCAATCATCACGTGGATCAGCGAAAACCAACCGGACTGCGTCTGTTGATTCTGGTAATACTGCAAAAGCTGTTGGTCATTCATTACTTATTCCCCAGAAGGTAGCGGAAGTAGAGGCTCGCGGTACTTTCGTTGTAATCACCAAAGGTGTCATAACCCACCTGCCCGCCGATGGTCATGTCTTTATTCAGTTTGTAGTCCGTCGACGCGCGCAGCGTGTACCCCAGACCGTTCTCGCTGTTGCCTTTGTAGAACGCCTCTTTGGCAAAGCCACGAGCCACGTAATCTTCCAGCTGATTCTGCATAGCTTTATCCGTCGGGAAGTACGGACTCTCATCCTGGGAGTAGGACTGATAGCCCACCGAGGCTCCCAGCCCCAGCTTCCAGCTGTCGAACTTCTGGGTGTAATCCACCGGGAAGGAGACGCTGATATAATCCTGCGGACTGAAATACCCCCCCTGACCGTAGCTGAAGTAGCTCAGGTTCTTGTCGAAGTTCATGTAGTTCATGTTGATGCCGGCTTTTAACTCGCGATCGGCAGCATAGTACGGACGGAAGTAGACCCCCGCCGAGCCGTTGACGCTGGTATTGCTCGGGACGTTTTCCCCGATGTAGTCATACACGCCAAACCCGGCGTAGAAGCCCGCATCGGTATTGTCATAGCTCAGCTGGGCGCTGCCGCCGTTTTTGGTAACCTGGCCCCACTTCTTGCCGCTGTACTTGTCTTCCACCCCAACATAAGAAAGCAGGCTGTCCACCACCGCGCGACGCTCGCCGGTCAGCACCAGCTTGAGGTAATCCGTCAGCTGCGGCGACCACTGCACGCCCCCCACCAGGGTATTCAGATCCTGGCCCAGCGGCGTGGATCCAACATCAATTTTGTACTGCTCGCCGGTAAGCGCCATCGCCACTTCGACGCCCTGCGCACTTTGCGAGCCCTGCGACGGCACCTTGATTTTGTCGATATTCGGCAGCTCAGGCGGCGTGGTCGTGGAGGCGTCATACAGCTCTTCGGCCACCATACCCTGGATCAGCGCCCCGGTACCAAACCGGCGGCTGGATTCATCGGACGAGGTGCCGGCATCGAGGCTGATCGGCGTGACGTTAACATCCAGACGCGAATCGCCGAACGGCACGGTGGACCACTGCAGCGGCGCCTTGATCTCCGTCAGCTTGCTCAGCCCCTCTTCACCGTCACGCGCGCGCAGGGAGGTTGAACCCCGCGCCCAGGTGGCGGTTTTGTCGACCAGCATCTCCATCATGTTATCCACCTGCCGCAGCGTCCCGGCCTGGGCGGTTTCCACCGGCAGATCGGTGCGCACGGTGCCCGGCGGCGCGGTCTGTGGATTACGAGCCAGCTGCGCCACCTGCCACGGCATCGCCTGGCCGTAGAGTGACGAAGAATCTGCCACTGCGCCCGTGCTGGACGTCCCGACAAACGGGTTGTCGGCCAGCGCCAGGCCACCCAACATTGGCGCCGTTTCGCCGTTGTTGTTCTGCAGGCCGAGCAGTTTGCCGCGCGCGGTGCGCAGGTAGCTCATCGCCTGCTGATGATTGCCCTGGGCTTCGGAGACCCGGGCCAGCAGCAGTAAGCGTTCCGGAGTGCTGTCGTTGGTCAGCCCGGCGGAAAGCTGCTTCGCTTTATCCACGTTGTTGCTGGCCAGCGCCACGTCGATCGCCCCGGCGCGCGCATCCTGCTGCGGCGTATCGCGGGTCATCAGGTAGTCGTAAACCACCCCCGCCTCTTTGTTCATCTTCCCGGACTGATAGACGCGCGCCATGGCAAACATCAGATCGGTGTTCTGCGGATCGTTTTGCATGGCGCGGATCAGCTTGTCGTAGGCCGCCGCGTAGTTGCCCTGCACGCGCAGACGATCGGCCTCGTTGATCACGTAGCCATTGCGAATGCTCGCCAACTGGGTCGGGGTACTGCGCGACTGCAGCTCCGGGCTGGCAAGCCAGGCCTGAGCTTCGCTGCCCAGGCCGGCCTGGTTCAGAACCGCAACCTGATCGGCATAATCCCCGGCGTTACCCTGCACACCGCGGCGCATGTTGTCACGCACCACGCTCACCGCGGTGGTGACATCGCCACTCTGGGCCAGCATTCGCGCCAGCTTGCCGGCATCGGCCGGGCTTTGCGGCGGTCGTGCCGCCAGCGCTTTCAGGGTGTTGGCTGCCGCGGTCCGGTCGCCCTGGGCCAGATAGCGTTCGGCGACGTCCATCTGCAGGTTGTAATTGACCCGCCGGGACAGCTCGCGCATATCGCCGTTCTGGCTCGAGGCCGGAATGCGCGACAGCAACGTTTGCGACTGCTGCCAGGCGTTGTTTTCGCTGGCGAACAGGGCGGCGGCATAGAGTTCACTGTTGCCGGCGTTCGGGCGGAACGCCGGTGCCATGGCGTTGGCCGCCTCGGCGCTGCGCCCCTGCTTCTGCAGCAGACGAGCTAAATCCAGACGCAGCCAGGGATCGGACGGATACTGCGCCGTGCCCTGCTGTAACAGGGCGATAGCGCGCTGCGGATCGCCGCTGGACACGGCCTGCTGGGCCTGACGACGGAGCGGATCGGTCGGGTTGCCCCCGGAGACGCGCGGCTGCAATTTTGCCTGCAGGCTGCCGGGAAGGGTCTGCAACATCGCCTGGGCTTCGGCGGTTTTGTTCTGCTCGCGCAGGACGTAGTAGAGGTTTTCCCGCGCCGAGCCGTTATTCGGCTGCTCGGTCAGCAGGCCGCGCAGGGTTTGTTCTGCCGCGGTGTAATCTTTGTTATGCCGCTGGACGTCGGCACGGAACAGCTTTGCCGCCGCGCCCTGCTCGCCGCTGCGCTGGGTCAGAGGAGCGCTCAGGGCCAGCGCCTGGCTGACGTTACCCTGCTTGTAGGCCGCCTGCGCCTGTGCCAGCTGGCCGTAGAATTCAGCGTCCTGCGCCTGCTGCTTACGCTCGTCAGAAGCGGTGCCGCCGAGGCTGGCCGCGCGACTCAGATACTGCGCGCCTGCGGCGTAGTCACCCTTGCGCAGGGCCACGTAGCCCATCCCGGCCAGCGCATCGGCATCTTCCGGGTTGGTCTTCAGCACCTGCTCAAACTGGCTGCGGGCGGTATCGGTATTGCCGCTGTTCAGCGCCACATAGCCTTCGCCCTTTGCCGCTCCGCCGATGCTCTTGCGATAGTAATCCTGCACGGCGGTATCGTTCGGATGACGCTGGAGGTACGTCTGGTAATACGCTTCGTCGCCCGCCTGCGGTCCGAGCCACAGCAGGGCCTGACGCAGCGATTTATCCGCATCCTGACTGCCGCTGGCCAGATCCTGCAGGATGTTCATCCCCTCGCGACGGGAGCTTTCCTGATAGGTCAGCACTTTGCCCAGCGCAACTTTGACGTTGTTATCCTGCGGATACTGCACCCGCAGCTGACGCAGCTCGCTTACCGCCTGCGAATAGAGGGACTTATCTCCCGCCATGGTCAGATAGTATTCCGGAGCCAGGCTCGGTGGCGGCTGACTGCCGGTGAACAGGGTCTGCCAGGTGGTCAGCGCGGCGGGAATGTTGCCGCTGCGCGCCTGCTGACGGGCCAGTTCCAGCTGCCCACGCGGCACCTGCTGCATCTGTTTGGCGTTATCCAGCGCCTGCAAATTCGCATCCTGCGGCGAGATCGCCTTTAAGCGCTCGCGCCACTGGGCCGCCCCTTTGATGTCACCGGCCTGCTGCGACCACAGGGCCATCAGGTACAACGCCTGGGTGTTGTTGGCATCCACCATCAGCACTTTTTTCAGCGATTCCATCGCCAGGTTATCGTGAGATTTTTCGTGCCAGTAGTTCGCCTGGTCGAATAACGCTTTCAGCGCCGGGTTATTGGCGGATTGCGCGGCGTCCGCCGCCTGGGCACCCTGGATGCCCCCGATCGCCAGCCCGCTGAACAGGCAAAGCACAGGCAGATGTCCGGCGGTTTTGTTTTTATTTTCCATAGTGTTACCACCCTTACTCACGATCTGAATCCTGTGGGTTAAGACGTTTGTGCGCGCGTTTTTTCAGTAACGAGTAGAGGCTCAGGCCAATAATCGTCGCGAACAGCAGTCCAAAAATCGCCAGCATGGCGGAGTGCTGCGTGGCATACCACACCACCATCATGTACCAGGGCATCTGGCCGCTCGGGAACTGCGGGCCAACGCGGAAGCTGCGCACGCCGTTCTCATCGGTGATGATCGCCGTATCGCCGCGGATCCCGGCATTGATGCGGGCGGAGTTGAGGTCGGTATGCAGACGGGAAAGTTGTTCGTCGTTGCTGCCGATCGCCATCACCACCAGACGTTCCGGGTTCCACTGAGAGCGGAAGCTGACAAAGCCGCGCCAGGACTCGTTCGACGAGAAGTAGCGGTCAGCATCAACGCCCGACGCGTTCCAGTCGCCCTCCAGCCAGCTCTGCACTTTTTCCAGTAGCTTAGGCTCGCGCACGCCAAAGGTGTGCTCGTTGCTGACAAACGGCGACTGGGCCAGCAGGGCGCGGTTAAAGGCGGTTTGATCCAGAGAGGAGACCGCCAGCACGTCGCTTTCGCTCAGGCGCAGCAGGTTCGCCCCGCCGGACGGCAGACCAAAGATCACGCGGTTATTGTTCAGCGCGGTGCCGGTAGCGTTACCGGAACGGGCAGAGAGATCCAGCAGGGTGCCGATCTCGCTTTCGCTCGGGTTCTCCGGCAGCAACAGCACCGTCTGCGAGAAGTCCGCCAGGCGGGTGAACGGGAACGACGCACCGACGAAGTAAGAGAGATTCGGCAGCAGCGTGAAATGGCGTGTTTTGCTCAGGTCGATGCTGGAGTCTTCGTCAATACGGCTCTTGATGTTGTTATTGAGCAGCACGCTGCACGGCGCGGCCTCTTTGGTCTCGATATTGAAATAAAGCTGCAGCTGGTTGTCACCGTAGATCAGGTACGGCTCCAGCGGCATATTAATATGCTCCTGGCGCGCATCGCCGCCGAGCTTATGCCACAGGCTTTCGAGCAGCCCCTGTTTATTGACCGGCAGGTTACGCAGGAACGCGCCGTTGAAGGTCATCGACAGGTACGAACGCTGCTCGTCAATCCAGCTCTCGGACGGGAACCGATAGGAAATTTTCAGTGGAATGGTGTCGCCATCCCACATAAACAGGTCGGGGGCGGCACGGAATGCCAGGGACAGCGATTCGTGCCAGATGCCGGTCACCGTCAGGCTCTGATCCTTACGCATCAGCTCGCTCAGGAGCACCGGGCGGTCGGTGGCGATCCAGCGCGGGGCATCATAGGGTTTGCTGAGCGGGATATTCTGCGCCTCAACCGGCAGGCTGGTGGTTCGGGCGTGGAACTGCCCACGCGTCAGACGCCACGCGGTGCTTCTCAGCTGTTGCTCGTTATTGCCCACCACCAGCAGCAGCTTGTAGATCGGGTTAACGGGGTTATCGACCACCTGCAGCGTGGCCCCGTTCGAGGCCGGCAGCGTTAGCCCACCGATAGACTCACCCGGTTTACCCAACAGGATGCCGTTTTTTTCCGGCAGCTGGTCATGTAGCGCATCAAAGGAGATACCGCGATAGTCTGCTTCGATGCCCAGCCAGGAGGCGATCAGCGCCGCCGCCCCTACCTGCTCCGGCAGGGTTTTGCCCGGAAACGCGAAGGTCAGCCGGGTGGGGGTCATCTGCATTTCATCGAGGAACGGGCGCGGGAAGTGACTCAGATCCGCACCGATATTCAGCTGCTGCGCCTCCAGATCCAGCCGGGTGTTCGGCATGATGGTGACCTGGTAGCTGTCCGACAGATCGCGCTGGCACAGCAGCGCATCGCCGTCATTGATTTTGAAGCTAATGTTGTTGCGTGACACCACCATCGCCGCCGGAATATCCAGCTGATAGTTCGAGACATTGCTGTCGGCGGAGCCCAGCGGCACTGTCCCCAGCGGTTGGCCGTTGAGCATCAGCTGCAGGGTGGTGTTGCGTGCCGCCATCGCCGGGGAGACCTTCAGGTTCAGCTCCAGCTGGGCGTTGGTGATCACCTGATCTGCCGAGAGGGTAAAATCGATCCCGCCCTGCAGCTGGCCGCCGCTCAACACCACGCCGTTTGGCTGTCCCATCTGGGCAACGGTGATGCTGCTGGTGGTGCCAGGAGTGATGCCCATCGGTGCCGGCATCGCAGGCGCGGCATCCGGCGTCGGAACAGCCTCCGTCACCGGCGGGGTCTGGAAGGCTGGCAGAGTATCGGGAGCAGGCAGGGCCGCCGGAACCGCTTCGTCCGCAGCAGGCACTGCATCAGCAGCGGGCTGCGCGGCGTCCGTTACCGGCGGCGGGAGATCCACAGGCAGCAGCGATTCGACGGTGGTCGGTTCTTCCGCCGTGACCGGCTGCACCAGCACGCCGAACATCAGCATCAACTGCAGCGCTTTACGGGTCATCCCTTTCATACAGCGGTATCCTCGTTGGCTTTATTCCTGCGGCGTGCGTCCTCATGACTGCGACGACGCTTATCACGACGGTCTTTCCAGGTCAGCCAGAACAGATCGAATACGCTGCGAATAATGATCAACAACGAGCGGAACGGGTTGTCCTGCTGTTTTGGCGGGTTGATCCACGCATCGGCGCGCGCCAGTACCACCCGCACCATTTCGCGGCGGCGATCCAGCGGGATTTCGGCAAACATCAGGCGAATATACTGCTCATCGTGCGCAATCACGCTGACCGGAATACTGATGGCCCCGGACTGCAGCTGCAGCTCAATCTCTTCGATTTCATCGGTCAGGTGACGATCGTCCACGACCGCAATACGGCAGCCGCCCATGGAGAGATCCAGGGTATGGCTACGCGAGGAGATCCCGCTGGCGTAGTGGATCACCACCGGCACGTTGGCATCGATACGGATAGTTTTACGCGTCTGGCGGGTTTCCCGCGCCACGGCAATGGCCGCCAGCAGGAAGATCAGGCTGTAGAGGCCCCAGCCGACGTTGAGAGCGATAACCATCGGATCCACGCTGAAGTAGTCGTGGGCGACGGCGCGCACAATCCCGGCAATGACCCCTGCCGCCAGCAGGAGCGCAATGATCAGGTGCGGGCGGACAATACTGAAATCGAAGTAACCCACATCCAGCAGGGCGCCTTTATCCGTCACGTTGAACTTGCCGCGCTTCGGGAAGATGAGGGTAATCACCGTCGGCAACACCAGATGGAAAGCCAGCACCAGGTCGTAGATCTCCCCCCAGAAGCTGTAGCGGAAACGCCCGTTGACCCGCGAGTTCACATAAATACAGAGGAACAGGTGCGGCAACATGTAGGCGAAAATCAGGCTCGCCGAGGAGTGGATAATGTTCAGGTTAAACAGCAGGTAAGCCAGCGGGGCGGTGAGGAACGCCACGCGCGGCAGAGCAAACTGGAACGACAGCATGGCGTTCAGATAGCAAAGACGCTGCTGCCACTTCAGGCCACGGCCAAACAGGGGGTTATCGACACGCAGGATCTGCGTCATGCCGCGCGCCCAGCGGGTACGCTGAATGACGTGCACCACCAGACGCTCGGTCGCCAGCCCTGCCGCCAGGGGAATATCGAGATAGGCCGACTTCCAGCCCAGACGCTGCATCTTCAGCGCGGTGTGGGCATCTTCGGTCACGGTCTCCACCGCAAAGCCGCCAATCTCCTCTAACGCGCTGCGACGGATCACCGCGCAGGAGCCGCAGAAGAAGGTGGCATTCCAGTTATCATTACCGCGCTGGATCTGCCCGTAGAACAGCTGGCCTTCATTAGGGATATCGCGGCCTGCGGAAAGGTTACGCTCGAACGGATCCGGCGAGTAGAAGTAGTGCGGGGTCTGCATCAGCGCCAGTTTAGGATCGATCAGGAAGGCCCCGACCGTCGCCTGCAGGAAGATACGCGTCGCCACGTGGTCGCAGTCAAAGACGCATATCAGCTCGCCTTTGGTGAGCTTCATGGCGTGGTTGAGGTTGCCGGCTTTGGCGTGGGAGTTATCGTTACGCGTGATGTACCCTACCCCGACGTTGGCGGCAAACACCGCAAACTCGCTGCGTTTACCGTCATCCAGCAGATAGATCTTGAGCTTGTCTGCCGGGTAATCGAGACACTGCGCCGCCAGTACGGTATCGCGCACCACCTCCAGGCTTTCGTTGTATGACGGAATATAGATATCCACCGTCGGCCACTGCGCCATATCATCGGGTAGCGGCACAATCTTGCGCTGGAGAGGAAACAGGTTTTGCAGGTAACTTAAAATAATAATTACCCAGATGTAGAGCTCGGCAAGAAATAACCCGATACCCAGTATGGTTTCTATTTCGGAATTAAAGTGCAGCGTCTGCGTGGCGCGGAACCAGATATATCGGGTGGACATTAATACCGCCACCACCATCATGATTATCGATATACGATGATGTTTACTAAAGCCCAGCAGGAATAGTACCCCGATAGTGATTAGACCGAAGATATACTGCTTCTGGCTATCCATTGGGGTGATAATAATTAATACGGCGATGGGTGCTAAGACCAATAGCAGTAGATAAAACAGCGCCTTTTTCATAGGACGTCCTGAAATTGTCGTCAGAAACTGGAGGTTCTCAGGCTGGCGTGCACGGCGCCGTCACCGACCTGGATACCCAAAATACCCGCGATACGCTTACTCACCAGCTCGATATCAAACGCAGCCGCCGAGGTGGCGCTGAAATCCAGTATCGATTGCTGTGAGGCATTGGCCTCAGGCACGCTTTCA
>PJUE01000393.1_pt1 | contig 30818 bp, 19 predicted proteins | sample 1512171 | NCBI WGS metagenome assembly PJUE01 (sample SAMN08177674, study PRJNA422409) | Feces metagenome, whole genome shotgun sequencing project. | isolation source: Chicken feces (3) enriched on wood chips: alkali lignin treatment | host: Gallus gallus | place: USA: Madison | collected 2015-01-15
ATCTTGAAGCTATCGCTGTAAACTTGCTGTCCCCCTGATTTACGTTTTGTCATACGCTTTTTCATAATATTAAATTTAAGATTTTAATATTCGGTTTTTGTAAACCTTTTTCAGGAATGGACATATTAAATAGCTTAAAATGGTCGTGTCGCCCCGGCATTTCCTTGCATAAGCACGCTGTTGTGTGTAGGATAATGCGTGCTGTTGGGTGTTTTGCTCCGCTAATATTTGTTTTTTGCTTTCGGATGGGAGGAAAACGTGTTGCTAAATGGTTTTATGGGATGTTTTTGTTCTAATTTTGCTGTGATATGCGTTTTTGTATCTGTTTTTAATGTATTTAATGGTTTTTTATATGTCGAATTATGCGTTAATCCTTTTATTTTTATTTCTTTTTCAAATAATTGCGCATAAACTTGCATTAATTAGAAGCTTTTCATAGTATTGTGTAGTAATTGATATAAACCTAGGGTTGGAACCGCCCGTTATGGAAAATTATTAACAACTAACTAAAAACCATGAATAAAAAATTTCTCTTATTCTGTTCAGGGGTGATGCTGTCAACCAGTTTATGGGCACAGACCAAAACTGTAACGGGTAAAGTGACGAACGCTTCTGATGGTGGTACTATGTCTAATGTAACGGTGAGCATCAAAGGTAAAGCTGTCAGTACACAAACCAAACCCGATGGAAGTTTCTCCATCAATGCGGAGCCAGGTGATATTTTGATTTTTAGAGCCGTGGGTTCTCAAGAAAGACAACAATTAGTTGGGACGAATGCAACGATCAATGTCGCGTTATCAGGCAGTGAGCAGGCACTTGACGAGGTTGTTGTGACGGCAATGGGTATTAAGAAAGAAAAGAAGGCGCTTGGCTATGCTGTTCAGGATATAAAATCGGATGAGTTGATGAAGAATAAGACTGCTAACGTGGTCAATTCATTGGCAGGCAAGATTGCAGGTGTTAATGTGACTCAATCTTCTGGTTCGGCCGGTGCGGGTGCACAGATTATCCTGAGGGGAGGTACATCTTTGGAGCGTGACAATCAACCGCTGTTTGTTGTAGACGGAGTAATTTATGATAACTCCACTATTATCGGAGGAAATAGTGCCTTTGATGGGGCTACTGCGACTTCTTCATCTAATAGCAACCGTGTTATGGATATTAACCCGGAGGATATCGATAATGTTTCCGTATTGAAAGGTCCTGCCGCTGCAGCCTTATATGGATCCCGAGCCGCTGCCGGGGCTATTGTAATTACCACGAAAAAGGGACAGGAGGGACGTACAGAAATTGGTTTTTCCAGTCGATTTTCCGATAACTGGGCGAATCGACTCCCTGAACAGCAGGGGAAATACAAGCGTGGCTATTATAACGATGCTGGAAAATTAGATACGTATACAACACAATCCTGGGGAGAGGAGTTCGGCCCCAATGATGTGGTCTATAATAATATTAAGGATTTCTTTCAACATTCGACAGTATTTGACAATACGGTAAATCTTTCGGGAGGAAATAAAAATGGATCGTTTTACCTGTCAGGATCCCGTTTTGATCAAAAGGGAATCGTTCCCTCTACGAAGTTCAATAAGACCACTTTTCGCTTTAATGGAGACCAAAAATTTGGGAAATTGACTGTTGGTGCGAATGTAGCCTACTCGCTCGCCAATACGGATAAGACCCTGACTTCTGCAGGTCTGTGGGGGTCTGGAGGTACTGGTGCTATGGAATCGCTATATGGCTGGTCGCGCAGCGATGATATGAAAAAATACCTCAATGATGACGGAACGAAATATCGTATGTTTGAAGGACGTCAACAATTAGAGGATGATATAGAGAATCCCTATTGGACAATTAATCGCAATAAATTAGGTGATAATACAGAGCGGATTACAGGTAATATTAATGCTAATTTGTCGATTTTTGACTGGTGGAGTCTTTCTTACCGTGTAGGGATGGATAGTTACCTGACGAAAAATTCGACAAGAATAGCTAGAGGTGGCGCTATCAAGAAAATATGGCAAGATGGGATGCTCTCTGAAAGTGATCTAAAGTTCAATTATTGGTCATCTAATTTGATGTCCAATTTTAATAAGAAAGTTGGTGATTTTGATTTGGGTGCATTAGTTGGCTTTTTCTCCGAACAGACCAAAACAACGAACAACAGACGTATTGGATATGGGTTTGCAGTAGAAGATTTTTACAGTTTTGAGAATACAGATGATGCGCATAAGCAATTTACTGTGACACATGCGAATCGACGTTTGTATGGTGTGTATGGTGAATTGAGAGCATCCTATAAAAATATTTTGTTTTTGAATGCAACGGGACGCAATGACTGGACATCAACGCTGCCGGTTGCGAATAGGTCCTACTTCTATCCATCCGTGGGCGGTAGTTTTGTCTTTAGCGAGCTTTTGAAAGATAACAGACCCGAATGGTTAGACTTTGGTAAATTACGTGCATCTTGGGCCCGGGTAGGGAAAGATGCTCTTCCTTATGTCACTAATACTTATCTATGGAAGCCGGTGGAATATCTAGGGGGTATAGTGGGGTCTGGTAATAATTGGCAAAAAGGAAATCCAATATTAAAACCTGAGACGACGAGCTCTTTTGAGGTCGGTGCAGAACTGCGTTTCTTTAAAGGTAGGTTAGGTATAGATTACGCTTATTATACAAATAATTCATATAATCAGATTCTTTCCCCTCGTATGGCGCAGTCAACTGGTTATATCTTTGTTTCTGTGAATGCGGGTGATATCTATAATAAGGGGATGGAACTGTCCTTGACAGGAAAACCAATTGTAAAGAAAGATTTTGTTTGGGAGTCGACTTTAAACCTGTCCAAGAATAGAGGTACAGTAGATAACCTGATTGCTGGGGTAGATATTCTCTATGTGACAGACGTTCAGGTCGGAAATGCGAAAGCTGCTTCTTTTAATGGTGGTAATTTTATGGCGATTTCTGGCTCAAAATGGTCGCGAACAGCGGATGGAAAATTGATCCTAGACGCAAAGACAGGCATGCCGACGAGTGATAATCAAGTTACTTATGAAATTGGTAATCGTGAGCCTAAGTTGTTAGGCGGCTTCAATAATAGCTTGACGTATAAAAACTTTAATCTTTCCTTCTTATTTGATTTCCGTATCGGTGGAGATATCTATAACGGTACTGAATATGCGATGACCCTCGCGGGCTTGAGTAAGCGGACTGAAGACCGGGATAAATTGGTGATTGAGGGGGCTGTTCTTAAGGATGGAACTTCCGACGTTTATGAGGATAAGACTTTTACGTTTATGGCCGATCAGATGTATCCGTTTAATGGAAAGAGTACGAGCGGTAAAAAAATTATTCAAGATTACTGGGGAGACTATTACATGCGTGAAAGCGCCAACTTTATGACAAAAACCAACTGGTTGCGGTTGCGGAATATTTCGGTGTCTTATAATTTTTCTGACGGTGTCTTAAAGAATGCCGGAGTATCTAAGGTTGTGAAAGGGTTGACGGCGACATTGACGGGTACTAACCTTTGGTTGTTGACCAACTACAAAGGCTTAGATCCTGAGGCTTCGGCCGCTGGCTCAGGCGTTGTGGGTTCGAGCTCTGTCGGTATTGATTATAATGGTGTACCGAGTACCGCCGGTGTTATGTTTGGATTAAATTTTAGATTTTAAAGAGAGAAGTCATGAATAAATATAAAAAAATCGTTTCCATGCTGCTGGTCTTGACCTTGTTTTCTTCTTGCGGCAAAAAGTGGTTAGATATTAACGTAGATCCGAATACACCGTCAAATACGGTAGCTTCTGTCAAAAGTCGGTTGGCTTGGATACAGCATTATTATATGTATGCGCAGGGTACCGCCGGTACACGGGCGGGTTTTGTAACCCAACAATTGACTTATTCTAGTGGTACGGCATCCAATAGTTTGGTTGCGGGCTGGAACCCATCTTCAGGTATGTCCACTACGCCTTATCAATTCTTCTTTGTGGGGGCGGGGGCTAATTTTCAGGATATGGAAGAGAAGGCGAAGGCCGAAGAAGCGTATCATTATTTGGGCGCCTTGCGTGCAATTCGTGCCATGGGCTTTATGTTGATGACCGACTGGTATGGCGAAATGCCCTATACTGAAGCTCTGGGGACAGCGATTACTCCGAAGTTTGATGATGGTAAGACGATCTTCGAAGGTTGTTTAGCGGATATTGATCAGGCAATCGCTTATTTTAAAATGACACAACCCGCTCAGGCGACTCCGCTTTCAGCAGGGGATAGCTGGAATGGAGGTGATGTCAATAAATGGTTGAAGATGTGCTATGGGCTTAAGGCAAGATGGTTAAATAATCTTTCTAAGAAGACGAGCTTGTATAAGCCAGATGAAATATTGGCGACGTTAAACAATGCGGCTTTATCTGTGGGGGAAAGTACCGTGGTTGCGCATATTGATGATAAAGCTGACAATATTGGTGATATCCTCTTTGCAGACCCTGTAAAGACTTCTATTGTTTTTGATAATGCTGGTATGAACAGAAATGTATTTGTAACCCGTTGGTATGAACAACTATTGACGAACTTTGACAATAAAGGAGTGGAAGACCCTCGTGCAGATAAATTATTGCCTTGGGCTGAATTCGGGTATCCAAAAAAGTTTGTCCGGACTAAAGGTGTCGATATGCAATCCAGTATCCGAATGGACAAAGGTCCTATTATGGCATCCTATAATGAAAAGGATGTGGCCATTGAAAGTAATGGTCGGAAAGTCGCTCCACATTCGTGGTATATCAATGCTGCGGAACAAAATCGTTGGGGAGACACAACCTATGTTTCAGTAAAAAGTAGCTCGGTAGGGTACGACGGTGACAACTCTGATATTTTTAAATGGAGCGATGGTACAGTGGCTGCTTCAGGTACTTTTTATTCACGTCCAGATGCACCTACTCATTTGGTTGCCTATCCCGAAATGTGTTTTATAAAGGCGGAAGTTCTATTTAATAAAGGTGACAAAGCGGGTGCTTTTAATGCGTATAAAGATGGGATTAAAGCACATATTGATTTAATGAATATTAAGTTGAATTCTTATGGAAATATCAATGTGAGCAAGTCCCCTATGCAACAAACGAAAATTGACAATTTTTTAAATAATGGAATTGGTACTGCTGCAAATATTACGCTAGCTAAAATTATGACGCAAAAATTCATCGCCCTCTCCTTTTCACAACAAAATTGGAATGATATGAGACGATATGATTATAGTAATTCAGTTTACCCGGGCTGGGCTGTTCCGTATGAATATACGGTAACATCACTGGCTCAGACGAAAATACCAATGGGAAAACAGTTCAGGAGGGTTCGCCAGGTTTCACATGAAATCAACTACAATTCCGATAACTTAAAAGCATCGCATCCAAATGCGTTAAATGACGATATATGGTCATTCCCGGTTTGGTGGGATATCAAAGAATAATTTAAATTTGAAAGCCGCAACTGCGGCTTTCTTTATCTAATTCGTTTTTGTTATGAAATATTGTATTAATTTCCTTTTTCTATTTATACCATTTGTGCTTTTTGCACAATCGCCCAAGATTATTCAAAAACCGATTACCTGGGACCAGGAACGTATTCAGCTTTCATTGGAGTACCTCAAAAATCGGCATGGCCTGACACAGTCGATTCCGGTTATCCACCCAAAAATGGTGGTCGTGCATTGGACGGCCAATAACAGCGTAAAAGCAACTTTTAATACTTTTAATCCTGTCAGACTTCCGGGGCGGCCTGAATTGACTAAGGCCAGTGCCTTGAATGTGTCTTCGCAATTTGTCATTGATCGGGATGGGACCATTTACCAGTTTCTGCCAGATTCTATTTTTGCACGACATACAATAGGTCTCAATTATTGCGCGATCGGTATTGAGAATATAGGTAGTCGCCAGAATCCACTGACCGATGCGCAACTGAAAGCGAATGAAGAACTGATCCGCTATCTCAGTAAAAAATATCCGATTGAATTTGTATTGGGGCATCATGAATATCAGCGTTTTAAAAAAACAAGTTGGTGGAAAGAAACGGATCCCAATTATATCACGGGTAAAGATGATCCGGGGGATAAATTTATGAATGAATTGAGATCCGAGTTAAGCGATTTAAAATTGAAGAGACTACCTTAGTCTCTTTTTTTGTTCTCCTACTTTTCCCATAGTTTTTCCTGAAACAATTATGAAGACTCTCTACAGCGTATGCAGGTCTCTTCTGTCCAATGATTTCTAGAAATTACCTTAAGCGAAATTATGTGTGTTCGAAATAGTGCGTATTGTTCACTTATTTGCTTTTTGTTGCGTTTTATCTTAGTTGTGTTATAAATCCCTATGATTGCGCTTTTATTCGAATATATTGATGAAAGGTCTGCTATTCTATTTTTATACTATTCTGAATATCTTGTTTTTTTGCCTTATTATTCGTTTTTATGATGGATATGATTGGGTTTGTGCTCTAAAAATAAAAATAATGTCTTTTTTTATGCATTTTTATGCTATATTAGATCTGAAAAGAAGTACAAACCAATATTTATACCTAAAAGTAACGCATGCTTATGAACGAATAATATGCATTTTTTGCGTTTTGTTACCGTACTAGGTGCGGAGCATCCTATTTTAAAACTGAACTAATCTTATTAATTAAAATTTAAAATTATGAAAAGGAGTTTGCTCATTTTTTTGGGTTTACTGTGTTTTTGTTGTGTTGCTCTGGCACAAAAAAATGTTACCGGTAGAGTGACGAATTCGAGTGGATCCGGTTTAGCGGGAGTGACCGTCCAGGAGATTGGAAAAGGAGCACAGGCAGCAACAAATAGTCAAGGCAACTACAAGATAACAATTTCCGAAGGTGCTTCATTGGTATTCCGATATGTGGGGTATCAATCGCAGGAAGTTGCCCTAAATGGTCGGTCGATCGTCAATGTGGTGCTAAAAGAAAATACTGCGTCACTGGATGAAGTGATCGTAACAGCAATGGGAATAGAGCGTTCCAAAAAATCGCTGGGTTATTCTACGCCGAAAGTAAGCGGGGATGACGTGTCAGATACGCAACGGGAAGGTTTTTTTCAAGGCTTGCAAGGGCGTGTGCCAGGCTTGTCCATTAACAGTACTTCGGGTATGCCAGGTGCTTCGGCACAAATCGTGCTTCGGGGTTTTGCCTCTATCTCTGGAGATAATAATGCATTGATTGTTGTCGATGGAGTGCCGATTAACAATTCGACAGTCAATGAAAATGATTTGGCGATGAATGGTGCCAACCGGGATTTGGATTATTCCAATCGGGCATTGGATATCAATCCTTCGGATATTGAAACGTATACTGTGATGAAGGGGCCGGAAGCGACGGCATTGTATGGGAGCTCAGGTGCGGGGGGAGCTATAATTATCACGACAAAGAAGGCCAAGAGTGGTAAATTTGGGGTTGATTATAGCTATTCAGGAAGAATGGAGTTTGTCAATAAATTTCCGGAGCGACAGTATACCTATATGCAGGGGCTCAATGGCAATTATGATGGGACATCTTCCTATGCATTGGGACCGAAGTATAAGGACGACATGCTTTTGCATAAAGATAATGTTAAAAATTTCTTTCGTCATGGATATAATCAAAAGCATAATTTAACCTTTAATGGTGGTAATGAAAATCTAAGTTATCGCTGGTCAAACGAATACAATGATAATACGGGTATTGTTCCAAATACGCGTTATACACGCTTCTCTTCGCGATTAAACTCTACCGCCAAATTTTCAAATAAATTTGAACTCAATACGTCTTTTAATTTTATCTTTTCGGACAATGATAAGGCAAGAAAAGGCGCTACAGGTTATTTGATGACGCTGATGCGCTTTAATCCTTTATATGATGTCCGGAATTGGATCGATGAAAAAGGTAATCGCGTATTAAATACCAAGGATATTTACAATGAGCTTGATAATCCTTTTTGGGATGTGTATCGGAATATCGCCAATGATAAAACCAACCGTACGCTGGCTTCCTCAAATTTTACCTATAAGCCATTGTCCTGGCTGAGATTTGAAGGTGTTGTCGGGATTGATTATTCTACTACAAAAGGTGAAAGTGTATATCATCCGCAATCTTATTCCGGTTCGGGTTCTTCCACTTCTCCCACAGGGGGCAAGTATAGTTCTTATCAGAATAATATGCGAATTTTGTATGGTAATGCCCGTTTTTCGGCCAATAAAACTTTTGGAGATTATTCAATTAATGCATTTCTGGGGGGCGAGATCCGTGATCAGAACTCGATTACCGATTCGCAATACGGAACAAATTTCTTTGATCCAAATTTCAACAGCATCAATAATACCTATGCTTCGACACGTTTGGCAAAAAATGTCATCAACAACTACCGTTCTATTGGATTCTTCGGACAGGCTGTATTAGGGTACAAAACCTTGCTATATCTGACGCTGTCGGGCCGTTTGGACGGAACGTCGCGTTTGATGCCAAATGATCCTTATTTTTCTTATCCTTCAGGGTCCTTGGCCTTTAATTTTACCGATTTAAATCCAATTAAGGCAGTCTCGGATGTGATCTCAGATGGGAAAATTAGATTTTCGGCAGGTAAAACGGGTAAAGGTCCGCTTAGATCCTATTTTATCAAATCAAATTATGAACCTCAATATTCAACCGGTGGTGGCTATGCTTATGGTTTTAATGGAGGGAATGATAAGTTGGTTGCTGAAATGACAGATGAATTTGAGGCAGGTTTGGAATTTTCGTTGTTTAAAAAGTTTGTCTCTTTTGATTTTAGTTATTTCTCCAGGCTGAGTGATGGACAGATTATTTTGCCCCGACTGAGTTATGGTTCTGGCTTTGTTTTAAAAATGATGAACGGAGGTAAAGTGAAAAATGTGGGTACCGAGGTTCAGGCAATATTCAATCCGATTGTCAAGAGGAATTTCAACTGGAACCTTGTCTTCAACTTTACCCAATATAAAGGCCGTGTGTTGTCGCTGGCTGAAGATTTGCCCGAATTGTATGATTCGGATACCTGGTTGTTGAGCGGTGTGCGTTCTGCAGTATTGCCAGGTTACAGTATGGGCGCCCTCTCTGGAACGCAGTTTATGCGTAATACGAAAGGCGACGTGCTGATCGACCCGGCAACAGGTCTGCCGGTCGCTGGTACAGATCGCTATTACCCGATTGCTGACCGCCTGCCTAAGTTTACATTGGGCATCGTTAATAAATTCAATTACAAAAATTGGTATCTGACATTTTTGTGGGACTGGCGTAAAGGCGGAGATGTGTTAAACGGATTGGATTATAACATGTATACATTCGGTATGTCGACAAAAACGCTAAATAGAGAAGATCCACGCGTGATAAGGGGTGTTTTGAAGGATGGGTTGGAGAATTCGGAAAATCCAACAATCAACCATATTGCGGTAACACCATATACTTCCTCCGCGTATTATTTTACCAATATCGAGCCGGGTATGTTCGTAGAACGGAATATCTATACAATGAGACTGCGTGATATTACTTTAAGTTATCGATTGCCGAAAAGACTGACGCGGTTCTTAGGTGAAAGGTCTTCACTAAAAGCGTTTTTTACAGCTACTGATCTCGTTATGTTTACAAATTATACAGGATTGGATCCAGAAAGTAATTCGAATACAACTGGTATTGGAGGTATTGGCGGCTATGGAATAGATTTTGGCAATATGGCTAGACCGAAAGGGTTCAATGTTGGCGTTAACTTACAATTATAAGATTATGAAAGCAAAAATAGGTGCAGCTTTGTTGTTATTGACTTTGATAATGACAGGTTGTAAAAAATTTATGGATATCAATGATAATCCGTCGTATCCACAGGATGTTAGGGCTGAGATTTTGTTGGCTCCGATTATATTTCATATGGCAAATGGTTATGCGCAGGATCAGACCATTATGAACAAGTTTAATCAATCTATTATGGGGGCTTCTGCTGACGATGCTTCAAAAGTTTGGGAAAGGCATGGATTTAGACTGCAGAGTGATGTTGGCGGGGTGATGTGGCGTATGGTCTATTTTAACCACGGTCGAAACCTGGCAAACATGATCCGGGATGCGGTGGAAAATGAGAAATATGAGTATGCTGCAATAGGTTATGCCGTTAAGGCTTGGGGATACCAAATGCTTACCGATTATCATGGTCCTGTTATTATGAAGGAAGCCCTGCGCGACCAGCTTAGCTTTAAGTATGACGATCAAAAAGAGGTTTATGCACAAGTTAGAGTTTGGTGTGATTCTGCCTTATATTATATGGATCAAAAAAGTCCGCTTGATTATAGCGCTAATTTGAGTTCCGAAAGAGGAGATAACCTTTTTCGTGGTGATATGGGTAAGTGGCGCAAGTTTGTTTATGGTATTCGCGCACTTCAGTATATCCACTTGGTTAATAAGTCAGATTTTAAATCAAAGTATGCGGATTCTGTCGTCTATTACGTCAATCAATCCTTGGCCTCTAACGATGACGATGCAAGCGTTAAGTTTTCGGGAGATAAGGCGGAAACCTCGAGTGTGGTTGGTCCGCTGTATGGGGTTTATACAAGCTCATATTATAGCCGTGCCGGCCAGCCGATTGTGAGTTACTTATCTGGAGGACTTCGAGGGACAGTAACGGCTCCTTCACGTGTTGCAAGTGATCCGCGTCTCTTAAAAATGATCAATAGGAACCTGGATAATGTTGCTGATACGGTGTTTTCCGGTGCTCTGCCGAATGTAACCAATTCGGCTACGATTATCCCTTCGATTCTCGGGAAAATTGTGGGTGGAGTGTATGAAGGAAAATTCATCTTTAGGGATAAAGCTGAATTCCCGCTGATGACTTATGCGCAACTGCAGTTGATTAAGGCGGAGGCGCTTTTTATCAAGGGCGTGTCTTCTGAGGCTTATCAGGCTTATCTTAATGCGATTCGCTCGCATATGACTTTCGTGAATAAGTATATCAATACAAATGGTGAAACCGCAATTACCGACGCTCAGGTAAAAGCCTACCTGGCGAGTAGTGAAATTCCACAGACTTCAGCAGACTTAATGCTTTCCGATATTATGGGGCAAAAGTATATTGTCCAATGGGGCTGGGGAGGATTGGAACAGTGGTGTGATCTACGCAAGTATAATTATGATACTACTATTTTTAAGCAGTATCAGCCACTCAGCGGTTCGGGACTGCAATATCAGGCTTACTGTTATCGGGTTCGTCCCCGTTATAACTCAGAGTATGCATGGAATGCAAAAGAATTGGACAAGTGGGGGGCCTTGGATCCTTATTATGTCACCAAGCCGACCTGGTTCGTAACAAAAGATAATTAGTCCTTTAAAGATTAGAGTATGAAAAGTTTTAAAATTATATTGGGCGCCTGCTTGTTTCTTTTTGGTCTTTATTCTTGTGATAAGGCCATACAGAATTTTGGCGATGTGGAGTTTATGGGTGCTGACGATGCAATTGTTAAAATTAACATGGCGTCCATCTATCCGGATGACCGCTATATGTATGTAAAATTTGATGGTCAGCGTGTTACGCCACTTATTCGTGGTAGAGAACCTTTTCCCGGTGGTGGGTATAATACACGCGGTGATTCCCGTCCGGACTTTCTGAAATGGAAATCGGGTTCTGTTAATGTGCAGGTAGGATTGCCTTATAAAACCGATAGTGGCCTGGATTCTATTATTTTATACGAATCTACAGTGAAGTTTGAGGCCGGAAAGCGTTATACGTTGCATGTAACAGATACAGCAAAAAACACAAAAATGATCTTAAATGAAGAAGATTTAACCCGACCGGATAGCACGCAGGCACGCTACCGTTTTACAAATTTAATGCCCAATGTTGAGGCGATTGATCTGTATTACGGAGCTGCGGCAACAACTGCGGAGCCAACGCAGGATTCTCTGGTTGCTAAAAATGTAAAGTATTTGGAGACAAGTCCATATTTTGAATTAAATCGTATCACAACACGGACATGGAAGATCCGTAAAGCGGGTGCGCCTATAACGAATGCTTCGGTGCTGGCATCTTATTCAAATGCCGGAGCAATTTTGGACCGAAGGTCATATACTGTGTATGCGCTGGGCTACGATGGTTTTACTTCTGCCATCATGAAGCCTTATGTTTCATTTTTCTTAATTCGATGATCATGAAGGATAAAAAATATAGAAATAGTTTGTGTGCAAGTGTATTGTTTGGCTTGCTGCTTTCATTGGTATCTTGTAAACAGAGAGATGATTATCCTGTTTTTGAGCGGAAGGAGCCTGTGGTTACTGTTCCGGAAGTTATTCCGCCTGACAACGAGATAGGTGCGCTTGTGAAGAAGATAATGGACAAAACGGATATAATTTCGATTTTTAAATTGGATTCTACGACGGCCCTGGCGGATGGAATAAAGCGTACGCATGTTCGTTATGTGAATAAATTAAATCAGGCCATGAGTATGCAGATCCTGGAAGTTGATCTTTCTAAAACTAATATAGGTGTAACTGCCCTAAGTCCTTTTGATGATTATTTATTTACAGTGCAGACGTTGGGAGATATGGCTAAATATAATGAGGGGCGTGCCGGAGGGAAAATTATAGCAGCGGTCAATGGAGATGTGGTGACTTCCTCCGCGCCGACAGGCTCGTTTATATTTAAAAGCCGACAGTTGAAAACAACAACGACAACAGCTACATCTAATACACGACCTTTTTTGGGTGTGAAAAAGAACGGTTCTGTTTTTATTGGAAACAAGCCATCTACATCATCTCCAATGGACGAATATAATTTAAATGATCTAGCTTCCTTAGTTTCTGGTGGCACCTGGCTTTTATATAGAGGTGATACTGTTACTTCGGCGGCAGAAACTGTTCAAGCTAATACAGCGGTGGGGTTAAATGCAGGTCGGAACTATCTGTATGCGGTTGTAGTGGATGGCGGAACAAATGCTTTTTCTGTTGGTATCACTTACAACGATTTAGGAAAGATCATGGCGGCGATCGGATCTTCAGATGCTTTTGTTACAAATGGTGGGACAGCGTCCGTTATGGTAGAACGGGCGGAAAGTGAAGGACGGTCCAGTCTTTTAAGTTGGAAAGTGGTAAATAGGCCGATAGCTTTGGCAGGGGGGGCAAGTGCAAATGGGATAGGTTTCGTGCTGAAATAGGTGTTGTTTTTTTTGGCGTATAAAGGCTTTCGGAAAAATGATCCGAAAGCCTTTATACATTATATCACTTTCATGTTTTATTGGAAGTTGTGTTTGCTCTGCTGTGTGCTATATTAGATTTGGAATAGTTTTTAAAATAAAGCATGCGGATTGTTGCTGAAAGTTGGGGATTACGTGGTAATCAGCTATTTAAATGCTTGGTAGTACTGATTTGTGCGCGGTTGCATGGTTCATATTGAGGTAATGTATTTGTTACATTGTAGTGTTTTATTTACACTAACAATATGTTCTTCGATAGTGATTTATTTCTATAATCATCTGTATTTCTTTGTTTTATAATTTTTTGTTTTACTGTTTTGAAATAAAAAAAAGGAAATATTCTATTTTTGTTTTAACTTAAAAAAAAGTGAATACTTACTTTCTTTTGCGTTTTTGTGACAATTTTAGTTTTAAAATCGAAAAGTTCTACTTACTTTTATCCTGATTTTCAATTATTCGTGCATAAAACTGCATGTTGTGTATGATCTAATGATCTATCTTATGATAAAAACTAACTTATTTGCGCTAATTCTAGTGGTTTCAAATACCCTTTTTATTTCTTGTGGAAGTTCATTGAAGTCTGTTCAGACGAATGAAAAAGCAGGAAGTAGCATTTCTGGTGATATATCGAACAAGGTTGTTGTGCCAGGGGCAGATCAGTTAGCCTTATATTTACCGCAATTAAAAGGGAAGAAAGTTGGGGTTATGGGAAATCAAACATCAATTGTTGGGCCCGATAAAAAACATCTCGTGGATGTTTTAATGGATAATAAAGTTGACTTAAAATTTGCCTTTGCGCCTGAGCATGGCTTCCGTGGTAATGTAGAGCGTGGCGAGAAGTTTGGAAATGATATTGATCAGAAAACAGGTTTACCACTATTTACATTATATGGTGGAAATAAGAAACAAGATTCGATTGTCAATTCCATCGATGTTATGATCTTCGATCTACAGGATGTCGGAGCGCGTTTTTACACGTATATCACTTCCTTGCATCGTGTGATGGAGCTTTGTGCAAAGCATAACAAGAAATTAATTGTATTGGATCGCCCAAATCCGAATGGAGATCAGGTCGACGGTCCAGTAAGGCATGATGACAAGTTTAAATCCGATGTTTCTTGGCATAAAATAGCAATGATCCACGGTCTGACAATTGGTGAGTTGGCACAGATGATCAATGGGGAACACTGGTTAGAAAATGGTCGCCAGGTAGATGTGCAGGTTGTAAAGGTGCAAAATTGGGATCACAAAACGATGTACGATTTACCGGTAATTCCTTCACCAAGTCTACCCAATCAGCTTTCTGTACGATTGTATCTTTCACTATGCCTTTTCGAAGGAACTGATATTTCGGTAGGGCGTGGGACGGATTGGCCATTTCAAGTATTGGGGTATACAAATCCGGTGTACGGCTCTTTTACGTTTACCCCGGGTGAACGTCATGGTATGTCCAAGCATGTGGAAGGAAAAGGTGCGACAAATTATGGTATAGATCTACGTGCTCTGGATCCTGAAAAGCAAAAATTCACACTAAAATATGTCTTAGATTTTTATCAAAAGACGCCTGATAAATCGACATTCTTTGCAAGGCCCGAATTTTTCGATAAGCTCGCAGGGACTGATCAGTTGCGTAAGCAGATTCTTGCAGGTGAATCGGAGGCACAGATTCGCGCTTCCTGGTCGGATGACTTGAAAAATTATAAACAGATGCGTAAGAAGTATTTGTTATATACTGATTTTGAATAGCAATAACTAACAATATTAACTAGAATCATTTATTTTAAAACTCTATAATCAATGAGAAAATTTGTACTATTTTCTGTTGCTCTTGGATTGAGTTTTCCTTCTGAATCCTATTCTTTTACAAAAAAAGAAGGTTCTTTGAATAGCAATAAGTTAACAAATGCTCTTCTAAGCTCTTCTCTAAAAAGTGCGGTTCAAAATACGGTGCAAGGTACTGTAACGGATGGAAAAGGTCCAGTCTCTGGGGTAAGTGTGTCTTTGATTGGCGGTGCCGCGTCAACAAAGACCGATGCTCAAGGACATTTTAAAATTACAGCTGCCGTGGGGAGCAAGTTGCGTTTTTCATCTGTTGGATACGTGACGAAAGAGATTACGATTACTTCAAGCTCACTTGATGTAACATTAGCCGACGATAATCAAGCGTTGGACGAAGTGGTGGTTGTCGGTTATGGTACCCAGAAAAAAGGTAACCTAACTGGTGCTGTATCTACTGTCAACGTAAAAGATAACCTACAAGGGCGTGCTATTGCGGATGTTGGTCGTGGTATTCAAGGTACGACACCAGGTTTGACAGTTGTGGTGCCTAGTGGAGAAGTTGGTTCCGATCCGGTTATGAAAATCCGTGGTCAAATGGGCTCAATTACGGGTGGGTCGAGTCCGCTTATCTTGTTGGATAATGTGGAAATTCCAAGCATTCAATTGGTTAACCCTGCGGATGTAGAGTCTATTTCCGTATTGAAAGACGCTGCTGCATCTTCCATTTATGGTGCTAAGGCGGCATTCGGGGTTGTATTGATTACAACAAAAAAAGGAGCACAGGGCGGAGATAGTTTCAATATTAATTATTCCAATAACTTCTCCTTTCAGAATTCGGCAGTAGATTATAATATGGGGGATGTGAATGCCCTTAAATATTCTTTGGAAGCTGCGGAGCGTGTAGGAGAATCTGAAACAGGTGCATTTTATAAAATTAACCGCGAAAGCTATCAGCGCGCGCTGGACTGGAAGCAGAAATATGGTAACTCAATCGGAGCAAACGATCCTACTGTTTATGGTCGCGATTGGTATGTTAATCCTGCTGAACCTACGAAAAAGTATGGTGTGCGTACCTATAATGTAGAGGATTATATGATCCGTAAGGCTGCACCGACTTCTCAGCATGATTTAAGTATTTCGGGTACATCTGGAAAGACGCAGTATAATTTAAGTATGGGCTTGTTGAATCAGTCGGGTATGATGAAAACAACGGATCATGATAAATTTAATCGTACCAATGCGGCGTTGCGTATATCGTCAGAGATCAATAAATATTTGACTGTGCGTGGCGGTGCCATGGTCTCACGTCGTAAGAAAGAATATCCTTATACAACAAGTTCAACGACGGCCGATCCATGGTTATATCTCTACCGCTGGAGTTCGTTATATCCAATGGGGTATGATGAAAAGGGTAACATGATCCGTAGTCCGTGGAGTGAAACTTCTTCTGCAAATACAGCGAGCTTCCAAAATAATTACATCAACTTAAATTTAGGTGCAACTGTAAATATCAAGAAAAACTGGAAAGTTGATTTTGATTATACATTCTCCAATCAGGAGGAAATCACCACACAGCCTGGTACGCGTTTTACTGCCGCAGATTCTTGGGTTGCGGGGGTAGCTAGAAAGGATGCTGCAGGTAATCCTGTTTATGTGAACTCCGACGGACAGGTAGTTGCTGCAGGTGCTGCAGGGGCAATGGCTGCCTATGATTTGAATTATTATACTTACACGGCGAATGGAGCAAACCCAGATCATTTTTTGAGAGCATCGGGCGCTCGTCGTAATAATACAATCAATGCTTTCACAACCTATAATTTAAACCTGGACGATGATCATGATTTCAAATTTATTGCGGGTGTTAACCGTGTGACTTTGGATTATGATATGAATTCTTCCCAAACGTTTAACTTATTGGATATCCAAAATCCACAACTGGGTTTTGGTGTGAATACTTCAGCGCAATTGGCGAAAGGTGATGCCGCATGGGAAGCGCAGTTAGGTTATTTCGGACGGGTAAATTATGCCTATAAGAATAAATATTTGGTAGAGGCAAACATTCGTTACGACGGTTCTTCTAAGTTTCCAAAAGATTTGAAATGGCAATGGTTTCCGTCCTTCTCGGCAGGTTGGGTAGCTTCGGAAGAGAATTTTATGGAATGGGCCAAGCCTACGCTTAATCAGTTGAAGTTTAGAGGTTCTTGGGGATCTATCGGTGATCAGACCGTGCCGCCAAGTTTATATACATCGACCATGATTCCGGGAGATGTTGCTTGGTTGGGTGCTGATGGTAGTCGTTACTTCACGATCGGAACTCCTTCAGCCGTAAGAAGTGAATTGAAATGGCAGCGTATTGAAACCACAGATATAGGTTTGGATATGCGCATGTTCAAGAGCAAATTCGGATTGGTTTTCGATTGGTATAGAAGAGATACTAAGAATATGATCGTTCCAAGTGGCGATGTCAGTGCAACGTTTGGAGCGCCTGCGCCACAGGGGAACTTTGGTGCGTTGCGTACACAAGGATGGGAGTTGGCTTTAGATTTTAACCATCGTTTTGAAAGCGGTTTTGGCTTTAATGTCAGAGGTACATTATCAGATACTAAAACGACTATTCTACAGTATACAAATACCCGGGTGATTTCAGATTACTATAATGGTAAAGATGTGGGTGAAATCTGGGGTTATCGTACAGATAGATTATATCAAGCCGGTGATTTTGAATATGGTTCTGATGGTAAATTGGTTACGACCACTGTTGCGGGTAAAGTGATGAATAAGCTTTCGGATCCTAATGGGGCTTATAATACCTTTCCGACCAGCAGTAACTTTAGGTTCGGTCCTGGTGACGTGAAATTTGCCGATTTGAATGGTGATGGTCAAATTAATGCCGGAGCCGGTACGTTAGACGACCATGGTGACATGGAAATCATCGGTAATGAAACACCGCGTTATGAATATGGTTTCCGTTTAGGATTTGACTATAAGGGCTTTGATCTTTCTGGATTTATGCAAGGTGTTGGAAAGCGTCAGATCTGGGGTAATGGTTTCTTGACAATTCCAGGTTACAATGCTTCGGATGGCGCTATGCCTTCGGCAATTGCAGATAATTTCTGGTCTGCGGATCATACGGGCGCATTTTATCCGAGAGCATATAATAATGCGGCAAGTAATGATGCAAACAATATGGTTAAACAGTCCCGTTACTTATTGGATATGTCCTATTTGCGTATTAAAAATATCACGTTGGGTTATACACTTCCTTCAACATTAACGCGCAAAGCATTTATCAAAACGGCAAGAGTTTATACTTCATTGGAAAATTTCTTCACCTTTGATAAGTTGAATGGTTTGCCGGTTGACCCGGAAGCAATCAATGGCTTTTCTATATTTAATGCTACAAATTATAACTCGGGTAGAACAGGTGTAGGTACACCAATGTTTAAGTCGGTATCGTTTGGTGTTCAGGTTAATTTTTAAAATTTACAACAATGAAATTTACAAAGAAAATAGCATTTATGGCGCTTGGAGCAACGTTGGTGCTATCATCCTGTAATAAAGATGTGCTTGATCGTAATCAGCTGACAAGCTTAGAAGATGAGAAAGGCTGGGGCAATGAGCTTGCGTTGCGTTTGTACGCTAACGGGTTCTATGCCAATTATTTTACGGGATATAATACAGGGTATGCAACGGCATACGCGCCGGTGACAGGTTATAATTTTTCGGACGATTTAACGAAGAAAAATATTCAGGATAATTTTGAAAACACCATTCCTTCTACGCGTAAGGGACAGTATTCAAGTACGATTGCTTTAATGGAGACTCCTGAAATGATTCGTGAATATGCGGGACCTACATGGAGTTTTGCCTATGTGCGTAAAGCAAATATCTTTATTGACCGGATAGAGAGAAAAACAAAACCAAATATTAATGATGAAACTTACCGCCATTGGATGGCAGTAGCCCGTTTCTTCAGAGGTTTTGAGTATAGCCGACTGGTAGAGGTATTCGGTGATGTGCCTTATTATGATAAGGAATTGAAGGATACTGAACTGGATTTGATGTACAAGGATCGTGACAGTCGCGCTGTCGTGATGGATCATGTGTATGACGATTTTCAATATGTATTGGATAATATGCGTACAAACGATGGTAAGCAATATCTGAATAAATATGTGGCGGCATCCTTTATATCCAGACTGATGCTGTTTGAGGGATCGTTTTTGTATTATCACAATTTAGATAAGGATAGGGCAAAGAAATACCTGGAAATGGCTCAGAAGGCTGCAGAGGTTGTTATGGGGTCTAATGCTTATAATTTTAGCAGTGATTTCAAAAGCTTATTTGCATCGGAAGATTTGAGTGCAAACAAAGAGGTGATTATGTATCGCGCCTATGATGCAACTAAAAGTGCAACGCATAGTGTGGGGTCGTACAGCAATGGTACCGAAGGTCAGGGAAATGCGGTAAATTTGATGTTGGTTAAATCCTTTATCTGTAATGACGGTAAGCCTTGGCAAAATTCTTCTGTAGCAAATGCAAATAGCTTTACACTGAAAGATTTGGCGGTTACCCGTGATCCGCGTTTTGAAGCTTCCATCTATGAAAAGCCATTAACGTCTTCATCCACACTTTTCTACGCTTATAAATTTGCGTCGCGAGAAGCATTGACATACCTGGGTAAAACTTACCCAGCTGCATGGGGTTCTAATACAAATACTTCGGATGCTCCGGTAATCCGTTTAGCAGAAGTTGTTTTGAACTGGGTTGAGGCTAAGCAAATTTTAGCAGAAGGTTTTGGAGCTGCTGCGGTAACACAGACCGATATTGATAAATCCATCAATGCAATTCGTAATCGTCCACTTGATGCAGCGGCAGCAGCAAAAGGTGTGCAGAAAACAGCTGCATTGCAGATTGGAGCGATTGCAAATGATCCTTCCCGCGATGCTGACGTTTCACCTTTAATGTGGGAAATCAGACGCGAAAGACGTATGGAGTTTGTTTATGAAGGCTTACGTCTGCTTGATATCAAACGTTGGAAGAAGTTAAACTATATGGACTTTAGCAAAAACAACGACTATTTCCTGGGCCCTTGGATCAATGTAAAACAAGATATGCCGGCCTTGTTGGTTGATAGTAAAAAAGGATTGTTGAAAGTAGTGGATGCTAATGGTAATATCATCTCTTATGATGGCACGAATGGTGATAAGCTGATCGGGTATTATCGCGTCGAGGATGTACAGAATCGTGAGCCATTTTCAGATCGTTCGTATATTTCACCTGTGGGATTAGAGCAGGTAAATGAATATGCTGCAAAAGGCTATAAATTAACACAAACTAAAGGGTGGTAATTTAATCCACATATTATGAGGCCTTGTCTATCTTTTTAGACAAGGCTTTTTTATGTCCATGATCGCCGTGGCTGTCGAAAACAAACCTAAATCTCCATCTAAAATACTTTGCATAAAAACGCATTTTTATTTTATTATTATGCATGAAAACGCTATTTTTAAGAAAACATTACGCATGAGGTTTCCAATTATCACCTTTTTTATTGCATTATCCTGCGTTTTTAACGTTGTGATAGCGCAGCAGTCCTTCAAATTTGCCCACGTTACAGACACGCATGTCGGTGGTGCAACAGGAGAGGAGGATTTGCGACGTACTGTAAAGGACCTGAATACATTGAAAGATATTGATTTCGTTATACTTTCTGGAGATATCACCGAGTTTGGTGCCGATCACGAGTTAAAGCTGGCAAAGCGCATCTTAGATAGTTTGCAGCTGCCCTGGTATGTGATCCCGGGAAACCACGATGGAAATTGGTCTGAAAATGGAGCCAATACATTTCGCACCGTTTTTGGTGGTGAAACTTTTTTCTTTAAGCATAAAGGTTACGCATTCATTGGAACCAATTCAGGACCAAATATGCGTATGAGCCCAGGTCAGATTCCTCGTGAGAACCTGGTCTGGATGGATTCCATTTTTGCAGCGAATCCGGATAATCAGCTGCCATTGATCTATATTAACCATTATCCACAGGATTCCTCTCTAAATAACTGGTTTGACGCTTTAAAAAGGGTCAAAACGCGCAATGTCCAATTGGCGCTTTGCGGACATGGCCATGCCAATAAATTGTATGATTGGGAAGGAATTCCGGGGGTAATGGGACGGTCCAACCTGCGTGCGAATAAAGAAGTTGGCGGTTATAATATTGTGACCATCGCCGATGGTAAAGCGAGTTATCAGGAGCGTAATCCCGGTGTGGGAATGCAGGAGAAATCTTGGGTCGTTGTTCCTCTGTTTAATCATCACTATGAAAATGAGACAGTAAGCTACCCGAGACCCAGTTATGCTGTGAATGCAAAATATGCGGATCAGGTTAAAGTCAATTGGACGTTTGAAGATGCCAGCGATATCGGGGCTGGACTAGCTGTTTACAAAAATAGCGTGATTACATCAAATACCGCGGGCGATATCTTTGCGCTTGATTTAAAAACCGGCAAAAAGCTATGGGCATTTCGTACAGGTGGCAAAGTTTATTCTACGCCAGCTGTGTGGAAAGGAATCGTGGTTGCGGGGTCATCGGATCATGCAATTTATGCGGTAGATGCCCGAAATGGCAAGTTGTTGTGGAGGGTACAGACTGAAAAGGCGGTTTTGGGTTCGCCTCTGTTACATGACGGCGTGGCTTTTATCGGTGGTTCGGATGGTAAGTTTAGAGCACTGGATATCAAGACGGGGGCTGTAAAATGGAGCTTTGATCAGGTCAAAGGATTTGTATCGACCCTGCCAACGTATTATTTGGGAAATGTAATTTTTGGCTCCTGGAGTAATGGATTCTATGCTTTGAATGTCAATACAGGTAAGCTGTCGTGGGAATGGAATAATGGACAGGCTAATCGGATGTTTTCAGCGGCGGCATGTAATCCAGTAGGGGTAAATAATCGTGTTTTTGTAGTTGCACCGGATCGTTTTATGACAGCACTGGATGCGAAAACGGGGGCGGTCATTTGGCGGGAAAAGAAAGATACCATTCGGGTGCGCGAGTCTATGGGCTTGGCGGCAGATCATAAAATGGTTTATGTGAAGACGATGGATGGGGATCTTTTGGGTATTTCAGTTGCTGCTGATCGTATGGATGTTGCCTGGAAGTCCAAGCTTAAATTGCCTTATGAATTGACGCCTTCTGCAATTATATCCAATGGCAAATTGGTATTTGTGCCGAGTCATTCGGGTTTGCTATCCGGGGTTGACGCAAAAACAGGCGCGGTAGTATGGCAATATAAAATATCCAATGGAATGGTTAATCCTGTTGCGCTAAACGGCCGAAACAAGGTGATAGCGAGTACGATGGATGGTAAAATAGTTTCATTAGAGTTTTAAGCAATCGATTGAATTGATCTTTTTGAAAATAAATGCCTTGATATGATAAAAAAATGTCTAAACTTCTTAAATTTACGTCAAGCTTTTTTGCTTGTTTTTGCATGTTTTGTTTGTAACTTTGCGAAAGCACAGCAAAATGCTTGGATTAGAATAAACCAATTGGGCTATACCCCGGCGGGCAAGAAGGTCGCGGTATGGGGCGGGAAATCAATCAGGCAGCTTCGTTCTTTTGAAATTAAAAACGCACAAACGGGTAAAACAGTGTATGTGCATCCTGTCGGAAAAGATTATGGGGCTTATGGTCCTTTTGTTCAGAGCTTTCGTTTGGATTTCTCTTCTATGCAGGATACAGGACGCTTTTTTATTCAGGCTGGAGATGTGAAGTCTCCAACATTCCGAATTGCTCGGGACGTTTACAAAGGAGCAGCAGATTTTGTACTGCGTTATATGCGGCAACAACGGACATTGTTCAATCCTTTTCTGAAAGATAGCTGCCACACGCACGATGGGTTTACGCTTTATGCAGGAAAGGTTGGTATTCCCGATAGCTCCCGTATCGATGCTGGCGGAGGTTGGCATGATGCTTCTGATTATTTGCAATATGCGACTACGTCGGCAAATGCAACATTTCATCTGTTAGCGGCTTACCGCGATTTTCCAAAGGTATTTGGTGATCTAAAGCAAGCAAATGGTCTTGATGGAAAAAACGGTCGTGCCGATGTACTGGATGAAGCAAAATGGGGTTTGGATTGGTTGTTGAAAATGCATCCTAAAGCCAATCAGATGTACAATCAGATTGGTGATGACCGGGATCATGCAAGCATGCGGATGCCAAGGGAAGATCCCTATTATGGTCGTGGATTTGAAAGACCGGTGTATTTTATCGATGGCGAGCCACAACAGCGTGGTAAGTTTATGAATAATACGACGGGGACAAGCTCTACTGCTGGTAAATTTAGCAGTGCTTTTCGCTTGGGAGCGATGTTGTTTGACAAGGAAGATCGGACGTATGCAAAGCTGCTTTCGAAAAAATCGGAATCGGCCTATGCTTATGCCAATATAAAACCAGGCGTGACACAGACGGTTTCTGTGAAATCGCCCTATATTTATGCCGAAGATAATTGGGTAGACGACATGCAGTTGGCTGCGGCAATGGGGTTCTCCACGACAAAAAAAGGAAAATTTGCACGAGAAGCCTTGCGCTATGCCCGACAGGAAAAGATTACACCTTGGATGATAAGCGATACTGCTGCACATTATCAGTGGTACCCTTTTATCAATCTTGGGCATTATGAATTGGCAAAAGGATTAAAAGGACAAGATCGCGAGGAGATTGTTTCTTATTATAAACAGGGGATTGAGGAAGTCAATCGGAGAGCCGAAAAAAATGCATTTTTTCGTGGAGTTCCCTTTATTTGGTGTAGCAACAACTTAACGGTATCCTTCGCGATTCAATGTCTCTGGTACAAAGAATTGACGGGAGATGCGCATTTCGATGAGCTTGCTCAGGCTAATTTTGACTGGTTGTTTGGAACGAACCCTTGGGGCACGAGTATGGTATATGGTCTTCCGTCGTGGGGCGATACACCTGTTGATCCGCATTCGGCTTTTACCTTTCTGGGTAAACATCCGATCGATGGCGGTTTGGTTGATGGGCCCATTATGGCATCTACGTACCGCAATCTGATCGGTATCAAGTTGAATAATCCAGATAGCTATGCGGAGTTTCAAAGTGATTTGGCGGTCTATCATGACGACTATGGAGATTATAGTACCAATGAGCCGACAATGGATGGTACCGCTTCGTTGATTTATCTGCTGGCTTCAAAAGAAGGTAAGGCCTTGGAGGAGCCTGCCGGAAAAAAGTAACAAGGGATGTTTTCGGAGCTATTGTCCGGGGCGACTCGACAAAACGGCAGGTAGCTTTGATGTTTACAGGTCATGATTTATCTGAAGGTACAGGACAGGTGTTGGCAAGTCTAAAACGTAACGGCGTTAAAGGTTCTTTTTTCCTGACAGGTGATTATCTCAGAACACCGGGTTTTAAATCCTATGTCCATCAGATGATAAACGATGGTCATTGGATTTCGGGGCATTCGGATAAACATCTTCTGGTGAGTGACTGGGGGAGTAGGGACCTGCTTTTGGTGAAACGTGACTCTTTTGTCGCGGATCTAAAGGCAAATCTGAAAGCATTGGAAAGCGGGGGTATTGACATCGGGAATTTGTCCTATTATATTCCTTCGTACGAGTGGTATAATAGTGAAACGGTCGATTGGGCAAAAGCAGTAGGTCTACATTCGGTTAATTATACACCGGGAATACGGACTGCGGCTGATTATACCTATCCTGAAATGGGGACTCGTTATGTATCGTCGACAGCGATTCTCGACAATCTCTGGTCTTACGAAGCTCGGTATGGGCTCAATGGATTTCTGATATTGATTCATATGGGAACCGATGATCGGCGGAAAGATAAACTGTATCATCATTTGGATGATATCATTAGCATATTAAAGGGAAAAGGGTATCAACTTGTGGATGTACCCGATTTATTGAAATAAAGAAATACAATATATACTAATAATGGTAAATACAACGGAGAAAGATTCGAATTATCAGGATTTGGACAAGATGTCTGTGCATGAGTTATTGACAAATATCAATAATGAGGATAAATCTGTGCCACTTGCTGTAGAGCAGGCTATCCCTCAGATTGAAGCATTGGTCAAAGTGACTGTGGAGAAAATGAAGGCTGGTGGTCGAACTTTTTATATCGGCGCTGGTACAAGTGGTCGTTTGGGCGTGTTGGATGCGTCAGAATTACCTCCGACTTACGGTGTGCCATTTGAATGGATCATTGGGTTGATTGCTGGTGGTGATACTGCAATTCGAAAAGCAGTTGAATTTGCAGAAGATGATCTGGAGCAAGCCTGGAAAGATATGGAAGCCTATGATATTGATGAAAACGATGTTGTTATCGGTATTGCGGCCTCTGGAACCACACCTTATGTTATTGGCGGATTGAAAACCGCAAATGAGAAGGGACTTGTTACGGGATGTATTGTCTGTAATGGCGGTTCTCCGATTGCTGAAGTAGCGCAGTATCCGGTTGAAGTTATTGTTGGGCCGGAATTCGTTACGGGGTCTACGCGGATGAAGTCAGGTACCGCTCAGAAACTTGTGTTAAATATGTTCAGTACTGCAGTGATGATCCAATTGGGTAGGGTAAAAGGGAATAAGATGGTCGATATGCAGTTGTCAAACCATAAGCTGGTCGGTCGTGGTGTACGTATCATTATGGATCAAACCGGGGCGCCTGAGGGAGAGGCTGCGGCTTTACTTGAACAATTTGGTAATGTGAGACAGGCAATTGAAGCTTATCAGGCTACCCATTGAGTATAACCTACTAAAAATCACCTATTTTAAAAACAAACTATGTCACCAGTAATATTATTATCTTTTATAATAATCTATTTTGCAGTTCTGCTTGCTGTAGCTCACTTCACCTCGAAGGGGGCTTCCGATAACTCTACTTTTTTTGTCGCAAACCGGAACTCTAAATGGTATATGGTCGCCTTTGGGATGATCGGTACCGCGCTCTCCGGCGTAACTTTTATTTCGGTTCCCGGCGCAGTAGGTGCGTCTGAATTTAGCTATTTTCAATTTGTTCTTGGGAATGCCGTTGGTTTTGTCATTATTGCCTATGTATTGCTTCCGCTCTATTATAGAATGAACTTGACTTCCATCTATACCTATTTGGAAGAACGTTTTGGGCACACCACGTACAAAACAGGTGCTGCTATTTTTTTGGTTTCCCGTACGATCGGTTCGGCATTTCGTCTTTATTTGGTGGCAATCGTATTGCAGCATTTTATTTTTGATGCCTGGAATGTGCCTTTCGCGATTACGGTCGTTATATGTTTGGTATTGATCTGGATGTATACAAATAAGGGCGGTTTAAAGACGATCATTGTAACAGATACCCTACAGACTACCTTTTTAGTGACTGCAGTCATTCTTTCCATTTATTTTATGGCAAAAGGATTAGATTTTGGTATTGTGGATACTTTCGAGGCTGTGAAAGAAAGTAGTTACTCCAAGATCTTTTTCTGGGATGATTTTGTGGGCAGTAAAGCAAATTTTTGGAAACAATTCTTGGGAGGAATTTTTGTGACCATTGCCATGACGGGGCTTGATCAGGATCTGATGCAAAAGAACTTATCGATGGGGACCATTAAAGAGGCACAAAAGAATATGATCACGTTTACAAGTGTATTTGTGGTTATTAATATTTTCTTTTTAGCTGTTGGTGCTTTGCTGTATATCTATGCGGCTAAAAACGGGATTGATGTCACTCAACTGGCAACACGAGACTATTTGTATCCAGAAATTGCATTAAACCACTTGGCGATTGTCCCTGCAATCATCTTTATGATGGGACTTACGGCGGCTACTTTTGCAACGACAGATAGTGCGCTGACTGCCCTGACGACATCTTTCTGCGTAGACTTTTTAAACTTCAATAAAAAAGAAAACCCCAACGATCCAGCTTTGATCAAACAGCGTAACTATGTGCATTTTGGCTTTTCCATTGTGATGTTGTTGGTTATTCTGGTCTTTAAGCTGATCAATGATGATTCGGTCGTCAATGCAATCTTTACGGCGGCGAGTTATACGTACGGACCTTTACTGGGTTTATTCGTTTTTGGGATATTCACAAAATATGCCGTGCGGGATAATGCTGTGCCTTATATCTGTGTACTTTCGCCCACCGTATTATTCTTGCTTAAAACCTATGTTATCGAGGTGTACACACCGTATGTTATCGGGTTGGATTTGATCATCATTAACGGTTTTATCACGTTTGTAATGCTTTTGATCAGTTCGCCGGGTAAAGCAAGTGAAAAAGCATTGTCCCACAATTAATGTATTTTAGTTATAAAAAGTTTCTCCATTGGTGAGAAGATGTAAATACAAGTATTGATTTTGATTTGTACGTACAGAAAAATTAAGTTAAGTTTGATATACTTAGTTTTTCTGTACGTATGTATCATAGCATAAATGAGACTACGGAATTTATCCGTAGAAAAATTGGAGATTTTGCTCCAGAATTCGGTATCATCCTAGGTACTGGTTTAGGTAAGTTGGTTGATGAAATTGAGGTCGAGTATCAGCTGATGTATTCCAATATACCTAATTTCCCTATTTCAACTGTTGAATTTCATTCTGGCAAACTTATTTTTGGAAAGCTGAGCGGACGCAATGTGGTCGCTATGCAGGGAAGGCTGCATTATTATGAAGGCTACGATATGCAGCAGATTACATTTCCGATCCGGATCATGAAGGTTCTGGGGGTACAGAAATTGTTTGTTTCCAACGCTGCGGGATCCTTGAATCCCGAGGTGAAAAAAGGCGACCTAGGAATTATTGAAGATCATATCAATTTGTTGCCAGACAATCCGCTTCGCGGACAAAACCTGGCTGAGTTTGGACCACGATTTCCGGATATGAGCGAGCCTTATAACCGAAAGATGATTGAACAGGCTCTTGCTATTGCGGCCAGACATGCTATTGCTGCACGAAAAGTTGTTTATGTTTCCTCCGCAGGTCCGAATTTGGAAACAAAAGCAGAATATCGTTATATGCGTTTGATCGGTGGCGATGTGGTCGGTATGAGTACTGTTCCTGAAGTTATTGTCGCCAATCATATGGCTCTTCCCGTATTTGCCATTTCTGTTGTTACGGATGAGGGCTTTCATGAGCAACTTAAACCTGTGTCTTTGCAGGAAATTGTCACTGTTGCAGAGAAAGCAGAACCTAAAATGACATTAATTTTGAAAGAATTAATAGCTTTGCAATAAATTGCATCTTCATGTCGCATTGTTGAAGGAGAAGGTTGTTGAATTTGTGCGGGGTGAAGGGTAATCGGTTCATTCAGGTGAATTTAGCTTTTTTTGTTTTTATATTATTTTAGATGAAGTTGATCGTACGCATACTTGCCGCATGGTGTGTTTTATTTATTTATTCCGTGGATGTCATTGCGCAGAGCAAAGAGGATTGGAGCAGTGCATTGGATTCGGCTAGAGCCAAGGAGGATGGAAAGAAGGATTCCGTCATCCTGTCTGCGAAATATATCCGATATGCGACCTTGGATATGTTAAAAAAAGCTACTTATACGCGGCAGATTGATACATCACATCATAACTATCAGTATTATAATCCACAGAATTTGCCCTGGAACCCCAGTGTGAACCTTGGTTCCTATGGGCTTGCCACGCGGGATCTGTTGTTTCAGCCTAAAAAGACCATTGGTTTTCAGTCTGGTTTTACCGCTTTGGAACGTTACTTATTGAACCCCGATTCGGTCCAATATTTTAGGGCACGGGCGAGGTATTCCGAATTGTCTGCGGTAGGATTCTTTTTTAATGATCAGGTCTTCAGGGCCCGGGTAGCACAAAATATCAATTCCCAGTGGAATATGAATGTGGATTTTCATTCGACTAAAACGGATGGCTTCTACCTCAATCAGAATTACTCCGATTTAAAAGCTTCAGTAGCCTCTTGGTATGAATCGAAAAATAATCGTTACAACCTGTTGATCAATGCGGTATTTAACCGCTTGGAGGCAATGGAGAATGGTTCTATCACAGAAGATCTTCCATTTGCGCCAGGGAAGAGGCAGGCGCCAGATCGGTTCATTCCTAAATTTTACGATCCTGATAAGAATGTCATTCCACGATCTAAATGGTGGGATAATTCATTGTTCCTAAGACAGTCGCTCTATCTGGGACGGTTGGATACAATCGATAAGGGCAAGCCAACCATGGAGATCCGTCCAACGAATAGTATGGCACATAACACGCGTATTCGAAGACAGACCTATAATTTCTTCAAGAACATTGAAGATAAGAATGCAGTGTTACCTTACAACAATAAAGCCTTGGCATTGAATAATGATAATGCTCTGATCACGAATGTTTCCAATGAATTTGAATACAACTTTTTCCTTCGGGGGAAGTCGGTCTTTAAGAATGAGGCTAAGTTAAACTTGGCTTTCCAACATGACATGAACTGGGTGGAGCAAAATCAACTGGACTCAAATCGCTATTATAATAACCCAACTGCCTATCCGCAGCCACTCAAAAAATTGCCGGATAGCACGACCTTTGATCGTTTTTATCAAAATGGGATCGTGAAAGGTGAATTGGGCTATAAGTTTTCAGATCGTCTTGATTTTAGTTTAAGAGCGAATCAGATTGTATTTGGTCATAACTTTGGGGATTTCTTGTATGATGCTAAAGCGGATATCGCTATGGGCGATAAAATTGGAAAGGTGACGTTATCTGCTTATTCGCAGAATAAGTCACCTGAGATGGTTTTCGAGAATCTAAATTATACGTATGGAAAGTGGAATGATCTGGATCTTAAAAAGACGAAAATTCAGAATCTAGGGTTCCAATATGCCAATCCGATGCTTGGTTTCCATGGTAAGGTTGAGTATTTTTTGATGAATAATTATACCTATTTCGAAGAGCGGCCCAATCCACAGGACGATCCTAAAAATGACAAATGGATTGTTCCAGCGCAATTGGATAAGGCTAATTTATTGAAAGTGACTGTCGGACAAAAGTTTAAATTCAACCATTTTACCTTTGATAATCTTATCGTTTATCAAAAGACAGATCAACAGGATGTGCTGGCGGTTCCTGAATTGTATACTTGGCATAGTTTGTATTACAGTAATCTCTTTTATAAAGTTATTGATTATAGTATCGGTCTGGATGCTAAATTTAATACGCCCTATGCAAACCCGAATTATTCGGTCGGTACGGGACAATTTTACAACGCATACAAACAGCTCGAGTTTTCGACTTATCCAGTTATGGATTTGTGGATTACAGCAAACATACAACGGGTAAATATGTTTTTGAGTTATAATTTTTTAAACCAGAACTTCTACCCGCACGGCTACTACACCGTAAGACGGTATCCGATGAATACCGCCAATTTTAGATTTGGTATTTCCTGGAAGTTTTATGATTAAAAATTATGTAGGTGTTTCTTAGCTTGTTGTGATATTAAAGGCATAAAATCTTATAAAATAATTTTGAGAATAAAATTTTTAAGCTATATTTGCACACGCAATTAGGGAACGGCGTTCTTTAAAAAAGTATGGAGGCTTAGCTCAGCTGGTTCAGAGCATCTGCCTTACAAGCAGAGGGTCACAGGTTCGAATCCTGTAGCCTCCACCATACAAAGTCGGAGAATTAGCTCAGCTGGTTCAGAGCATCTGCCTTACAAGCAGAGGGTCACTGGTTCGAATCCAGTATTCTCCACCAATCCAAAACGGAGGCTTAGCTCAGCTGGTTCAGAGCATCTGCCTTACAAGCAGAGGGTCACAGGTTCGAATCCTGTAGCCTCCACAAAAGCATCATCAAATGGTGC
>PJUE01000394.1_pt1 | contig 30721 bp, 21 predicted proteins | sample 1512171 | NCBI WGS metagenome assembly PJUE01 (sample SAMN08177674, study PRJNA422409) | Feces metagenome, whole genome shotgun sequencing project. | isolation source: Chicken feces (3) enriched on wood chips: alkali lignin treatment | host: Gallus gallus | place: USA: Madison | collected 2015-01-15
CCAGTTCGGACGGCTCGGCCGCCTGCATTGATGAGTCAGTCACACGCTCTGCCGGGTCATACAGCGCCCATTGAGACACCGACCTGATGCGGCTGCTGGACTGCATGAGTTCGAAGCCCACCTGTTCATTTGGCCGCACCTCGTCCTTGACGTTCAGCGCAGCCTGCGTCGCCGCTTTGAGGAGGCTATGCAACCGGCGGTGCTCCAAGAATTCCCGGCTCTGGACAAAGCTTTTGAGGCTACGCGCGAAATTCTGCAGGACATCGTGCACTCCTCGTCCTTCGTTCAACAAGGCACCAGTCAGCCCCAGCAAGAATTTGCGCTCCTGCGATTCCAGCTGCCGCGCGAAGGGCCGACCAGTCACCTCATCCAACGACTCGCGGAGCGTCGCGGCCTGCTCGCTATCTGTCAGCAGCCGCCAGAACGCATGGAAAGTTCGGCCGGCATCGCTTTCGCCGATAAGGTCAACACCGGCAAAGAGCTGCTCCAGCACATCACCGCGGCTCCCTTCGTTCTCCATCAAGCTCTGACGAAGACCTCGGTTCAACCTCTCGAATTCATCACGAACGCTTCGGAAGTCGGCCGCGAGTTCTTGTGCCAAGGCGATGACTTCGCGCGCCCGTTCCACAGCGCGGTCCGGGGCAAGCGCCTTGACCCCACCACGTTCGACCTCAGCAATCGCCCGGTCGATGCGGTCGCGCTCAGCGCGCAGGGCCGCTAGGCGCGATTGCGGATTGGTATCGGTCTCCTCCGCCAGCCGTGACAGCTGGTGAATCACTACGGACAGCCGGCTCTCCGTCGCAGTGGTACGAGGCTTCAAAAGCCCTGTCACAAAGCGCAGTGCCGTCAGCGCGTCAACCGACAGCTCGTACTCCTCTTCGGAAGCCCCCGCAGGAAATCGACGCGTCAACCACCCCTGACTGAGCCACTCTGCGACATATGCCTGCGGCGTTTGCGGAAGCGCTTCCCCTACAGCGCGTAGCGCCTCAATATCCCGGGTCAAGCGCTCATGAAGCACTGAACTTGGGAGCGTTTGCTCGGACTCCACAAACAAGGACTGCAGCAGGGCAATCACAACAGGCCCCTTGTCGGCAGCCAGCAGGCGCCATAGGGGTTGCTCGCGAAGATTGCGGAGGGCGGCCGCACCGCGAAGGGCTTTCATATCCCTTGCCCCACAACTTCAAACCAGCCGACTTCCCCCACAGAAACCTCCAAGGTTGATGTCCAATGCCGCCAGCATACATCTATTTACTATTCGCGTCTATTTTTTATTCTCATCTAGTTTTTGTACCCATGAGACAATAGAGTAATGAATCAGCCAGACGCCAAGCCACCAACCAAAGCGGAACAAGCCCCAGGTCGCTCCTCCAGCCGGTGGAGCCAAGACCGTCGCTTGGAATTCATCGACTTCCGCCTGCGCTGGGACGGCCGACTCAACCGCAGCGACCTCATGGAGTTTTTCGGCATATCCGTACCTCAAGCGTCGCTGGACATCGCAAAGTACGCCAGCTTGGCGCCAGGCAATCTCGTGTATGACCGCAGTTCTCGGGTCTACACGGCTTCTCCTGAATTCCAGCCCCTCTATGCCTCCAGCGATGCGGGTCGATTCCTGAACGAACTCCTGGAAAACAGCGCAGGACTGCAAGCTGAACAAAGCAGCTTTCTGGCCTGGGCTCCTCCGGTTGCAACCGTTCCGGCACCCAGTCGGAATTTTCGAACCGACGTCCTGCTAGCACTATTGCGCGCCATCAGGGAAGGGACAGCTATCCGGGTGCAATACCAGTCGATGACTCGGCCGCAGCCCACCTTGCGCACGATTGCGCCACATGCCCTGGCCCATGACGGGTTCCGCTGGCACGCACGCGCGTTCTGTCATACGCGCAAGGAGTTTCGCGACTTCGTCATCGCACGCATGCTGGAAGTCACTGGCACCGAGCCAAGCTTAGCCAACCCGGCGGAAGACTCGGAATGGCACACCGTCGTCCCGTTAGTTCTGATGCCTCACCCTAACCTTTCCGAATCCCACAAGCGCGCAATTGAGCTCGACTTCGGCATGGAGGATGGACAGGTGGAATTCCATTGTCGGCAAGCATTTCTCTTTTACGCGCTGCGTCACCTTCGGCTTGAACTGGCTGAATCCGCCAAGCCCGAAGCACAACAAATCGCGCTCAGGAACCGTGCAGAAGTCGAAGCCTTGATGCCAGATTTCATCCGGCAGACATAGCGATTTATCAATTTTTACCACTTCCAGAAACCATTGGATACATGTATGGTGGAGCTCTATACAGCCGGGAAGAGCCCACCATGTCCGAGGGAAAGAACGTCTCCGTTAGTTTTCGCGTGTCTGCGCGCTTCAAAGCGTTGCTGGAAGCCGCAGCAGCGCGAGAACGGCGCTCTCAAACCAACATGCTGGAGATGCTTTTGTTCCAGTACTGCGATGCGCAGGGCATCGAGACTCCTGAATTCAAGGCTGCCGACAGAACGCAGGCAGAAGGGCCGACTAAGTGAACTTGCAATCCATTCTCGCCACCGCGCCAACACCCGTCCTGGCTACAGGAGCCGTGCTGGCATTCCTCATCTTGGTCTTCGTGACGGTCTTTCTCGCTCCGGGCGTCCTCCACTGGAATCGGCTGAGGGCTATCCAGAAGAAAATCAAGCGTTTTGACTCCAAGAACTCCGCATCGGAGTTCAAGAAGGTCTTTGCGCGAGACAAGCGCCTGGCACACCTTTGGAAAGAGTATCAAGACTCCCTGCACATCCAGCGCGAGGAACGCGATGGCCAGCTCACCGTCATCGCAACCCGTGCAACAGTGCCTGCCGAGTTGTACTTCAACAGCCAGTTCGTGGTCGACAGCCGGCTCCGCACAGAGTTTTTCAAGCACCTTCCAGGACTCTTCACCGGCATCGGCATCATTGGCACCTTCAGCGGACTTATCGAAGGCCTGCGCCAATTCCAAGTCAGCGAAAACGCCGCCACCGTTCGGGACAGCTTGCAGTCGCTCATGCACCTCGTGGGCGAGGCCTTCTTTGTCTCGGCAACGGCCATTGCCGCAGCAATGGTCGTGACGCTCATTGAGAAGCTACTCCTGGCCTCTCTCTATCGCCGTACCGAGGAAATCGCCCATGACATCGATGCGAGCTTCGACTCTGGTGCAGGTGAAGAATACCTGTCGCGCCTCGTACGCGCCTCCGAGGACTCCGCCAGCCAGTCCAAAATTCTCAAAGACGCCTTGGTCAAAGAGCTGGGTGAACTGCTTCGGGAGCTGACCTCCGCTCAAATCACGGCATCAAAGGATGCTCAGTTGCAGCTGGTCGACCGCCTGACACAGACCTCAAAAGAGCAAGTTGAAGCATCCAGGGAAGACAACAAGGCACTGGGCACCACCATTGCGGAGAGCATTCAACAGAGCCTGCAAGGTCCTCTCCAAGACATCGCAAGCACCGTCAAGGCCGCGAGCGGCGACCAAAGCGCGACGGCTGCACGCATGCTTCAGGACGTCATGGCCAGCTTCAGCCAGCGCTTGAATGACCTGTTCGGGGGACAAATTAGCGGCCTCAGCGACCTCAATCAGCAGACAGCAAAGAGCATCCAGGACGCTGTCAGCACACTGCAGATGCTCGTCGCCAACATTGAAGAATCAAGCCGCCGTTCCACGGACACGATGGCCGAGCGGATGGCCCAAGCCATTGAGAAGATGGAGGCACGACAAGAGGCGATGAACGCCCAGTCGGCCGCGTTCATAGAACAGATTCGGCAACTCGTTGCATCGTCACAGTCAGAGACGAACACCAAGCTTCAGGCCACCCTGGAAACCATCGGGACACAGGTTTCCGGCATGCTGGCCACCCTGAACGACTCCCAAGCCGCTGTCTTCGAAAGCAATCGTGCCCGTGAGCAGGTCATGGCAGACCGCACAACCAGTGCAGTCACCAGCATGTCCGAGTCGGTCGAAGCCGCCATCAAGGAAATCGGCGTGGCCTCCACGCAGATGGCCCAGAACGTCGCGGTCCTCACCCAGACCACCAGCACCTCGGTCGACAAGATGAACGCCGGTGCCGAGCAACTGGGAGCTGCCTCTCGAAACTTCGCCGCGGCGGGCGAGCGTGTCACCGGCGTGCTCGGACAAGCAGCAAGCGTCACAGCCAAGCTCGCCGAAACATCCGGTGCGCTCACAGCCGGCGCCGCCACTTTACAAGACCTCTTGCGAGACTATCGCGTCCAACGTGACGCAGTCGGTCAGTTGGTCGTCGAACTGCGAGAAACCGTTGAGCTGGCCAGGAAAGAAGCCTCTCTCACAACCGATATCCTCACGCGCATCGAGAGCTCGGCAACCCGTCTTGGCACCGCACAGAAGCAGGCTGATGAGTATTTGGAAGGCGTCAGCCGGGTGCTCGGCGAAGCCCACATGACCTTTGCCACCGAAGTGCGGCGCACCCTGGAGAAAGCCAACACGGAGTTCCACAACAAGCTCGGCGCAGCCGTCGGCCTCCTGTCCTCAGGCGTGCAAGAGCTGGAGGTGACGCTCGCCTCCATGGGCAACATGAAACCGGCGCGGGTGTAAGCCATGTTAGGGGCCAAGCTTGTTATCAAACGCGGGGGCCGGGATGAGGCGGAGAAGCCATTTTGGATTTCGTTCGCGGACCTCATGACGGCGCTGATGGTCTTGTTCCTGGTGGTGATGGGGGTTGCCCTGCTCGCCGTGACGAAGAACGTCACCGAACGCGAGAAGGCCGAAGAACAGCACCGCAAGGACATTGAGCGCATCCTCGAGCGGTTCACTGAAGCGGCAAAACGCTATGACGGCATCAAGGTCGACAAGGAGCGTCGCGTTATCGACTTCGGCGACCGCGCCCGGTTTGCCTTTGGAAAATCAACGCTGACGTCGGACCAGGAGAGCATCCTGCGGCAGTTCGTGCCGGAAATCCTCACATTGGCCAATGAAGACCTGGGCAAACGCGTGCTCAAGCGCGTTGTCGTTGAAGGGTACACGGACAAGACCGGTTCCTATCTGAGCAACTTGAATCTCAGCCTGCAGCGCAGCCAGCGGGTCCTGTGCACGATGTTCGTGACCAGCGGCACCAATGTCCTTTCAGCCCCGCAGAAGGAAGACGTCCGAAGCCTCTTTCTTGTCGGAGGCTACTCCTTCAATGCCGCCAAGGAAACCGACGAAGAAAGCCGCCGGGTAGAAATGCGGATGGAGTTCCTGGGCATCAACGAACACCGAGCGCCGGCGCCGGTCGAGTCCGGAAACTTCGGAGAGTGCGCACTGCGATGAGCCCACTCGACCATCTGGCTTCGCTGCTACGGACCGGGACCGAGGAAGGCTCCCGCGCGATGACGGTTTCCACCGAAATCGACGCCGTATTGGCAGGGATACGAGCTCGCGCCAAAGGGTCAGCTCGACAAACTTTGTCCGAGGACCAGCAACTCGATGCTGTGCGCAGGTTCTGGCTCAGCCAAGAAATCGCATCATTCCGGGACGCCTACTTGCTGTCTTGGGGCCTGTGCCTACCGCACAAGCCAAATGGGTCCTGTGTCCTGGAAGACCGCCCTCGGCTGGAGGCCGTTCTTGGTGGCGTCGATAGCTGGTCCGCGCGTCCGAGCGCCTTCCGTCGCTGTTATCAGGGGTTGGCAAAAAGCTACTTCACCTACGACGCATTCGGCGGCAACGCACCCGCGACGGCCCGCAACAACTGGAAGCTGCTGCGCGAATATCTGCACGACAAGAACAGCCTCATCAAAGACAGGCAAGTCAACCCAGACTGGGTGGCCACCGCCATTGGCAACAGGCAACTGTTCGGAGAGAACCCCTGCGCTCCTTACATCGATGAGTTGCTGCGGGGCGATGCCAGTGCCATTGACCATCTCTGCGCAGAACTGGGCATCGCCAAGGCTTCCTGGTTCTTGCGCGAACTTGTCCTCGCCCAAATCCGCGGAGCGACGCAGCTGAGCGATAGCCAGTTCAAAGGCCTGCTGCCCCGGATGCTGGAGCTACTTGCAAACAACGATGTGCTGCGGGACCGCGGCCTCGTCATGCTGCTAGACAGGTACGTGAAGGTTCCAGGCTTGCATCTGCAGCAGAACCTGCGGGACTGGTCAGTGCTTTGGTGGGGAAATCCATGGCTCCCCTCCAATGAAACACGTTGGGGTGGCGTCGTGCCCGAAGCACGGTCCATGGTCTCCGATTGGCTCAAACTGGAGTTCATCGAGACCTTCTTCACCAAACTGGCTGAAGATGGCCTGGGCGACCGTCGTCGCATGGAGTTCTGGAAGCGCTACGTCAAGGCCATCGACAACATCGAATTCGCTCTTGGGTCGACGGCGCGGAATGCCCGAGACCGGGACTTTGTTGCTCTGCGCAAGAAGATGGATGGGCTCATTCGTCATCTTGATGCGTCGGGCAGCAACAACGCCTTCATCATGCGAATGGGCGACCTGGTTGCCGTCGAATTCAGCGACATGGGGGCCCTATACGGATACGACGCACGTGTCTCAGTTCCCTTCAATACTTCTGAACCGCTGCGCCTAGCGCAGTATGACTACAACTCTCTAAAACAGAAAAATCGCAGCATTCTTTGGTTTCCTCACAAAGATGGCATCAACGGCTGGTCCAAATGGGAACAGATGTTCGACGCCAAGTTGCGCGAGGAGTTCGGCATCAAGCCCCAGACCGTTGCGACGCGCGTAGCTCGACCCTCGGAACCAATCGAAACGCGACCGCCAGGAAACCTCCCACCGCACCGTGAGCAACCTGCTGTTGAAGGCACTGGCGCGGAAGTCCCCCGGCACTACAACCGGTTTGCCTTGAACAAACTTGCCCATCGACTTGGCTTGCGCATTGAAGACAGAACGCCCAAGGGCGGCAGTCTCTGGGTCCTTACAGATGACTCCGACCGACAGGTCTCCGAAATCCTGTCCACCTGGGGCTTCCAACACAAGGCCGGCAAGGGCTGGTGGAGATAAGAAGAACTCATGTTCCAGTTATTCAAGAAGAACGCAGCACCTCCGTCCGAATGGGTGCGTCGCTGGTCCCCGCCCGGCCTTGTCATTGCGCGTGGCCCCGGACATGGCGGCGGCGTACACCTGCGCGACCCCATGGTTGGCGGGTTCCTTACTCAATTGGCCGACGATGGCCTTGCGGTCGAAGTCGAAGATGGTTTTCTTCTGGGATGGGATGCGTTGTACGCTGCCATCACCGATGCCGCCTATGCCTCGCTTCCCGAAGTCCTTTCGATGCCGCCTTTCACGAAGGCGCGACCTGTACTCCAAAGCAGCAACTCGTTGACCGACGGAAACTTCTCCATCGCTCTCGCAGGTTGGCGAGACCGTGACGGAGCACCCCAGGACTGGGAGCTCACGGGTCCCCTGATAGCGCGGGAAGACTGCTCGGAATTGATGCAACCCAAGCAGTGGGAGCTCTTCAAAGCGGTTGTTGCGTTTGCTCGACGCCCGGCCTCAGAGCGCACCGATATCGCACATCGCCAAGCATGGGGCCGCATTCGCAAACTGGCGCTTCAGGCAGGTGCGCAGCTCGACGATTTTCTTTATCGGTCAGTGGTGCTGACCCCAGAAAAGCTGGAGATAGGGCTGCGCCGCTCTGAAGTGGTCGACGATGACCATGTGGTGGAGATAGAGCCTGGGTTCGAGGGGGCCCCTCCGGATTGGCTGGACGCATTCGACCGCAGCAAAGACGTTCGAGACCGCTATGACATCGTCACGCCGGAAGGAATCATCCAGGTTCTGGTGACTCCCAAGGTCCGCACCGTTTTACAAGAAATCAAGCGGCTACCCGGCCGCCGAGTTGCAGGCAGCCGGGCCCAGGCCTTCTTGGTCAACCCCTACGCCACTCTGGGCGATGACGCGGTCGATGTCATCGTCGAGTCTCAGTTCGAGAAGGCCCGTGAAGATGCAGGACTCGCGTATGAGCGGTTCACACCCGCATTTGAGCGTGATGCGTCGGGGTACCCCCTGCGGGTGGGGTTGCTCATCGAAACGGCCAACACCAGCGGTCCCGCGACATCACAGACAGAATGGTTGGACGATGCTCAACTTGAAGTGTTCGTTCGAACCCTTCACAGCGCGCTTGTCCGCAACTACCAACTCGTCGCCTGGCACGGCTACGACCTTGAGGTACAGGGCGACACCCCTCGCCATCTTGATGAGTTGAAGGAGGCACTTGCCCGGCGGAGCGCCCCGCCCACTCTGGTCTCGTATGCCCAAGTCCATGACCTCAGTGGCTACAGCTCACGCGTAGAAGGCATCGGTGTCGAGAAGCCGTACTACTCCCCTTACATCACGAAGAAGGACGAAGGGGAGGGATGGTTCCCGGAGAACGTACTACCCGTCGTCGTTTACCAACCGGCCGACGGTGGGGAGCCCGTAGCCGTTCCGACAAACAAGACGGCCATTGAGCGGTTAGAGAAGGCGATAGCTGCAGCACAGGAATCCGGGGCATCGACCGTAAAGACTTCTTGGCTGCCTCAAGACATTCCGCTGGATGAAGCGACAGCCATCGTCAAAACGTTCAAGGAAGTCTTCAAAGACCTCGAAGATAGGACGGTCCCGCCACGAACGCTGCCGCCACCCCCGCCAACCGAGCAGAAAAAGCAACTCGTACTTCGAGCAAACATTCAAGCGCTGGAGTATGAAGAACTCCGCCGAGATGCGCTGGAGTCCGTTCCAACCGAGCCCAAGATACCGAAGGCGATTCGTCCTGAATATCCGTTGATGAAGCATCAGCGGGATGGCCTGGCCTGGATGCAGCATCTATTCAGCCTCCAGACCGACTACCAGGTGCGCGGTGCGGTCCTTGCCGATGACATGGGCCTGGGCAAAACTTTTCAGTTGCTTGCCTTGATGGCATATCTCATTGAGAAAGAACCTTCCATTGAGCCCATGCTCGTGGTCGCGCCCGTGTCTCTACTGGAGAACTGGGCAGAGGAAGCTCGCAAGTTCTTCCGGGAAGGCTCACTTCCGTTGCTGACCGCCTACGGTGACGCACTGGCGCCTCTGCGGGTGCCACGCGCCCAGGTAGAGCAGCGCCTGCAGACCGACGATGGGCTCGTGAAGTTTCTGCGCCCGAACTGGGTTGGTGACGCCAAGGTGGTTCTAACCACCTACGAAACCCTGCGCGACCTGGAGTTTTCGTTCGCAGCGCAAAAGTGGTCGCTGATGGTTTGCGATGAAGCACAGCGCATCAAGAATCCGGCGGCGATGGTGACCCGAGCCGCGAAGAAGCAAAACGTGGCCTTCAAAATTGCCTGTACGGGCACTCCTGTGGAGAACACCCTTGCCGACATGTGGTGCCTGTTCGACTTTGTTCAGCCCGGCCTACTCGGTGCTCTCAACGACTTCGGGCAACGCTACCGCAAGCCAATCGAGGCCAAGACGGATGAAGAGAAGGCGCGCGTAGAGGAACTCCGGACTCGCATTGCTCCACAGATTCTGCGACGGATGAAAGCGGACGTGGCAACTGAGCTGCCAAAGAAGATTGTTTTTGAAGACTGCCGCAAGTTGTCGCTATCCAGCACGCAGCGCAACCTGTACGCCAAAGCCATCGACAGTTTCAAGAAACGTGGAAACTCAGACCACCCCACACCGTTCAAGAATCATCTTGGGTTGCTGCACTACCTGCGCCTTGTCTGTACCGACCCACGGCCACACGGTTTGAATGTCTTCAAACCAGAGCCGACCAAGCAGTACCGAGAAAAAGCGCCAAAGCTGGATTGGCTGTTGGCTCAGCTGCGCCAAGTGCAAAAGAAGCAAGAAAAGGCCATCGTATTCTGCGAGTTCCGGGAGATTCAGAGACTCCTGCAGCACTACATTGAAGCTGAGTTCGGTCTCAAACCAGACATCATCAATGGCGACACAAGCGCTTCAGCCAGTCATACCGCCAGCCGGCAAAAACGCATCAAGGCCTTTCAAGAAGCGCCCGGATTCGGCGTCCTCATCTTGTCTCCGGTGGCAGTCGGCTTTGGAGTAAACATCCAGGCGGCGAATCACGTGGTCCACTACACCCGAACCTGGAACCCCGCCAAAGAAGACCAAGCCACTGACCGGGCGTATCGCATCGGACAGAAGAAGGACGTTTATGTCTACTATCCCGTTGTCTGGGCTGAAGACTTCACGACTTTCGATGTAAAGCTGGACAGATTACTCACGTACAAACGCGGTCTAGCCGAAGACATGCTCAATGGTTCCGGCGATGTGAACCCCGGCGACTTCAACATTGCCGATGTCGTTCCAGCAGCCGATAGCGTGGATATTGATGAACGTGTCAGCCTGGACATGGCACTGCGCATGAGCTGGCAACACTTCGAGTGTCTCGCAGGCGTTCTATGGACGAAGCAAGGATACGACTGCTATCGCACGCCCGGCACTGCCGACAACGGCGTGGACGTTGTGGCGTTAGCGGCCACCAAAGGCAAGTTGTTGCAGGCAAAAACCAGTGGTACGCAGGGTACTGCACTGAACTGGGATGCCGTCAAGGAAGTTGTCACTGGGGAAGCCTTCTACCGGCGGCGACATCCCATGGTGCAGTTTGACAAAGTCTGCATCACCAACCAGTTCTTCAACAGGCAAGCTCATGAAAATGCTGCCCTCAACTCCGTTGAGCTACTGGAACAGACTCATCTTGCAGAGCTCCTTGACCGTCACCAGGTGACCATGCTGGAGGTTGAGCGGATGCTTTATTCTGAATGGCAAGACGCATCAACTGCGAGTGGCGAACATTCTCCGAACCAAGTGTAAGGAAGTGCGGTCCGCAGGTTTGCTTCGCAGCCCGCACACCGTTATCTACGTTCGAGCATTTCATCTGCAATAACAAAAGGCCCCAAAGGGCCTTTTTGTCATAGAGGACAGCGGATATAGCTCCAAGCCTCTTTTGGTGGGTCTTCCGGCTCGAAGTAGAGATAATCTTGTAGTGTCCCGATGTAGTACCGATATCCTCGCCAATCCGCATATCCGTTCGGCGGGATAACTGGGCCCCACTCGCCGTTCAAAACCAATTGCCCTCCGTAATCCACAGGAGTCGTCCAGACTCCACTGGAGTATCCAGGGTTCACCCTCAAAACAAAACTCCAACCGCCTTCATCGAAGAAAGTTTGGCAGGCAGAGGTATAGGTGACCGTGGTGGCGGCCGCGTTGTTTACGCCTTGTTGCGAGGTATACGCGCGAACTGTCGCAGAGCCTGAACTAGCCGACGTAGTGCTAGATGTAGCCAGTCCCCCAACACTCGTTACCGGAGAAGTGATGCTACCCAGTGTCGTGCTGAAGTAAACGGGGTATCCATCAAGCGCATGGCCATAGGCGTCCTGAACAATAGCAACCACGTTGGTAGCCTTGCCAGCCGTCGAGTTTGGACTAGAGACGGAGACACCGGTCACCTGGGCAGACGCCGTATCAGGCACGAAGGTCACAGTGACCGACTTGGCCGCAGCATTCTGCGGAGTGACCGCACTGACCGTAGCAGTACCCAGCGTTGTTCCGGCGGTCAAAGTCACCGTTGCGATTCCGCTTGCATTGGTGGTTGACGTCGCTGCCGTTAGGCTACCCAAACTGGTTGACCATACAACCGTGAGACCTGCTCCCATCGGATTGCCGTTACCGTCTTTGACGATAGCGGTCATCAGCGCCGTGGTCGAACCCGTGGCGACTAGGCTAGCCTGTGACGCCGTCAAAGAACTGATGGTCGCCGTAGAGTTGTCCGCAGTGAATTCCACTGTGGCACTTGCCGCAGCGGTCGTCGGAGCCTTGGCAGTTACTGCCGCAGTTCCTGCCACTGTGGACGAGGTTAGCGTGTTGGTAGCCACACCGCTCGCATTAGTCACCGTCGTATTGGCTGCCAGAGCGCCTGCGGACGAGCCCCAAGTGACGGTCACCCCTGCCCCCAACACATTGCCATATGCGTCAAGCACGGTCGCCTGACCGAAGGCAGTGCTATTGCCATCAGCCACCATCGATACTGGAGAAACCGTTACAGACTGCACGTGTGCAGTGGTTGGATTCGCTGTCGTGACTGCAGTGACGGGAATCGATGCAGCCACGCCATTATCAGCGGTTGCATTAAGCAAACCTGTCCACGAGCCTGCTGCAGTTGCAGAAAATACAAGCTGCCCGGAGCATTCTTGGCCAGCATTAAGAGTTATGCCACTGCAACTCGTTTGCAGTGTGACATTGCTGGGAAGGTCATACAAACCCAACTCCCCCAAGCCGACAGGAACATTCCCAGTGTTCCTCAGAGCCACAATCGCTGTTGCTGTCGTACCCGCTTGAGCGGCCAAGGCAACGTCAGCTACATTGAATTCCAATGCAGGAGCGGCCTTCATTACGTAGAGGGGAACGCGATACTGGTATCGGGCAGCGGCAGATGCACCGACCGCAGACAAGGTCAGTAGCGCCACCGCGAGCCATTGGATTACACGTTTGGTGTTCATTGCAAGTCGCTTTGGAGTTGGTCAATGAACCGTGTAGCTAGCGAATTTTATGTAGACACCCCGGACTATCTCCCAACCGGGTGACATGGAAAAACCTGAGCTAGAGCCGATTTTTAATAGTTATCGCTCTACCAACCATCCAAAGCCACGTCCATGAAGTCGAACCTGAAACTTGGTGGGTGTCGGAGCAAGGCGAAGTTTCCCTCTACCCCAGGGAGGGGTGAAGAAACTTCGCCTTGTGGACTGTTCAAGGTGAAACCTGGAGCCGGCCGTATGCAGAGGCACGATGGTCGCGTGTGTTCGCCATCGCATAGTCGGACTATTGGAGAAACAGCACTTCTCCCTCTCACCCCTCCAACTATCTCGCTTCCAGGGTTGCGCCTTGAGCCTACTTGCGCAATATGCCGGTCGCAGCGTTTTGAGCCTCCACCCCCGACCTGACTATGTAGCTCGCATTTTTATACCTATTGCGACATGGTCAGCGGTAGCTGCAGTTAGCAAAAACTAGACAGCTTTCCACGAAAAATACTGCTACTACAGGCCTTGCTTATAAGTGACTCTGATTTGTGTTGGCAACCCCATTCGAACCCGCTGTCGACGGGACAGCCGGAGGAGACTCCTCTGGTCCGTACTGCGAGCTTTCGCAGGACTTTGTACGAATCTTGATGAAACCTTCTCCTCGACCATATCCAGGCCCCTGGGGTCCCCCCAAAACAGCCACACCACCGCCAACAACCACCTTAAAGCGCAAAACGTTAGTACCCGTCACCAGATATGGACGCAAGTCCACATAATTACCGAAGCGCCAGCTTTTCATTAGCTCCGAATAATCGCAACCGTTGCCATACCCCGTTGCATCTGTACGGTACTGAACTAGTGCCACAGGGCATCCTCGGAAGCAGTTATAGCCGCGTATATCCTCACCGCCACCTTGCGGTGTCGCAGAACACCAACCCCACCGTTCGTAGCTACTCATAACGTCTCCGCTGTACGCGTACTGCACGCACGTCCACCCGGCAGTTGGGTCTGCAGTGCCTGAGTCCGACACGTTCTGGGAGCGACACACCCACCCATCCTGGCTGGAACGATAAGTAGGCGTTCCTGTTCCGCCCATGGCAAGCATATTTCCACCGTATGGCCCGACATAAATCACATGTCCGTTAAGCTCAACGTAAAGCCAATCATCGAAGCCCTCTTCCACCATCGCAAATTCTTCTGCTGTGGAGGGTGAATTGACGTTGAAATACACCGTGCGGTCATAGAAACCCGTTCCCCAGTAGTCGTCACCAATGGTTCCGATGTAGTACTCGCGAACAGCACCAACGTGTGCAACTTCATTGAGCGCCATATCCCCGAACATGGCCACTGCATTGATGACGCCGCTATTGGAGGTGTCTGTCACAAGCGGTGCAATGTAGATGACGTTAGCCATATCTTGAGCGTTTTTGCGATTCAGCAAGCGATTGCTGTTGGGCAGCCAGTCGATGACAAACTGGTCCGGATTAACGCCACCGGTCTTCATGTTCGCAAAATCAGTTTCTTTCGAAAAAGTTTCAGTCGGAGAGATAGCCTTCGCTTGGAACTGCTGCATCGGCTTGTATGTGACCAATGGAGAGGTGGGCTCGCCGTAGTACCGCTCCGCGCTCAAGGTAAGCAAGTACCCATAGAACCCCGAGTTCTTAAGCTTTTCACAGCTAAGGATGCGCGTGTCATAGGAGATAGCGCCTTGAGCAACTTGGTCACCATTCGAATCTGTGGTGTAGACCGGCTCAAGTTGACGGATGTAATCCAGGAAGACACCCGAAGCACCCCACTTGTCCATCAAAGTCCGCATGTCAATGGTACCTGCCGCGCATCCCGCGTAGCGCATATCCATCAAGCAGGACACCTTATCGTTGTTGCCAGACTGGTCTGCGTCGAATTCCCCGTTGGTCTGAATTTCCATGATGGTGGTCAGCTGCTCAAAGCGCTTATTGAGCACCATATAGCGGACCTTTCCAGCATATGGGTAGAGCGAAGCCCAGTTTGACGGCAGGCCATCCACGACCGCCTTAGGCTGATAAACCGCATGAATGTAAATTGGGTCGCTGTCGATAATCTTCGGATTACCGTAAATCGCACGACCATTAGGGTCAATGGTCGCGTTCCAGGCAATGGACTTCTTTTTGACCCCAGCATCGGTGGTCATGTTGAATTCCTGGGTGTACGAGAAAAAGGCGCTGGAGATTCCCTTGGCCTTCAAGTACCGCCCCACACTGTTCATGAACGAATTACCTTGCAGGCTAAGCCAGTAGTTCGCTTTCTCAATGGCCGCAGCCTGAATCGTCGGGTTCGGCAACGGAATGATGGGTAGCTGGCCGATGTCGTAGTAGTTCACATCGGTTACGAGCCGGTCCGCAGCAAAGCCTCCGGCAGACACGGTTAGCGGAGCCACTCGAGCATGAAGGCTCGATTCGTTCGCCAGGGTGACCTCATGAGTCATGTACAACACTTGCTTGAACGGAGAGGTAGTCAATGGCCGCGCCTTCGGGGTTTGCGCCATCGTTGCAAAAGACAGCACACAGACCACCATCAAACAGAAAAGTTTATTCATTAGAAGCACCGGAACAGGAAGCAGATACTCCTGTCTAGCCATCTACTTTTAGACTTCTAACTAAATTTGTGAACAAGGTCGGAGAAGCGGCACCCGGTAACGCAGACGAGCACCTTTAGGAGGCGCGTGCGCATTGAGCAACCGTCACGAGCAAGGTCCAGTTTCTATCCTGGACGAACTTGCAAATGGGTACGGTCAAGTGACTATATCGGCCGCATTCGGACCGACGTCACATACATGGCAATTTCTGAAGGCATTGCAACCCCTCCACAACCGGCCTGCTTGCAGGGTTTGAGCAATCTGGCAGCCTTCAATGCGTGTGAGCGGACACGGACACGGGTGAAGAGGCGGGGCTCAAGGTTGTGCGCAAAAAGCGCTTACATCACAAATCTAGAACCTGGGCCGTGTTCGGTCACGCAGGTCCAACTGCTGCACGCCAATGGCTCGCATGCACTGCAGGAAGAACACCAACGTGAACTTCCCCCGGCTGATGCGGTTCCCGATGGCCTTTTCATCGTCCTTGATTCCAAGGACTTCCAACTTGTTGACCAGTTCTCGGTAGGTCACCCCCTGCCGAGCGAGCTCAGCCTTGAGCAGTTGCTTGGCCTCGGCCTCCCACTCCTTCTCAACCGCGGACTTCGGCCGCATCTTCACATCGGCATCAATGCTTCTTCCTTGCATTTGATGCATTTTTATCGTCAATGAGGTCCCACTCACAACTTGCATCGTATACGATGCATAATCATCGATTAAATTGTGAAAACTTCTATGGCGATACACACATAGAAATGTTCACATGCTGAGCGCTACACAACAGGCATGGGCCTTAGCCATGCCTCGAAGCGACGTTCGCTTCGCACACAGCTCCTCAATGGAAGTAGACCTTATGCATCGCCCTTGTCCTCTTATCCCGTCACAACTGCAATTCTCTAGTTCCACCGACCAACTCCGATGAGCCGCGGCATCAAGAAATGGAGCGAAAAACGCATTGCTGAGCTCCAGAACGAAGGACGTGGCCGTGGTCATCACGCCTCATACCAGCCATGGGTCCGTATCACGGACTTCCATTCACGTGGGCGTACGCATGCCCCCTACAGCTACCGCACAGGCCGCAACCACGAATTGCTTTCGGACGGTGAAAACGAAACGTTCGCGATGCTGGAATGGCGCCTGGACAACGTCGACATCCGTGAGCAGTTCCCGCTCGACCGCGACATCTCGCTGGAAATCGCTCACGAAATTGGCGTGCCGCATCCGTACTATCCTGGCACAAACGTTCCTTTCGTCATGACCCTCGACTTTCTGGTCACAAGAATTGTTGATGGCCAAGAAGTACTGAAGGCCTATAGCGTCAAAGAGCAGAAGACGCTCACTCCAGATGTGGTGGCCCGCCTTGAAATCGAACATGCCATCTGTTCGGGCATGGGTCTTTCGTACGACCTCATCATCAAGGAGCGCCTGCCGCATGCCAAGGTGAGAAACCTCCTGTGGATTCGGAAGGCTCAACTTGAGCCAGACGCAGTCGAGGCTTACCCCGGCTTCTATGAAGAGCATCAGTCGCGCATGGTGCACGACCTTGCCGCGACCAGTTTTTCCGGCTCGCTGGTGGATTACTGCACGAACTACGACAGGCGCTGCAGCGTCGATACCGGGACGGGCATGCGCGTAGCGCGAATGCTGTTGGCCAACCGCGCGTTGTCGATGGACCTCAACAATCCAAGTCCGGAGCGCGCGCCTCTCGCGAGCTTTCAGTTGTCCGCTGTCCCGGGACGCCTCCGTTCTGTGGGAGGGGCCTGACATGAGCGTCACCTATCTCCGCAACGATGTTGTGGCCGCCCGGGATGGAAGCCTCTACCGCATCCTCCACATTGAAGTTTGGGACAGGGCGCAAGGGTCAACCTGCGCCCTGACAGGACGCGCATGGCTTATCCATCTCACAGAACCGTTGGCATTGCCGTTCGAAGTGCCTCTTGACAAACTGCATACCGACTACAAGGCTCTGGTACCCAAGCCGGCAGTCGACCTTCGAGAGGCATCGGACCTATTTCAGCCCAAAACAAAAGCATTCAAACGAGCTCCCTCAGCGGCGAGCATCGCGCTCAGTTTCAAGGCCTACGAGCGTATTTCCTCTCTCGTAGACAACCCTGCAATTCTCAGCCCGACAACTAGGCATCGCCTACTCGTTGAGCGTTCAAGGCAGGCTGGCGGTGGTACACCAAAAACGCTGCTAAAGGACCTACGCAACTGGTGGCAAGGAGGCCAGACGCAGGATGCTCTTTTCGGCAAGTACAGCTTGTGCGGGCGGCACGACATCGTCGGTACTGCAAAGCGGGGACGCAAGCGCCAGGTAAAGGGTGAGCTGGTAGGCGCCGGAGAGGCTGCATTGCAGCCCTACCAGTTGGGACAACACGACCTAGACAACATGCGGGAGGTCCTCGAGGCGTACTACTTCGAGAAGGGAAAGCAACGTACGTTGACGGCCACCCTGCAACACCTCCATGAAACTCGATACACCTTCATTGACGGCAACGGGGATGAGTGTCTACGTCCCGAGCGGGAGTGCCCAAGCTACCGACAGTTGTCGCGTTTTCTGAAAACCAACTACCCCTTGCACGTTCGGCTCTCCCGACGCAAGGGCGAAAAGCGGTTTGCTCAAGAAGACCGCGCCACAGAAGGGTCCATTCAGATTGAGTGCCACGGTGCTGGCCACATCTATGAATTCGACGCCACCATTGTCGACGTGAAGCTGGTTTCGACAAGGGACAGGTCTAAAATCGTTGGAAAACCAACGCTGTATCTCATCATCGACCGCCATAGCCGACTCATTGTGGGCCACTACCTAGGTTTCGAGAATGCATGCTACACGGCAGCCATGCAGGCAATTCTGAGTATTGGCGAAGACAAGGAAGCGCTTTGCGAGCGCCTCGGGCTGCCGTATGACCCTGCGGATTGGCCCGCTCACGGCGTCTTGCCGGAAATGTTCCTTGCGGACCAAGGAGAACTTGTCAGCACCGAGGCTCGCAGAATCGGCATGTCTCTGCGCAGCACCATCGCGAACGTCCCAGGCCTACGGCCTGATTGGAAGCCGCTTGTTGAATGCGGCTTCAAGATGATGCAAGCCATCATTGCGCCGGGCACGCCCGGATACGCCCCGGATGCGGAATCTCGTAAACGCCGTAGCATCAATATCGACAAAGATGTCGCTTTGAACATTCTCGAGTTCACAGCTGTCATCGTCGCAGCCATCATCGCGCACAACAAGACAATGCAAAAGGGCTACCCCTTGACCGACGCCCAGGTGGCGGACCGCCAACGTCCGATTCCTCGTGAACTCTTCGAACACAGCGTCCAGCGGCGAATGGGCTCGCTCGACCGCATGAACTTCGAAAAAGTGAGGGAAGAATTGCTCCCGCGAGGAGAGGCAGTGGTCACAGCGGACGGTGTCTCATTCAAGAAGATGTTCTTCTCCTGCCCAGAAGCGAGAGAGCACGGCTGGTTCGTTCAAGGTCGGAGACAGCGCATGCCTATCCAGGTCGCCTTCGATTATCGACTCGTCGATGAAATCATCCTTTACTCCCCGAATGGTAGCGGCGAGTCCTTCGTTGCGAAGCTTACCAAGGACAGTATCAAGTTCGAAGGTATGAGTTTCAAGGAGGTAGCTCAGCATTTCCACGACGTGGACGAGCTTACGGCAGACGCCGTCGAGGTGAAACGACAGGCGCAATACGAGTTCCACAAACAGACGAAGCCAATCATTGATGTGGCGGTGAAGGAAATGAAATCCGTCACCAAGGGCATGTCGCGTTCCGGTCGTCGTAGAGACATTGCCCCTGCCCGTGCAGAAGAACTCAGGGGCGAACGCACGACTTTGGTCGATGTCTTCAACACGCAGGCAGCCGTCGCAGATGGCCCTCGCACTGCACCTCAACCCAGTGACACGGCAAAACCGATGGCCAAAGTCATCTCCATCAATCAAGCGCACCAGGCCAAGTCGTCGAACAACGAACAGGCGGGAACACCCACTGTCGCGCCCATCAACAACCCGCACAAGCCGCCGCTAGCTGCGCGCATGGCCGAACTCCGCCAGCGCATGCAAGGAAACCGATGAAAAAACCATATCTGCCGGCCCACGTCCAATTGGCCGACTACAAACAGCAGAAGCAAGCTAGGTACTCCGGCAACAAACTCATCGAAGCGCTACCGCTGCCACTCAGCGAGGAGCAAGTCATCGAATCGCTGGAATTCCTTCCGAAGTTCGATGAATCCTCGCGCCAATGGGCCCGTCACGACCGCCTGCGGGAACTGCTCAGCCTGAGCAACGTCATGGTTCCGCTGACCTCACATGTTGAACTGGCGCTGACGCTGGACAACATGCTGCGCGAGGGCTATATCGGCCGACGTCCGATGTCTCCCGAGCACGTGGGCATCTATCAAGAAATCCATGACGATGCCCAAAAACCCAGGGCATTTCGCCAAACCTATGACACGGTAGCCCCCAAGCTGTCGGCATCCATCATCGGCGTGTCCGGGATGGGCAAGACAACCACCATCCAGCGATGCTTGGCTAGATACCCACAAGTCATCTACCACCCGGACCTGGACCTTTACCAAATTACGTGGCTGCACTTTGAGATGTCGAAGGACGGCAAGGGCGTCAAGGCCTTGCTATCAGCCATCATCCATGCCATTGCAGAACTCATCCCTGACAACACCTACGTCGAGGACTACCTCAAAAAGGGACGAGCCACTGACGCCGCACTACAGACATCAGTTCGCATCCTGCTGAACAAGCACTGTGTTGGACTCCTCGTCCCAGACGAAATACAAAACGCCGCAAACACCCGAGGTCAGTCGGACCAGGTTGTCATGACCGAACTCACGACCTTGGCCAATAAATCGAAGAACCCCGTCCTCTACATCGGCACGCCGAAGGCAGAAAAGGTGTTGGGCTTGGACATGCGCCAGGCACGAAGAAGTCTGGGGATGGGGCTGGGCAACTGGTCACCGCTGCCCCGTTATGACGTCGTTCAGGGCGAGGCAACGATGCAGCTCGTCGAAGCCGACGGTGAGTGGGTCTACTTCATGGAGTGCCTGTGGAAGTACTGCTGGATGAGTACACCGCAGCGCCTCACCCCTGAGTTGCTCGATGCCTTTTACGACTGCACTCAGGGCATCATTGACCTTGCCATCAAACTGTTTATCGTCGTACAGGCTCGCGCTATTTTGGATGACCTCGACACGCTGAGCGTTCAGCTTGTCTTGTCGGTCTATGAGAGTCAGTTCACGCTGGTGCATCCGATGGTCACAGCACTGCGCAATGACGACCGCGAGGCACTGCTGATGTTCGAAGACGTGAAATCACTGCACGTTGAAACCCTCATGGAAGGACTGGAACGTCGGCAGCGCCTCACCCGTATGCGCGCAGCCTCTTCACGCCCTGGGTCTCCCGACTTCCAACTGCGGCTCGTCAATGCGGGCACTGCGTTGGGCATGCCGGTTGAAGACGCAAAGGTGTTGGCAGTCGAAGTTGAACAAGACGGAACCGCGAGGAACATGTTCGACGCAGCGGCGCAATTGGCGAAGAAGGCAGCACCTGCCAAGAAGGGAGTTACCAAACACAAAGGCAACCGAGGAACCGAAACGGCGCAGGTCTCGATTCCTTCGTTTCCGGGCATCGAACACAGGCCGGACGACTTCCGCCACGCAATCGTGCGCGCCGCAACCGAGCGAACCTCTATCGTTGAGCAGTTGTTCGCGCTGCAACTCGTACGAGAACCCGAGGATGCTCTTTGGGCTGCCTGAGCTTGCCTACGCCCTATCCAGACGAGCTCATTGGAAGTGTTCTGGCGCGGGCTGTCATCCACAATGGTCTGGCACCGAAGCGGTTGGTCACACACCTTCTAGGCACATCGAGCAGGAGCAACTATTCAATGTTTCTGCCCACCAATTTGCCAGACCTCGCGATTCAAACTCGCACCGACGCAAAGACCCTGCTCTGGGGTCATACCGTTTTCCCGTATGCGGTGGCTTTCATGCCCACGGCAGAGGTGCGCCGTCTTGAAAAAAAGCTTCTGGTCGGTTGCACAGCCGACCAAGGCTCAACAGCCTCCTTGGTGAAGTCAGTGACCCATGCCCTCCCGGAGTTTCGATACTGTCCTCGGTGTGCACGGGAAGAGCTCTCCGAAAAGGGGGAAAGTTATTGGCATCGCACCCACTGCCTACCGGGCGTCCGGATGTGCCTCAAGCATGGGCACCCGCTGCATGGCACGATGACTCGGCCAACAACCTTGGCTCAGAATCTCTTGATGCCGTTGCCGCACCGACAACGACGGCACATTGAGATTCCGAAATGTTCTTTGACATTGCTCCAGCAAGTCGCGCAAACGTCCGCCGCCATCTGCCATGGCCCATGGATGCACCAAAGTGAATGGCTCAGCGACTACCGTGCACGCGCAACCGCTCTGAAACTAACGTTGCCCAGTGGTCTCATCGCAGGCGCACGCATGGCGTTCGAACTGCAGGAAGCATTCGGCGTGGAGTACCTTTCAGATGCAGGATGCGAGTACGCCGCCCTCGAGCGAGCATGGCCCGCGCTGATGGTTCGAGAGCGATGCCGTGTTCCCTTTGCCCCTGCCAAACATATTCTTTTGTCAGCGTTCTTCACGCACTACCAGTCCGCCGACTCTTCGTTCTCCTATCGGAAGCCGGGAAAGGCCCCTATCGATTCAGCGAGGGTTGACCGATGGCTTGCCACAGCTATCAAAAAACGGGGGGATGCAGCCATCCAACGCAAGGAAATAGTGACCGTCAAGAGCCTGCTGGAAGACACAGGAAAATGGCAAACCTTCCGGCATCACAGGGCGTCATTTCCTCTCACGCTGAAACAGGTTGAAGCCTTCAAGAAATCGGAAGCCTCGCAAAGAAAGACGGGTGGCCGAGAAGCTCATGCCAAGAAGCTGCTGGCAATCCAGGAAGGTCGACAGAAGCCGTTCGTCTACAAATATCGGCCACGTAGAAAACTTAAGACCTCGGTGAAGGCAGTCGACGTCCCTCCCAACCTCGTTATTGGAACACCTGCTCCATACGATTCGTAGCTGACGCATAAATTTCGTCATGAACACGACTGGAAAATGTCCCATAAACTTGCTTTGCCCATTTCTCACACTTATCTAGGCGCCGACCAGTTTCCAAAAATTTTTCCGCCTTTGTATACATCACTTCATCATCCGCCACGAAAGCATTCCCTGCATTCGGGGGCAGCAGCCGCGCCAAAGACTCTGCGCTTTGAAAATATCCAAATGCAACGTCGATGCTCTTCCAAGTGATAGCCGGATGAATAGAAGGCCCAGAGGCCCGATAAATTATCGCCCCAGCTGTCGCCAGCTTTGAAATACAACTTTTTACGGAATCGTACTCACTTGCCTGAGCGTACGAGGAGACAGAAAAAAGTACAGCAAAGCACCAAAATGCGGCTTGAAGTAGGTATCGAGACATCTTCTTTGAATAAAAGGTTGAATGCCTCGTATAGCCACATCTCCTCGCACTTCAGAAAAACTGCCGAAGAACCTCAAATTATCGGAGCTATATCCTGAAGCTTAACATTCAGCTCGTCAATACTCCTCGAAAGCTCCGTCAGAGATAGCTCTTTACTGATGACAACACGCCGGAACTGACTTTCTCCGAAGGAGCCAAAGCGCGGCTCTACACCAATTAACTTCTTTCGCAAATCCTGTGCATCCGAGCCATCATTCACTCCTGCAGAGTTCCATACCAATCTAAGATTGAACTTTGTTGTAGTTGATTCTGAAAATCGCACATCCATATACAGCGGCCACCACCCCCCATCGGGCTGCTCCCAGCCAGATGGGCACACGCTTAGCCATGCTCTCGCATGCTGAATATTTGAAAGGGGAATGCTTGGCAGTCGTGCATGAAGCTCCGTTTTCACCGATGCCATGCCCTTAGTCTCACGTAGCAGTTCAACCACACTTCTGTTCTGAAGCATAAAAATCAGCGATGTAGACGGTTCTTTTGTCTTCAGCCATTCTTTTTCAATACGCCCTGAAGAAGCCTCAACCAAATTTCCTATCGCCAAAGAGTGCCTCTGATGAAGTGCCGCCGCTAACTCGATACATCTTTTAGTTTCCGGGCTCGCCCACTCGCTTTGCCTATTGCAATAACTAACAACGAGCTTGGCCGACGCGTTGCCACGTGCCACGTGCAACAACGCTCGATTAGCAGATGTCTTAAGCCAGTCGTATCCGAGATGAAGCCATGTATCTGCACATGGCCGGCTAGTGTTTTCGTCACTCTCAAAATCTCGGTCAAGGGCGACATAGACGTGGTCGTACTCTCGAAGATGCGTGTTCGCTGCCACAGTCTCTCCGAAGCTGGTTCGGTACTGCCTGAGTTGCGCATCCGTGTGCTCTGCGCCAGCCTTGTTTTCAACTAGAAGGATGAACTTGTTCTGCGGGTCAATGACGAACAGGTCAACACGCTCGGAAGCTTTCATCCCGAGTTCACGAGCATAGAACGCTGAACCAAAGCCCGTTGTTCGAATTCTTGAGGGGGGCCATTCTTTAAAAAATCTTGCAGTTGTGCTGCGGCCGTCGAGACCACTTACTCCGCTCGCAGCCTTCATCGAGGCTGCTGCAAGTAAGTCTCGAAGAATTTGGTCCCCTTGGCCATGCCCTTCTCGAGGGTCTAATAACCAACCCAGGATATCCGAGTGCTGATTCTCACTAAGCGAGATGACGTCAAGAACTTCGTCACCCGTGCGCTGCAACTCGCACAGTGTTAATAAGTCTTCATCGGCCATGAGGCGCTCAAGCGCATCATTCGTAGTCTCAAGGTCTTCCACGTGCTCAGTCTTTCTAGCGAGGGCGGTTAGTTGGCCTGTTAGGTTACACCGGCTTCTCTGCCATGTCTCCTTCGGAGCATTGCAGGCCTATCGAACCAGTCCATGCTTGCGTCCACTAGGTGGCCACCTGAGCAGCCAACGCTCTCTGTCCTGACCGTCACCATGTGAGCGTCGTCAAGTCATGCGCAGCATGCACCCCTTTTACGGTTCCTCTGTGTGTAAAACGCTGCGAAGCAACGCTGTTCCTACACATTCCAACAGAAGGAGTGCGATATGGACCTGGTCACAGGAATTGATTGGAAGAATGGCAAGGCACTGGCACTTGCAAGCAGCGGTGAAAGCGGCGAGCAGTCGATTGAGCTTGCAGACCTGGGCCACCGAGGTCTACCCGAGGCCCAGACCTATGCTCGGCAAATTACGTTCAACCTTCGAGATTTGCAGGTGGCGTCATTCTGTGAATATGCAGAAGCTTTCGGTCAGAAGCTGCGCTGCGAACCAAGACACTCCGTGTGGTCACTACAGTTAGAGCGGTCACGGCTGGTCATTCCAGCCTTAGCACTTTTGCGAGCGTTCGTGCGGCCGAATAAAACTCTCTTGCCCCAGTTGTTCAAAGCACAATCCTTGGACGACATCTGTTTCCTTGCTGCAAAAGGAAGCCCTTACTACGTGCAGGCACATGGAAATCTAGGAAAGATTCAGAGAACCCGTGAGAGTGACATCATGGGGCCCCTCTCTTGGTTCTTTTGTTTCCCCTCAGCACGCCGCTCTTGGGCCAGCGTTTACTACGCGGCAAAGGCAGGACACTTGCATTTCGAGCTGCCCAATGCGATGGCAACACTTGCCAGTGGTCATCATCGTGTCGGGACCTGTCGTTATGTCACGGCGCTACGCCTAGTCCAATTTGAAGCCCTCGAGGACCCTGCTGACTTTGCCTTAGGTCACACGCGCTCCTTCACGACGTTGACCCACACGAGAGCACTTAAAGGGTTTGCAACAGAGGAAACTACCTCTGGCCTACGACGAGAACTATCGGACGCAGAATGGCTTGCGGTTCAACCCATTCTTGTGAGAACAACCGATGGCCGCCGTTACGACAGTTGCAATAATCGGGTACTGTTGAATTGCATTCTTCAGAGACTGTTCACAACCATTACTTGGCATGACATAGCTGCCTCGAATGGCGTTCCACAGAAAACCATCATCAGCGCCTTAGCCAGATGGCGAGCAGACGGACGACTTGCTCTAGTAATGGAGCATCTTACGAAGCTGAGAACAGCTTCAGGGAAGCTCGGGGATGCTTCAGAGTACATTTCCGGCCACAAAGAATTGGTTATGGCGAAAGCGACTTATCCGTAACCTTGACTATCTTCTTCAAGAAGCTAATCGGTAACTCCTCGTGAATCCACCTAGCCGCGGGGGCCTTTTGTCAACGCCAGCGGCCGATGTGTCACATCATCAGGACGCTTCATGCAAGCGTCGAGTTGAGTTGTCGTCACCTGCACAATAGGTGCAGTTTGTAAAAAGGCGGCCTTCAAAGAAGGCCGCCCGGTAAAACGCCGAATCAAGTGGCGTCAATAATGCTTTTGACGATTGCATGAGTTTGACCGCTACATGACTTAATTACTCGCTCCGACTCTTCGGGACTGTCATGTGCTGCGTTTGCATCAGCAATGAGCTTCTGCGCCTGGGGGATTATCTGCACAAGAAACTCCTTCAGTGCTTTGTCAACTTCAGTCATAGCCGCGCCTTGGGAATCGGCATAGCGTAACTCCTGACCAAACTTATCCCGCAGAGCCGCTTGTGTAGCAGCCGCAGCCTTAGGAACATATTCTCGGTAGATACGCACATGCTCCAGCTCATGAGCCATTACGATGTCATATGAACAGCTCCCCTTCGGTATTTCCTTGGGAACCGATATACGCATAGGCTTGTAGTTCCAAACCACCGTAATCACCGGATAGTAGCAAACCTGACCAGTTTTAATTTCATCGATGAAATCAATGGATGTCTCCACATGGAGTGATGCCTCCGGCCAAGTCATCCCAATTACGAGATGGTCAAGTTGAGGCTCATTCCACTTCGCCTTCGTCAAGCTCATGGCAGACGGATGGTCTACTTCATTTGCCAGCTCAATTGGCACCGAGCTTGAATGGATTTCCGGACCAACCAACTTTGAACGACAGGCCTGTTCAAAAGACTCCGCATGGGCTATCCAAGCAACTATGCTCAACATCAAGGAAACAAATATTTTTTGCATCGTACCCTCCTAAAAGTTTGTCCTTCTAGGTGTAGCGACGAGGGCAAAAAACCTTTGTCCGCAGTAACTATGCAGTGCCGATGAGTTACGTAAAGACTGTTCGGCTTTCGGATTAAGGTGTGGAAAGATTATTCGTGGCTAAACAGGGCTGGAATACAGGGAGTTCCGAAACCGAAGACTGTTCCAGAACTACCCTGGAGCTACGTCCTCAGAATTGCTCCACAGACCAATCGGGCAAGCTCGGGGCCCTGCGACACATGTAAGCGGAGGGGGGAGCGCACGCTACCACTTGCATTCGTTGGTCTCTGAGCAATGCAGTTCCACCCTGCTTACAAAAATCAAGGCTAAAACCAGGGTAGCTATATATGGCATAGCCCCTCTATAAAACGCCCATGATGACACGTCTACACTCCCTGCTTCTAACCGCAATCCTGGCCACAACCGCAGTCGGGCCTGCTACTGCTGCTGAGCGCTTGTTCTACCGAGTGCCTCATAAAAGTGGCCTCACCATTTTGGACTCTTCCACGCCCCCCACGACACCAACCACTCCGGAGATTCCCACAACCCCAGTGCCTCCCCTGGATGTCCTCAACGATGGCCTTTTTCTAATCACGCCTGCGCAAACGGAGTATGCCGGGTATATCGGAAGCACTTATGCGCCCACGTCGGCCATTCTGATTAAAAACATCAGTGGAGCACCCATTCCAATGGGCGGCTACGCAGTTGTGGTGCAAGGTACTGGAATTCGGAAAACATCAACAAATACCGTTGCAACCTGCGGATATTACACCGCATCTAATCGAGCACTGGGTGCCGGTGCGATTTGTCGCGAAACTGTAATTTTTGAAATACAGGGCAAGGGCACTACCCTCTCGACGTTTAGCATTGGTGATACACGTCTTTCTTTCAAAACCACTGGCTATGACAGCTCCGACATTGCGAATTTCATAGCGAGCCCTTCGACCTATCACATCCCCAACGCTCCGATTTATCGAGCAGATGTTGTCGAAGTAAAACTTAAGAATACTTCAACATTACCTGGCCAACTTGAATTTAGTTCAGTTGGAGGAACTGTCAGCAGTACGCCTCAGGGGCACACTTGCCAAGAGGTACAAGCTGGGGGTACGTGTTCTGTCTTCGTAGAAACGAAGAACTATGTTACGTCGGGCAGCATCTCCTCGCCAAATACAATATTTGGCACAGTTCATTCTCCAGACAGAAGCAAATCGGCATCAATCACGATTCCATACACACTGGAAATAGGTCCGGACAGTCCGTAAAAATTTCAAACAAAGGTTCACTACCCTTTAGTTAAGGACTAGCCACCTGAAAACCACGAAAAAGGAGCGCAGAATGCGCTCCTTTTTAATCATTAACAGACTGAATGAAATTCATCCGTGGCTTCATTGAATGATGTAGTCATGAAAGCTATGCGAGAAAATTTTTTACATATGAACGAAGCAACGCGCATACCCAGAATAGGCTAAGTAACTCTTTGAAATTTGGACAGTCAATCAGATAACCTTGGGGGTATCCATCAGACACCCAAACGGCCTTTCTAGAGATTTCCTTTTTCGGCCCCGTTACCGCTCCTCATAAACCATTGTACGCAAACGTTTCAAGATTGGCTAAGATGTATCAAACGACGCAGTTCATGCCTCGAAGGAGCATCGAGATATAGCCTGAGAGTTGGTGAGATGGGAGATTTTTCCTTCAAACCCGCACTAGGCTCGCCACTTGAAGGGAAGCCATGTCGAAGGTCAGCATCGAGCGTATAACCAAAATTGTGCGCCTCATCCGTCGGCATGGTGCCGTGCCGATGGATACGTTCCTGAAAGAGCTGGAGGTCTCGAAAGCCTCTGTGAAACGTGACCTCGATTTCCTGCGAGACCGACTCGGGTGCCCCCTTGACTGGGACCGCAGCCAGCGCGGCTGGGTCATCCGTGATGAGTTGGCCGATGGCGGCCAGTTCGAACTTCCTGGAGTTTGGTTCAACTCATCCGAGGTCTTTGCTCTGCTGACAATGCTTCATCTGGTGGAGGGCGTTCAGCCGGGCCTGCTGGACGAACATGTTGGTCCTCTGAAATCCCGATTCCGCGGCCTGCTTGCTGAGGGCACAAAGTCGGCCAAACCCATTGAACGCAAGCTCAAGCTCATCCATTTCGCACCCAGGAAGGTTGAATCCAAGCACTTCCAACTCATAGCGGGCGCCTTGCTGGACGGCAAGCGCTTGCATCTGCGGTACCTGAACCGTGACCGCAAAGAGCACACGGAGCGCATCATTTCTCCACAACAGCTGGTGCACTACCGCGAGAACTGGATGTTGGACGCGTGGTGCCACACCCGCAATGCCCTCAGGTCTTTCGCACTGGAAGCCGTTGCCGATGTCCGCGTTGTGGATGAGCCCGCGCAGGAAGTCAGCTTAGAAGAGATGCAGGAGCACTTCCGCAGCGGCTACGGCATCTTTGCCGGCAAAGCGGCTCACCGCGCACGTTTGAAGTTCACACCAGGCCGAGCCCAATGGGTCAGCAAGGAGACTTGGCACCACGACCAATCAAGTGAGCTCCTTGAAGACGGCAGCTACGTCCTTGAGATTCCGTATTCCAACGACCAAGAACTGTTGATGGACCTCCTACGCCACAGCCCGGAAGTGGAGATTCTGGAGCCTCCTGAGCTGCGACAGCGCCTACACGACGCATTGTGCGCCGCAGCATCAAAAAATCTTCCTGCAGCTGTTCAGTAGGTCGTTATTTGAACCAGTGCACTCGCAAGAATACCTCCCATGCTCGACGTTTTCCGGGCTAGGAGTGCAAGATGAAAGTGAATTTCGCTCATATTCGGGAGCGTGCACAGAACGGCGGCTGGATTAACTTCGCCGTCTTCGATGCTCGCTCGTCCTCTGGCTCCCGGGACGACAACTCCCAGTTGCTGGCCCAACTGACGGCCAAAGCGCGGGGTGCGAACCTCCGCGTCGACCAGGCTGCCCTCGCCTTCATGTCCGGCGGACGGCTGCAGTTCTTCGGAAGCCCGCCCTTGGTGAACTTCCTTTCTCGCAGCGGGCTCCCTGGCTGGACCCATTCCCTCAACGCGTAACCACACAGGAGACTGAAATGGCCAAAAACGACCCCGTTGGAGACAACGCCCGCCGCGGCGCTGTACGCGACCGCTCGCAGGTGTTCAACCCTACCAACCAGACCTGGACCAAGCGCGACACCGGCAACGGCCGCTTCATGGACCAGAAGAAGGACGGCGAGCCCTTCAAGGGCGTTCGCAAGGAGCACAAGTAGCCAACACGCTGCTCGGGAGACCGGGCAGCGTTCGCCTTTCATCAGACCAGCCGGGTTGACGCTCCGGGGAGTGGAATACGGAACGTGCTGATGTTGCCCCTTGCTTAGACCGCGCAGGCGCATCCTCCTGATGTGCTTGCGCTACTTGCTTTACGCGCCATGCATGTCACCTTCGGTTTGAATCTTGATGCCCGACAGGGCCCTTCGCCGCAGAGCTCCTTCAACGCACCTGTTGTTGGGCGAGTCGGCTTTCTGTCATTGCTGGAGACGTACCTTGGCTTGGCTCGGCCTGAGGTGGCGGCGGCACAGCGCGTTGCGGTCTACATGGGGCATCTGCAGCGTCACGACAATGGCGCCCGCTTTTACAGCGCCTCGATGAAAGTCGACAGCGTTGGCACAGCGGTGAAGCTGCTGTCCTGGCGCGATGAGTGGCTTCTTGGAGGGTGGCAGGGAACAGCGCAGGCGTCTCATCCTGTTCGGCTTCAAGAACTGGCCGTGGTCGAGACGACCGCCTTGGACATGCCACCAGGTGAAGCCACCCGGCTGTTGTTGGTTGAACAGGCGCTCAAGGCGACAGGCCCCAACCCGATTACCTCTGTCTCGCTTGTTGACCCACTGGAGGACTTTCCTCCCCTGTGGCGCAGGGTGCTAGCGTGCTTGCCAGATGTGCAAGCCAGCCCTGCAGTCCCTCATGGAGAAGGAACATTGCGGGCCCTGCAAGAAAAAGCGGTTCTCGTGATGTCGGGGCAAGAGCCCCCAAACAAGATGTCCCCCATTGCAGACGGCAGCGTGCAGCTCGTTCGAACACTCTCTTTTTCGACAGCTGAGCACTGGCTCGGTGCGCACGCCGCAGCCTATCCCGCAGACCGGCTGGTTCTCGCGGAAAACAATGGGGACTCGCTCGACACCACATTGGTCGCCACCGGCGGAGTCAACTGTGGCTTTGAAAACCCTAGCCAGCTTCGACCGGCTCTACAGGCCCTGGGTCTGGCCATGGAGATGTGCTGGGCACCTCTCGACGTCGGCCGCCTGGTCGACTTCCTGACGCATCCTGTTGGGCCGTTTAGCCGCAAGGCGCGCGCCACGCTCGCGAAAGCCGTCGCGGAACAACCGGGAATTGGCGGAGCCACATGGGTGGAAGCCAAGAACAAGATTGCTGGCGGCAAAGATGGCGAAGCTCTGGTGGCCGATATCGAGTTCTGGCTTGAAAGCGAACGCTGGTCACGCCAGCAGGGTGCGCCCCTGGATGCACTGCTCGCGCGAGCCGACAAGCTCAAAGAAGCACTGCG
>PJUE01000399.1_pt1 | contig 30472 bp, 23 predicted proteins | sample 1512171 | NCBI WGS metagenome assembly PJUE01 (sample SAMN08177674, study PRJNA422409) | Feces metagenome, whole genome shotgun sequencing project. | isolation source: Chicken feces (3) enriched on wood chips: alkali lignin treatment | host: Gallus gallus | place: USA: Madison | collected 2015-01-15
GCGGAATTGGTAGACGCACTAGCTTCAGGTGCTAGCGGGGGCAACTCCGTGGAGGTTCGAGTCCTCTCCTGGGCACCACGACTCAAACGAAACAACCCGCGAAAGCGGGTTTTTTTGTGCCCGATGCTTTTGTAGTGCCGAGCCATGCTCGGCACTACATAAACCGCGAAGCCCGCAATCTTTCGGATTGCGGGCTTCGTTGCAGCGTCATTGCTGTCGGCTTCGCGGCTCATGCCGCTCCTACAAACACGCGTTAATGCCCGCCTGCCGATGCCGCACCCGCTCCCGCACCAAACGGCGGCCTGGCCAGCCACACCAGGCCGATGATCAGCAGGAACACCCAGCCCAGCAGCAGGAAGATGTCGTTGAAGCCCATCTGCGATGCCTGGTGGTTGATCATCTCGTTGAGCACCGCCGCACCGTGCTGCAGGTCGCCCTGCCCCATCGCGGTCACCTGATCGTGCATGCCCGGGTCGTACAGGGACACATGCTCGGTCAGGTCGGCATGGTGCTGCTGCGTGCGCCGTGCCCACAACCAGGTGGTCAACGAGGCGGCGAAGCTGCCACCCAGCGTGCGCAGAAAGGTGGCCAGGCCGGAGCCCGCGGCGATCTCGCGGCCATCAAGGTCGGACAGCAGGATCTGCAGCACCGGCATGAAGAACAGCGCCAAGCCAACACCCATCAACAATTGCACGCCGGCCACATGCGCGAAGTCGACCTGCAGGTTGAAGCCCGAACGCAGGAAGCTGGTCATCGACAGCACGAAGAATGCAATCGTCGCCAGGTAGCGCATGTCGACCTTGTGGCCGAACTTGCCCAGCACCGGCGCCACCATGATCGGCAGGATACCCAGGGGCGCCGTCGCCAGGCCCGCCCAGATCGCGGTATAGCCCATGTCACGCTGCAGCCATTGCGGGATCATCAAGGCCACCGAGAAGAACGCCGCGTAGCCGACGATCATCGCCAAGGTGCCGGCGCGGAAATTGCGATGCCGCAGCAACTTCAGGTCAACGATGGGATCCTTGTCAGTCAGCTCCCAGATCACGAACACCGCCAACATCACCGCGGCAATACAGGTCAGCACCACGATCTTGGTCGAGTTGAACCAGTCTTCCTCGTTGCCCAGATCCAGCATCAACTGCAGGCAGCCGACGCCGATCACCAGGGTGACCAGGCCAACGTAATCCATCTTCGGACGCTCGGTGGTTTCCACGCGATGGCGCAGCTGGCCACCGACGATTGCTGCAGCGATCACGCCCAGCGGCACATTGATCAGGAAGATCCATTCCCAGCTGTAGTTGTCGGTGATCCAGCCACCGAGGATGGGACCAGCAATAGGCGCGACCACGGTGATCATTGCCAGCAAGGCCAGCGCCTGCCCGCGCTTCTCGCGTGGATAGATCGAGACCAGCAGCGACTGGGTGATCGGGTACATCGGCCCGGCCACGAAACCCTGCAGCGCGCGCGACACCACCAGCATGCCCATGCTCTGAGCGATGCCACACAGCAGCGAGGCGATGGAAAAGGCAATCGTTGCCCAGACGAACAGCTTAACCTCGCCAAAGCGGCGGCTCAGCCAGCCCGTCAGCGGCAGGGCAATCGCAGTACTGACCGCGAACGAGGTGATCACCCAGGTCGCCTGCTGCGAACTGGCGCCAAGATTGCCGGCGATGGTCGGCAACGAGACGTTGGCGATGGTGGTATCCAGCACCTGCATGAACGAAGCCAGGGCCAGGCCCGCCGTGCACAGCGCTACGTTGGCCGGCCCTGCACCGACCGCGGGCGCGGCAGGTGCGGCGGGAGCTTGTGCGGACATGGCGACCTCAGCTGGCGCGCGCGGACGGCGGCAGGTTGTCCTGGATGATGCGGTGGATCAGCGCATCGGCATCGTGCAGCTGCTTGGCGTAGATCTCGGTGCCATACACCGTGCCCTTGGCCGCTTCCGCCGGCAGCAGCGTGCCGTTCTGGTCGTGCAGGTTGACCTCGGCCTTCATCGACAGGCCCAGGCGCAGCGGATGCTCGGCCAGTTGCTTGGCATCCAGGGTGATGCGCACCGGCACGCGCTGCACGATCTTGATCCAGTTGCCGCTGGCGTTCTGCGCCGGCAGCAGCGAGAACGCCGAGCCGGTGCCCAGGCCGAGGTTGGTGATGCGGCCCTTGTAGGTCACGTCACTGCCGTACAGGTCCGAGCGCAGCTCCACTTCCTGGCCCAGGCGCATGTGCCGCAGCTGGGTTTCCTTGAAGTTGGCATCCACCCACATCTGTTCGGCCGGTACCACCGCCATCAGCGCGGCACCAGGCTGCACGCGCTGGCCCACCTGCACCGAGCGGCGCGCCACATAGCCGCTGACCGGGGCAACGATGCCGGCGCGGGCGTTGTTGAGATAGGCCTGGCGCAGCTGCGCCGCAGCCGCTTCCACGTCCGGCTGGGTAGCGATGACGGTGTCATCGACCAGGGCGCGGCTGCGCTCCACGGTCTCGCGCGAACCGGCAACCGCAGCTTCGGCGGCGGCCAGCTCGTCACGGGCATGAGCCAGTTCTTCGTTGGAAATGGCACCGGTGGCGGCCAGGTCACGGCGGCGTGCGAAATCCTCGCGCGCACGCTTGACGCTGATCTGGCGGGCGTTCAATTCCGCCTGCGCACCTTCCACGCTGCGGTACAGGCCGCGCACCTGGCGCACGGTGCGTGCCAGGTTGGCCCGCGCCTGCTGCATGGCCACTTCGGTATCGGCCGGGTCCAGCTGCACCAGCAACTGGCCCTGCTCCACCTTCATGCCGTCATCGGCGGCGATGGCGACCACGGTGCCGGCGATCAGCGGGGTGATCTGCACCTGGTTGCCACCGACATAGGCATCATCGGTTTCCTCGGCCCAGCGGCCGAGCAGGAAGTACCACGCGGCAAAGGCCGCCAGCAGGATCACAACGACAAGCAACAGCCCGCGCAGCAGCTTGCCGCGGCGGCTGGGTGCGGCGGTTGCCGCTTCAGGGGTGGGGGTCTGGCTCATGCGGGGACTCTCAGGAATGCGTGTTGTCGGTGACCGGCGCCGGTGCGGCGGCCGGCTGGAAGCCACCGCCCAGCGCTGCGCTCAGGCGCACCGAGGACAGCAGCTGCTGTGACTGGAGATTGCTCAGGCGCTGTTCGGCCTGCAGCAACTGGTCCTGGGTGCTGAGCACCTCCAGGTAGTTGCCGATGCCGGCGCGGTAGCGCTGCTGCGCCAGTGCATGCGCGGCCTGTGCATTGGCCTGGGCCTGCTGCTGGGCCTGCACCTGATCGGCCAGCGAACGGGTGGCGTTGACCTGGTCAGCCACGTCGCGCAGCGCCTGCACAACGCTTTGGTTGTATGCGGCCACGGCCACGTCGTAATCGGCGTCGCTCTTGGCCAGGCCGGCACGCAGCCGGCCACCGTCGAAGATCGGCAGGCTCAGCGCCGGTGCCAGCAGGCCGAAGGTGGAGCCGCTTTCCAGCAGCCCACCCAGATCCTTGGACACCACGCCGCCCAGTGCCATCAGGTTGAGGCTGGGATAGAACCGGGTCTTGGCGACCTTGATCTGCTTGTCGGCCGCCTCCACCCGCCAGCGCGCGGCGACAATGTCCGGGCGCCGGCCCAGCAGTTCGCTGGGCAATACGCCGGGCAGTTGCAGGGCCAGCGGGCTCAGCGCCTGCGGCAGGTTGATCGCCAGGCCACGGTCCGGCCCCTGCCCCAGCAAGGCTGCCAGCGCGTTGCGGGCGGCATCGATCTGCTGCTGCGCGGCCAACTGCTGCTGCTGTGCCAGCGGCAGGCGGGCCTGCGCCTGATGCACCTGCAGCTCGCTGTCGATGCCGGCGCGGCGGCGCTGCTGGGTCAGCTGCAAGGTCTTTTCGGCACGTGCCTGCTCATCCCGGGCCACCCGCTGCAGGGCGCCGGCATGGGCCAACTGCACATAGGCCTGGACGATGGCTGCCGACAGGTCCAAGCGCGCGGCCTGCGCATCCACCGCTGCCGCATGGCCGCTGTCCACGGCCGCTTCCCAGGCGGCGCGCTTGCCGCCCCACAGGTCGATGCCATAGCTGAAGTTGGCCACCGCCTGCACGCTGCCCATGTAATCGCCGCCGAGATCACCGGCCATCGATTCAGGCAGGGTCAGCCCGGTATAGCCGGGGGACAGCGACAGGCTGGGCTTGCGCTCGGCATTGGCGCTGGATGCCTGCGCCTGCGCCTGGCGCAGGCGGGCATCGGCAGCATCCAGCGAGGGACTGCTGCGCAGGCCTTCGGCAACCAGTGCATCCAGCTGCGGATCATTGAAAGCCCGCCACCAGTCGGCGGCCGGGAAGCCCGCCGCACTGAGCGGCGCCGCGGCCAAGCTGTGCCCGGCCTGCAGGCTGTCAGCGTCCAGCAGCTGGCCCTGCGGCTGCAGCCCACGGCTGCTGGCACAGGCGCCGAGCGCCAACACCAAAGCGCCCAGCAACAGCGGGCGCGCGTAATGCAAAGAGGAAGTTTTCATGGCGGAGAGAGGGAGTCGCGTACCCGCGTCAACAGGGAAAACAGGTGGTCTCGCTCGGCTTCATCCAGGTCGCGCAGGGCCAGATCCATGATCCGGTCCCCACGTACCTTGAGTTGCTGCCACAGCGCGCGACCGTCGTCGGTAACCACGATCTGCAGGGCTCTTCTGTCCTGGGCATGCGGCTCACGGCGCACCGCGCCCAGCGCTTCCAGCCGGTCCAGCAAGCGGGTCACCGCACTGGGCACCTGGTTGATCGCTTGGCCAAGCTCGGCAGCCGTGCACGGGGCCATGTTCACCAGCACCTTGAGCCCCACGTAATGGGTGAAGCCAATGCCCAGGCCTTCCTCGGCCATGGTGGCGTCGAGCTGGCGCACCAGCCCGTCGCCCACCTGGCGCATCAGCAGGCCGAAGCTGGTGGGTACAGAAGAGGGTTCAGTCATGGGGCGGCATTTTATTTCCATATGGAAATATTCTCCATGGAATATTTCCATCAAGAAGTGAATTCAGCGTTACAGATATGTCGTGAATCGATGACACTCGGCGCACCCGCCGGTTCGCCGCGCTTGGCATCGCCGCCGTCATCCGGATAATCGCTGGGTCTGGAAGCCGGCAGCCACGCCGCGGCTTCAACGTTCACAGGTAGCACCACCCGCAATGACCGATCCTGCACGCCAAGCTTTCCACGGCTTTGAACAGCAGCCGCTGCGCGAATACGCAGAGCGCGCCTATCTTGATTACTCCATGTACGTGGTCCTGGACCGCGCCCTGCCGTTCATCGGCGACGGGCTCAAGCCGGTGCAGCGCCGCATCATCTATTCGATGAGTGAACTGGGCCTGGGCGCCGGCTCCAAGCCCAAGAAATCCGCCCGCACCGTCGGTGACGTCATCGGTAAGTACCATCCGCACGGTGACAGCGCCTGCTACGAGGCCCTGGTGCTGATGGCCCAGCCGTTCTCGTTCCGCTACCCGCTGATCGACGGCCAGGGCAACTTCGGCTCCAGCGACGACCCCAAGTCGTTCGCGGCCATGCGTTACACCGAATCCAAGCTGACCCCGATCGCCGAAGTGCTGCTCGGCGAACTGGGCCAGGGCACCACCGACTGGTCGCCGAACTTCGACGGCACCCTGGAAGAGCCCAGCTGGCTGCCGGCGCGCCTGCCGCACCTGCTGCTCAACGGCACCACCGGCATCGCCGTGGGCATGGCCACCGACGTGCCGCCGCACAATCTCAATGAGATCGTCAGCGCGCTGGTGCACCTGATCGACGACCCCAACGCCTCCATCGCCGAGCTCTGCGAGCACGTGAAGGGGCCGGACTACCCGACCACCGCCGAAATCATCACCTCGCCGTCGGACCTGCGGAACATCTACGAGACCGGCAATGGCAGCGTGCGCGCGCGCGCTACCTTCAAGAAGGAAGCCGGCCACATCGTCATCGATGCGCTGCCGCACCAGGTCTCGCCGTCCAAGGTGATCGAGCAGATCGCCGCGCAGATGCGTGCCAAGAAGCTGCCGTGGCTGGAGGACATCCGCGATGAGTCCGATCACGCCAACCCGGTGCGGGTGGTACTGATGCCACGCTCCAACCGCGTCGATGCCGAACAGCTGATGGGCCACCTGTTTGCCACCACCGATCTTGAGCGCAGCTATCGCGTCAATCTGAACGTGATTGGCCTGGATGGGCGCCCGCAGGTCAAGAACCTCAAGCAGATGCTTGGCGAATGGCTGCGCTTCCGCCAGGACACGGTCACCCGCCGCCTCAACCACCGCCTGCAGAAGGTGGAGCGTCGCCTGCACCTGTTGGAAGGCTTGCTGGTTGCCTTCCTCAACCTGGATGAAGTGATCCGCATCATCCGCACCGAGGACGATGCCAAGGCCGCGCTGATCGCCCGCTTCGCGCTGAGCGAGGACCAGGCCGAGTACATTCTGGAAACCAAGCTCAAGCAGCTTGCGCGCCTGGAAGAAATGAAGATCCGCGGCGAGCAGGACGAGCTGGCCAAGGAACGCGACAAGATCCTGTCCATCCTGCAGAGCAGCGCCAAGCTGAAGAAGCTGGTCAAGGACGAGCTGCTGGCCGACGCCAAGAAGTTCGGCGACGCCCGCCGCTCGCCGCTGGTGCAGCGCGGCGCCGCCCAGGCCATCGACGAGACCGAGCTGGTGCCCAGCGAGCCGATGACCGTGGTGCTGTCCGAGAAGGGCTGGGTGCGTGCCGCCAAGGGCCACGATGTCGATGGTTCGACCCTGAACTACCGTGATGGCGACAGCCTGTTGGCGTTCGCCCGCACCCGCAGCACCCAGCAGGTGGCCTTCCTGGATACCGAGGGCCGCGCCTATTCCACGCCGGTGCATACCCTGCCCTCGGCACGTGGCAATGGCGAGCCGCTGACCGGCCGTTTCTCGCCAGCACCGGGCAGCAACTTCGTCACCGTGGCCAGCGGCGACAACAACACCCGCTTCGTGCTGGCCTCGACGCATGGCTACGGTTTCGTCACCCGCTTCGAGAACCTCACCGGCCGCAACAAGGCCGGCAAGGCAATGCTCAACCTGTCCGCCGGCTCGGCGGTGCTGACCCCGTCACTGGTCGCCAACCCGGAAACCGACCGCATCGTCGCGGTCACCAGCGCCGGCAACATGCTGGCCATCCCGGCCAGCGAGCTGCCCGAGCTGGACAAGGGCAAGGGCAACAAGATCATCGAGATCCCCAAGGCCAAGCTCTCCACCGAGCGCGTGGTGGCGGTGGTGGCGGTGGGCCCGTCCAATACCCTGCAGGTACGCAGCGGCCAGCGCACCATGAACCTGTCGTTCAAGGACCTGGAGACCTATCTGGGGACGCGGGCGACGCGTGGGCATTTGTTGCCACGTGGTTGGCAGAAGGTCGAAGGGCTGGATGTCCAGTAAATGACAAGAAGGCCGGGCAATGCCCGGCCTTCTGCTTTTTGTTTTTTGTAGGAGCGGCGCAAGCCGCGAAGCCACAGATCCAAACAGTGTCGGCAACGACGAATCACCATTGATCCACTGCCCCAGCTTCGCGGCTCACGCCGCTTCTACAAGCCACGGGCAACGCACTCGCAACAGGAGAATCCCCATGCAACCCGACTTCTGGCTGCAACGTTGGCAGAACGGTCAAATCGGCTTCCATCGCAGCGATGTCATGCCGCTGCTGCAGAAGCACTGGCCCCGCCTGGCACTGCCCGCAGGCAGCCGCGTGCTGGTTCCGCTGTGCGGCAAGACCCTGGACATGCATTGGTTGGCCGCCCAGGGCCACCGTGTGCTAGGGGTCGAGCTGTCGTCGATGGCGGCCGAGCAGTTCTTCGCCGAAGCCGGCCTGGTACCGCAACGCCAGCGCAGCCAGTACGGCGAGCACTACAGCGCCGGGCCGATTGAAATCATCTGCGGCGATGCCTTCGCACTGGATGCGGAACTGCTGGCGGACGTTGCCGCTGTCTATGACCGCGCCGCGCTGATCGCCCTGCCACCGCATCTGCGCCAACACTATCGCGACACTTTGTACGCGCAGCTGCCGGTAGGTTGCCAGGGTGTACTGATCACCCTGGAATACCCGCAGGATGAAAAACAGGGACCACCGTTTTCGGTGGAAGAGGCCGAGGTGCAGCGCCTGTTCGCCACACCCTGGCACGCAGGCCTGCTGGAACGCCGCGACATCCTCGACCAGCAACCGGATTTCCGTGCCGACGGGGTCACCGCCCTTTCCACCGCCGTCTACAGACTGCAACGCCACTAGTGCCGACCCATGGTCGGCAGGGGCTTTACCGATAAACCTGACCAATGCCGACCATGGGTCGGCACTACATCAGCCCAAAGCAACTGGCCGCCCCATGCTCGGCAGGGGCATTATCGATAGACCGGACAGATGCCGACCACGGGTCGGCACTACCTGCCATAGGCATCAATGCGCCGGGGTGCCCTTGGCGTCCATCTTGCTGGTCTGGTACAGCTCCAAGCCGATGCGCTTGATCAGGCCCAGCTGCTGCTCCAGCCACCAGGCATGGTCTTCCTCGGTGTCATGCAGCTGCTTGACCAGGATGTCGCGGCTGACATAGTCGCCGTGCGCCTCACACAACTTGACCCCGGCGGCCAGGTCGGCGCGCACCTTGTATTCCACCTGCAGATCCTTCTCCAGCATTTCCATCACGGTCACGCCCGGCTCGAAGCCGTGCGGACGCATATCCGGATTGCCGCCCAGGAACAGGATGCGACGCAACAGTGCGTCAGCGTGTTCGGTCTCTTCTTCCATCTCGTGGCCGATACGCTCGTACAGCGCCAGCAGGCCCTGATCCTCATAACGACGGGAATGGATGAAGTACTGGTCGCGCGCGGCCAATTCGCCGCGCAGCAGCTCCTTCAGGCACTCAATGACTTCGGACTTGCCCTGCATGGGGGTGCTCCTGATGATTCGATGGTGCATAGGGTGCCCCATCTGAAAGGCCAATGATCTAATCGGAATCACTTTCAGTTGCGATTCCCTCTCTTTCGGCTTCACAAGCTGTCTACAATCGCGACAGAACCGCTACCGGGGGTAGGCCTGTGCTGCGTTGGCTGCTGCGTTCGCTGTGGGTTGTGCTGGGGCTGTTGCTGCTGTCACTGCTGATCCTCTGGGGCCTGCTGCGCGGCAGCCTGCCGCAGTTGGATGGAGAACTGGCCCTGCCGGGCTTATCGGCACCGGTCACCATCCAGCGCGACGCCTTGGGCGTGCTGACCGTGGATGCGGCCAACGAGGCCGACATGGCGCGGGCGCTGGGCTATGTGCATGCCCAGGAGCGCTTCTTTGAAATGGACCTGATGCGCCGCTCGGCCGCGGGCGAACTGTCCGAGTTGTTCGGCGCCAAGGCCCTGCCCCTGGACCAGCGCATGCGGGTGCACCGGCTGCGCGCCCATACCCAGGAGAACCTGGGGGCTGCCCTGGGCGACAAGCGCAGCGTCGTCGAGGCCTACCGCGATGGCGTCAACGCCGGCCTGGCGGCCCTGCCGGTACGGCCCTGGCCCTACCTGCTGCTGCGCCAGCAACCGCGCCCCTGGCAGCTGGAAGACTCGGTGCTGACCGGGCTGGCGATGTACGCTGACCTGCAGGACCCCAGCAATACCCGCGAGCTGGCAATGGCGCGCATCCGCAACGTGATGCCGCCTGCGCTGTATGCCCTGCTTGCCCGCGATGGCAGCAGCTGGGATGCGCCCTTGTTTGGCGACGCCCGTGGCGATGCGGTGCTGCCGGATGCGGCAACGCTGGACCTGCGCAATGCAGGCACCGCGCCGGCCCTCACTCCACCGCCTGCTTCGCAAGCTGTCCCCCTCTCTCCCGCGAGGCGGGAGAGAGGCATTGGTGGGTCGCCTGCGGCGACCGATTCTTTTTGGCCTTATCTGGCTTCCCTCACTCCACCGCCTGCTTCGCAAGCGGTCCCCCTCTCTCCCGCGGTGCGGGAGAGAGGCCGCGGTGGGCCGCCTGCGGCGACCGATTGTTTTCCGGGTAGCAATAATTTCGCGGTGGCCGGCGCCCTGACCGCCGATGGCCGCGCCATCATCGCCGACGACATGCATCTGGGCCTGCGTGCGCCCAATATCTGGTTCCGCGCGCGGCTGCGCTATGCCGAACCCACTGCTCCGGATGGCAAGGTCGATGTCGCAGGCTTCACCCTGCCCGGCCTGCCGGCGGTCATTGTCGGCAGCAATACGCGGGTTGCCTGGGCCTTCACCAACAGCTACATCGATACGGCGGACTTCACCACCCTTCCTGCCAATACACCGCTACGCACGTACAACGAAGCCATCGCCGTCGCCGGCGCACGCCCGGAAATACTGCTGGTCCGCGAAAGCGACTGGGGGCCGGTACTGCATGACGAGCCGGATGGACAGCTGCTCGCGCTGCGCTGGGTTGGCCAGCAAGCGGGCGCGGTGCGCCTGGATTTCGCTGACATGGCCAAGGCCGCCGACCTGGACGCCGCACTGGCGGTGGCCGACCGCTCCGGCATCCCCGCGCAGAACCTGCTGGTGGGTGATCGCAGCGGCCGTATCGGCTGGCGCTTGATCGGGGCACGCCCAGCCCGCGACCCTGCCTGTAAAGCCGATACGTCGGCACAGCCGCCGGCCTGCCCGTCATGGGGCATTCGTACCGATCAGGCCCCTGCCCTGATCGACCCACCCCAACAACGCCTGTGGACAGCCAACGGCCGTGTACTGGACGGCCCCGCGTTGGCAACCGCCGGCGATGGCGGCTACGACCTGGGCGCGCGTGCCAAACAGATCCGCGATGGCCTGTTTGCCCGCGACCAGTTCAGCGAACGCGACCTGCTCGCCATCCAGCTGGATGACCGTGCCCTGCTGATGGAGCGCTGGTGGAAACTGTTGCGGCAAACGGTGGAACACAGCGGCGATCCGCAACTGCAACGCCTGGAAGCCGCCAGCCGCCAATGGCAGGGGCGTGCATCGCCCGATTCGGTGAGCTACCGCATGACACGCGGCTTCCGCGGCATCCTGCTCGACAACCTGCAGGCCGCCTTGCTGGCACCGGCAGCGGAGCAACTGGGCGAGCGCTATATCGAGCCCAAGCTGCCGCAACTGGAGGGCCTGGTCTGGCCCATGCTGGAACAACGCCCGCCCAACCTGCTGCCGCCCCCCTATGCAAGCTGGGACGCACTGCTGGCTGAGAGTGCCCGCCAACTGGAAAAGGACCTGGCCGAACAAGGCAAGGATCTGGCACAGCGCAGCTGGGGCGAGCGCAATACCGCCGCCATCTGCCACCCGGTCTCGGCTGCGCTGCCCGGCCTGTTCAAGCGCTGGCTGTGCATGGCCCGCGAGCCACTGGCCGGCGATGACAATATGCCGCGCGTGGTCGGGCCCAGGTTCGGCGCATCCGAGCGCATGGTGGTCTCGCCCGGTCACGAGGCCGATGGCATCGTGCATATGCCCGGCGGCCAGAGCGGTCACCCCTTGTCACCGTTCTGGGGCGCGGGCCATGAGGACTGGGTGCAGGGCCGGCCCACGCCCTTCCTGCCTGGTCGCGCGACGCACAGCTTGACCTTGAGCCCACGCTGAGCCGCCCTGCCGTACCCACGCACGACAGAGCAAAACCGTAGCCCGGGTAAGCGCAGCGCACCCGGGGAAAACGCAGCCCCCAACCCGCGATGACCATGCGTGCAAGAGCCCAGCTTGACCTTGAGCCCGCGCTGAGTCGCCCTGCCGTACCGACGCACGACATAACAAAACCGTAGCCCGGGTAAGCGCAGCGCACCCGGGAAACACGCAGCCCCCAACCTGCGATGACCATGCGTGCAAGCGCCCCGGGTGCGCTGCGCTTACCCGGGCCACCCCTGCCTGGCGCCATTACTTCAAGCGCACGGTCCACTCCACCTCAAGCTTGGCCTCAGCATCGAACAGGCGACTGATCTGCACCCAGCTGGCAGCCGGATACTTGCCATCGGCAAAAAACGTCTTGCGCTCGGGAATGGCCTTGATCAAGCCATCCATGTCGGTGGTGAACACGGTCTCCTTGACCACCTGGCTGCTGTCAGCATCAAACTGCTGCAGGATCCTGGTCAACTTGCCATAGCAGTCACGTACCGCTGCCTGCATGTCCGCACCCCTGCATGGCACGCCGGAAACATGCAGCGTGTCCCCATCGCGCACCACACCGGTATAGCCGATATCCGCCTCCCAGCTTCCCTGCGAGTGCCGCTCCAGCGGAGCCTCGGCCGCCTGCGCGGCGAATGCACTGAACACCGACCCCAGCAACAACACGGACAGCTTGCGCATCACAACTCCTTTGTTGGAAAGACAAGACGGGGCAACGCCACACAACTAGGTACTGCGCATCACCCGCCCGCACAGGTTCAACAGCGGGCCGGTCATGGCCGTGGTCACCAAGGCCATGATCACCAGCACCGCGAACAGCCGGTCATCCAGCAACCCCAGCTCGTAGCCAAGATTGAGCACGATCAGCTCCATCAGCCCGCGGGTATTCATCAACACGCCAAGGCGCAGTGCGTCCGGCGCCTGCATGCCCGCGCTGCGGGCGGCGGCAAACGTGCCTGCCAGCTTGCCGAGTGTGGCCACGGCAATCACCAGCAGGCACAGCCACAGGTCACTCACCTGCAATGCATCTGCGCGCAGCCGCAGGCCGGTCATCGCAAAGAACAAGGGCAGCAGCAAGGTTGCCGCCAGTGGCTCGACCCTGCTGATCACCAGCTCACGCAGCTGCGGGTTGGAGGAGGCGGCCACGCCCGCGGCAAACGCGCCAAACAAGGCATGGATGCCCAGGATTTCGGTCAGCAGTGCGCAGGCCAGGGTCAGCAGCAGCATGCCCAGCAACCACGCGCCTTCGCGGCCGGGGGCGATCTGCTGGCCAGCGAACCAGGGCCGCACCACACCCAGCATCAACAAGGTGAAAACCAGTACGCAGGCAAGGCTGAAGCCGGCCGCGCCCCAACCGGAGGCCTGGGTGGCGGCCACGATCAAGGCCAACATGCACCACGCGGTCGCGTCACCCAGCGCCGCGCAGGCAATTGCGGTCTGGCCCAACGGGCTGTGGGTCATCTGACGATCGGCAAGGATGCGCAGCAGCACCGGGAACGCAGTGATGCTCAAGGACACCCCGATGAACAATGCAAACGAGGTGAACCCCACCCCCACCGGACCGTGCGTTGGATACAAGCAGATCGCCAGCACCACCCCGCACAGGAACGGCACCGCGATGCCGGCATGGCTGACCGCGATCGCAAACCGTCGCCGCCCCTGCAGCCGCCCCAGGTCCAGCTCGGCACCGGCCACCAGCAGGAACATCAACACACCGAGCTGGCTGATCATGCCCAAGGTCCCCAGCGAGCTCGCAGGAAACAAGGCCGTCTGCAGCTGCGGAAGCAAGGCACCAAACAACAACGGCCCCATCATCAGGCCTGCCGCCATTTCACCGATTACCGCCGGCTGGCCAAACCAGCGCAACAGCCTGCCCATGCCCTTGGCCGCCACCAGCAGCACCAGCAACTGCAGCAGGAACAGGGCCAGCGGCGAGCTTGCATGCAGGGCGCTCGCCTTGACCATCTGTTGCGCCGGTGCGGGCAGGGACACGCCGGCGTAACGGGCCAACAGCAAGCCGATCAGCAACGGCACCGCCGCCCATGCCAGATAAATCCACCCCAGACGTGGGCTTGAGTTGGGCCTATGCGTTCCTGCGTCCATGTCCTTCCCCTGCGTAAGCCGGGGATGATACGACCCGACACCGACTTGCGGCAGCCCGAAACAGCACGGCCCGCAGACTGCGGGCCGTGCCTTCTCCATCAGCCAGCTAGCGCCTGCTCATGCACACCTGCCACCGCGCGGCCGGACGGATCGGCCATGTTGGCGAAGCTGGCATCCCAGGCAATGGCGGCCGGCGAGGAGCAGGCGATCGACTTGCCACCGGGCACCGTCTCGGAGGCGGCGCGGCTGGGGTAGAACTGCTCGAACAGGTGGCGGTAGTAATACGCCTCCTTGGTCTGCGGCGGGTTGTACGGAAAGCGCTTGTCGGCGGCAGCCAGCACGCGGTCGCTGACCTGCGATTCGGCATGGGCCTTGAGCCCGTCGATCCAGCCATAGCCCACGCCGTCGCTGAACTGCTCCTTCTGCCGCCACAGGATTTCCTTGGGCAGATAGCCTTCGAAGGCTTCGCGCAACACCGCCTTCTCGATGCGGCCGCTGGCCTTGTCCACCATCTTGTGGCGCGCATCCATCTTCATCGCCACGTCCAGGAACTCGCGGTCCAGGAACGGCACGCGCGGCTCCACGCCCCAGGCCATCATCGACTTGTTGGCACGCAGGCAATCGTAGTTGTTCAGCGCATCAAGCTTGCGCACCAGCTCTTCATGGAACTCACGTGCGTTCGGCGCCTTGTGGAAGTACAGGTAGCCACCGAAAATCTCGTCACTGCCTTCGCCGGACAGCACCATCTTCACACCCATGGCCTTGATCCGCCGCGCCAGCAGGAACATCGGCGTGGAAGCGCGGATGGTGGTGACGTCGTAGGTTTCGATATGGCGAATGACTTCCGGCAACGCGTCCAGGCCTTCCTCGAAGGTGTACTCGAAACCGTGGTGCACGGTGCCCAGCATTTCCGCCGCCACCTTGGCTGCGGCCAGGTCAGGCGAGCCCTTCAGGCCGATGGCGAAGCTGTGCAGGCGCGGCCACCAGGCCTCGCTCTGGCCGCCATCTTCGATGCGGTGGCGCGCATAGCGGGCAGCAACGGCGGCCACCAGCGAGGAATCCAGGCCGCCGGACAGCAGCACGCCATAGGGCACGTCGGTCATCAGCTGGCGATGCACGGCGCGCTCGAAGGCTTCGCGCAGCTCGGCCAGCGACACATCAACGCCTTCCACCGCGTCATAGTCGCGCCAGGGGCGCTCGTAGTACTTGCTCAGGGTATCGGTGCTGCTGTCATACCAGTGTCCCGGCGGGAACTGCGCCACATCGGCACAGGTGTCGGACAGCGACTTCATTTCCGAGGCCACGCACAGCCGGCCCTGCTTGTCATGGCCCCAGTACAGCGGCACCACGCCAATCGGGTCACGGGCAATGATCACGCGACGCTTGGCCTTGTCCCACAGCGCGAAGGCGAAGATGCCGTTGAGCCTGTTGAGGTAGGACGCCGGCTCGTCCTCGCGGTACAGCGCGTTGATCACTTCGCAATCCGAACCGGTCTGGAAGGCATAGGGCTGGCTCAGCTCCTTCTTCAGCTCCTGGTGGTTGTAGATCTCCCCATTGACCGCCAGTGCCAGTTCACCGTCCTCGGACAGCAGCGGCTGCGAGCCGCCGGCCGGGTCGACGATGGCCAGGCGCTCATGCACCAGGATGGCGCCGTCATCGACATAGACACCACTCCAGTCCGGGCCACGGTGGCGCTGGCGCTGGGATTGATCAAGCGCCTGCCGACGCAGCGCCTGCAGGTCGTCACCGGGTTGCAGGCCGAAGATGCCGAAGATGGAACACATGGGGAAAGCTCCTGGAGTTGGGTGGGGACTAACATTCGAAGCAACGGCTGCCAGACCTGCAGCCGCTCGGTGTTCCCGCCCGGCCACAAAAAAAACCCGCATCGACCGATGCGGGTTTTCTGGTGTCCTGAGCGTGTTGCCTGTTCTAGCTCTGGTCGCAGTCCCGCATCGGCCGCGCACGATTATTCGCGCGCAGATTATTGCGGTTGTTATTGTTGACGGCGGTGGCCAGGAACGAGGACATGGCGCTGACGTTATCCCTGTTTGAGTGGCCGCGCAACTGTTGCTTTGGCAACCGATCCGCCCCGTTGCCGGCCCTGCCCCACCCCATTCAGCCAATCGCCTTTGGGCCAGCGCCCGGCTGTACACACAACACCGGCTGCGACAAGACTGCCCTGCAGCCGGCCACTGACTCAGAATGGAGCGCCAGCACCTGCACTGCGCCCATGACCACCCCGGCTGTTTTCCGCGAACAAACCATCGACCGCGAACGCATGCAACAGATCATCGCCGCACACCCACGCGCAGCGACGTTCGAGGCCTGCACCCTGGATGGCGGCGACTTCTCGCGCCTGGACATGGATGGCTTCCACTTCAACCAGTGCAGCATGACCGGTGCGCGCTGGCTGGCCGCGTCATTGGAAGAAAGCCACTGGCAGAAATGCCGCGGTGGGCACTGCGATTTCAGTTCGGCCCAGCTCGGCGATTCGCGCTTTGCGCACTGCGATCTCAACAACAGTCATTGGCGGCGCGCCACGTTGTCCTCGGTGCAGTTCCAGGACTGCAAGCTCACCGGTGCGCAGTTGCAGGAAGTGACCGGCTGGGCGCTGGAATTCCGCGACTGCCTGCTGGTCAGCGCCGACCTGCGCGGTCTTTCATTCCGCAAAGGCAAGCTCGAAGGCCTGGATTTCTCCGATGCAGATCTTTCCGGCTGTGACTTCCGCGACGCGATGTTCAGCGGCGGCAGCCTAAGCAATGCGCAGACCCGCCTGACCCGCTTTGAGGGCGCCGACCTGCGCGACACCGACATCAGCGGGCTCAACGTGATGGATGCCAAGTACTTCAAGAAGGCGGTGATCTCGCAGCGGCAGGCAGCAGCGGCACTGGCCGCATTCGGGCTGATTGTTGCATAGCGATGTATCTTCCCTGATCAGGCCAGTGGCGTGAGCCCAACAGCGTCAAGGTAATATCACAAAGCACCAGCTCACTGCCCCGCAAGCCGGGCGATCCTTTCCAAGCATGCAGCAACAAGCGGCAGCTTGGTCACTCGGATCAAGGCGCACACCAACGCGGCACTGCGTTCTTTCAACAGGCCGTGATCAGCCTTTCCTGCACTGCGCAACGATCCACTGCGCCGCACTTTCCACAGCCTGTCCGCTCAATACGTCTGGCTCTATATAGCTATCAAATTCGTGGCCGTTCCTGTCCAACGTAACTGCCGTGGTGATGGCGACGTAACCGCCGTTGGGCAGTGGGTACGTCGAGTTCGCCGTGGACTTCCCCGCCGTCCGCTGACCGAACAAGCGCACATTGTGCTGACCATGGAACATGATCGGAACGATTTCGCCTGAACTGGCGCTGCGCGGGCCCAGCACTATCGCAATGGAAGCCGCCGCATGCCTGGGCTGCAATGGTGTTGCGGCATTGAGCATGTGGACGGAGTCATTGCTGAAGATGACTCCTGCCTTCTTTTCGATGACATGGACGGCGCCGTTGACATCCTTGAAGCCGCCCAGCCTTCCCTCCTCCAGCAGCGGACTCAGGCCCACCAGCATGGGCCACATGTTGCCGCCGGTATTGGTGGAAAAATCCAGAACAATGCCGCACCCCGCCACCGACAGCGCATTTGCCAGATCCGACCTCAAGGCGCCGGTTGCAGCCAGGGCTTCCTGCTGCGTACCCGACCAGCCATTGATCTGGATTACCGGTACGCCCTCAACCGCTTGCCGGGCTCGAGACAGGGCGCGCACCGACGGCTGCGCATCGGGCTGCTCACCTGTCCGGGCAGTCTTGGCCGGATTTTTCGGCGGCAGATAGAAAGAGCGGCGATCATCCAGAGACTTCAGCACGAAGCGAATAGCTGACGCTTCGTCCTGCTCCGAGGCCAGCGACCGGGCATGCGATTCGACGGCCCGCCAGTCGACACGCGCTGCGTAGTAGGCATGTTCACGGGCACGTTTCACTGCCACGTCCAGGCTCGGCTGCTCCTGCGCAGCAGTGAGTGCAGGCAACAAAAGCAGAGCTAGGGTAAAAATTTCAGAGCGCATCCATGCCTCCCTATGGCAGCCGAACCCTGCGTCACCCACACCGAGCGCCACGTTGCTTGAAAGGTGAGATGGGTTTCAAGCCATGCCTTCGGCCAGAACGGGGTTGATCGTTGGTCATACGGCACCAACGCATCCAAGCTAACATCAAAAACATCGAATGCGACACCTCCGTGACCATGGCACCACGGAGGCCGCCAGAATTGTTCGGCTTTTAATTGGAACAGGCCGGCTGCCAGCGAAGCGTCAAGCGGCCACGATGGATACACCCAGCCCCGAGGAAGTACCCGATCGATCTACGTCAGGAATACTTCCCAAGGCTGCTCTACCGGCATTTCATGTGCCGGACCTTCGAACCCCGCGAGCTGTTCTTCCAATCCATCGAGCCAGGCGAACCATGCAACCGCAAGCGGTGCGGACGGGCACTGCATTGCTGGCAGCGCACTCACAAAGTCGCCAGGCTGCCTCAACAACCCGCCAGTACGCCATTGTGCGTGGTACGTTGCTCCAACGGCTCTGCCTTCAACAACACGGCCCGTGCCCATGGGGCATCGCATTCGACCCCCACCGTGTAGTGCTCCATCAGGAAGCGCCCGGATACCGTGACATGATTCACCCTGCGCTGCAGGAGCCTGCGAACAGGCGCATCACCTGCAGCGATACGCAGTGCAGCAGGTCCGTTCATCAGCTCGACGTAGCGGACCTTATAGCGGTGGAAGTACGGTGGTTGACGCAGCAGAAAGTAAGGCAGCTTCTCGACAGACTCAGGGTCTGGAACCAGAACAAACTCTGGATCCTTGTAGTGCCTGTTGGTTGCGCCGTCAGGCCAACGTCCAATCACCGTGCCGGACACCCACGTTTGCCCTGCAAACGTCGCATGAAGATCCCCGTCGCGCTCCAAAACGGTGAGCACCAGACCGGATCCTTGCGGATGGATGAGATGCATGTCCCGCCCTTCCGCCGACGCCATCGAGGTGGCAAAAAGAATCAGCATGAGCAGTATGAAAGCTTTCATACGTCCCCCAAGAGCTGACCGGGGAGTCCGGTCAGGTGCCTATCCGCAACTCACCCAAGGCGGGCAGCCCGCTTGCACCAGACCGATAGCGGGGCTGCCGGCTTCGCCCACTCGCCAATCTGCCATCAACCCTAAGAGAGGATGGCCTTGGCTTGCAAGATCGCTTTGCCTGGCAAGCGACATCTCAACCCAGCAGTCTTTCCACAAGCTGCCGGTAAAGCGCCGGCAGCGCCTCCAGATCGGCCACGCGCACGTTCTCATCGACCTGGTGGATGCTGGCATTCACCGGCCCGACTTCGATGCACTGCGCGCCCAGCGGGGCGATGAAGCGGGCATCGGAGGTGCCGCCGCCTGTGCTTTCTTCCGGCGCCGCGCCGGCAAACCCGGCCAGCACCTCGCGCGCGACACTGCGCAGGCGCCCTTCCGGGGTATAGAACGGCTCCCCGCTGCGGTGCCACTGCAGGTCGTAGTCCAGGCCGTGACGGTCCAACAGCGCGCCGATCTCGGTTTCCAGCTTGTCCGCCGTCCAGTGCGGGTTGTAGCGCAGGTTGAACATCACCTGCAGCTCGCCCGGGATCACATTGTTGGCGCCGGTGCCGGCGTTGATGTTGGAGATCTGCAGGCTGGTGGAAGGGAAACTTTCGTAGCCGTCATCCCAATGCCGGGCGGTGAGTTCGGCCAACGCCGGGGCGGCCAGATGGATGGGATTGCGCGCCTTATCCGGGTAGGCCACATGCCCCTGCACGCCCTTGATGCACAGCTTGGCCGACAGGCTGCCGCGTCGCCCCACCCGCAGCAGGTCGCCGAGCCTGGCAGTCGAGGAAGGCTCGCCGGTGATGCACCAGTCGATCTTCTGCCCACGCTCAACGAATAGTCTGGCGACGTGGCGTACGCCATCGATGGCATCGCCTTCCTCGTCGCTGGTCAGCAGCACCGCCAGCGTGCCCGGGTGATCGGGGTGCGCTGCGACGAACTGCTCGGCTGCCACCACGAAGGCTGCAACACTGCCCTTCATATCGGCGGCACCGCGGCCGTACAGCACGCCATCGCGCACTTCCGGCTTGAACGGATCGCTGCTCCAAGCCTCGACCGGACCGGTCGGCACCACGTCGGTGTGGCCAAGCAATACCAGCACCGGTGCGCCGCTGCCGTGGGTGGCCCACAGGTTGTCGACTTCCCCCAGGCGCAGGTGTTCGCAGTTGAAGCCGGCCGCAGCAAGGCGCGCGCCGATCAGTTGCTGGCAACCGGCGTCTTCCGGGGTTACCGAGGGGCGTGCGATCAGATCGCAGGTCAGGGCTAGTACGTCGTTCATGGCGGCCTTCTGGATCGGTGGCGTGGCGGCGTGTGCCGCTCCTGCATGCGGTGGTGGATCAGGCGATGTTGAAGCGCGCCTTGAAGCCGTTGTCGCTGAAACCCTGGCTCAGGGTGCCGTCATCGGTGATGACCAGTGGGCGTTTGATCAGCTGCGGGTACTCACGCAGCAGCAGCTTCCATTCGGCATCGGACTCGGGCGACTTGCGGTTGTCCGGCAGCTGCCGCCAGGTGGTCGAGGATTTGTTGATCATCGCCGCGAAGCCGCCGGCCTTGCCGGCCCATTCAAGCAGGGTTTCCGGGCTGGGCTTGTTGTCGCGGTAGTCGATGAAGGTGTAAGCGACGTTGAAGCGGTCCAGCCACTTGGTGGCTTTCTTGCAGGTGTCGCAGTTTTTCAGTCCGTAAATCGTGGTCATTCTGAATTCCAAAGCCCGCATGGCAAAGCCCCTCTCCCGCTTGCGGGAGAGGGGTTGGGGTGAGGGGAAGCTTCTAGCTCATTGCCCAAGCTTCTAACCCTCAGAATAGGAGCGAAGCTAAAGCTCCCCTCATCCGCCCCTTCGGGGCACCTTCTCCCGCAAGCGGGAGAAGGGACGGCGTTGCACCTCCGGCTGGCTCAGTCCGCCAACCCGCGCAGCAGGTCGTTGACGCTGGTCTTGCTGCGGGTCTTGGCGTCCACCTGCTTGACGATCACCGCGCAGTACAGCGAATGCGTGCCGTCCTTGGACGGCAGCGAGCCGCTGACCACCACGCTGTACGGCGGCACATAGCCGTAGGTCACCTCGCCGGTGGCACGGTTGTAAATGCGGGTGCTCTGGCTCAGGAACACGCCCATGCCGATCACGCTGTGGTGGCCCACGACCACACCTTCCACCACTTCCGAACGCGCACCGATGAAGCAATGGTCCTCGATGATGGTCGGGCTGGCCTGCAGCGGCTCCAGCACGCCACCGATGCCGGCACCACCGGACAGGTGGCAATGCTTGCCGATCTGCGCGCAGGAACCGACCGTGGCCCAGGTATCGACCATCGTGCCTTCGCCGACGTGTGCGCCGATATTGGTGAAGCTCGGCATCAGCACCACGTCCTTGCCGAAGTGCGTGCCACGGCGGGCAATCGCACCCGGCACCACGCGCACTCCGGCCTGGCGGAAGGCGGCCTCGTCATAGCCTTCAAAACGCGACTCGACCTTGTCCCAGAACGGTGCCGGGGCGCCGTCCATCACCGCCATGTCGTTGACACGGAAGTACAGCAACACGGCCTTCTTCAACCATTCGTTGACCTTCCAGCCACCGTTGCCATCGGGCTCGGCGACGCGGAACTCACCGGACTCCAGGCCGTCGATGACGCGGTTGACCAGCGGCCGGGTCGAGCCTTCGATCTCGTCCATGGTCAGCATGCTGCGGCGCTCGAAGGCGCTTTCAATACTGAACTTCAGCTCGGCCACGCCCGCTGCCGGCGGCTTGCGCAGGCTGCGCGGGCCAACCGACGGTGTCGCCGGCTTGGCCGACTTCGGCTTGGCAGCGGCAACCTTCTTGACCGGTGCCTTGACTGCCTTGGCAACAGGCTTGGCGGCCGGCTTGGTCGCGGCAGCGGCCTTTTTGGTCGGCGCAGCAGCCTTGCCCGGCGCCGCCTTTGCAGGCGCAGCCTTCTTGGCGGTCGTCTTGGTCACGGTCTTCTTGGTTGCGGGCTTGCTTGCCATCAGTGGGGGTCTCCTGGCTTGTTGTCGGGGTCCAGGCAGGCCAGCAATGCTTCACGCAAGGCCTGCATGGAAGTTTCAGTAAGGGGGTGATCGTGGCGATCGGTGAGCTGGAACTGATCCTCGGCGCGCTCACCGAAGGTGGCAATGCGCGCGTCCTGCACCCGCAGGCGCTGGTCACGCAGCACATGCGCGACATCGGCCAACAGCCCAGGCCGATCGGGCGCCACCAGGTTCAGCACGGTGCGGCCCTGATGGCTGGATTCGAGAAACTCGATGCGCGGGGCGAAGCGGAAATGCTTGAGTTGCCGTGGCATCACCCGTCGCGAGGGTCGCAGGATCAGGATGTTGCCCGCCAGCGCCTTGCGCAGCACGGTTTCCAGGCGCGCAGCATCGCCGTCGGCAAAGCTGCCGGCGGGGGTCACTTCGAAGGTATCGAAAATGGTGTCGTCCGGGCCATCGAGCACGCGTGCGCGGTGAATGCCATAGCCGGCACGGTCCAGCGTCATCACGATGGCGGCAAACATGCCGTCACGGTCGGGCGAGTGCACGAACACTTCCAGCGCATCGCTCTCCGGGGTGATCCTGCGCACCTTGACCAAGGTGCCGCCCTTGCGGATCTCCACCAGCGAGGCCGCCTGCCACACCAGTTGCTCGGGACGGAAGCGCACAAAGCTTTCGTCCGGCATGGCCGTGAACTGGCGGTCGATCACCGCATCGGTGTGGCCGAGCAGGCGCATCTGCTCACGCACATTATCGCGTGCTTCCTGCACCCGCTCCGCTTCCGGCAACGGGTGTTCCAGGCCTTCGCGCAGCGCGCGGCGGGTGGCGAAATACAGGTCGGCCAGCAATCGGTCCTTCCATGCATTCCACATCTTGGGGCTGGTGCCGGCAATATCCGCACAGGTCAGCAGATACAGATAGTCCAGTCGATCACGGTCGCCCACCAGGGCGGCGAAACGATGGATCACCTCCGGATCGGTGATGTCCTGTTTCTGTGCCGTCACCGACATGCGCAGGTGCTGCTCGACCAGCCACGCCACCAGCTCGGTATCCGATCCGCTCAAGCCGTGCGCGCTGCAGAACGCGCGTGCATCCACTGCGCCCAGCTCGGAATGATCGCCGCCACGGCCCTTGGCGATATCGTGGAACAGCCCGGCCAGCAACAGCAGTTCGGGCTTGCGCAGGCGCGGCCACACTTCATGGGCAATCGAAAAACGCTCATCCGCACGACCGCCGGCGAACAAGCTCATGTTCCGCAACACCATCAAGGTGTGCTGGTCCACGGTGTAGACATGGAACAGGTCGAACTGCATGCGCCCGGATACCGCCGCAAACGCGGGAATCCACTGCCCCAGCACGCCAAGGCGGGCCATCCGCGCCAGCGTGTCGACCGCACGTGGCCCCCGCAGCAAGGCCATGAACTGATCGCGCACGCTGTCGTCGACCGCCGCGTAAGCCGGTATTTCATCCAGCATCTCGGCCAGGCCACGCGCGGTCATCGAGTGCAGGCCGCGCACATCGGCGGTGCGCGCCCAGCAGGCAAACAGCGCAAAGATGCTGCGGATATCGCCATGCGGCCATAACGGATCATCGGCGGACAGGTAGCCGCGCCGCAGCGAGAACCCCCCGCCCACCGGCTGCGGCGTGGCCTCGCCATCAAACTGTTCTTCAAAGCGTTGCAGCAGGCGGTCGCTGATGCGGCGGATCACCGTCGCACTGCGGTAGAAGCCCTGCATCATCTTTTCCACGCCCAGGCTCTCGGCGTCATCGGCAAAGCCCATGCGTGCGGCCAGGGTCTTCTGGTAATCGAAACGCAGCCGCTCTTCCGGCCGCTGCGCAACCAGATGCAGGCCAAAGCGCAGCCGCGCCAGCACCTGGCGCTCGCGCTTGAGTGCGGCCGCCTCGTCCAGGCCCAGGTGGCCCAGACCAACCAACGCATCGATGTTGCTGACGCCGAACGCGCGCAGCGCCATCCAGCCCAGCGTATTGAGATCACGCAGACCGCCCGGGCCATCCTTGATGTCCGGCTCCAGGTTATCGGCGGTGTCACCAAAGCGCTGGTGACGGGCCAGCAGCTCTTCGCGCTTGGCCAGGAAATAGTCGCGCGGCGGCCACACCAGGCTGGGTGCAATCGCCCGTGCCAAGCCCTGCTGGGCGGTGGCGTCAGCCACCAACGGCCGCGCCTCGATCAAGGCGGTGAGCACGGTCTGGTCGGCGGCGGCCTGCGCACATTGGCTGGCCGAGCGCACCGCGTGACTGGCCGGCAGGCCGGCATCCCATAGCAGTGCGAACAGACGTGCCAGTGCAGCCTGGTAGTGCTGCTGGATCTCGCTCTCGGCCAGCACCAGCAGGTCGATGTCCGAACGCGGGAACAACTCGCCGCGGCCGTAACCACCCACCGCGAACAGCGCCAGCCCCGCGTTGGCGGGGATGCAGCGCCGCCAGGCTTCGATGATCAGCTGATCAACCGCCCGCGTGCGCAGGCCAAGCAGGCGTTCGACGTTGTCGGCCTGCTCGAAGCGCTTGCCTAGACGCGCATCGGTGTGGGCAAGTGACTGCCGTGCATCGGCAGCCCATTGCGTGTCACCGGCGGCATCGGCCGGCGTGTCCAGACTCGGGCCCGCCGGCGATGGGGTCATGCCTGCGCGGATTCAGCCGGGGACAAGGTCAATACCTCAACGCCGTCCTCGGTCACTGCGATCATGTGTTCCCACTGTGCCGACAGCTTGCGGTCCTTGGTGACCACGGTCCAACCATCGGGCAGCACCTTGGTGTAACGGGTGCCTTCGTTGATCATCGGCTCGATGGTGAAGGTCATGCCCGGCTTCAGCACCAGGCCCTGGCCCGGACGGCCGTAATGCAGCACCTGCGGCTCGTCGTGGTAGACCTTGCCGATGCCGTGGCCGCAGTACTCGCGCACCACCGAGAAACGCTCGGATTCGGCGTATTCCTGGATGGCGTGGCCCACATCGCCCAGCGTCGCGCCCGGCTTGACCGCACGGATACCGCGCCACATGGCTTCCTTGGTGGTCTCCACCAGGCGCTTGGCCATCACCGACGGGGTGCCGACGTAGTACATGCGGCTGGTATCGCCGTGCCAGCCATCCTTGATGACGGTCACGTCGATATTGACGATGTCGCCGTCCTTGAGCACCTTGGCTTCGCTGGGGATGCCGTGGCAGATGACGTTGTTGACCGACGTACACACGGTCTTGGGAAACCCGCGGTAGCCCACATTGGCCGGGACGGTGCCCTGCACATTGATGATGTGGTCGTTGCAGATGCGGTCCAGCTCTTCGGTGGTGACACCGGGCTTGACGTGCGGGGTGATGATGTCGAGCACCTCAGCCGCCAGACGGCCGGCGATGCGCATCTTCTCGATTTCTTCAGGGGTTTTCAGTTGGATTGCCATCCGCTGATTATCGCGCATTTACGCACGGAAGCCGAACCCGCCGCTGTACCGCAGTCCAGCCGCCACCGCCGGCCGTAGCCGGTTTCAGCAGCAACCACCGCAATCGCCCCCAAGCGATTGACACAGGTGATCAAAAAGCCCGCATTCAGCTTTTTCCTCAATTATGAACAGGTGGGAGCCTGCGCCCCCCATGGTCTCCTGCAGCTGCGGATCGGGGCCCCTCGAGCCCGCCTATCAGCACCCTGACGGGAGACTGCCATGCACACCCTCAACGCCCTCGCATTGGCCACAACCCTGGCGCTTACCGGCATTGCCGCCGCCCGCGCCGCCACCCAGACCACCCAATTCCAGGTACGCATCGTCATCACCGAGTCCTGTGACATCCAGGCCGTGGCGGCCAGTGACCTCGACTTCGGCACCCTGGCCCGCGCCACCGGCGCCCCGGCCGACACCCAGGGCAGCCTGGAAGTGACCTGCAGCAGCGGCACGCCCTACACCATCGGCATGAACCCCGGCGCCAACGCCACCAGCACCACCGCAGCTGCCGACAACCGCCGCATGAGCGATGGCAACAACAACTTCATCGCCTATGGCCTGTATCGCGATGCCGGCCGCCAGGATTTCTGGGGCGAGGTGATCGGCACCGACACCTTCGCCGGCACCGGCACGGCCAGCGCCCAGAGCATCCCGGTCTATGGCCGCGTGCCGTCCACCGATGCACCGGCCGGCAGCTACAGCGACACGATCGTCGCCACGATTACCTATTGAGCACGGCAGCGATGCACGCCTCCTGCCTGCGCAGGCCGAGCAGCAGGGCCAGGGATGGCCACTGGCTGCTGGCCGCGCTGCTGGCCGGCGCTTTCAGCTGCAGCGCCGGCAATCTGCAGGTTGCACCGATCGTATTGGAATTCAGTGAAAACCAGCAGGCCAACGCGCTCTGGCTGCAGAACACTGCCGACCACCCGATAAACGCACAGATCCGCATACAGCAGTGGTCGCAAGCCACGGCGAGTGACCAGTTGGAACCCTCGCAGGCGCTGCGCGCCAGCCCGGCCATCGTGCAGATCCCGCCCGGCCAGCGGCAGCTCGTCCGCATCGTCCGACCGACACCCTTGCCGACGGCACCGGCCCAGTATGAGCAGGCCTATCGGATATGGGTGGATGAGCTGCCGCAGATCAGCGAAAACCAGCCTGCAGGCCTGCAGTTCCTGCTGCGCTATTCGATACCGGCATTTGTGCTGCCCAACGGCGCGCAACCGCGCGAACAGATCGCCAAAGCCCCGGTGGTCACAAGCGCCCTGCAGGCCAGCTGGCAGCTATCGGCTGACGCACTGATCCTGGACGTGCGCAATACCGGCAACCAGCGCGTACGCCTGAGCGAGCTCGGCTGGACTGCGGACAACGGCGCCATCACGCCCTTGCAGCGCGGCCTGCTCGGCTACGTGCTGGCAGGCCAGCGCATGCAGTGGAAACTGCCATTGGCCACGCGACTCCCTCTACCAGGCCACCTGCAGGCCAGGCTGAACGATGCCCCCGCCGCGCAAATTCTTCCCTCTGCTATTCACTAATGCGGCCCTGCTTGCCGCAGGCATTTCACCGTCAACGCCGGCGTACCCACTCAGCTTGTCCGAAGCAGGCGGCGATGCCACGTCCCAAGCCCAGGAGCTGCATCTGGAAGTCCATATCAACCAGGACCCCGCTGCCACGCTGGCCCGTTTCAGCCTGCGCGGGCAAACCCTGTCCGCCAGCGCCCAGACCTTGCGCGAACTTGGCCTCAGGCTCCCCACCGGGATTGCCGCCGAGACCCCCGATATCGCGCTGGAGCAGCTGAGCGGCGTGCGCGTTGACTATGACGCCCGCAACCAACGCCTGGACCTGCAGGTGCCGGTGCAGATGCTGGACCGGCCAACCACCTACCTGCACGCAGGCCCTGAGCGCAATGCTGCAGCGGTGACCAATACCAGCCCCGGCCTGCTGTTGAATTACGACCTGCATGCCCAACAACTGCAGGGCGACCGCGATATCGACGGCGTCCTGGAGCTGCGTCTGTTCGGGCTGGGGCCCGGCACCTGGAGCAGCAGTCAGAACACCCGCCTGGCCAGCGACCGCACCGGCGAGCATGCCACCAGCACCCGCCTGGACAGCCGCTGGCAACTGGATCTTCCGGATCGGATGCTGAGCCTGAGCCTGGGTGACCAGCTCAGTGGAGCGCTCAGCTGGTCACGCTCCGCGCGCATCGCAGGACTGCATCTCACGCGCGATTTCAGCCTGCAGCCCTACCGGGTCACCACCCCCTTGTCGTCGTTCGCCGGCGAGGCGGTACTGCCCTCCACCGTGGACCTTTACATCAACGGTGTGCGCCAGGCCAGCCAACGTGTGGCGCCCGGGCGTTTCCAACTCGATGCGATGCCCGCGCTCAATGGCATTGGGCAGGCACAGCTGCTGGTGACCGACATCAACGGACACAGCAGCGCATTGGAATTTCCACTTTACGGAGCGCCCGAGCTGCTGCAGCCGGGGTTGTCGGATTGGTCACTGGATATCGGCGTTCTGCGCCGTGACTACGGCATACGCTCGTTCGCCTATGACCATCGGCCGCTGGCCAGCGCCAGCCTGCGTCACGGCCTGGGTGAGCAACTGACCCTGGAGGCCCATGCCGAGGCCGCACAGGACCTGCAACTGGGCGGCATCGGCGCCGTCGCCCTGCTGGGACACCGCGGCGGCATGCTCAACGCCTCGTTCGGCGGCAGCCAAGCGGCCGGACGCCATGGCAGCCAACGCAGCCTGGGCTACCAATGGAACGCACCCGGCCTCAGCGTTTCGGCCAGCACCCAGCGCCGCAGCCGGCATTTCGTCGATGCACCGGACTACTTGCGCCAGGCGACACTGCCGCTGCGCACGGACCGGTTTTTTGTCGGCTTCGGCAATGTGCACAGCGGTCAATTCAGCCTCAACTACATCCGCCAGCACTATCCCGGCAATCCAGAAACCCGCCTGGCCGGCGCCGGGTGGTCACGGAGCCTGCCGGGGCAGGCCTGGATCAGCCTGCAGTTCAATCACGATCTGGGCGAACGCGGCATGGACAATGCCTACCTGTACATTTCCACCCCGCTTGACCGCCACACCCAGCTCAGCAGCGCGCTGCGCCATGCGGATGACGGCAATGCGGTGACGCTGGAAGCCAACCACAGCCCGGCAATGGACAACGAAGGCTGGGGTTGGCGCGCGCAGGCCAGCACCGGCGTACAAGCCAGCGCGCATCTGGAAATCAACCATCTCGACGAACAGGGGCGCTGGAGCCTGGGCCTGGACCACGTCGGCGACATCGGCACCCTGGCCTATCTGAACAGTACCGGCAGCCTGGCCTGGTTCGGTGGCGGGCTGCACAGGCTGCGCCGCGCCGACGATGGCTTCGCCCTGGTGACAACCAGCGGCCTGCCCGGCGTGCCCATTCGCCTGCAAAACCAATGGGTCGGCAACACGGATGCGCGCGGCGAACTGCTGGTGGCGCCATTGCACGCCTGGCAACGCAACCTGCTCAGCATCGACCCGCTTGCACTGCCCGCAGACATGCAGATCGACGCCGTCGAGCAACAGGTAGTGCCGGCCGCGCGCAGCGGCGTGCGCGCGGCTTTTCGCCTGCAGCCCGGCAAGCCATTGAGCGTACAGATCCTTGGACTGGACAAGCACTGGCTGCCCGCCGGCACCCAGGCCGTGATCGAAAGCCAGGGCCGCACCGTCACCCGCACGGTGATCGGCCATGACGGCCAGTTGTACCTGGACAACGCACCGGCCGATGCACGCCTGCGCGTCCGCCTCGACGGCCGCGAATGCCGGCTTGCCCTGCCCGCCCCAGGCAGCCTGCCCGCCACCACGATCGCCTTGGAGCCCCTGCAATGCCAACGCTGAGTTCCGGCCTCCGGCACGGCCAAGGCATCCTGAGCAAGCTGCTGCTTGTGCTGCTGTGGGCATCCCTGCCAGCCAGTGCACAGCAGTCCTGCCGCGTGCTGAGCTCAACGCCACTGGACTTCGGCACGGTCTCCAACGCCGGCGACAGCACCGCCTCGTCCACGTTGACCATCAGCTGCCAAGGGCTGCCCGGGGTGCCAGTGCAGGTAACGGTATGCGCCTTCATCGACGAGGGTATCCCGCCCGGCATCGCCCCACGCCGCTTGGACAACGGCGTCAACGCATTGATGAACTATGACCTCTACGCCAATGCCGGACGTACCCAGCTGATAGGCTCGCTGACCAGCGGCCACCCCATCTTGTATAGCATCCTGTCGATCCCGCTGACCGGCACGGCGCAGGTCAACCTCACCGCCTATGGCCGTGTCCCGCCAGGGCAGAACCTGCCAGCGGCCTATCTCTATGAAGGCTTTCCCGGCCCGGGACTGCTGCGCTACACCTTTGCCGCCCCGTTCGGAGGCGCGCCCACGGCGGAAAACTGCCGTGATGGGGTGGCCCCCGTGTTTGGCAGCGCCGGCCAGAGCACCTTCGTCTTTGGCCCGGTCCAGGCCCGCGCCACCGCCAACTGCGTGCTCAATCTGGCCGGCGACCTCGATTTCGGCACGGTTACCCGGCTGGACACCAGCCGCGAGGCCAGCTCGACAATCCAGTTGCGCTGCGCCACCGATACCGACTGGTCAATCACCCTCAGCAATGGCCTGAATGCGCTCAACGGGCAGCGGCGCATGGCTTCCAACGGGAATTACCTGCCCTACGGACTGTACCGGGACCCCGCGCTGCTGATCCCCTGGGGCGACACCCTACCCGACGCCGCGGCTGATACCGGTGATAACGAGGACATCTCCCTGACGGTCTATGGGCAGGTGCCCGCCCAGCCGGGGGCGGTACCCGGCCGCTACAATGACACCATCACCGTCACCCTGACCTACTGACCAGTTCCCCAGCATTTGCGGCCAGCCCAGCCCGTCGCTATACTCGACGGGCTTTGCTTGGGCCTGGTCCCGGCAACGCGCGCTGACACCGGGCGCCACCGGTGAATCCTCACCTGTCGCCCCCATCCGTGCCGGGGTGCCCTGCCAGTCAGGGTTCGGCCACGTAGGCGCCAGGGAAGCCCAACCCCGGAACTGTTGCGCGCTCTACCCAGAAGCCGCGCATCGCAGCACGGCCCCAACAAACCGGCCGCGCGCGGTGTCAGTTCCATCATCAGGAGTTTTGCAATGTCCCAGATCACCATGCGTCAGATGCTGGAAGCCGGCGTCCACTTCGGCCACCAGACCCGCTACTGGAACCCCAAGATGGCTCCGTACATCTTCGGCGCCCGCGGCAAGATCCACATCATCAACCTGGAAA
>PJUE01000400.1_pt1 | contig 30457 bp, 13 predicted proteins | sample 1512171 | NCBI WGS metagenome assembly PJUE01 (sample SAMN08177674, study PRJNA422409) | Feces metagenome, whole genome shotgun sequencing project. | isolation source: Chicken feces (3) enriched on wood chips: alkali lignin treatment | host: Gallus gallus | place: USA: Madison | collected 2015-01-15
ATGACCCGCGATGAACTGAAGGTGGTCAGCGCGGTGGCACCGACCGACAAGCAGTTCACCGACCTGCTGTTCGCATGGAAGGTGGCCAAGTTCGTGAAGTCCAACGCGATTGTGTACGCCAAGGACAACCGCACGATCGGTGTTGGCGCCGGCCAGATGAGCCGCGTCTACTCGGCACGCATCGCCGGCATCAAGGCCGCCGACGCGAACCTGGTGGTCGAGGGTTCGGTGATGGCCTCCGATGCGTTCTTCCCGTTCCGCGATGGCATCGACGCCGCAGCGGCCGCCGGCATCAAGGCCGTCATCCAGCCGGGCGGTTCGATGCGCGATGCGGAAGTCATCGCCGCCGCCGACGAGCATGGCCTGGCCATGGTGTTCACCGGCGTGCGCCACTTCCGCCACTGATTCTGGAGCGACACGGATGTCCGCAGTTTCGATCAAGCCTCTGCTTCTGCCCGCCCTGATGGGCGCGGCCCTGCTGGCCGGCTGCAAGCCGGCCGCCGAGCCGGCACCCGCCTCTGCCCCGCAGGCAGAGGCGCCGGCCGCGGCCAGCACCGCGGCGGCCGGGCATGTCAGCCGCACCGCGCGCCTGCAGGCGTTCCTGACCGCGCGGTACGGCAAGGACGCGCAGCTGTCGGGTGACTGGCGCGGCCAGTGGACCCAGGACGGCCAAACGCGTCCGGTCAGCTGGCAGGTCTGCGCCGAGCAGCCGGTGGTGAGTGGCGACAGCTGGCAGCAGCTGCTGGCGGTGTGCGGCGCGCTGGTCGAGGCCGGACACCCCGAGCCGGGCACCATCGACTTCTACGTGCTGCGCCCGACGACCAGCGGCTTCGATGTGGCCGCAGAGCTGACCGGTGGCACCTACGGCAGCAGCGGCCAGCCCGGCACGGTGCAGATCGTGCGTGCCGGCAGCGATTTCTACGGCTTCCGCATGGAGGATGGCTGGTTTGGGCAGGGCTATTCGCTGATCTCGCAATCGCTGGTCCTGCCCGGCCCCAAGGGCCTGGTCGACACCGGCAGCATGCGCAGCCACATCGACAACGGCGCCGCCTACGACTGCGACGACGCCGATGCAGCCGAAGACTGCCGCAGCAAGATCTTCAACATCGATTTCATCCAGCGCTTCGACGACAGCGACCGCACCGCACGCGTGTGGCCGCTGCAGGTGGAGGAGACCGGCAGCACCTGCGGCGGCACCCCCGTGCGCCAGCAGCACCGCTTCACCCTGGACCCGAAGTCCTGGACCTATTCCTTCCCCGACGCGCTGCAGCGCGAGGGCTGCGAGTGAACCACGCGCGCCGCCGGGGACATCGCCCTTCCCTTCCCACGCAATCTGGAATCTCGTGATGAACGTACTTGTCATCGGCTCTGGCGGCCGCGAACACGCCCTGGCATGGAAGCTGGCCCAGTCCTCCCGTGTCACCGAAGTGATCGTGGCGCCCGGCAATGCCGGCACCGCCAACGAAGACAAGTGCCGCAACGTGGCGGTGAAGGTGACCGACATCGACGGCCTGCTGGCGCTGGCCCAGTCCGAAGGCGTGGCGTTGACCGTGGTCGGCCCGGAAGTGCCGCTGGTGGCCGGCGTGGTCGACCGCTTCCGCGCCGCCGGCCTGCGCATCTTCGGGCCGACGGCCGCTGCCGCGCAGCTGGAAGGCAGCAAGGCCTACGCCAAGGATTTCCTGGCCCGCCACAACATCCCCACCGCGTTCTACGCCGTGCATACCGAGGTGGACGCGGCGCTCGCCTACCTCCGCGACAAATCCAATGAAAGCGGGGGCGCCCCGATCGTGGTCAAGGCCGATGGCCTGGCTGCCGGCAAGGGCGTGATCGTGGCGATGACCCTGGCCGAAGCCGAGGATGCGGTGCGTGACATGCTCTCGGGCAACGCCTTCGGCGATGCCGGCGCGCGCGTGGTCATCGAGGAGTTCCTTGATGGCGAGGAAGCCAGCTTCATTTCCATGGTCGACGGCGTGCACGCGCTGCCGATGGCTACCTCGCAGGACCACAAGCGCGTCGGCGACGGCGACACCGGCCCCAACACCGGTGGCATGGGCGCCTATTCGCCCGCGCCGGTGGTGACCCCGGAAGTGCACGCGCGGGTGATGCGCGAGGTGGTGAACCCGACCGTGCAGGGCATGATCGCCGACGGCATCCCGTTCACCGGCTTCCTCTATGCCGGCCTGATGATCGATGCCAGCGGCGCGCCGAAGGTGATCGAGTTCAACGTACGCTTCGGCGACCCGGAAACCCAGCCGGTGATGCTGCGCCTGCAGTCGGACCTGGTGGACCTGGTGGAAGCGGCCATCGATGGCCGCCTGGACCAGGTGGACGCGCAGTGGGATCCGCGCCCGTCGCTGGGCGTGGTGCTGGCCGCCAAGCCCTATCCGGAGGCGCCGATCACCGGTGAGGTGATTTCGGGTCTGGACGAGGTGCCTGCCAATGCCAAGGTGTTCCATGCCGGCACCACGCTGGATGCGCAGGGCCAGGTGCTCAGTGCCGGCGGCCGCGTGCTGTGCGTGGCCGCGCTGGGCGACAGCGTGCGCGACGCGCAGGCCAATGCCTATGCAGGCGTCGCCAAGGTGACCTGGGCCAATGAGTTCCATCGCACCGACATCGGCTGGCGCGCGATCGCACGCGAGAGCTGAGTAGATCCACGCCATGCGTGGATCAAGCGCACCGACGAAGGAGGCCCGGCAACGCCGGGCCTCTGCTTTAGAGGACTGCTTCGAGTCCCTTGCGATCAATCAGGTTCAGCAGTTTCAGTGAGGGCCCGCTGGGCTTCTTCTCGCCTTGCTCCCAGCTGCGTACGGTGGAAACGCTGGTATTGAGAACGCCTGCAAAGACCGGCTGACTGAGCTTCAGCGAGGTACGCAGCGCTCGGATCTGGGCACTGCTGTACTCGGGTACGGTTTCAAGGCAGAGGGCCTCATAGGTACTCATCCTGCGCTTGTCGATGACGCCATGCGCGTGCAGGCTCACAGCAGCATCGTGCACCGCCTCAAGAAGCGCACTTTTCGCGCGCCTTCGCTCAAGGGCCTTCGCCATGGCAGATCTCCTGTAAATCCCCGTACTCCACGGCACGCTTCAACTGTGCCGCGCTCATTTTCAGAAATTCCGATGCGTACAACTGCAGCGCATCCCGTTCCACATTGGTGACCGCGGCACGTGCGTTCTTCTCGTATCCAAAAAGAAAGAACCAATGCCCGCCTCGCTGCGTTGCGACAATGGTTCGAGCGCTTCCGCGCTTTCCCCTCCCCGGCAACGCGACGCGTTTTTTGAAGAGGCCTCCGCCAAGATCTGCATCCACCAGACCCGCTTCCATTTCCATTATCGCCCGGCACAACGCTGCGTCGGACAGCATGGTCCTGCGTGTGCTGCGATTGAAAGCTCGAGTACGGAATACGCGCGACATGATCATACCGTGCCACCGAGTGGTACGGCGTGAACATCAGCATTCAGCGCATGACGCGGTCGGCACAGTCCCCGTCCCGCCGTCAGAGCAAATCCACGCCATGCGTGGATGCGCGCGCCCCACAAACAAGAAAGGCCCGGCATTGCCGGGCCCTTCGTCATTGCAACGCCACTCCGCTTACGCGGTGAACAGTGCCTTCATCTTCTTCAGCGCGTTCGCTTCGACCTGGCGGATGCGCTCGGCAGATACGCCGTACTCATCGGCCAGCTCCTGCAGCGTCACCTTGCTGTCAGCATCCAGCCAGCGGCGGCGGATGATGTCGCGCGAGCGGGCATCCAGCTCGGCCAGGCCTTCGCGCAGCAGCTGCATCTGGTTGTCTTCGCTGTCCTCGCGCTCGTAGGCCATCGACGGGTCTTCGTCGTTGGACACCAGGAACGCAGCCGGCGACGGCGGCGCGTGATCGTTGTCCTCGTCGGTCGGTGCATCGAAACCGATATCGCGGCCGGACAGGCGCGATTCCATTTCCATGACTTCGCGCTCGGACACGTTCAGGTCCTTGGCGACGGCGCTGACTTCGGCCGCGTTCATCCAGCCCAGGCGCGTCTTCGACTTGCGCAGGTTGAAGAACAGCTTGCGCTGCGCCTTGGTCGTGGCGACCTTGACGATGCGCCAGTTCTTGAGGATGAACTCGTGCATTTCGGCACGGATCCAATGCACGGCGAAGGACACCAGGCGCACGCCCATGTCGGGGTCGAAGCGCTTGACCGCCTTCATCAGGCCGATGTTGCCTTCCTGGATCAGGTCGCCCAGCGCAAGGCCGTAGCCGTTGTAACCGCGGGCCACGTGCACCACGAAGCGCAGGTGCGAATGCACCAGCTCACGTGCGGCGTCCAGATCGTCACCGTCGCGGAAACGACGGGCCAGGTCCTGTTCGTCATCGACCGACAGCACCGGGATCTGGTGCACGGCACCGATGTAGGCGTCCAGCGAACCGAGCGCACTGGGAATCGGGAGATTGTTTGCCACAAGGGCAGTAGAGGTGTTCTGGCTCATAGGGCTCATCTTAGCAGTCCGGCTTTTGGACTGCTAAAGCGGGAGGAAGTTCCAGTGTTCCGTGAACGAAACAATGGGCGATTCAACATCCCTACCCTATCGCGTATTGATGACAATGGCGAGCAGGCTCGACCATGGTCGAATACGTTAAAAATCAACAACTTGAAACGAATCAGGTGCATGAATGGTCGTTTTGGGCCGCAAAATCCCATCGGCCCACCCCATTCAGCCCGGGGATGTTGCCGGTCGTTCAGCCCACCGAGGCAGACGGCCATATCCGCTCCCCCGGTAGTGCCACGCCATGCGTGGCAGGCGATGCTAGTAATACCCGGCCATGTTCAGGAAGAAGCCCTTCTGGTCGTACTTCAGTTCGGTCATGTCATCACTGAATTCGGTGAAGTTATAGCCGACGCCGACCTTGAAGTTCTCCCCCACCCGCCGGTCCACGCCCAGCAGCCAGCCCTTGCGGACGCCGCCATCACGCACCTTCAGCCAGCGGTGCTCGGCCAGCCCTTCCCACTGCGCGAACAGGCGGTAGCGCAGCTGCAGGGCGGCAAAGTCGGCGCGGCTGTCCAGCCAGGCGCCCTCGCCACGGCCAGTGCGGTAGTCACCCCAGCGTGAGGCCAGCTTGGCCGCCAGCTCCCAACGCTCGCCGATCTGGCGGATGCCTTCCAGCGACAGCACCTGCGAGCGCTGGTCGTACAGGTTGCCGCCTTCCTGGCCCAGCGAAGCCACGTCATAGAGGTAGGTGAACTTGCCGAAGCCGGCCCAGCGCGTGTTGTCGTGCGGGCGCCAGGCGAAGCCGACGTTGGTTTCCACCAGCTTGGCATCGGCCACGGGGTTGATCCGGTCCTGGGTGTCAGCGTAGTTGGCGCGCAGGGCGAAGCGCCAGTCTTCGTTGAGCTTGTACAGCAGGCGGTTGGTGGTCACCCATTGTTCGCGCTGCTCGGCACCGCTGTCGCGGCGGTATTCCAGCTTGCTGCTCCACTGCGCCACCGCATCGGTGCGGCCGCCGCTGACGCTGTACGCACGGCGGTTGATGCGACCCACGGTGGATTCCAGCTCGCCGTCCATCAGGGTGAAGCCGAGGTTCCAGCCCTGTGCCGGGTAGAAGTCCATGCCGAGGGTGTGCACCAGGCCCGCGCTGTCCTGGCGGCGGTCCTTCAGGTACTGGCTCTCGTTGTAGACGTTCACCTGGTTGCTCAGGCGCCAGCGCTGTCCGACCGTCCAGCCGCTCTGCAGGCCGCTGTCGAACAACGGGTCGGTGCCGGTGCGGTCGGTGCTGTAGCTGTAGCTGCCGTAGAGGCTGTGGTCGGGCGCCATGCGGTACTCGGCATCGACCTTGCCGCCGTGGCCGCGGCTGCCGCCACTCAGCTCGGCACCCACGCTGCTGCGGTCGCCGAACAGGTAGCGTGCGCCCAGGGTCAGCAGGTCGTTCTTCTCGTACGCACCGCCGTCATCGTCCAGGGTCACCTGGCCGGTGCCATACAGTTCCCACGACGAACCGAAACGCTGGCGGTAACCGATCGCCGCCAGCAGCGCGGAGACGTCCTGCAGTTCCTGCTCCTCGCGCACCCGGCGCAGTTCGCCGGTCAGCTGGCCATCGTTGCCCAGCCGCCATTCGGCGGTCAGCTGGCTCTGCTCCAGCGCCAGCTCGCCCTGCTCGGTGCGGGTGTGGCGGCCGTACAGGCTGAAATCATCGGTGAGGTAACCGAGGAATTCGGCGCCGTATTCCTGGATCGGCAGGCCGGTGTCCTGCCGGGCCACCGAGAACCCTGCATCGACGTCGCGCCACCACGCGCCCAGGCTCCAGTCCTGGGTGGTCCACCCCAGTTCACGCAGGTTGGCCCGCGCCTCCACCGCCGAAGCCTTGCCCGAACGCCGGCCTTCGTACGGATTGCGGCGGATGAAACTGAGGCCGCCGTTGTCCGAATAGAACACCGGCGCTGCAGTGGCATCGGTGCGGGTCTGCTCCATCTTCAGGTAGGTGCCGCGGCCGGCCTGCAGGGTCAGGTCGGCCCCCTTCAGGCTGTAGTTCTCGCCGCTGCGGTTCTCTTCCACCCAGGTGCCACCCACCGCCACGTGGTCGCCGATCCACTGGCGGCCGCGCGCACCGTAGGTCACATCGTCGCTGCTGAAGCCCAGCGGCACGTATTCGTAGTCCACCAGCAGCAACTGGTCATAGCCATCCAGCGGCATGTCGCGGGTGATGCTGCGCACGTTCTCGCGCGTCAGCTGCGCCAGCGGACGGGTCAGGATCAGCCGGCCCTGCAGGTCGTCGATCTCGTAGTCCACGCCTTCCTGCAGGGTGGCGCGGGTTTCGGTGCGGCCGGTGGTACGGTCGCGCACCTCCAGCACCACCTGTTCCGAGCCCGGCAGCAGGTCGGTATGGCGCAGGTAGTACAGGCTGCCGCCCGTGCCGAGGAATTCGCTGTGGCCCGGTGCCGACTGCGCTTCGGAACCGAACACCTTCAGCTGCGAACGCGCTTCACCCAACGGCGTGGCCGACAGCGAGCGCCAGTTCAACGCGCCGCCGTACAGGGAACGCACGTACTGGCCGTACTCGGTGCCGGTGATGCCGGTGGCGAAGTTGCCCCACAGGGCCTGGCTCTGGTCCCAGTCCACGCGCAGATACAGGCGGCCCTGCGTGTCCACGTCGCGGTAGGTGGTGGAATCGTCGCCGTACACCGGGTAGTACAGGTCCGGATCGAGGCGGCGGAACACGTCCTGCGCATCGGCGCGGCTGAAATCGCGGAACAGGTACTTCAGCTCGCGGTCCTGCGTGTCGGCCTGCGCCGTCACCAGGTATTTGCCGCGCATCTTGCCCTTCAGGTAGAACGCCAGGCGGCCTTCACTGAGGAAGCCATCGGTGTCGCGGTCATCGGCGGCCAGCGGCTGCACGTTGCCGCTGGCGCTGTTCTTGGACAGCGTGACATCGGCGATGGCGACCAGGAACAGGTAGCGGCCGGTCACGTCCACATCCAGCTGGCGCTGCGCGGACGGCGCGTCGCGCGATTCCACCCGCACGTCGTAGCGGTGCTGGCCGACCGGCTCAAGGAACTCGGCGGCGAACTTCTGTTCCAGGTCGACCGGGAAATCCTGGCCGTTGATGCGCACCCGGCTGTTCGGTTCCAGGTTGCGGCCGTACAGGCGCACGCGCGAGCCGTGGATGGGAATGTTCTGCAGGCGCAGCATGCTCTGCCCATAGATGCTGTTGCTGACCTGCAGGTCCTGCGCGCTGGCCCCATCCAGCGCCTGGCCCAGGGTCTTCTGCACGTTGTCACGGGTCACCTGCAGGCCACGGTCGAAGTCGGCCGGGGTGACCAGCTGGATGCGCTGGATCTGCGTTTCATCGAACGCACCGCCGGCGCCGTACGCGCGCGCCACGTAGATCAGCTCATCACCGGTGCGCAGCTTGAACTGCTCCGGCACGCTGCCATCCCATTCGGCATCGCCCACGTAGTCGGACGGCAGCTCGATGCGCGCCAGCGGCGTCACCAGGTCGGTATCCGTGCCGCGGTACAGGGTGACTTCCAGCTTGTCGATGAAAGAGGCGTAGTTGTTGTAGCTGTGGAAGCGCAGCGGGCGGATCACCCGGCCGTTCTCGAACGGCACGGTGGCCGCCGCCTGCACGCTCAGGCTGGGCGGCACCATGCTCGGGTCTTCGGTGGCCCAGACCACGCCGCCGTTGGGCAGCTCGGCCATGAACTGGCCGCCGCGCGCGGACACGTCGGGGGTGACCGCAGGTGCCAGCGGCGCGCTGCCGGTGGCCGATGGATCACTGTGGCCAGGCAGGGGCAGCAGCGGCGCGTCGGCGTCATCACCGATCCGCAGCAGCTCACCGTCATTGCTGCGGCAGGTATCACCCTCGCAGCGCACATCGCTGGCCGGTACCGGCACGCTCTGCTGGGCAAGCACCGGGGGAGTGGCCAGCAGCAGGGCGAACACGCCGCAGGACATCGCATGGGGAAGCAGGGCGCGCACGATCAGGGCAGGACTCCGGTGGTTGGTCTTCATCTCAGCGCCCCTCCCCGCTGCGGGAACCGGCCGGCGGCGGCACCCCGCCGGGCGGCTCGATCGCCAGCTGCTGCAGCACGCGGCCATCGCCACCGTGCACTTCGATGCGTGTGGCGGCCGCAACCTCGGCCGGCAGGCGGCTGGCCAGTGCATCGCGCACCGTCCGCGCACGCTGCCCGGCGAGGGCTTCCTCACCCGCCGCAGCGACCAGCAGCACGCGGCCCCCGCCGCGCGCCACCAGCGCCTGGGCGGCCTTGTCCAGCACGCCCGCGCGGTCGGCTGCCAGCGTGGCGCTGCCGCTGGCGAACAGTGCCTGGCCGAGTTCCACCCGCGCCGGATGCGGCACGACGGCGGCGGGTGCGCTTTCGCTGCTCAGCGAACCATCGGGCATGCGCACGCCGAAGTCGAAGCGCACCGGCAGGCCGGGGGTGATGCGCCGTACCAGCGGGTTGGGCGTGGTGAAGCGCGCACCGGCCGGCAGCGTCGACGGATCGACCTTGAGGATGAAGTTGCGTCCGCGCGCTTCACCGCCCGGAATGCCGACCAGGTGGTAGCGGCCGTAGGCATCGGTTTCCATCACCAGACCTTCCACCGCTGCCACGCGCACGCCGGGGATGCCGCGCTCGCCATCATCCTGGATGCCGTTGCCGTTGCGGTCGTCGAACACGCTGCCGACGATCAGGCTTTCATCCAGCAGCGGATCGACGCTGACATCGACGTCGGCCGTGGCCACGTTGCCGATGCTGCGGTTCTGCCCGTCGATGGCGGTGATGCGGTTGGTGTGCACGCCCGTGCCGGTACCCGCGCCGACGCGCAGGTAATAGACCACCGTGGCGCGCTCGCCCACCGGCACGTCGATGCCGTCGATGCGCAGCGGCTGCACGCCGCTGGTGCGCGCATCGTTGTCGGCATCCTGCACCGCAAAACCACCGCTGACGAAGGTGAAGCCCGGCGGCAGCGTATCCAGCAGCGTGGCGCCGTTGGCATCGACCTCGCCCACGTTGTCGACGGTGACGGTGTAACGCACCAGGTCGCCGATCTGCGCCGTACGCTTGGCGGCCACCTTGGTCAGGCGCAGCACGGCCTGCTGGCCGGCCACGGTCACCGCCACGTTGGCTTCGGCACACAGCGGGGTCGGCACGCTCAGGTCGCAGACCCGATAGCGGAAGCTGTCAGTGCCGCTGAAGTCCGCAGCCGGCGTGTAGGTGCACACTCCGTTGGCACACTGCACGGTGCCGTGTGCCGGGGCAGCAGCCACCTGCAGCGAGGCCGGGTCCAGCGGCGCGGTGCGGGTGCTGTCATTGGCCAGCACATCGATGACCAGCGGGCCGCTGGTTTCGGCAGTCACCGCATCATCGGCCAGGGTCAGCACATTGGGCTCGACGGTGATGGTGACCGCCGCACTGGCGCACAGCGACGGATCGGCGACATCGCAGACCTGGTAGTCGAAGCCCTGCACGCCGGCGAAGTTGGCCAGTACGGCGAAGCGGATGCGCTTGCTCGGCAGCACCGCGGCCTCGCCATACGGCGGCGGCGTGGTGATGGTGACGGTGACGGTGGACGGATCCACCGGCGTGCCATCCTGACGGTCGTTGCCGAGCACGTCGATCTCCACCACGCCGTTCTGCGGCATGTCGATCCGGTCATCCTCAGCCACCACGCCCGGCTCGGCGGCGATCACCGTCACGGTGACCGTGCCGACGTCGCAGACCGTGGGCTGGCTGACCAGGCACAGGGTGTAGGTGGTGCTGTAGCTGCCCGGCGCCAGGCCTGCGGCCACGTCCACCCAGCCATCTGCACTGAAGGTCAGTGCGTTGGTGGCCACCGGCACGAAGTTGACCTGGGCCGGATCCAGCGCGGCACTGTTGAAGGTGTCGTTGGCGAACACGTTCAGCAGGCGGCTGCGCCCTTCCGGCCCGACCGGGCCACCCGTGTCGTCCACCGCCAGCAGCGCGCCCACCGGGCCCTGCACCAGCACCGTGGCAATGGCGGTGGTGCAGTTGGTCGGCACGCCGTTCTCGCACAGCTGGTAGGCCAGCTGAACCTGCCCGGCCTGCACGCCCGGGGCCACCATGATCTGGCCCTGGTTGTTCATGGTGTAACCCGGGGTGCTGCCGGTCAGGCTGGCCACCACGCTGCCGACCGGCGGCGGCGAGACGTTGTTGAAACTGTCGTTGTCCAGCACCGAGCGGGCGATGGTGCCGCCCACCGAGGGATCCACCGGGGTGTTGCTGAAGTCATCGTTCACCGCCAGCACCACGTTGGCCGCGCCGCCCACGTTGAAGGTGACGGTGGCGGTGCTGCACAGGCTGGCATTCGGCGCCGGCAGGCAGACCTGGTAGGTGAAGCTGACCGGCCCGCTGGTACCCACCGGCGGCGTGTAGGTAAAGCTGCCATCGGCGTTGAACACCAGGCCCGTCGGTGTGGCGCCCTGCACGCTCCACACCGAACCGGCCGGCATGTTGTCGTTGCCGGCAACGGTACTCGCCAGAGTCTGCCCGGCCTGCACGCTGAAGGCATCCGGCTGCGGCGCGGGGCTGACCACCACGGTCACGCTGGCGGTGGCGCAGTTGCCGGGTGCAGCCACTTCGCAGACCTGGTAGGTGACCGTGGTCGGCCCGGAGGTGACGCCGGTACCGATGCTGATCGTGCCATCCGGGTTGATGCCGAAACCGGCCGGGGCGCCCACCAGCGTCAGCGTGACGGTACCGGCCGCCGGCGGCGACACGCCGTTGAGCGAATCGTTGGCCAGCACGCTGGGCGTGGTGCCGCCCGGGGCGATGCCGCTGAAGCTGTCATCACCGGCCACCAGGGTGCCGGTGTTGACGTTGAGGGTGACCGACGCGGTGCCGCACTGCGCGGCATTGGGCGCCGGCAGACACACCTGGTAGGTGAAGGTGACCGCGCCGAGGGTGCCGGCCGGCGGCGTGTAGGTGAAGCTGCCATCGGCGTTGAACACCAGGCCCGGCGGCGTTGCGCCCTGCACGCTCCAGGTCGAACCGCCCGGCATGTTGTCATTGCCGGCCACCGTGTTGGACAGCACCTGGCCTGCGCGCACGCTGAAGGCATCCGGCTGCGGCGCCGGGCTGACCACCACGCTCACTGTCGCGTTGGCGCAGTTGCTGGGCGCGGCCACTTCGCACACCTGGTAGGTGATGCTGGTCGGGCCGGACGGCACGCCGCTGCCGATGCTGATCGTGCCATCGGGGTTGATGCTGATCCCGGCCGGTGCGCCGACCAGGCCCACGGTCACGGTGTTCGCCGGCGGCGGAGTGACGCCGTTGAGCGAATCATTGGCCAGCACGCTGGGCGTGCTGCCGCCCGGGGCGATGCCGGTGAAGCTGTCATCGGCGGCCACCAGCGTGCCGGTGTTGACGTTGAGGGTGACCGTGGCGGTGGCGCACACCGCCGCATCCGGTGCCGGCAGGCAGGCCTGGTAGATGAAGGTGACCGCACCGGTGGTACCGACCGGCGGTGCGTAGGTGAAGCTGCCATCGGTGTTGAACACCAGGCCCGGCGGCGTCGTGCCCTGCACGCTGAAGCTGGAGCCGGTCGGCAGGTTGTCGTTGCCTGCCACGGTGTTGGACAGCGTCTGCCCGGCCTGCACGCTGAAGGCATCGGCCTGAGGCACCGGGTTGACCACCAGACTCACGGCAGCGGTAGCGCAGTTGCTGGGCGCGGCGGCTTCGCAGACGCGATAGGTCAGCGTGGTGGCACCCGAGGTGACGCCGCCGCCGATGCTGATCGTGCCGTCAGCATTGATCGCGAAACCGGCCGGTGCGCCGACCAGGCCAAGGGTCACGGTGCCAGCGGCCGGTGGCGACACGCCATTGAGCGAGTCGTTGCTGAGCACACTGGGCGTGATGCCGCCCGGCGCAATGGCGCTGAAGCTGTCGTTGGCCGCCAGCAGCGTGCCGGTGCCGATGGTGACGCTGACCGTGGCGCTGTTGCACAGCGACGCATTCGGCGCGGGCAGGCAGGCCTGGTAGGTGAAATCGACCACACCGGTGGTACCGGCCGGCGGCGTGTAGGTGAAGCTGCCATCGGTGTTGAACACCAAGCCCGGCGGGGTCGCGCCCTGCACGCTGAAGCTGGCGCCGGCAGGCAGGTTGTCGTTGCCCGCCACCGTGTTGGACAGCACCTGACCGGCCTGCACGCTGAAGGTGTCGGCCTGCGGTGCCGGGCTGACCACCACGCTCACCGTGGCCGTAGCGCAGTTGCCCGGCACGGCCACTTCGCAGACCTGGTAGGTCAGCGTGGTGGTGCCGGAGGTGACGCCCGTGCCGACGCTGATCGTGCCATCGGCGGCGATGGTGAACCCGGCCGGCGCGCCGACCAGGCTGACGGTGACGCTGCCAGCAGCCGGCGGCGACACGCCGTTGAGCGAATCATTGGTCAGCACGCTGGGCGTGGCCGTGCCCGGTGCGATGCCGATGAAGCTGTCGTTGCCGGCCACCAGGGTGCCGCTGTTGACGTTCAAGGTGACCGTGGCGGTGCCACACAGCGCCGCGTTCGGTGCCGGCAGGCAGGTCTGGTAGGTGAAGGTCACCGGGCCGGAAGTACCCGCCGGCGGCGTGTAGCTGAAGCTGCCATCGCTGTTGAACAGCAGGCCCGCCGGCGTCGTTCCCTGCACGCTCCAGGTCGAACCGGCCGGCATGTTGTCGTTGCCGGCCACGGTGTTGTTCACCGACTGCCCCGCCTGCACGCTGAAGGCATCGGCCTGCGGCGCCGGGCTGACCACCACGTTGACGCTGGCGGTGCCGCAGTTGCTGGAGGCCGCCACTTCGCAGATCTGGTAGGTCAGCGTGGTGCTGCCCGACACCACGCCGCTGCCGACGCTGATCGTGCCATCCGGGTTGATGGCGAAGCCGGTGGGCGCACCCACCAGGCTCAGCGACACCGAGGCGGCCGGCGGCGGCGTCACACCGTTGAGCGAATCGTTGCCCAGCACGCTGGGCGTGGCCGTGCCCGGGGCAATGCTGCTGAAGCTGTCATCGCCGGCCACCAGGGTGCCGGTGTTGACGTTGAGGGTGACCGTGGCGATGCCGCAGACGCTGCCGTTCGGCGCCGGCAGGCAGGCCTGGTAGGTGAAGCTGACCGCACCGAGGGTGCCCACCGGCGGCGTGTATGTGAAGCTGCCATCGGCGTTGAACACCAGGCCGACGGGCGCGGTGCCCTGCACGCTCCAGTTCGAACCGGCCGGCATGCTGTCGTTGCCGGCCACGCTGTTGACCAGCTGCTGTCCGGCCTGCACCGAGAACGCATCGGCCTGCGGCGTCGGGCTGACCACGATGATCACACTGGCCGTGTCGCAGTTGTTGGCCGCCGCCGCTTCGCACAGCTGGTAGGTCAGCGTGGTGGAGCCGGCCAGCACGCCGCTGCCGACGGTGATCGTGCCATCCGGGTTCAGGGTGAAGCCAGCCGGCGCGCCGACCAGCGACAGGCGCACATCGGCCGCCGGGGCCGGGCTGGCGCCATTGAGGCGGTCATTGGCCAGCACGCTGGCCACCGACGTGCCACCGGCAACCACGCCGGTGATGACGTCATCGCCAGCCACCAGATCGCCGTTGTTGATGTTGAGGGTGAACGTGGTGGTGCCGCACAGCGCCGCGTCCGGTGCCGGCAGGCAGGCCTGGTAGGTCACCGTGATCGGCCCGGCCGTGCCGGCGGGCGGCGCATAGGTGAAGCTGCCATCCGGGTTGAAGGCCAGGCCGGCCGGCACCGTGCCCTGCAGGCTCCAGGTCGAACCCGCCGGCATGTGGTCGTTGCCAGCGACGCTGCCGGCCATCGTCTGCCCGGCCTGCACGGCGAAGGCATCCGGCTGCGGTGCCGGGCTGACCACCACCCGCACGCTGGCGGTGTCGCAGTTGGCCGGCGAGGCCGCCTCGCAGATCCAGTAGGTCAGCGTGGTCGCACCCGACTGCACACCGGTGCCCACGGTAATCAGGCCATCGGCGCTGATCGAGAAGCCGGCCGGTGCGCCGACCAGAGCCAGCGTCACCGTACCGGCTGCCGGCGGCGACACGCCGTTGAGCGAATCGTTGGCCAGCACGCTGGTACCCACGGTCGTGCCCGGCGCGATGTCGCTGAAGCTGTCGTCGCCCGCCACCAGGGTGCCGTTGTTGATGGTGATGGTGGCCGTGGTGGTGCCGCACACCGTCGCATACGGCGCAGGCAGGCACACCTGGTAATCGAAGGTGACCACGCCCAACCGGCCCGGTGGCGGCGTGTAGGTGAACGCGCCGGTGGCGGTCAGCAGCAGGCCATCGGGCGCGGTGCCCTGCACGCTGTACTGCGCACCGGGCGGCACGTTGTCATTGCCGGCCACGCTGGCCGACAGCGTCTGCCCGACCTGCACGGCGAAGGCATCCGGCTGCGGCGACGGACTGACCACCACGACGACCGTGGCGGTATCGCAGTTGCTGGCCGCAGCCGCTTCGCAGATCTGGTAGGTCAGGGTGACCGGACCGGAGACCGCGGTGGACGGCACGCTGATCGTGCCCTGCGCGGTGATCGCGTAACCGGCCGGCGCGCCGACCAGGCTCAGCACCACCGACGAACCGGCCGGTGGCGAGTTGCCATTGAGCGAATCATTGGCCAGCACGCTGGCGCTGGAGGTGGTGCCGGCGACGACACCGGTCAGGGTGTCATCGGTGGCAACCAGCGCGCCATTGTTGATGTTGAGGGTGAGCGTGGCGGTGCCACACAGGTTGGCATTGGGTGCCGGCAGGCAGACCTGGTAGGCCACCACTACCGGACCACTGGTCCCGGCCGGCGGCGCATAGGTGTAGCTGCCATCGGTGTTGAAGCCGAAACCGGCCGGCGGCGTGCCCGGCAGGCTCCAGCTGGAGCCGGCCGGCATGTTGTCGTTGCCGGCCACGCTGGCGCTGAGGCTCTGCCCCACCTGCACGGCAGCGGCATCGTCCTGCGGTGCCGGGTTGACCACCACGGTGACGTTGGCAGTGGCGCAGTTGCCCGGTGCCACTGCTTCGCAGATCTGGTAGGCCAGCGTGGTCGGGCCGGACATCGCGCCGCTGCCGGCGGTGATGGTGCCGTTCGGGTTGAGGGTGAACGCTGCCGGTGCACCGACCAGGCTCAGCACCACGTCGCCCGGTGCCGGTGGGCTGACACCGTTGAGCGCATCGTTGGCCAGCACGCTCGCCGCGGAAGTGCCGCCCGGTGCGACACCGGCCAGCGTGTCATCGCCGGCCAGCAGGGTGCCGGTGGCGATGTTGAGGGTCGCCTGCGCGGTCGCGCACAGCGCGGCATTCGGCGCCGCCAGGCAGGCCAGGTAGGTGAAGGTGACCGCACCGGTGGTGCCGGTGGGCGGGGTGTAGCTGAAGCTGCCGTCCATGTTGAACTGCAGCCCGGCCGGCGCCGTGCCCTGCAGGGTCCAGCTGGAACCCACCGGCATGTTGTCGTTGCTGGCGACGCTGGCCGACAACACCCGCCCGGCCTGCGCGTTGAAGGTATCGTCCTGCGGTGCGGGGCTGACCACCAGCGCGATGCTCGCGGTGTCGCAGTTGCCGGACGCGGCAGCTTCGCAGGCCTGGTAGGTCAGGGTCAGCGGGCCGGACACGATGCCGGTGGGCACGCTGAGGATGCCATTGGCATCCAGCACGAAGCCGGCCGGTGCGCCGACCAGGGTGACCAGCACCGCTCCGGCAGCCGGCGGCGAGACGCCGTTGAGCGAATCGTTGCCCAGCACGCTGCTGCCGGAGGTGCCACCCGGTGCGACGGTGAAGCTGTCATCGACCGCCACCAGCGTGCCGTCGTTGATGTTGATCGTCACCGTGGCGTCTTCGCACAGCGCCGCATCCGGCGCTGGCAGGCAGGCCCGGTAGGTGAAGGTGACTGGACTGGGGGTGTTGGCCGGCGCGGTGTAGGTGAAGCTGCCATCGGCACTGAAGGTCAGCCCGGCAGGTCCGGCCACGGGCAGCGAGAACAGCGAGCCGGCCGGCATGTTGTCGTTGGCGGCCACGTTGCCGTTGCTGATCGTGCCTGCGGCAAGCACCGAGTACGCGTCGGGCTGCGGCGACGGGGTGATGACCAGCGCCACCGTGGCGGTATCGCAGTTGCTGGGCACGGCGGTTTCGCAGATCTGGTAGGTCAGCGTGGTCGCACCGGAGAGCACACCGGTTGGCACCACCAGGGTGCCATCGGCATTGATGGCGAAGCCGGCCGGTGCCCCCACCAGGCTGAGCTGCACGCTGGCCGCCGCCGGCGGCGTGGTGCCGTTGAGGCTGTCGTTGGCCAGCACGCTGGGCGTGGTGCTGCCGGCTGCGATGCCGGTGTAGCTGTCGTTGGCGGCTGCCAGCGTGCCGGTGTTGACGTTGATGGTGGCCGTGGCAGTACCGCACACCGCAGTGTTGGGTGCCGGCAGGCAGGCCTGGTAGGTGAAGGTGACCGCACCGGTGGTACCCACCGGCGGCGTGTAGCTGAAGCTGCCATCGGCGTTGAACGCCAGCCCGGCCGGCGGGGTGCCCTGCACCACCCAGGTGGAGCCGGCCGGCAGGTTGTCGTTGCTCGCCACGCTGGCGCCGGTCAGGCTGGCGCCGGCCTGCACGGCAAACGCATCGGCCTGCGGCGACGGGGTCACCACGAAGGTGATGGCTGCCGTGGCGCAGTTGGTGGGCGAAGCGGTCTCGCACAGCTGGTAGGTCAGCGCGGTCGCACCTGCTGCCGCACCGGCAGGAATCTGCACGCTGCCATCGCTGTTGATGACGAAGCCGGCTGGCGGCGCGACCAGCAGCAGCTGCACGGCCGCGGACGGCGGCGGCGTGGCACCGTTGAGAACGTCGTTGGCCAGCACGCTGGGCGTGACCGAGCCTGCCGTCAGCGGCGCAGCGAAGGCATCGTCGTTGGCAACGATGGCACTGACGGCAATGGTGAGGGTCGCCGTGGCGGTGCCACACACCGCCGCATCCGGCGCGGGCAGGCAGGCCTGGTAGCTGAACGTGACCGGGCCCAGGGTGCCGGCCGGCGGCGTGTAGGTGAAGCTGCCGTTGGCGTTGAACACGAGGCCCTGCGGCGGCGACGGCACGCTCCAGCTGGAGCCTGCAGGCATCGCATCGTTGCCGGCCACGTTGCCGGTGTTGGCCTGCCCGGCCTGCACACCGATGCTGTCGTCCAGCGGCGTCGGCCGCACCACCAGGGCGATGCTGGCGGTCGCGCAGTTGTTGGCCGCCGCCGTTTCGCACACCTGGTAGGTCAGCGTGGTGGCGCCACTGGCCGCATCGGCCGGCACCGACAGCGTACCGGTGGGATTGATGCTGAAGCCGGCCGGTGCACCCACCAGCGTCAGTGCCACAGTGGCCGCTGCCGGCGGGCTGACGCCATTGAGCGTGTCATTGGCCAGAACGCTGGCGGTGACAGCGCCCGGGGCAACGGCGCCGAGGTTGTCGTTGTTGGCCAGCAACGCGCCGTTGTTGATGTTCAACGTCACCGTCGCGGTCGCACATACCGCCGCGTTCGGTGCGGGCAGGCAGGCCTGGTAGACGAAGCTGGTCGGGCTGGTGGTGCCGGCCGGCGGCGCGTACGTGACGCCGCCATCGGCAGTGAACGTGACACCGGCCGGCGGCGTGCCCTGCACGCTGAAGGTCGAACCCACCGGCATGTTGTCGTTGCCGGCCACGTTGGCGGTGACCGACAGGCCCGCCTGCACCGCAAACGCATCGTCGGCCGGCGCCGGTGCGACCACCAGGGCCACGTTGGCGGTGGCGCAGTTGGTCGTAGCGGCGGCTTCACAGACCTGGTAGGTCAGCGAGACCGCCCCTGCGGCGGTGCCGGTGGCCACGGTGATCGTGCCATCGGCGGCAATCGAGAAACCGGACGGCGCGCCGACCAGGCTGAGCACCACATCGGTCGCGGCCGGCGTCGCACCATTGAGCGTGTCGTTGCCCAGCACGCTGGGCGTAGCGCTGCCACCGGCGACCGGCGCGGCGATGCTGTCATCCACCGCCACGAGCGTGCCGCTGTTGACGTTGACGGTGGCCGTGGCGTTGGCGCAGATGCCGGTGTCGGGCGCCGCCAGGCACACCTGGTAGCTGAAGCTGACAGAGCCACTGAAGCCGGCCGCCGGGGTATAGACGAAACTGCCGTCCGGGTTGAACGCCAGCCCCGTCGGCGCGGTGCCAACCACGGTGAACAGCGCGCCGCTGCCGACGTTGTCGTTGGTTGCCACCGAACCGTTCAAGGCCACGCCGGCCGGCGTGGACAGGGCATCGTCGATGGCCGACGGTGCCACCACCAGCCGCAGCGTGGCGTTGGCGCAGTTGCCCGGCGCCGCCGCCTCGCACAGCTGGTAGGTCAGCGTGCGGCCACCGGCCGGGACACCCGCGGCAACGGTGATGGTGCCATCGGGATTGAGGCGGATGCCCGCCGGTGCGCCGGTCAGGCTCAACACAACATCAGCGGCGGCCGGCGGGGTGCTGCCGTTCAGCGCATCGTTGAGCAGCACCGAGGGCGTGCTGCCACCGGTGACCGGATTGACCGGCGCCGTGCTGAAGTCATCGTCATTGGCGGCCAGGCTGCCGACGGTGATGTTGATGCTGGCGCTGGCGGTCGCACACAGCGCGCTGTTCGGCGCAGGCAGGCAGACCTGGTAGTCGAACGTGACCGGGCTTGCCGCGCCCACCGGCGGCACGTAGGTGAAGCTGCCACCGCCGCCGAAGCTGAGCCCGGCCGGAGCGGTGCCGACCACCGTGAACACGGCACCGGCCGGCACGTTGTCGTTGTCACCGACACTGCCGTTCAACGGCTGCCCGGCGGCCGTCGAGTAACTGTCGTTCTGCGCCGACGGCGTCACCACCAGGCGGATGCTGGCACTGGCACAGTTGCTGGGCGCAGCGGTTTCGCAGATCTGGTAGTTCAGCGCCGTGGCACCGGCAGCGGCGCTGGCCGGCACCTGCAGCAGGCCCGCAGCGGTGAGTGCGTAGCCCGACGGCGCGCCCACCAGGGTCAGGGCAACGCTGCCGGCCGGCGGCGGTACGCTGCCGTTGAGGCTGTCATTGGCCAGCACGCTGGTGCCGCTGGTCGCGCCCGGCGCCAACGGCGTGCCACTGAAGTCGTCGTCCACCGCCACCAGGGTGCCGGCGTTGACGTTGATGGTCGCCCCGGCCGTGCTGCACAGCGCGCTGTCCGGTTCCGGCAGGCAGGCCTGGTAACTGAAGCTGACCGGCCCGGTGAAACCGGCCGGCGGGGTGTACTGGAAGGTGCCGTCGCGGCCCAGCAGCAGGCCGGCCGGCGTGGTGCCGGACACGGTGAACACCGCGCCCACCGGCGCGTTGTCATTGCTGGCCACGCTGCCCGACAGCAGCTGCCCGGCCGGCGTGGAGAACACATCGGCCACCGCAGTGGGCGACACCACCAGGCGGATCTGCGCCGAATCGCAGTTGCCCGGCAGCGCGGTCTCGCACAACTGGTAGGTCAACGTCAGCGCACCGGATGGCACGCCTGCATCGATGTTCAACACGCCGTTGGCATCCAGGCTGAAGCCCGACGGCGCACCGACCAGGCCCAGCAGCACATCGGCCGATGCCGGCGGCTGGGTGCCATTGAGGCTGTCATTGAGCAGCACCGACACGGTGCTGCCACCACCGGCACCGATCGGCGTGGCACGGAAGTCATCGTCAGCGGCGACCAGGGTGCCGGCGTTGACGTTGAGGGTGACCGTCGCGCCCGCGCAGACCGTGCCATTCGGCGCCGGCAGGCAGGCCTGGTAGGCGAAGGTGACGATGCCCTGGGTGCCGGCCGGCGGCGTGTAGGTGAACGCACCGTTGGCGGCCAGCACCAGGCCGGCCGGTGCGGTGCCGGTGACGCTGAAGGTGGCACCGGCGGGGACGTTGTCATTGCTGGCGACATTGCCGCTGACCGGCACGCCGACGGCAGTGCTCACGTTGTCGTTCACCGCGACCGGCGCCAGCAGCAGCTGCACCGCACCGTCATCGCAGTTGGTCGGCAGCGCGGCCTCGCACATGCGGTAGCTGAAGTTCACTGCGCCTGCGGCGGCACCAGCCGGCACCGAGATCGTACCGTTGGGGTTGAGCACATAGCCGCCCGGCGCACCCAGCAGGCTCAGGATCACTTCGGCCGGGGCCGGCGGAATCGCGCCATTGATTGTGTCGTTGGCCAGCACACTGACGGTGGTGCCACCGGTGGCCGGATTCAGCAGGCTCGCGCGGAAATCATCGTCATTGGCCACCAGCGTGCCGGCGTTGACGTTGAGGGTCGCCGTGGCCGTGCTGCAGACGGTGCTGTACGGGGCAGCCAGGCAGGCCTGGTAGGTGAACGTCGTGGTACCGGTGTACTGCGCCGGGGGCGTGTAGGTGAAGCTGCCATCGGCGTTGAACACCAGGCCCGACGGCGCGGTGCCGGTGACCGCATAGGTGCTGCCGGCGGCCACACGATCATTCACCCCGACATTGCCACTGACCGCGCGGCCGACCTGGGTAGTGAAGCTGTCGGCCACCGCCTGCGGCGCGATCACCAAGGCGATGGTGGCCGTAGCGCAGTTGCTGGTGCCGGCCTGGCACAGCTGGTAGGTCAGGCTGAGCGGGCCGGCCGATGATCCCGCAGGCACCTGCAGTTCACCGGTAGGCGCCAGGGTGAAGCCGGCCGGCGGGGTATTGATCAGCGACAGGGTGGCCTGCGCGGCAGTGATCGCCACACCGTTGAGGGTGTCGTTGGCCAGCACGCTGGCGGTGGTGCCACCGGTGCCGGGCACAGGCGCGGCGGTGAAGTCGTCATTGCCGGCCACCACCGCGGCGACGGCCACATTGACGGTCACCGTGGCTGCATCGCAGATGCCGCCATTGGGCGCTGGCAGGCAGACCTGGTAACGGAAGCTGTCCGCGCCGGCGTACGTGCCCTGCGCGGTATAGCTGAAGCTGCCATCGGCATTGACGCTGACCGTACCGTGGGCGGCACCGGACAGCAGGCTGAACTGCGAACCCGCCGGCACGTTGTCATTGCCGGCCACCGCGCTGGTCAATGCCACACCGGCCGTTGCGGTGAAGCTGTCATCCACCGCATCAGGGGCGATGACCAGCTGCACGTTGGCGGTCGCGCAGTTGGTACCACCCGGAAGTTCGCAGATCTGGTAGGTGAAGGTGTATGCACCCGATGCCGCGCCGGCCGCCACCTGCAGCTGGCCGGCGGCGTTGGCGGTGATGCTGGCCGGGGCACCGGTGAGCACCAGGCTCACCGCCGCCGGCGTCACCGCCGTGCCGTTGAGCGTGTCATTGCCGAGCAGGCTGGTGGCGGTGGTCGTGCCCGGCTGCAGCGGCGTGGCGAACAGATCATCGGCGGCGGCCAGCTGGTTGGCGGCCACGCTCACGGTCACCGTCGCGGTATCGCAGACGCTGCCATTCGGTGCCGGCAGGCACAGCTGGTAAGTGAAGGTGTCCGGGCCGGTATTGGCGTTGGCCGGGGTATAGGTGAAGGTACCATCGGCGTTGACCACGGCCGTGCCGCGGGTGGCCTGGGTGCCCAGGCTGAAGATCGAGCCGCTGGCGAAATTGTCATTGCCCGCCAGGGTGCCGGTGACCGGTCGGCCACCGCCCGGGGTGCTCACCGCATCGTTCACCGCATCGGGGCTGATCACCAGGTTGGCGGTGGCCGTGGCGCAGTTGGTTGGCGTGGCGTTGTCGCAGAACCGGTAGGTGAGCGCCAGCGGCCCTGCCGTGGCGGTGGCCGGCACGACGATGGTGCCGTTGGGGTTGATCGAGAAGCCGCTGGGCGCGCCGACCAGGCTGAGCGTCACCCCGGCCTGCGGCACCGCATTGCCGTCGAAGGTGTCGTTGTCCAGCACGCTGGGCGTGGTACCGCCCGCGCCCGGCGGCAGCGGCGTGGCAAAGGTATCGTCGTTGGCGACCAGCACGTTGGCGTTGACCAGCACCGCGGCGGTCGCGGTGGTGCAGACACTGCCATTGGGCGCTGGCAGGCACACCTGGTAGGGAATCGATACCGGCTGGGTAATGCCGCCGGCGGGCGCGTAGGTCAGCGTGCCGGTGCTGCTGATGGTGGCACCCGCAACCGGTGCACCCGACGCGCTGTAGGTGGCGCCGGCAGGTGCGTTGTCGTTGGCCGCCAGATTGCCGGTGACCGTCGTGGCGCCTGCCTGCGCGTTGATGCTGTCGTTCACCGCGGTGGGCGCGATGACCAGGCTCGCCGTGGCGGTGGCGCAGTTGGTCGGCGAGGCGTTCTCGCAGATCTGGTAGCCGATCGACGTCGCACCCGCCGCAGCACCGGCCGGCACCGCGATGACGCCGGCACTGTTGATGGTGAAGCCTGCCGGCGCGTTCTGCAGCGAGATGATCAGGTTGGCCCCAACCACCGGCTGGCCGTTCAGGGTGTCGTTGCCCAGCACCGTCGGCGTGCTGCCACCGCTGGTGGAGGAAATGGGCGTGGCGAAGCTGTCGTTGACCGCGACCAGCGCGTTGGCCTGCACCGGCACGGCCGGCGTGGTGGCGCTGTTATCACCCGGTGTCGGGTCGGTCGTGCCCGAAGGCAGCACCAGCGAAACCGTGTTGGCCGGCACCGTGGCCGGGGTCGCTGCTGCCGGTGCCGTGCCATTCACCAGCAGCACCACGCTGTCACCCACGCCCACGTTGACCAGCACGTTCACCGCGTTGCCGCTGCCACTGGGCTGCGCGCACGACGATGCCGCCGTGGTCGGCTGGCAGGTCCAGGTCACGCCGGTCAGCAGCGAGGACACCGTATCGACCACGGCAACACCACTGGCCGCGGACGGGCCGGCGTTGTTCACCTGGATGCGGTATTGCACCGGGCCACCCGCTGCCACCGGCGTGGCACTGGTCAGGCTCTTGCTTACGCTCAGCTGTGCCTGCAGGGCCAGCGCGTTGGTGTCGGTAGCGCTGTTGTTGCCCGGCGTGGGGTCGGCCACGTCGGTCGGTGCGGTCACCGTGGCGGTGTTGTTCAGCGGGTTCGGGTAGCTCTGTGCAAGCAGCGGCGGCGGCAGCAGCAACGCCAGCACGGCCACGGCATGCGCGATGCCTGCCGATGCCCTGCCTGCCCTGCCCTGCCTGCCTGTTGCTGCCATGCGCCCGTCCTCGAATGCACGCCGTCGCCTGCTGCAGGCATCCGGCATCGGTGGTCCCGTCCTTCACCCGCGCACAGGGCATTCCCCGTGCGCACTGCACTGCACCGCGCGCTAGTACGCGCCCGGGTTGCTGCTGAAGCTCACTGGCACGCTGATCGTTGCCTGGCCACCGTTGACCAGGTTCACGCCCACGTTCACCGCGTTGCCGCCCACCGCGCCGCCACTGGCCGCCGCGCAGGTACTGCCGCTGGTCGCACTGCACGTCCAAGCGCCGCGCAGCGTGGTGCCGTTGGGCAGGGTGTCGGTGACCGTCGCATTGGTCACTGCATCGGGCCCGTTGTTGACGACCTGCAGCGTGTACGTCGCGGTGCCACCCGGCGTGTAGGTGCCGCTGCCATCGCTCTTGGTGATCGACAGATCGGCCTGCCGCGTACGGTTGGTGATGCGGCAGACCAGGGTGGTGGCGGTAGCCGTCATGGCCGGCGCCTGCAGGGTGAAACTGCTGCCACTGCCGGAGGACACCACCGTGCTGTTCTGGTCGGTGCACTGCCAGGTGCTGGCATAGCGGGTCAGCGTGGTGCCCGCTGCGGCGGCTTCGGCCAGCGCGTAGCTGCCGCCGGGCACAGTGATGATGGCGGCCGTGGCGCCGTTGTTGCCGACGTTGCTGGCCGAGCCGACCGTGCTGCCGTTGTAGGTGATGGACAGGTTGAAGCGGCCGGTGTCACTGGTCGGCTGCAGGTCCTTCACCAGCTGCAGGGTGGCGGCGCAGGCCTGGGTCACGCCTTCGACGGTGAACACCGCCTGGCCCACGCGGATGCCGAGCAGGCCGAGCAGGTTGTCGACCACCCCGCCCAGCACGGCAGTCAGCACCGGTGTCACCAGCGCGTTGACCAGGGTGCGTACCGGCGTCAGCAGGGTGTTGACGATGCCGTTGACCAGGTCGGCCACCGGCAGCGGCAGCGGCAGCGACCCCAGCAGGGTCACCTGTGGATTGCCGGCGGTGAGCTGGATGCTGAGTGAATTGACCAGGGTGGAAACGAGCGTGGCCGCGCTTACCGTGCCGGCGGTGAGCGTGCGCGTCTGTGGATACGGCCCGGTGAAGCTGGCGCTCTGCAGGCCCGGGGTCGCGGTGGCATAGCCGCGGATACCCACCGCGATGGGAATGGTGATGTCGGCCACCGGGACCACTGCGCCGAGCACGGTCACGCCTACCCGCACCTTCACGCTGAGGTTGGTCAGCGTGGCGGCGGTGAGCGCGGTGTCGGTCAGCACGGTGCTGCGGTTGAAGAAGGTGGCGTCGCTGATCTGGCCGACATACAGGTTCACCAGGCCCGGCCGCGCCTGCAGCGTCACCGCGTTGCCGACCAGGTTCACCGCCGAGATCGAACCTTCGGCGCGCGCGACATCGGCGTAGACCTGCAGGTGCAGTACATCGGCGCTGACGCTGGTGTTGGACAGCGATACGCCGAGCAGATTCAGGCCGTTCAGTGCGGCGGTGAGGGTGCCGGTATTCAGGCCCTGGACCAGATCCATGTCCAGCTTGATGCGGATGGCCGCACTGTGGAACGCCGCACCCACAGTGCCGCAGTTGTAGCTGGGCGGCTCGATCACCTGGGCCCACAGGCGCACGTTGGCCACGCCGTTGAGGCCCAGGGCAGCGGTGTTCACCGCAATCGGCGTCGGTGTGGTCAGTACGTTGCGGAAGTTGTAGAGCTGCACGCCACCGGTAATCAGGTCCAGTACGTTCAGGCGCACCGTGGTGAGCGAACCGGTGGGCAGCGAGACCTGCAGGATATCGGCCAGGCGGATGCTGCCGGACGTGCCCGCCACACCCAGCGGCAGTGCGTTGAGCACATTGGCGGCGGCGGTCTGGCCGTCGGCCTGCAGCACCTGCACCATGGCTGCACGCAGCTGGCCCAGGGTGATGTTGGTGTTGAGCACCTGGCTGGGGTCGCTGACGGTGACGCCGCCGTTGAGCTGGGTCAGCAGTGCGTTGAGATTGACGTTGGCGCCGGCCAGGCTGTTCCAGTCGGCCACGCTCAGGTTGAGACTGGTGCCGGGCAGCAGCGCACCGAACAGCAGGTTGAGGATCGGGCTCTGGGTCGAATCGACCGAGACCAGCCGCGGCCCGGCACTGACACAGGCCCCGGCGGTGCAGGCGGACTGGGCCGACGCGCGACCCAGGCAGGAGAGCATTACCAGAACGACAAGCAGCACCATTGCCGGCCAGCGCAATGACGATGCTTTCACGCTCTTCACATTAACCATGCATCCGTCTCCGCCGAATTGGGGCAGAGGCTTACCGTAGCGACGTCAATCCGCACGTCGCCCTGGCGAAATCGCTCTGCCGGTGTCGCTGCCCGTCCAGGACTGCGTTCATTGCCGGTTCGGTGTGATTAATGCGAGGCAACGAAATGCCGTCAAACAAGACGGCGTGAAATCAGGGGGAAGAGGCGCTTACTGGCACGCAATGACGGCGCGCAGGCCTCGGAAGGTGCAGAAAGGGACAGCAGTTCTGTACACGCAGAAAAAGTATTGCTGCCAGGGAAGCAGCGCTTACCGAACATGGAGAGGGGGTGAAAAATGCAGGCTATGTGCGACAGAATCCGTCGGGCCCGATTAACGGCTGGCCTATCCCAGATGCAGTTGTCGTTGCACTGCGGCGTCCGGCGTAGCGCCGTCGCTCAATGGGAACGTGACGGAGGTACCGTTCCCAGTGTGCAGCATCTCTCAAAAATTGCCATCGTGACCGAGGTTCATTTTGAGTGGCTGGCCACCGGGCGCGGCCCCGGGCGCCCCGAGGAGGGCGAACTGGCCGCTCCGGAATCTGTCGTGATCGACGCGGCACGCAACACCCAGGAAAGCGCGATCCTGGTGCTGCTGCGGCGGCTGCCGCCGCGCAAGCGGCAGGTCGCCCACGCCATCATCGAAATGCTGACCGAGTAGGGTCGGGCCCGCGCGCTGTCAGAGTGCGGCGCGCGGCGGCAGTGACCAGTCGATCGGTGCCTGGCCCTGGCGCTGCAGGTACTCGTTGGCCATCGAAAAATGCCGGCAGCCGAGGAAGCCGCGGTGCGCCGACAGCGGCGAGGGGTGCGGCGACTTCAGCACGCGGTGGCGACGGGTGTCGATCACCTTGCCCTTCTTCTGCGCGTACGCGCCCCAGAGCATGAACACCAGTCCGTCGCGCTCGCGGTTGAGCACATCCACCACATGGTCGGTGAAGCCTTCCCAGCCACGCCCCTGGTGGGCACCGGCCTGGCCCTCCTCCACCGTCAGCACCGCGTTGAGCAGCAGCACGCCGCGCTGTGCCCAGGGCACCAGGCAGCCGTGGTCGGGGCGGGCGATACCCAGGTCGCCTTCGATTTCCTTGTAGATGTTCAGCAGCGACGGCGGCACCGGTACGCCCGGCGCCACCGAGAAGCTCAGGCCATGGGCCTGGCCGCGGCCGTGGTACGGGTCCTGGCCGAGGATCACCACCTTCACCTGCTCGAACGGCGTGGCGTCGAAGGCGGCGAAGATCTGCGGGCCCGGTGGGAACACCGCCGCACCGGCCGCCTTGCGCTGGCGCAGGAAGGCGGACAGCTCGCGCATCTGCGGCTGCAACAGGTAATCACCGACGTGCTGCTTCCAGCTCGGTTCCAGCTGGATCGTCGGGGTGTCCACTACGTCATCGGTCATCGCGCCACTTCTATCGCAACAGGGGTCCATCATTCAAACGGGCCAGCCGCAGCTGGAACAGCACCTTGGTCACCAGCAGGCGCTCCTCGATCGGCTTGAGCACCAGATCGTTGGCACCGGCCTGCAGCAGCCCGGTCTGGTTGTGCGGGTTGCCGTCGCCGGTCATCACCAGCACCGGCAGGCGGCGCTTGCCGTAGCCGAAATCCACGCGCACGCGCTGCACCACATCGCGGCCGCTCAGTTCCCCCTTCAGGGTGACATCGGTCAGCACCAGGTCGATGCGGTGGCGGCTGCGGCCCAGCGATTCGGCGGTGAGCAGGGTGAAGGCTTCCTCGGCACTGACCACATGCAGCACGTTCAACTGCTGCCGCTCGAGCATGCGCTTGGTCGCCTCGGCCACCACACGGCTGTCCTCGACGTAGAGGATGGTGGCGCCGGGAATGGTCTGCGGCTGCACGTAGCCGCGGATGAAGGTCGCCAGCGCCTCGTGGCCGAGTGCCTTGTCGAAATAGTCGGTGACGAACTCGGTGAAGCGGCGTTGTTCCAGGTGCTGCTGCGCATCGCCGGAGACCACGATCACCGGCACGTAGGCCTGGCCGGCGGCTTCACGCACGCGCTTGGCCAACGCCAGGCCATCGCCGTCGCGCAGGGTCAGCGAGGTCGTGACCAGGTCCACCGGGCCCTGTGCCAGCACCTTCTGCGCTTCTTCGATGCTGTCGCAGCCGATCACCTCCACGCCCGGCAGGTCGCGCTGCAGGACGTCAGCGATCAGCTTGCGGACCAGCTTGGAACCATCGACCACCATCACCCGCGTCGCGGGCCCTTCAAGGTGCTTCAACGCTTGCGGCTGCATGCTGGTCTCAGGTGTCGGTGGGGCGGGTCTGGCGGAGGAAATGACCGGTCACCAGCCAGGCACCCAGCCAGCCCAGCAGCAGGGTGCCGAGCAGCACCAGGCTGCCGTGCAGCAGGTCCAGGCCGTGCAGGACGAACGGGCTGCCATAGCTGCGCGACAGCTCGGCCAGCGGCGCACGCAGGGCGGCACCGGCCACACCGATCAGGGCCAGCGCGACCGCGCCGGCGCCCAGGCCATACCAGGCGCCCAGGTACAGGAACGGGCGGCGGATGAAACCATCGCTGGCGCCCAGCAGCTGCAGCACACCGATTTCCTCGCGGCGGGCCTGGATGTCCAGGCGTACGGTGTTGCCCACCACCAGCGCGGCACCGGCGCCGAGCAGCGCGGACAGCACCTGCACCAGGCGCGCACCAAAGGCCAGCCAGGCATCCAGACGCTGCCGCCACAGGGCGTCGTGCTGCACCAGGTCGGCCCCCGGCAGGCTTTCCAGCGCGCGCGCCAGCCTCGCGTCATCCTGGCCCTGGCCCGGGGTGACCACCAGCAGCGACGGCAGCGGGTTGTCGTTGAGTGCATCGATGGCCTCGCCGAGGCCGGCATCGCGCAGTTCCTGCAGGCCCTGTTCGGGCGTACGCACGGCCACGTTGGCCACGTCCTGGCGGTCGCGCAGCTCGCCGGCCAGGCGCAGCGCCCCCGGTCCATCCACGTCGGCCTTCAGGAACACATTGATGTCGCGCGACTGCTGCACGCTGCCGGCGAACTGCTTGAGGTTGTCCAAGGCGATGGACAGGCCCAGCGGCAGGGCCAGCGCCAGCGCCATGACCATTACCGTCAGCAGCGTCGCCCACGGCTTGCGGCAGGCGCGGCCCAGGCTGAACACCACGCTGTGGGCGTGGTGGTGGAACCACACGCCCAGGCGCGAGGGTGCGGCGGCTTCGCTGTTTTCGTTCTTGCCCATGGGTTACTCCGCCAGGTCCTGCGGCGAGATGTCGTCCGCCAGCCGGCCATGGTCGAGGATCAGCACACGCTTGCGCATGCGCCGCAGCAGCGGCAGGTCGTGGCTGACCACCAGTACGCTGGTACCGCGCGACGGCAGTTCGGCGAACAGGGCCATGATTTCCGCCGCCAGCGTCGGGTCGAGGTTGCCGGTCGGCTCGTCGGCCACCAGCAGCTTGGGTTCGCCGACGATCGCGCGGGCGATGCCCACGCGTTGCTGTTCACCGGCTGACAGCTGCGAGGGCAGCGCCTTTTCGCGGTGCCCCAGGCCCATGCGTTCCAGCACCGAACGCACGCGCTTGCCGATGTCGCCGCGGCGGGTGCCGCGCAGGATCAGCGGCAGCGCTACGTTCTCGGCGATGGAGCGGTCCATCAGCAGGCGATGGTCCTGGTAGACCGCCCCCACCGCGCGCCGGTGGCGCGGGATGTCATCGCCGCGCACCTTCAGCAGGTTGCGCTCGTCGAACACCACGGCGCCGCGGCTGGGCCGCTCGTCCAGGTGGATCAACTTGAGCAGGGTGCTCTTGCCCGCCCCGGAATGGCCGGTGACGAACAGCATTTCGCCGGGGGCCACTTCGAAGCTGACATCGGTCAGGGCTTCGTGGCCACCGGCGTACTGTTTGCTGACATTGTCGAAGCGCAGGACACTCATGCCCCGATTATGCAGGAGCGGCGCGACATCGTGGAGATGGTGGGGCGATGGGTGGTAGCCGCAGGAGCAGCCGAGCGTAGGCTCGGCTCTACAGGGCGGCATGGGGGCTGTAGAGCCGAGCCCATGCTCGGCTCAGTGCGGACCCAGGTCCGCACCCACCATCGGCGGCTCAGTTGCCCGACAGCATCCGGCGGATCTTGCGGCCGATGCGGGTCAGGAACGAGTCACCGGTGTCGGCCGCGGTACGCACCGGCTTGGCCACCACCTGCACCGGGGTGACCGGGCCGTTGCTGTTGCCCTGCACGCCCTCGGCACCTTCGACCGGACGGCCGTGGCGACGACGACGACGCTTGCGCGGCTTGTGCTCGCCGTCCACCGCACCTTCCGGTGCGCCTTCGGCACGCGGCGGGCGCGGCGGACGCGGGGCCTGGGCGGCGGCGCCTTCGGCACCGGCGACCGGCGCGGCAGCGCCCTGCTCGCCTTCCACGCGCGGCTTGCGCGGGCCACGCGCGCGGCGTTCGCCGCTGCGCTCACCATCGCGACCACCACGGCCACCACCGCCGCTGCCGGAACGGCCGCCACTGCGGCCACCGCCTCGACGCTCTTCCTCGGCAGCGCGGGCTTCGCGCGCTTCGCGGAAGATCTGGCCCACGCTTTCGTTGTCGTCGCCTTCCTCGCCTGCGGCCGGGGCCGGGCGTTCCGGGCGCGGCAGCGGGGTCATCAGTTCCTTGGTGACCG
>PJUE01000404.1_pt1 | contig 29884 bp, 21 predicted proteins | sample 1512171 | NCBI WGS metagenome assembly PJUE01 (sample SAMN08177674, study PRJNA422409) | Feces metagenome, whole genome shotgun sequencing project. | isolation source: Chicken feces (3) enriched on wood chips: alkali lignin treatment | host: Gallus gallus | place: USA: Madison | collected 2015-01-15
ACCGAGCTGATGAAGCAGAAGCAGTACGCACCGATGTCGATCGCCGACCAAGCGCTGTCGATCTACGCCGTCAACGAGGGCTTCCTCGACGACGTGCCGGTCAACAAGCTGCTCTCGTTCGAAGCCGGCCTGCACGCCCACTTCGCCAACACCGCAGGTGAGTTGACCTCCAAGATCAACAGCACCGGCGCCTGGAACGACGAGATCGAAGCTGCCTTCAAGAAGGGCATCGCCGATTTCAAGAGCACCGGCACCTGGTAAGAGCGTATGTAGAGCGGAGCCTTGCTCCGCTTCACACTGATAAAGCGGGGCACAGCCCCGCTCTATGGGAATAAGAGATGGCAAGCGGACGCGAAATCAAAACCAAGATCAAGAGCGTGCAGAACACCCGCAAGGTGACGCGCGCGCTCGAAATGGTCTCGGCCTCCAAGATCCGCAAGGCGCAGGATCGGATGAAGACCTCGCGTCCGTACGCGCAGGCGATGAAGCAGGTGATCGGTCACCTGGCCCAGGCCAGCACCGATTTCCAGCACCCGTTCCTGGTCGAGCGTGAGCAGGTCAAGCGCGTGGGCTACATCGTGATCTCGTCTGATCGCGGTCTGGCCGGCGGCCTGAACAACAACCTGTTCCGCAAGACGGTCGCGGAAATGCGCGACTGGCAGGACAAGGGCGCCGAGATCGACGTGGTGACCGTTGGCCAGAAGGCCGGCGCGTTCTTCCGTCGCGTCAACGTCAACATGGCTGCCTCGGTGGCCAACATCGGCGACCAGCCCAAGCTGGAAACGCTGATCGGCGTGATCAAGGTCATGCTCGATGCCTTCACCGAAGGCAAGGTTGACCGCGTCTACCTGGTCTACAACCGCTTCATCAACACGATGACGCAGAAGGCCAGCTTCGACCAGCTGCTGCCGTTGCCGGCCGCCGAAAAGCAGGTGGCTTCGCACGACTGGGATTACCTGTACGAGCCCGACGCGGCAACCGTGCTTGAGCACGTGATCACCCGCTACATCGAATCGTTGGTGTATCAGGCGGTGCTGGAGAATGTTGCCTCCGAGCACGCAGCTCGCATGGTGGCGATGAAGGCGGCAAGCGACAACGCGAACAAGATGATCGGAACCCTGCAGCTGGTCTACAACAAGGCCCGCCAGGCAGCGATCACCCAGGAAATCTCCGAAATCGTCAGCGGCGCGGCAGCGGTCTAACGCGCGCAGTCAACAGCACACATTTAGAGGATGCAGCAATGAGTCAGGGCAAGATCGTTCAGATCATCGGCGCGGTCGTCGACGTCGAATTCCCGCGCACCGACGTGCCGAAGGTGTACGACGCGCTGAAGGTCGACAACACCGAAATCACGCTGGAAGTCCAGCAGCAGCTGGGTGACGGTATCGTCCGCGCGATCGCGCTGGGCTCGACCGACGGCCTGAAGCGTGGCCTGGTTGCCACCAACACCAACCGCGCCATCTCGGTGCCGGTCGGCGCTGGCACCCTGGGTCGCATCATGGACGTGCTGGGTCGCCCGATCGACGAAGCCGGCCCGGTGCAGGCGTCGGACAGCTGGGAAATCCACCGTTCGGCCCCGTCGTATGAAGACCAGTCTTCCTCGACCGAGCTGCTGGAAACCGGCATCAAGGTCATCGACCTGATGTGCCCGTTCGCCAAGGGCGGCAAGGTCGGCCTGTTCGGCGGCGCCGGCGTCGGCAAGACCGTCAACATGATGGAGCTGATCAACAACATCGCCAAGGCGCACAGCGGTCTGTCCGTGTTCGCCGGTGTGGGTGAGCGTACCCGTGAGGGCAACGACTTCTACCACGAAATGAAGGACTCCAACGTCCTCGATAAGGTGGCGATGGTGTACGGCCAGATGAACGAGCCGCCGGGCAACCGTCTGCGCGTTGCACTGACCGGCCTGACCATGGCGGAGTACTTCCGTGATGAGAAGGACGCCAGCGGCAAGGGCAAGGACGTGCTGCTGTTCGTCGACAACATCTACCGCTACACCCTGGCCGGTACCGAAGTGTCGGCACTGCTGGGCCGTATGCCGTCGGCCGTGGGTTACCAGCCGACCCTGGCCGAGGAAATGGGCGTCCTGCAGGAGCGCATCACCTCGACCAAGTCCGGCTCGATCACCTCGATCCAGGCCGTCTACGTGCCCGCCGATGACTTGACCGATCCGTCGCCGGCCACCACGTTCGCCCACTTGGACTCGACCGTGACCCTGTCGCGTTCGATCGCCTCGCTGGGTATCTACCCGGCCGTGGATCCGCTGGACTCGACCTCGCGCCAGATGGACCCGCAGGTCATCGGCAGCGAGCACTACGACACCGCACAGCGCGTCCAGCAGACCCTGCAGAAGTACAAGGAACTGAAGGACATCATTGCCATTCTGGGTATGGACGAACTGTCCCAGGAAGACAAGGAAGCCGTGTCGCGCGCCCGTAAGATCGAGCGCTTCTTCAGCCAGCCGTTCCACGTGGCCGAAGTGTTCACCGGCTCGCCGGGCAAGTACGTGCCGCTGAAGGACACCATCCGTGGCTTCAAGGCCATCGTCGATGGCGAGTACGACCACCTGCCGGAGCAGGCGTTCTACATGGTCGGCGGCATCGAAGAAGCGGTCGAGAAGGCCAAGAAGATGGCCGAGAAGGCCTAATTCCCACGTAGGGCGGAGTTCGCTCCGCCCACGCGGCAACCTGCGGTGGGCGCAGGCCCACCCAACCAGGCGAAGAGAGTTCCATGAGCACCATCCGTTGCGACATCGTCAGTGCCGAGCAGCAGATCTTCAGCGGCGAAGCGACCCTGGTCGTGGCCACCGGTGAGCTGGGCGAGCTGGGCATCGCGCCCAAGCACGCACCGCTGATCACCCGTCTGAAGCCGGGCAAGGTCGTGGTCACCACTGCTGCCGGGGAACACCTGGATTTCGCCATTTCCGGCGGCATCCTGGAAGTACAGCCGCAGGTCGTGACCGTGCTGGCCGACACCGCCATCCGTGCCAGCGACATCGATGAAGCATCGGTTCGCAAGGCCAAGGAAGAAGCCGAGCGCGTGCTGGCCCACCGTGGCGAAGCCATGGAGCTGGCCGAGGCGCAGCAGAAGCTGGCCGAAGTCACTGCCCAGCTGCAGGCATTGGAGCGTCTGCGCCGCAACCTCAAGCACTGAGGCCTGCAGCAACGCCCAGAAAAACGCCGGCCAACGCCGGCGTTTTTTTTGCCCCGCGTTTGTAGTGCCGAGCCATGCTCGGCAGGGGCTTTACACCGCATGTTTCCGTAGTGCCGAGCCATGCTCGGCAGAGGCCTCCCCAGGCAAGCCCCTGCCGAGCATGGCTCGGCACTACGCTCCCTCCCTTTCGCATAGCGAAGGGGAGGGCCGGGGAGGGGGCTTCCAGCTGGCAATGCCCCCTGCCGAGCACGGCTCGGTACTACGCTCCCTCCCTTTCGCATAGCGAAGGGGAGGGCCGGGCAGGGGGGCTTCTGGTCGATAATGCCCCCTGCCGAGCATGGCTCGGCACTACGCTCCCTCCCTTTCGCATAGCGAAGGGGAGGGCCGGGGAGGGGTGCTTCAAGCTGGCAATGCCCCCTGCCGAGCACGGCTCGGCACTACGCTCCCTCCCTTTCGCATAGCGAAGGGGAGGGCTGGGGAGGGGTGCTTCTGGTTGGCAATGCCCCCTGCCGAGCACGGCTCGGCACTACCGGCTCAGCGATACACCACGTGGCGCAGCAGGAAGAAGCTCACTGCGGCCAGGCCGCCTTCCACCAGCGGTTTGGCCAGCCACGCATGGCCCAGACCCAGGGATCCGGCGACCCAGCTGATCAGCCAGGTACTGGCCACCGTCATCAGCAGCCACCACACGGCAAAGCGTACGAAGCGCTTCCAGCCATGCCGCTGCTGGCCCTGGTCGGCAAAGGTATAGCGGCCGTTGAGCCAGAAGCCGAGCAGCGCACCGCTGATACGGCCGACCAGATTACCCGGTGCCACTGGCACGCCCAAAGCGGTGGCAAGGACGAATACCCCCCAATCCAGGGCCAATTGCAGCAGGCCGAAGATGATGTACTGGCTGCCTTGTCGTAGCAGGCTCATCGGGAAAAGGTTCAGTAAGCGGCCTGCAATGCTAACCCCTTGGGCTTAGAATCCGGGGATTCTCGAAGGAAGTCGTAGGCATGACTCAGCCGTTGCACGTCATCATCCTCGCAGCAGGCGCAGGCAAGCGCATGAAGTCGGTATTGCCCAAGGTGCTGCAGCCCATCGCCGGCCAGCCCATGTTGGCGCATGTGATTGAAACCGCGCGTCAGCTGCAGCCGGCGGGTATCCATGTGGTGTATGGCCATGGTGGCGAGGCGGTACGCGCTGCCTTTGCCGGCCAGGCCGACCTGCAGTGGGCCGAGCAGACCCAGCAGCTGGGCACTGGCCACGCGGTGCAGCAGGCCATGCCGGACGTGCCTGATACCGCGCAGGTGCTGGTGCTGTATGGCGATGTGCCGCTGATCCGTGCCGACACGCTGAAGGCGTTGCTTGAAGGCGGGCCGCGCTTGGCGGTACTGGTTGCCGAACTGGACAACCCGAGTGGCTACGGCCGCATCGTGCGCGATGCAGAGGGCAAGGTCGCAGCCATCGTCGAGCAGAAGGATGCCGACGACGAGCAGAAGCGCATCCGTACCATCAACACCGGCATCATCGCGGCCGAATCCACCGCGCTGCGGCGTTGGCTGTCGAGCCTGTCCAACAGCAATGCGCAGGGCGAGTACTACCTCACCGACGTGTTTGCTTCTGCTGCCGGCGAGTACACCCCGGCAAGCCTGGTGCACGTGGCCGATGCCCAGGAAGCCGAAGGCGCCAATGATCCGTGGCAGCTGTCGCAGCTGGAACGGGCCTGGCAGCTGCGCTCGGCCAAGGCGCTGTGCGAGCAGGGCGCACGCCTGCTGGATCCGTCACGCTTTGATCAGCGTGGCACGGTGAAGGTGGGCCGCGACGTGCAGATCGACGCCAACGTGATCCTGGAAGGCGAGGTCGAGCTGGGCGATGGCGTCAGCATCGGTGCCTTCGTGCGGCTCAAGGACGTCAAGCTTGGCGCGGGCACCGAAGTGCGCCCGCATTGCGACCTGGAAGGCGTGGTCAGCGAAGGTGCCGCACAGATTGGTCCGTTCGCGCGGCTGCGTCCGGGCACGGTGCTGGCCGATGGTGTGCACGTGGGCAATTTCGTGGAAACCAAGAAGACCACGCTGGGCAAGGGCAGCAAGGCCAACCACCTGACCTATCTGGGTGACGCGGTGATCGGCAGCGGTACCAACATCGGTGCCGGCACCATCACCTGCAACTACGACGGCGTGAACAAGTTCCAGACCACCATCGGTGACAAGGTGTTCGTCGGCTCCAACAGCTCGCTGGTGGCACCGGTCACCCTGGCCGATGGGGCAACCATTGCCGCGGGTTCGGTGATCACCCGCAACGCGCCGGAAGGCAAGTTGACCGTGGCGCGGACGCGTCAGGAAACGATTGATGGCTGGGTCCGCCCCGTCAAGAAGTCCTGAGCCACGCTTGGCACGGCGCGAGGAGCTCGCGCTGTTGCCACGGATCGAAGCGCAGGCCGGTGAGCGCCTGCGCGGGCACCCGGCGGCTGCGGTGTTTGCTGCGAGCCCGACGGAGCCGGCCCTGTTTGAACGTGCCTGGCAGTGCGGAATGCTGTGGGTGGTTGCCAGTGAGGACGCCCTCGCCGGCTACCTGATGGCGGGCGTGTTGGGTGAGGATTTTCATATCCAGCAGATGGACGTTGCGCCGGCACATGGCCGCCAAGGTCATGGTCGCGCCTTGCTGCGACATGCGATGGCACAGGGGAGGGCGCGCGGATATCGCCGTGCGGTGCTGAGCACGCTGGCCGACGTACCGTGGAACGCGCCTTTCTATGCCAGCGAAGGTTTCAGCGCATGGCCTGCGCATGAGTGGAGTGCTGGCATGTGCGACGTGATGGCTGCCGAGGCCGATGCGGGTTTTCCAATGGCGTTGCGATTGGCGATGCGACGTACCCTGGAACAGCCCTGGGCGCTCTCCTGTGGGAGTGGCGCAAGTCGCGAAGCATCAGACGTGTAGTGCCGAGCCATGCTCGGCAGGGCTTCCCCGTGACGCATCCGACGTCGGAGCGGTGGCCTAGTCGTGCGGCAGCAGGATGGTCACGCACAGTCCGCCATCCTTGCGGTTCTGCAGCGAGATGCGGCCACCGTGGGCTTCAACGATCTCGCGCGTCAGTGCCAGGCCCAGCCCGGTGCCGTTGCGCTTGGTCGAATAGAACGGCATCAGCGCGTTCTGCAGCACCGCCTCATTCATGCCGGTGCCGCGGTCCAATACTTCGATGCGCAGCCAATTGGGCAGGCGCGCCAGCCGCAGCTCCACTGCATCCTCGGTGGCACCATTGTCGGCGCCGGCCTCGTGCGCGTTTTTCAGCAGGTTGAGCAATGCCTGCGAAAACTGTGATTGGTCCAGGCGGCTGTATTGCTCGTCGGCCAGCGGTTCCATGCGGAAGCTGATCTGCTGCTGCAGCCCGTGCAGGAACTGGCTCCAGGCAACGGTCTGCAGCTGCGGTTGCGGCAGTTTGGCAAAACGCGCGTAGCCGCGGATGAAACCTTCCAGGTGACGTGCCCGCTCCTCGACGGTGCCGAAAATGTCTTCCAGGCGATCGTAACGATTGCGCCGCACCAGCTCCGCACCAGAATGCGCCAGCGAGGCAATCGGTGCCAGCGAGTTGTTGAGCTCGTGGCTGATCACACGGATCACTTTCTTCCAGGTCTGCACTTCCTGGCGGCGCAACTCGGCGGTGAGCAAGCGCAGCAGCAGCAGTTCGTGCGGGCGTCCATTCAGATGGAATCCGCGCCGCGACAGATGGTAGATCTGCTCGTCGTCGTCATCGTCATCTGCCGCGTCTGGCGAACGCACCGCGAACAGTGAATCACCGCCGCGGGCGATGGCATTGCGCAGTTCGATCGGCATGGTCTCCAGCAGCTCGTGCATGCGCTTGCCTTCCAGCTTCCATCCGCCGTGCAGCAGCTTGCGCGCAGCGGTGTTGGAGAAGGTCACGCGCTGCACGCCGTCGCCGCCATCGGTGAGCAACAGCATCGCCACCGGCGTGTTCTGCACCATGGTGTCGAGCAGCAGCTCGCGCTGCACCAGCGACTGGCGCTGCTCGCGCAGCACATCGCCCAGTTCCGCATGCGCCTGCACCAGCTGGGCCAGTTCGTCATTACCGCGCCAATGCACGCCAAAGTTGAACTCGCCGTCGCGGTAGCTGCTGGTGGTGCCGGCCAGCGCACGCAGCAGGGAGCGGACCGGGGCGGTGGCGCGACGCAGGGTCCACCACATCAGTGCCAGCAGCAGCAGGGCCGATACGCTGACCACCACCCAGCCACGGTCCATCCAGTAGGCCAACAGCCACGGCAGGGCGGCCGCCAGTGCCAGCACCGGCAGCAGCCGCAGGAAAAGACTGAAGGTGAAGGAGCGGGATCTCATTCGCGTGGGATGTGGTGGCGGTCCATGCGCCGGTACAGCGCCTGCCGGCTCATGCCCAGTTCGGCGGCGGCCTGCGCGATCACGCCGCCCGCGCGCTCCAGTGCGTTGACGATGCGGGCACGGTCGGGCTCATCGGCCGCGGCGCTGGGGCGGGTGGGCGCGGCACGCGGCAGGTTGAGGTCGGCTGCTTCGATGCGCGGGCCCTGTGCCAGCAGCACGGCGCGCTGGATCACGTTGCGCAGCTCGCGCACATTACCCGGCCAGGTATGGCGCTGCAGCGCCTGCGCGGCCTGGGCCGACAGCGGCTTGCCGTCCGCCAGGAAGTGCTGGGCCAGCGGCAGGATGTCTTCGCGTCGTTCGGCCAGCGGCGGCAGGCTCAGCTCGACCGTGTTGAGCCGGTAATAGAGGTCCTCACGGAAGCTACCATCGCGGATCATCGCCGGCAGGTCGGCATTGGTGGCACTGACCACGCGCACCGACACCTGCCGTTCGCGGTTGGACCCCAGCCGCTCGAAGCGGCCGGTCTCAAGCACCCGCAGCAGCTTCATCTGCCCGGTCAGTGACAGGTTGCCGATCTCGTCCAGGAACAGGGTGCCCCCGTCGGCGGCCTCGAACTTGCCTTCGCGTGCCTTGTTGGCGCCGGTGTAGGCACCAGCCTCGGCACCAAACAGCTCGGCCTCGATCAGTTCGGACGGTATCGCCCCGCAGTTGAGCGCGACGAACGGGCCTTTGCGATCGGCCGAGTTGGCCTGGATGATCTCGGCGATCTTTTCCTTGCCGGCGCCATTGGGCCCGGTGATCAGCACCGGCAGCTGCGAACGGGCGACCTGGCAGGCCAGGCTGATCACGCGCTCGCTGGCCGGGTCGGCGAACACCACGCCGCGCAGGTCATAGCGTTCATGCAGGGCCTGCTGGTTGCGCAGCTCGCGCGAGCGCCGGCGCGCCAGCTCGCGGCGGGTTTCGGCCAGCTCCAGCAGGTTGTTCACCGTGGTCAGCAGGCGGCCGTCATCCCAGGGCTTGGCCAGGTAGTCGGCGGCACCGGCCTTGACCAGTTCCACCGCGCTGTCCAGGTGGGTCCACGCAGTGAGCAGGATCACCGGCAGGTCCGGGTGGGCCTGGCGGATGTCACGGAACAGTTGCTGGCCTTCCTCGCCGGAGGTGGTGTCGGCGGTGAAATTCATGTCCTGCAGCACCAGGTCGAATTCCTGCTCGGCCAGCATCGCCAGGCCCTGCTCCGGCGATACCGCATGACGGGTGTCGATGTCGTGCAGGGAGAACAGCACGTCCAGCGCGGTGGCCACGGCGGTGTTGTCGTCGATGATCAGGATCTGTGGCATCGGTTGTCGCACAAGAAGAGGGTAGGGTGCAGCACAGGCATTGAAGTCAGCACCTTACACGTTGCGGGTGGCACTGGCAGGGGGCAGCTGCGCCGCACGCCGGGCGGGTGCGGCAACGGCGGCCTGGCCCAGCGCCAGCATCAGGCCACCTGCCGCCAGCAGATAGGTCCAGGGCAGGCGGGGCAGTTCGTAATGCTGCATCAGCCATTGGTTGATCAGCAACGCCAGCAACAGCCCGCCGGCCAGCCCGACGGTGGTCAGCAGCAGGTTCTCGGCCAGGAAGTGGCGCAGCACCTGACTGCGGGTGGCGCCCAGCGCCCGGCGGATGCCGATCTGGCGGGTGCGCTGTTGTATCCAGTAGCCACTGAGGCTGGCGATGCCGATCAAGGTGATGGTCGCCACCACCAGGTTGACCGCCAGCAACAGCCAGACCGCGGCACGGCGTTGGCGCAGTCCGTTGCTGCGCAGTTCTTCATAGCTGGCCACCACCGGCTTGAAGCCGCGTGCCATCTGCGCGTGATAGCTGTCCTGCAGCACGCCGGGGATGGCCTTGATCACCGCATCGCGTTGCTGTGCCGTGGCGCGCACCACGAAGCTGAGCAGCGGCAGGCCGGCGGGCCGGCGTGGCAACAGGATGGCGTGTTCGGCCTTGCCGTCGTCCAGTTCGCTGAGCTGGTAACGCAGCAGGTGCGCCACCACGCCGACCACGACGTAGTGGCCACTGCCATCACCGCCGCTGAGTGTGCGGCCGACCGGGTCGCCGTCGAACAAGGTCCGGGCCAGCGCCTCGGTGATGATGATGGGCGTGGTGCTGGCCGCGTCGTCGTCGCCCAGTTGCAGGTCGCTGTACTCGTCATCCAGGAAGTCGCGGCCGCGGCTGAGCTGCAACCCCAGCGTGTCGATCAGGTGGTTGCCCAGGAAGCCACTGACCTCCACGGTGGGGCCATTGGCCGGCTTAAGGTCGTAGACCATGGTCAGGGTTTCGCGCATGGGCGCGCCGACCACTGCAGTGGCCCGGGTCACCCCGGGGATATGCGCCAGCGCCTGGGCGCCCGCATTGGCCTGCGCGGCGCTCCAGTTGCCGTCGGGGCGCAGTACCTGGTCGACGATGATGATCTCCTTGTCGGCGATGCCGTCATCGATCAACAGTGGCCCGGCCTGCTGCGCAAGCAGGAACAGGGTATTGCAGAGGATGGCGCAGGCCACCGCTATCTGCAGGCCGATCAGCCAGGGCATCAGTGGCTGGCGACGCATGGAAGCGAGCAGGGGATTCATGCGGTGGCCTCGTTCATAGGGTCTTGACCTGCAATGCAGGCTCCTGGCGCGCGGCGCGGACGGCGGGCAGCAGGCCCACCAGCACACCGGTGGCAACGGCCATCAGCAACAGGCCGATGAACAGCCCGGGGCTGAACCGCGCCAGCGAGGAATACGCCTCGCCCTGCTGGCGCATCAGCCACAGGCCGGCAAGGGTCAACGGCAGCGCCAGCAGGCCGCCCAGCAGACCGGCCAGGGTTGACTCGACCAGGCAGCTGGCGATGATCGCGCGGCGGGGTGCCCCCAGCACCCGGCGCACGCCATGCTCGCCGGCCCGGCGCAGGAAGCGGGCGGCCAGCAGGCCGGCCACGTTCACCAGGCACAGCAGCAACAAGCCCAGTGCAAGCCACAGATTCAGGCGCACGCTGTCCGGCACGACGCGGTTGAAGCGAAGCCACTGCGCCATCGACTGCAGGCTGGTGCTCGGTTTACGCGCGAAAATGCCGGCGGCGTGGCGTTCGGCGGCGAAGTTCTGCAGGCTGCGTGCATAGTGCTCGCGCGCCTGTGCATCCTTCAGTTCGGCCCACAGCACCAGCCAGCGGCATTGCCCGGTATCGATCTGGTCGAAGCGGAAGCCACCAAAGCCGCCACCGTCACAGATGCGGGTGCTGGTGATTTCGGCACCCGCGGCCAGCACCGCTTCGGCCGGGGCGAACAGCTCATCCCCGTCACCTTCCCAGCCGCTGTCGTTTGCCGGCAGGAAGTGCGGCCGTGGCCGTGGTGCCCAGCGCTCGCTGATGCCGATCACGCGGAACTGGCGTTGGCCGACGCGGATCTGCGCGCCAGTGCCGTCCTCGCGGCCCAGCAGGTGCTGGCTGAGCGCACGGCTTATCACCACCACCGGGGTATGTGCGGCCTCCTCTTCGGCAGTCCAGAAGCGACCATGGCGCAAGGGCACGCCAAATACCTGCAACATCGGCCCTACCGCCAGCGCGGCCGATACGTTCTTGCTGACGGTGTTGTCGGCGTTGCTGACGCTCAGCGGACTGGTCACCACCCCGACCTGCGCCACATCCGGCCGCAGCTGCCGCATTGCCTGCACATCGGCCAGCTTCCACAGCGGTGGCACCGGCGTGCCGTCGCCGTAGCTGTCGCTTTCGCCACTCTTGGCAGCCTGGCGCGAGTCGGCCCAGGCCAGGTGCAGGTTGTGGCTGATGCCGGGCAAGGGGTCGGCGGAGAGCACGGACAACAGGGTCAGCATGGTCATCACCGAGGCCAGCCCCAGCGCCAGGGTCAGGATCGCCAGGGCCATCGTGCGTGGATGGCGCAGGCAACCACGCAGGCCGGTTTCCAGTGTGTAGTTCAATGCGTGGGCTCCGTGTTCGCGCGGTGGGCGTAACTGAGCACGCGGGTGGCCTGCCACTGGCCCTCGCGTAGCCGCCAGATGATGACGAAGTCGGCGACGCCATCGCAGTGCTCACCCTTGAGATCGCAGAAGCGGTGCTGGCCGCGCGCAATCGCACCGAAGTCCTTGATCGGGAATACCTGCAGCGTACCCGGCAGCAGCTGCCGGGTGTAGTTGCCGCAGGCATTTTTCCGGGTATTGGCCAGCATCGCCTCACGCGTCCAGGTGACGCCGCCGGTGTCGTGATAGAACTCCACCGCCGGATCGAAATAGCTCGCGTGCCTGGCAAGCTGGGCGGGGTCGCTGCAGTGGTTGAAGCTGTCGAACATGTCGTGGTCGAGCGCGGCGACGGTGTCGTGCAGGCTGCCCGGGGCGTTCTCGGCAGCGTGTGCTGCAGGCAGGGTCAGTGCGAACAGCAGTGGCAGGTACAGCAGCTTGGAATTCATCGGGACGACTCCGGGATGCGTAAGCAGGGAAAGGGTCAGGCAGCGCGGGTAGCTACGGCGGGCGGCACCGCCGCCGCCCGCCGTGCCGGCCCGAGTACCGCGAGCTGGCCCAGCAGCAACAACAGCACCGCGGCCACCGGCAGATAGCCCAGTGGCAGGCGTGGCAGTTCGTAGCGGGCCATCAACAGCATGTTCAAGGCATAGGCCAACAGCAGGCCGAGGACGACGCCGGCGCAGCTCAGCAGCAGGTTTTCCAGCTGGAAATGGCGCAGGATGTGGGTACGGGTTGCGCCCAGGGCGCGACGGATGCCGATCTGGCGGGTGCGTTGCTGCACCCAGAAGCTGGCAAGCCCCATGATGCCGAAGGCGGTCACCGCCAGCAGCGCGGCACTCACCGCCAGCAGCAGCCAGATCACCGAGCGGTCACGTCGATGGAAGTCTTCGCGCATCTGCTCCAGCGTGAACTGCTCCTCGATGATGCGGTTGGGGTCCTGCTGGTTGAGTGCAACGACCGCGGCCTTGAGGACCTGTTGGCGCTGGTCCGGCGTGGTGCGCAATGCATAGGCACCGTTGGATACCCGGATCGGGAAAATCACCGAATCGAAGCGGTTGGCGAACGTGCCGCTGTCGCCCGGCGCCATCAGGTCCTTGATCACGCCGACGACGGTGGAAGGCGGCTGTTTCTCGCCCCAGATGTAGACGCGCTTGCCGATCGCGCTCTCACCCGGGAACAGCCGCTGCGCGAGCGCGCGGCCCAGCAGCACGGAGGGCACCGTTGGGCCGATCTTGTTGGGATCGAAGGCGCTGTTGTCGATGTACTCATCGGGCAGGAAGCTGCGCCCTTCCACCACCTGCAGGCCATAGGTCTGCAGCAGGTTGCCGTCATCCATGTAGATCGAGGCATGCGCGGTGGGGCGGTTCTGGTCTGCCTGCAGGCGGATATCCGAGCCCCAGACATTGCCGCCGTAGGGGATCTGGTTGACGCTTGCCGCCGCCTTTACCCCGGGGAGCGCAGCCAGCGCCCGCACATCCTGCAGCCGCAGTGCATCGTAATTGACATCCGGCAGCAGGCTGCTGGTGGACAGGTAGACCAGCGCGTCATCGACAACGCCGCTTTGCAGGCGCAGCTCGTCCACACGGTTGCTGATGATGAATACCGCATTGCAGATGATGGCGCAGCTCAAGGCGATCTCCAGCACCAGCAGCAGGCAGGCGGTCTTGTGGCGCATCAGCTGGTTGAAGGTGGGCAACAGTTCCATGGGCCACGCGCTGGGCAGTGAAGGGAAGTGTGAACCGAGGCAGGTACAGGTGATCGATCAGGGGCTGGCCCGGCTATTGGCTCTTGAGCTGCAGCGCCGGTGGCACCTGCATGGCGCGCCAGGCAGGCAGCAGCCCTGCAAGCACACTGACGGCCACCGCCAGCACAAAGGTCAACCACAGCGTGGTGGCATCCATGTGCGCCAGCTTGGCGTACTCGTCCGGTTGCTGGCGGATCAGCCATAGGCCGAACGCAGCGAAACCCAGACCAAGCGCGCCGCCGGCCAGGCCGATGACACCGGCTTCGGTCAGGCATTGCTTGAAGATGTCCAGCCGTGAGGCGCCCAACGAACGGCGCACGCCGATCTCACCGGCGCGGCGCAGGAACTTGGCCAGCAGCAGGCTCACCGTGTTGATCATGCACACCAGCAGGAAGCCGAAGGCCAGCCACATCTGCAGGCGCACGTCGTTGGGGACGATGCGGTTGAAATCCAGCCAGCCCATTACGTCGTGCAGGCGCACATTGGTTGGGCGCTCGAAGCGGCCGTTGGCGCGCTGGCTGTCGGAATAGTCGGCCAGGTACTTCAGGTAGTCGCGTGCCTTCTGCGGCGTGTCCAGCTCTACCCAGTACTGCAACCACGCGCACGGCGCGTTGAGGCTGCGATTGCCTTCGCCGTCGTCGCTGGCAGCCCAGCACTGCATGTTGCCCTGGGTGTCCAGCTTCAGCGCGCGCGAGCTGGAAAAAGGCAGCACCACCTGTTCATCGCCGCCATAGCGTTGGCTGGTGAGGTCGTAGAAACGCGGGGTGGGCTTGAAATCGCCGAGCAGGCCGATGATGCGGAAGGTACCCTGCGGCAGCGCCAGATTCCTGCCGATCGGGTCGGAACTGCCGAACAACCTGCCGGCAAGCTTGCGGTCGATGACTGCAACCAGACTGCGAGCCTCATCATCGTTCCCGCTCCAGGCATTGCCCGCAGCCAGCGGCACCTCGAACATGGGGAAGAAGTCGGCCGAGGTGTAGCGTGCCCGCACCCGGAACGGTTGCGCGGCGTCGCCTGCAGGCATCACCGTGACCGAACCGGCGCTCATCACCGCCTGGCGGTCACCGCGCTTCTGCCGCAACAGCTCTTCGGCGTCATAGCGGCTCATCTGCTTCAGCGGGTCTGCATCCAGGGTGGCATCCTTGCCAAGGCTGCGCGGCTCCAGCTGCGGATAGAACAGTTGCCCGCTCTTGCCGGGGATGGGATCCCCGGACAGCACGAAGTACAGCGCCAAGGTGGTCATCGTCGCACCGATGCCCACCGCGATGGTCAGTACCATCAAGGCGGTCAATGCCTTGTTGCGCGCGAAGCTGCGAACCGCCAGTTGCAGATAGTAGCCAAACATTCCCTGTCTCCCTGGTTCCGGCAATCAGGTGCTGCGGGTGGCGACCGCCGGTGGAATGGAGGCGGCGCGGCGGGCCGGGCCGAACACCGCGATCTGGCCCAGCAGCCACAGCAGCACGGCGCCTACCGGCAGGTACAGCAGCGGCAGGCGCGGCAGCTCGTAGCGGCCCATCAGCCACTGGTTGAGCAGATAGGCCAGCAACATGCCAACCACGATGCCGATGCCGGCCAGCAGGAAGTTCTCGGTCTGGAAGTAGCGCAGGATCTGCGCGCGGGTGGCGCCCAGGGCGCGGCGGATGCCGATCTGCTTGGTGCGCTGCTGCACCCAGAAGCTGGCCAAGCCGATGATGCCCAGCGCGGTCACCAGCAACAGCAGGCCGCTGACGATCAGCAACAGCCCGATCATGTCGCGGTCGTTGGCGAAGTACTTGGCGCGCTTTTCCTCGACGGTGAGCTTGGTCCAAACCAGGCGGTTGGGGTCGTTCTTGTCCAGGGTGGCCAGTGCCTGCTTCAGCACTTCGTCGCGGCGGCCCGGCTCGGTCACGCGCAGGATGTAGCGGCCTCCATTGGAGAAGTTCATGCGGATCGGGAAGATCACCGAATAGGTGCGGTTGTTGTTCTGCATGTTCGGGCGCAGCAAGGTCTGCGTCACACCGACCACGGTGACCGGGATGTTGGCCATGTACAGGGTCTTGCCGACGGCGTTGCCATCCGGGAAGAACTGCTTGGCCATGGCTTCGCTGAGGATGGCCGGTGCTTTCAGCGTGCCCAGGTCTTCCACCTTTTCCAGCACGTCGCTGCTCTGGTACTCATCGGCGTTGAAGTCGCGGCCGGCGACCAGCTTCAGTCCCAGCGTCTTGATCGTGTTCTCGCCCACCATGTACTGGGCGCCATTGGTCGACTGTGCATCCGGTTCGGGCGAGGCCGCCAGCGAGGTGTTCCATGAGCCGCCCTGGAAGGGCAACTGGTTGACGATGGCCACGCTTTCGACGCCCGCGATGCCACGCAGCGAGGCGATGTCCTCGGCGGTGCGGGCATCGGCATCGACCTGCTTGCCGATGCCGCTCAGGCCGATCTCGATCAGGTGGTTGTCATCGATGCCACTAGCCAGCTGCATGGCGTCGATGCGTTGGGAGACAATGAACAACGCGTTGCAGATGATGGCGCAGCTCAGCGCGATCTCCAGCACGATCAATGCCGCGGCAGTTTTGTGCCGTGACAGCGTGGAGAGGATGGGGCGGATTTCCATGAGGTTTCTCCGAGGAAGCGTGGAGCCGGGAATGGGGTTGATGGGAGAGGCGAGGGCCGGAGCAACTGCACCCCTCCCCAGCCCTCCCCTGCGCGTAGCGCAAGGGAGGGAGCAAGGCGTTACTGGCTCTTGAGCTGCAGTGCCGGAGCCACCTGCATGGCGCGCCAGGCGGGCAGGATGCCGGCCAACATGCTGGCGAGCACCGCCAGGGCAAAGGTGACCACCAGCATCGAGCCGTCCAGGTGGGCGAGTGAGGCGTACTCGGCCGGGCGCTGGCGCACCGCCCACAGTCCGAACAGCGCGAATACCAGGCCCAGCAGGCCACCGGCAAGACCAATCGTGCCGGCTTCGATCAGGCACTGCTTGAAGATCTCGGCGCGGCTGGCACCCAGCGCACGGCGCACGCCGATCTCGCCGCTGCGGCGCAGGAACTTCGCCAGCAGCAGCCCAACGGTGTTGACCAGGCACACCAGCAGGAAGCCGAATGCCAGCCACATCTGCAGGCGCACATCACCCGGTACCGCATTGCGGTACTCCATCAGCTCCATGACATTGCGCAGGCGGGTGTTGGCCGGACGCTCGAAGCGGCCGGCGGCGCGCTGCTGTTCGGAGTAGTTGTCCAGGTAGGCCTTGAAATCCTTGGCATCGCCGGGCGCGTTCAGCTCGACCCAGTACTGGATCCACGAGCAGGGCACGTTCAAGGCGGTGGCGTCGTTGACCAGCTCGCGGCCGAAGCAGTTCATGCTGCCATTGCGATCCAGCTTCAGGTCCAGCGCGGTGCTGAAGGGCAGGTAGACATCCTCCTCGGAGTCGAACTTGCCCGAGTACAGGTCGTAGAACTTGGGAGCAGGCTTCCATTCCTTGAGTACGCCGACGATGCGCATGGCATTGCCTTCGACCAGCACTTCCTTGCCGACGCTGTTGGCGCCCTTGAACAGCTTGTCGTTGAGGGTGGTGCTGATTACCGCCACGCGGCTACGGCCTTGATCCTCTTCACCACTCCAGCCTTGCCCGAATGCGAATGGCGTATCGAACATCGGGAAAAAATCAGCCGAGGTGTAACGCATGCTGATGCTGAAGGGCTTGAGTGCATCGATGCGTGGATCGACGATACCGCCACCACCGGTCATCATCGCCTGGCGCGGCGCCTTCTTCTGCCGCAGCAGCTCTTCCGAATCGAAGCGGGTCATCTGCATCTCCGGCTCTTCGCCGGGCTTGTAGCCTTCCTTGGTGTAGGGGTCGAGCTGCACGTAGAACAGACGGTCGCTCTTGTGCGGGATCGGGTCGCCGGACAGCACCTTGAATACGGTCAACGTGGTCATCGCCGCACCAATGCCCAGGGCAATGGCCAGCACCATCAGCGCGGTCAGGATCTTGTTGCGGCCAAAGCTGCGCAGGGCAAGTTTGAAGTAGTAACTGAACATGGACGGTCCTTGGCAGCTTAGGCGCTGCGCGTGGCGACGATGGGTGGAATGGAGGCGGCACGCAGGGCCGGGCCAATGACGGCAGCTTGGCCCAGCAGGCACAGCAGTACGGCACCCAGCGGCAGGTAATACAGCGGCAGCCGGGGGATTTCGAAATAGGCCATCAACAGCTGGTTGCCGGCATAGGCCAGCAACATGCCCAGTGCGATGCCGGCACAGGTCAGCAGCAGGTTCTCGGTCTGGAAGTAGCTGATGATCTGGCGGCGGGTAGCGCCCAGCGCACGGCGGATGCCGATCTGCTTGGTGCGCTGCTGCACCCAGAAGCTGGCCAGGCCGATGATGCCCAGTGCGGTGACCAGCAGCATCACCAGGCAGATGCCCAGCAGTAGCCGGGTCATGCTGCGGTCCTGCTGGAAGTAGACCTCGCGCAGCTCTTGTAGTGGCTTGCTGTAGTCGGCGGAGATGATCGCCTCCGGGGTGACCCTGGGCGCGGCAGCGACGGCATCGCTGACGATGCGCTGCAGGTCCCGCGGGTTGGCGCGCACCACATAGGTACCAGCCTGCGCATCGGTGGTCACCGGCACGATCACCGACCACTCCATGCCAGCCAGGCCGTTCTCGCTGCGGCCCGGATCGGGGCGCGAGAAATGCGCCAGTACACCGGCCACGGTGAGCTGGTAGTCGCCCATCCACAGCTGCTTGCCCAGCGGGTCCTGGCCCGGCCACAGGTGCCTGGCGAAGGCCTGGGTGATCCAGACCTGCGCGTGCGCCGGCAGGAAGTTCTCCACCGGCTGGTAGTCGGCATCGCTGAACATGCGGCCCTGTACCGGCTTCAGCTGCAGGGCATCGATGGCACCCGCGTCCATCAGGTAGAAATGCGGCACGCCACCATGGTGCTTGCCTTCCGGATCCAGCGAGACGCCAGCGGTGCCGGCGCGCTGGCCAAACGGTACGGCGTTGAGGACGCCCACCGCTTGCACGCCGGCCTGCCCACGAAGCTGCTGCAACCAGCGGCTGTTCACGTCCACCTCTTTGCAGGCGTCACAGTCGAGCAGGCTGAGTGTTGCGATGGAGGCCTCGTCGACGCCGCTGTTCATGCCGATCAGCTCCATCCGCGAAGCGGCCAGGAACAGCGCATTGCACAGCACCGCGCACGCCAGCGCGATTTCGAGCACGATCAGCGTGGCGGCGATGCGATGCCGCGACAGCGTGGCGATGATGGGTTTGATGTCCAGGGTCATGACTTACAGCGCCTTGATCTGCAGGGCAGGGTCGATGCGCGCGGCACGCAGCGCCGGCAGCAGCCCGGCAATCACCGTGGTGGCGATCGCGGTGGCGAAGGTGAGGCCCAGCATGGCCAGGTCCAGCTGCACCATGTCGGCGTAGGCCAGCGGCTGCTGGCGGATGCTCCACAAGCCGGCCAGGGTGAACAGCAGGCCGAGCACGGCACCGCCGACGCCGATCAGTGCCGCTTCGATCAGGCATTGCTGGAACACCATCGCGCGGGTCGCACCGAGGGCACGCAGTACGCCGATCTCACCGGTGCGGCGCAGGAATTTGGCCAGCAGTAGACCGATGGTGTTGAACAGGCAGATCACCAGGAAGGCGATCGCAATCCAGGCCTGCAGCTTGACGTCGCGCGGCACCACCCCGTTGTAGTCCATCCATTCCATCAGGCTGCGCAGGCGCAGCAGTTCCGGCTGGCTGATGCGGCCCAGCTGCTGTTGCTGCTGCACATAGGCCTGCAGGTGTTGTTGGTAGGCAGCAACCTTTGCGGCGCTGTCCAGTTGCACCCATAGCTGCAACCACACGCAATCGGTGTTTTCCAGGTAGCCGGGTTTCTCGGGCAGCTTGTTGCAGGTGAACTGGCGGAAGTTGCCGGCGTTGATCTGCAGGCCGGTGAAGAACGGCACCATCACGTCTTCGACTGGACGGTAATAGTCGGCGGTGTCGCCCTGCGCGAAGCGGCCACCGGCCACGGTGTAGAACAGGGGCGAGGGCCGCCACGGCTTGAGTACGCCGATGATGCGCACTTCGCTGTCGCGGATGCGCAGCATCTGCCCGGTGCTGTCCTTGCCGCCGAACAGATGCTGGTTCAGATCCCAGGAGATCACAGCCACGCGGGCGCGGCGCTGGTCGTCCTCGGCCGACCAGCCGGCGCCATAGGCGATCGGCACCTGGAACATCGGGAAGAAATCAGCGGTGGTGGACAGCAACGTCGTCATCATCGCCGGCCCTTGGCCAGCCGGCGCGGATAACTTGACGGGGCTGTCCACCACCAAAACCTTGCGATCGGCAGGACCATCGCGCCACAGGTCGGTTGCCGAGGTGTAGTCGAGCATGTCCAGCGGTTCGCGGCTGGGGCGTTCGCCCCGCACCGATGCATCCACCTGCGGGTAATAGATCTGAGCACTGCGCCCGGGCAGGGGATCGCCCGAGAGCAGGTGCTTCACCGTCAGCGTGGTCATTGCCGCACCTATGCCCATGGCGATGGACAACACCATCAGCGCGGTCAGCACCGGGGTACGGCGCAGGCTGCGCAGGCCTTGGCGGATGTGGTAGGCGAACAGTGACATGCCTGGGATCAGCCCTGGTTGTCGGCGACGGCGGCGATACGCGCGGCGTGGGCCAGTACCGGCTCACGGATCAGGTCGGTGGCCTGGCCATCGACGATGTGCACGTTGCGCTGGGCGCGCGCGGCCAGTTCCGGATCGTGGGTGACCATGACGATGGTGGTGCCCTGGCTGTTGATCTCTTCCAGCAGTTCCATCACGCCACGAGCCATCTGCGTGTCCAGGTTGCCGGTCGGTTCGTCGGCCAGCAGCAGGCGCGGGCTGCCGGCCAGGGCGCGGGCGATGGCGGCGCGCTGCTGCTGGCCGCCGGACAGTTCGGCCGGGTAGTGCTTCATGCGCGAGCCCAGGCCGACGTCGGTCAGGGCTTTCTCGATGCGCTGCTTGCGCTCGGCCGCCGGCATGCCGCGGTAGCGCAGCGGCACATCGACGTTGTCGAACAGGTTGAGGTCGGGGATCAGGTTGAAGCCCTGGAAGATGAAGCCGATCTTCTGGTTGCGCAGGCGCGAGCGGGCATCGTCACCGAGGTGGCTGACGTCCTGGCCATCGAGCAGGTACTGGCCGCTGGTGAAGGTTTCCAGCAGACCGGCAATGTTGAGGAAGGTGGTCTTGCCCGAACCCGACGGACCGGTGACCGCGACAAACTCGCCTTCGCGCACATGCAGGTCCAGCGAACGCAGCGCATGGGTTTCAACCTGTTCGGTACGGAAGACCTTGGAGACGGATTGCATCTGGAGCATGGGTATTCCTTTCAGCGACGGTGAATGTGGAAGGTGGAGCGGGAGCGGGAGCGGGGTGCAGGGACTGCGTTTGAATGGGTGTAGCCAGGTCCGGCGATGGGGGCGGGAATTCGACGGTGGCAGCGTGGACGACAGGGCTCACGACAACCCGTACGCCTGCAGCTGCTTCCAATCACGATTCCCGATTCCCCAATCCCGGCCCCTATCAATTGATCGACACACGCTCGTTGTCGCCGAACAGGTCGGCACCGGAGACAACGATCTTTTCGCCCGGCTGCAGACCAGAGACGATTTCGACTTCGCCCAGGCTGCTGACGCCGGTCTGGATCGGGCGACGCACCGCCGTGCTGCCGCTGACCACATAGGCGTAACGGCCGCCGGACTGCTCGACGAACGGGCCGCGCTCGACCTTGAGCACGTTGTTGCGGGTATCCAGCAGGATGCGCGCGCTCATGCGCTGGCTCTGGCGCAGGCCCGGCGGCTGCTTGTCGGAGAAACGCAGGCGCGCCACCACTTCGCCATTGACCACTTCCGGTGACACCGCGGCGATCTCGCCCGGGAACGGCTGACCCGAACCGCTGGTCAGTTGCGCCGGCATGCCGATGGCCAGGTCACGGGCAAAGCTCTCCGGCACCTTGATTTCAATCTCGAAGCGCGACAGGTCGACCACGCCGAGGACGGGCGCATTGGCCGCCACCTGGGTGTGCTGGGTGGCCTGTACCTGGCCGACCTGGCCATCGAACGGGGCGCGCAGGGTCAGCGCATCCACCTGGCGCTTCACCTCGGCCACCACCGCCTCCTGGCGGTCGGCCAGCAGGCGCTTGTTGCGTGCGTCCAGGGCTGCGCCCTGGCTCTGCAGGCTGGCGTCCTGCTGGGCGTGCTGCAGCTCGATCTGGGCCTTTTTCAATTCGTCCTGGGCCTTGGCCAGGTCCACCTGCGGCACCGCGCCGCCGTCATAGCCGCGCTGGTAGCGGTCCAGGTCGCGCTGGGCGGCGGTGCGCACCAGCCCGGCCTGGTCGGACAGCTTGGCGCCGGTGGCGCGGGCCAAGGTGGCATCCAGTGCGGCGCGGCTGGCCTCGGCTTCCAGGCCAGCCAGGGTGGCCTGTTCCTGGGCCAGCTTGCTGCGCAGTTCCGGGCTGTCGATCACCGCCAGTTCCTGGCCCTGCTTGACCACGTCACCGGCCACCACCTTCAGGGTCACGGTGCCGGCGGAGATGGCGTACAGCACCGGGCTGTTGGCAGCGATGACACGGCCATCGGCGGCGATGTCGCGGACCAGGTTGCCGCGGCTGACTTCGGCGATGCGCAGGCGGTCGCCGTCAAACGAGCGGCTGGCGCCCAGCCAGTTGCTGACCACATAGCCAATGCCGACCACCACCACTGCGGTGGCGACTGCCGGCCACAGCCAGCGGCGCCACACGGGTTGCGGGCGTTGGGTGCTTACCTGGTCCTGGGCGGAGGTGTCGCGGATCATCGTCGGCTTCGCTGCTGGGTTTGTTATCCATTAAGCAGGTCGCGTGCCAACTTCAAGTTATTGAAATAAAAGACATATTTATGAGTTGCGAAAGTGTCCGGGTGTCCGCGGACGTTTGCGCGGACACTGTCCGCAGCCTGCTTGTCCATCCTTGTCCGTGCGGTGTCCGAATCCGGTGGCTTAGAATGTCCGATCACTATTGCGAATGGATGGGCTATGTGCGGCATTGTGGGTGCGATCGCTGATCGTGATGTGGTTCCGGTCCTTATCGAGGGGCTGAAGCGTCTGGAGTACCGCGGTTACGACTCCTCGGGTATCGCCGTACTGGCAGCTGACCAGGTCCGTCGCGTACGTCGCACCGGCCGCGTGGCCGAAATGGAGAGCGCCGCCGCCGCCGAGCAGTTCCAGGCCGTGGTCGGCATCGGCCATACACGCTGGGCCACCCATGGCGGTGTCACCGAGTCCAATGCCCACCCGCATATCAGCCAGGGCGTGGCGCTGGTGCACAACGGCATCATCGAGAACCATGAAGAACAGCGTGAGAAGCTGCGTGCGCTGGGTTATGTGTTCGAGTCGCAGACCGATACCGAGGTCATCGCCCACCTGATCCACCACCACCTCAAGGCCGACAAGGACGACCTGCTCGGTGCCCTGCAGCGCACGGTCAAGGAGCTGACCGGCGCCTATGCACTGGCGGTCATCAGCCAGAACGAGCCCGACCGCATGGTGGTCGCGCGCATGGGTTGCCCCTTGCTGGTGGGACTGGGCGAGGGTGAGAACTTCGTCGCCTCGGACGTGTCGGCGATCCTGCAGGCCACCCGCCGGGTGATGTTCCTGGAAGAAGGCGATACCGCCGAGCTGACCCGCCAGGGCGTGCGCGTGTTTGATGGCGACAATGCCCCGGTGCAGCGCGAGCAGCGCATGTCCGACGTGTCGCTGGCTTCGTTGGAGCTGGGCCCGTACCGCCACTTCATGCAGAAGGAAATCCACGAGCAGCCGCGCGCGCTGGGTGACACCGTGGAGGCGGCGATCGACGCCGGTGGTTTCCCGGCCACGCTGTTCGGTGCCAATGCCGAAGCGGTGTTCAAGGACATCGAGGGCGTGCAGATCCTGGCCTGTGGCACCAGCTATTACGCCGGCATGACCGCGCGTTACTGGATCGAGGCCATCGCCGGCCTGCCGTGCAGCGTGGAGATCGCCAGCGAGTACCGCTACCGCGCCGCCTACGCCAATCCCAAGCACCTGATCGTCACCATCTCCCAGTCCGGCGAAACCCTGGACACGATGGAGGCGCTCAAGTACGCCAAGTCGCTGGGCCACACGCACACGCTGTCGATCTGCAATGTGCCGGAAAGCGCCATCCCGCGTGCCAGCGAGCTGGTCTGCTACACCCGCGCCGGCGCCGAGATCGGCGTGGCCTCGACCAAGGCCTTCACCACCCAGCTGGCGGCGCTGTTCCAGCTGACCGTGGTGCTGGGCAAGCTGCATGGCAAGGTCGATGCGGCGCAGGAAGCCGATTACCTGGAGCAGCTGCGGCACCTGCCAGGCAGCGTGCAGCACGCGCTCAACCTGGAGCCGCAGATCATCGCCTGGGCCGAGCGCTTTGCCAGCAAGTCCAATGCGCTGTTCCTGGGCCGTGGCCTGCACTACCCGATTGCGCTGGAAGGCGCGCTCAAGCTCAAGGAAATCTCCTATATCCATGCCGAGGCCTACCCGGCAGGTGAGCTCAAGCACGGCCCGCTGGCGCTGGTGGACGCGGAGATGCCGGTGGTGGTCATCGCCCCCAACGACAGCCTGCTGGAGAAGGTGAAGTCCAACATGCAGGAAGTGCGCGCGCGTGGCGGCGAGCTGTTCGTGTTCACCGACCAGGACAGCAACTTCAATGCTTCCGAGGGCGTGCACGTGATCCGCACCCCGCGCCATGCCGGCGTGCTCAGCCCCATCGTGCATACCATCCCGGTGCAGATGCTGGCCTACCACACGGCCCTGGCCCGCGGCACCGACGTGGACAAGCCGCGTAACCTGGCCAAGAGCGTGACAGTGGAATGAGTTCTGTCACAGGGACGTAACCGAGGCTGCGGATAATCACGTCCAGCAGCCCGGTCCTCTCTCCCCCGATGCTGTTAAAAGCCCGGCCCCTGAGCCGGGCTTTTGCTTTGCGGGACGTCCGGGTGGCCCCTACAGACGGCGTCGGGCGTTTGCTTCACAGTGCGGCCCGCACTGGTTCGCTGGATTGGCATTCAAGAAACGTGACGAACATCAAAAAAAGCATGATGATCGCGCGCCGCTTTTGCCGGTTTAGCTAATAGAACCAGCAGGAAAGCCGGCGCAGCCGGTGGGGACGTCATGACAGGGGGCTGTATGTGTGTTGCGAAAGGCGTGCCGCCAGGCTGGGTGGTGCGCGTTCAGTGCTGGACGATGGCCGTTGCTCGCGCGGCGGCGGTCGGGCTGCGCGCATGAGCCGCCGTTACCACTTCATTGCCGGGCTGCCACGCTCCGGCTCGACCCTGCTGGCCGGCATCCTGCGGCAGAACCCACGCTTCCATGCGGCCATGAGCAGCCCGGTCGCCGGCCTGCTCAATGGTGCGTTGGAGCAGATGGGCGCGGGCGGCGAATCGGCAGCCTTCTTCGATGAAGCCAGGCGCAAGGCCATCTGCAACGCCATCCTTGATGCCTATTACGCCGATACCCCGGCACAGCTGGTGTTCGACACCAACCGCCAGTGGACCGCGCGCATGCACCAGCTTGCCGGGCTGGTACCGGACTTCAAGGTCATCTGCTGCGTGCGCAACCCGGCCTGGGTGATGGACAGCTTCGAGGCCATACACCGGCGCAATCCGTTCGACTACAGCCGCATGTACAACCCGGCCACACGGCAGACCGTGTACAGCCGCTGCGAGCAGCTGATCAGCGCTGGCGGCGTGGTTGGTGGCGCCTGGACCGCGCTCAAGGAAGCCTATTACGGTGAGTTCTCCGAGCGGCTGCTGCTGCTGGACTACGAGCTGCTGACCCGTCACCCGGCGCGCACCATGCAACTGGTCTACCAGTTCCTGGGTGAAGCGGAATTCGCGCACGACTTCGACAATGTCGAGTACGCCGAAGAAAGCTTCGACCAGCAGCTCGGTGTCAAAGGGCTGCACGACGTGCGCCGCAAGGTCGAGTTCAAGGCCCGTCGCAGCATCCTGCCGCCGGATCTTTTCAACAAGTACCAGGACATGGATTTCTGGCAGGACCAGACGGGCAGCGCGGCCGGCATCATCGCCGCCCGGCGTTCCGAAACCCAGGCTCCGCTCATCACCAAGGCCACCCCATGAAGCACGCACTGCTCGGCGCACTGTCCACGCTGTTGCTCCCGTTCTCGGCGCACGCTGCCGCATCCTCTGCAGGGGGCTATCTGATGCGCGGTGGCTACCAGCCACGCAGCTATATGCGGATGGGGCAGGACGGCGATGCTGTCGCAAGCCTGCCGCTTGGTAAAGCCACCAGCCACAAGCTGCGACCCGGTGTTGAACAGTCCAGCGACACGCTGGATATCCAGCAGCATGCAGGCATCACCGAGCTGGTGGTGATCGACAGCTCGGTGCAGGACCGGGCCACCCTTTATGCGGGACTCAATCCCGGTGTCGGTGTGGTTGAGATCGATGCGGGTCGTCCGGGGCTGCCGCAACTGGTGCAGGCGCTGCGGGGATACCGGGACCTTGCCGCGATTCATGTGGTGTCGCATGCCAGCCCGGGTGCGTTGCAGCTGGGCAGCAGCCGCATCACTGCCGAATCCCTGCACGCAGAGTTGGGTACGATGCAGGCGTTGCGTGCATCGGTGCGCGAAGGCGCGGACCTGCTGTTCTATGGCTGTGATCTGGCTGCCAATGCCGATGGCGGCGCACTGCTGGATATCGTGCGCAGTGGAACCGGGATGGATGTGGCTGCGTCCAGCAACCTCACTGGTGCCGTGGCGCTTGGAGGGGACTGGGAGCTGGAGGAGCGTCGGGGCGGCATCGAGAGCGGATTGGCGTTCTCGGAAAAAGCCCTCAAAGATTTCTCGGGAGTGCTTGTGGCGTCTTCCGGGACAAAGACCTTCCAGACAGGCTGGGTCGACAACAATGCAAACCTCACTTCGGCCGATTTCGTCCTGACGGCAAAAGATGCTGGAGGTAGCCCGATCTCCAATGTGAGTATCGATTCGTTATCTTACTTTGCTGCTTATCTGCAGACGGGTTACAACACCAGTACCACGGGAACCTATTTTCAGGTTGCAGCAGATGGCACCAATACCGGTTCGTTCGAGCTCACTGGCCTTGTAGCGGGAGAACTTGCGGAGGGACAATTCACCAACGTACATATCATCGGCATAAAGCCGGATAACAGTACGGTTACATCTGGAACGATCAACGGGACTGGATCTTCGAACGAGACGTTTACATTCGGTGCGGGTCAGCTGGCGAACTTCTCGGGCGTCAAACTGAAAGCCTTCAAGCTTGTGTTTGACACCAGCTCTGGGCCTGCGACCAAGACATTATTCGAGTTCCGGAACTTCACCGTTACCGGTGCGCAGGGGCCATTGCCGGTTGTGTCGGACTCGCGCATAAGCATCTCCGGTGCCAGCGGAACCGGCGGCACCTACAAGATCGGCGATACCGTCACTGCGACCTGGAACAACACCGCAGGCGGTGACAACAACGCGGGGATCACCGGCGTCACCATGGATTTCAGCCAGTTCGGCGGCGGTGCAGTCGTGGCGGCGTCGAACAGCGGCAATACCTGGACCGCGACGTATCCCATTACGGCGGGCTCCGTCGATGCAACCAACCGCAACATCAGCGTCAGCGCGACCAACGCAGCCGGCACAACCACCACAGCAGATACCACCAATGCAATCGTAGATAACATCGCGCCAACGGTGACAGACGCGCGGATCAGCATCAGCGGCGCTACTGGAACCAGCGGTGCCTACAGGATCGGCGATACGGTTACCGCCACCTGGAACAATACCGCCGGCGGTGACAACAACGCCGACACCATGGCCAGCGTCACTGTGAACTTCACCGACTTCGGTGGTGGTGCGGCGGTAGCAGCCACCAACAGCTCGGGCACTTGGACGGCCACCTATACGATAGTTTCCGGCAACATCGATGGCACCAATCGCAATGTCAGTGTCACTGCCACCGACAATGCGGGCAATGCAACGGTAACGGCTGACACCACAAATGCCAGGGTGGACAACAATCCGCCCTCTGTCAGTAGCATCGTGGTGTCCGGCTCACCATCGTCAGCGGATTCGTCGATGGCCTTCACCGTGACTTTTGATGAGACGGTGGCGAATGTCTCCACCGACGACTTCACCCTGGTGGGAGCGGGAGCCACTGGCACTATTGCCAGCGTCTCCGCATCCAGCGGCTCATCGGTCAACGTGAACATCGCCAGCATCTCCGGCAACGGCACCATCAGGGTGAATCTCAACGGATCGACCAACATCGTCGATGGTGTGGGTAACCCGGTTCCGTCCTATAACAGTGGCAGTACCCATACCGTCGCAGTGCCAACGGCGCCGGGTGTACCCACCATTGGCACGGCGACGGCCGGAGACGGGCAGGCAACGGTGACTTTTGCCGCTCCCGGCGACGGCGGTTCGCCCATCACCACCTATACGGCAACCGCCACCCCTGGCGGTATCACCGGCAGCTGTGCCGGGCCGACGGCCTGTACCATCACCGTCGGCAGCCTGACCAACGGCACGGCCTATACGTTCAGCGTGACCGCGACAAATGGTGCTGGCACTGGCAGCGCCTCCGCTGCATCAAACAGTGTCACCCCGATGGCCAACCAGATCATCACCTTTGCCCAGCCGTCCAACTACAACTTTGGTGCTACGCCTACGCTCACTGCCAGCTCTGCCTATGCAGTAAGTGGGGCAGCAACGGGCTTTGCGATCGACTTCACTTCGTCAACGACAGGCGTGTGCACGGTGACAAGTGGTGGCGCGCTGACATTCGTTTCCGCCGGCACCTGCACCATTGATGCGGACCAGGCGGGTAACGCGTCGACGAACGCTGCTTCCACAGTCACCCGTAGTTTCACGGTCAATGCGATAGTTCCTTCTGCGCCTGGCATAGGCTCGGCGACTGCTGGCGACGAGCGGGCTGAGGTGAGCTTCAGCGCACCGCCAAGCAACGGTGGCGCGACCATCACTGGCTATACCGTCACCGCCAACCCTGGTGGCAACACCGGAGCGGGCTCATCCTCGCCGATCATCGTGGCCGGGCTGACCAATGGTGTCCCCTATACCTTCTCGGTAACGGCGACCAATTCGGCGGGCACCAGCGTTGCATCCGTGCCGAGCAACGCCGTCGCGCCTGCCGGGCCGCAGATCATCACCTTCGCCAACCCGGGTTCACAGAACTTCGGTTCGACGCCTGACCTGCGGCTCGTCAATGGGGGGGCTTCGGCAACCTCCGGTCTGGATGTGACCTTCACCTCCTCGACGACCGCTGTCTGTACCGTCACCTCCGAGGGTGTGCTGGCATTCATCGCGACAGGCAGCTGCACCATCCTGGCCAACCAGGCGGGCAACAGCGCATATCTGGCAGCGACCCCGGTCAGCCGAACGTTCACTGTCAACGCGGTCGTGGCAGGTGCACCCACTTCGTCGGTGGCCACTGCGGGCGACACCCAGGTCAGCGTCAGTTTTGTCGCGCCCAGCAACACCGGTGGCACAAGCATTACCGGCTATACGGTCACGGTCAGCCCGGCCGATGTCGCCCCGGTAAATGGCGTGGCCTCACCGATCGTTGTGACTGGCTTGACCAATGGCCAGACCTATACGTTTACCGTCACCGCCGACAACAGCGCGGGCACCGGCCCAGCGTCGAGTGCCTCCAATCCGGCCACGCCCAAGGCAGCACAGACCGTCACCTTCGGCAATCCGGGGGCACAGAACTTCGGTACGACACCGGCATTGTCGGCGACTTCGGATTCCGGGTTGACGCCTACGTTCACGTCCAGCACGACCACGGTCTGCACGATCACCGCCGGTGGCGCGCTGACTTTTGTGACCGTAGGGACCTGCACCATCAACGTGGATCAAACTGGCAACGCGTCCTATCTGGCAGCAACCCAGGTCACCCGAAGCTTCACCGTGAACGCTGTGGTCGCCGGAGCACCGCAGAAGCCAGCGGTCACTGCAGGTGATGGGGCGGCCAGTGTGGCCTTCACTGCCCCCACCTTCTCCGGCGGCGCAGCCATCACCGGTTACACCGTTGCTGTCATTCCGGCCGATGTGGCGCCGGTCAGTGCTTCCAGCTCGCCGATTGCGGTAACCGGGCTGACCAATGGCCAGGCCTATGAGTTCACGGTTACTGCCAACAATAGTGTTGGTGCTGGGCCCGCATCCACCCCATCCAACGCGGTGACACCCACTGCAGCCCAGGTCATCACGTTTGCCAACCCGGGGACGCAGGATTTTGGTACGACACCGACCTTGACCGCTACTGCGGACTCGGGCCTTGCAGCAACTTTCACCACCGGCACCGCAAATATCTGCACCGTCAGCAGCGGCGGCGCGCTGAGCTTTTTGTCGGTGGGTACCTGCACCATCCACGCCGACCAGAATGGCGATGCCAGCCATGCTGCGGCCACACGCGTGAGTCAGAGCTTTACCGTGCGGGCCGTCGTATCGGCAGCGCCGGTTATCGGTGCCGCCACGCTCAGTTCAGCGACCGTGGCAGAGGTGAGCTTTGCCGCCCCGGCGTTTGATGGCGGTGCTGCGATCACCCAGTACGAGGTGGTGCCGTCGCCGAGCGTAGCCGGCGGTCCGTTTGTTGGTAATGGCTCGCCGTTGACCGTCACTGGTCTGGTCGCAGGC
>PJUE01000406.1_pt1 | contig 29873 bp, 28 predicted proteins | sample 1512171 | NCBI WGS metagenome assembly PJUE01 (sample SAMN08177674, study PRJNA422409) | Feces metagenome, whole genome shotgun sequencing project. | isolation source: Chicken feces (3) enriched on wood chips: alkali lignin treatment | host: Gallus gallus | place: USA: Madison | collected 2015-01-15
GTGCGGCCAGACGGCCGACGCCTTCGATGATTCCAGTAAACAAGTAACGTTCTCCGCGGAAAGTGAGCGAAAAACGCCGCAAGGCAAACAGGCGGGCGCAGGGCCGCAAAGGCCCTGTGGCACCGTCTTCTTTCATCCGGACTATGACCGTCGGCTCCGGCATTGGACCGGATCTGCTGACCCCCGGCCTGGGCCGGGGCGCTCGCGGGCTCGTGCTTGCGCACCTACCGCCGGTGGGGAATCGCACCCCGCCCTGAAGACGTTTGTATACCGGCGAACCGGCCGCGCCAGTGTACCACCGGCAGGCCTTACGCCCGGATGCCCCTTCAGGTGGCGGTGGGCAAAGGCCCGGTCAGTGCCAGCTGTCGGGGCTGGTTTCCGGCATGCCGCCGCCTTCCCAGCTGCCTGGCGTCACCCCGTTCGGGCACACCAGCAGGTATTCCTGCAGGGATTTGATGTCGTCCTGGGTCCAATCCTTGCCGTACGGGTAAGTCGGCGGCTTGCAGTACGGCATCATCATGTAGTTGCCGGTGAAGGGCGGCATCGGCCTCCAGCACGGCGCAGGGTTCTTCTGCGGATCCTGGCCCTTGGTACAGAACAGGAACGGGTCATCCTTGCGATAGCTGAGCGGCGAATAGAAGCCATCGGCGTCCGCATCCAGCTTCATGGTCAGCAGCACCAGGACGCCCAAGGAAATCTTCAGCGCGGTTTTCATCACTTCACTAGTCCTCAGAGCCCGCCGCGTCCGCTGACGGGGATGGTGGATCGTCCGTTGTCCCCATGCGGGGCCGGTGACCCGGCCCCGCATACCTTCCATTTCAGCCGTCAGCGTCCCCGGCTCAGCGCTGCAGGTCGCCCGAATTACGGGCGGCATCCGGCGCCTGCGGCTGCGGCTGGGTCTGCGCCTGTTCCTGCACCTGGTGCTTGGCCCAGGGCTGGCTCAGGGTGGAGGTGAAATCGGTGATGGCCTTCTGCACCGATTCACCATCGCCATTGCGTGCTGCGGTGAACATGCGATCCAGGAAGCCACTGGATTCCTTGCCGGCCGCAGCCTGCTTGTCCTGGGCTCCGGCGGCCTGCTCCGGTGCGTGCGCCTTCAGCGCAGCGCGCGACTGCGGGCCGAACACGCCGTCCACCTTCAGGCCCTGGGCACGCTGCATGTCTTCCACGGCGTGGCGGGTCGCATCACCGTAGATGCCATCGCGTGCCAGCGGCTGCCCCTGCGCATCCTTGTAGCCCAGACGGCCCAGCTGCTCCTGCAGCTCGGACACGGCCTGGCCCCTGGAGCCATCGCGCAGGGTCTGCTCGCCGGCCGGCTTGGCCACATGCTCGCCTGCCTTGGCCGGATGGTCGCCCGCGCCGCGATCTGCGCCGCGCAGTTCGGACATCGGGTCGATCTTGCGGCCATTGCGCCACAGTTCGAAGTGCAGATGGGTATCGCCGTGCGACGGGGTGTTGCCGGTGCGCCCCATGGTGCCCAGCTGATCGCCCGCTTCGATGCGCTGGCCGTTGCGCACCGAAATGTCATTCAGATGGAAATACTTGGTCAGCGACCCGTCATCGTGGGTGATGTGCACGGTGTTGCCGGCCGCACCATTGTTCGGCTTGACCGTCACACGGCCGCCGCCGAAGGCCACGATCGGATCACCCACTTCGCCCTGGATGTCCACACCGCCGTGGGTACGGCCACCATTACGGGAGGTGCCGAACTCGCCACGGCCTTCGCCGGGCTTGTCCTTGGCGTTGATCTGGTCGTTGCCCGGCGCCGGCCAGGTTGCCCCGCCCTCGTTGCGCGCCTGCGGCTTGGCTTCCGCCTGCGGCTGCGCAGTCGGGCGCTCAGTGGCATTGCGCTCGTTCTGCGGCAGGGCCAGCTGGGCCTTGATGGCCTCACGGGTCTGCTCATCGGCACGGCCGGTCTGTTCCAGCGAATTGGCCTGCTGGAAGTTGCGCACCGCGTCCTGGGTGTTCTTGCCGTAGATGCCGCTGTTGGTTTCCAGGGTGTGGCCCTGGCCATCACGCACGCCCAGCTGGTTCAGCGATTCCTGCAGCGAACGCACGTCGTTGCCGCGCTCGCCGCGCTCCAGCACGCCATCGGCCAGGGCCGACGGGCGGCCCTGTGCGGCCGGCAGCGGCGCACTGGCGGTGATGCCGCGGTCGGCAATTTCGATGGCCGCGTACTTGGCCTGCCAGTACTGGCTGAACGAGGTGGCCAGCTCGCGATCATTCATGCCGCTGATGGACTCGTACGGCTTGCCGGTCACCCGCTCGAAATCGCGCGAGCTGATGTTGTTCACGATGTTGTCGTGGGTGTCCTTGCGCGAGAACTTGCCGGTGTCGATGGCGCTCTGGATGGACGCATAGCCGCCGCCACCCTGCTGGTGCGCCAGGTACATGTCCATGCCGTTGGGCTGGGCCGAACCGGACAGGAACGGGCGACCGGTTTCGGCCGAACGGTCGACGATCTGGTCGCGGTTGCGCTCGTACAGGTCAGCGGCGGCACGGGTGTTGGCTGCCGGGTCGAATTCGTGGCCGGTCAGGCCGAATTCCTTGGCCGTGGTGGGCACGAACTGGAACAGGCCCTTGGCACCGCTCTTGGTGTTGTTGGCATCCGGGTTGAAGTTGCCGCCGGTCTCGATATAGGCAAAGCGCAGGAAATCCTCGCGGGGAATGCCGCTGCGGTCGGCCTGCTTTTCGATGATGTCGAGAACTTCTTTGCGATCGTGGTTACTGGCCATCATTGGCTCCTCAGGTGAAGTGCGGCCCGGGCGGGCCGTTGGACGTCAACCGGACTCAATCCTTGAGTCATGTGAAGGGCGGTCAACCGATACGTTGGACTCAGGGCGTATAGCGCTCTTTGTCCGCATTGAAGGTATAGGTCAGGGTGTCGGCGGGGCCAAGGTCACGCAGCTTGCCCGGGCCGTCGATGGTCTTGCCCGACAGGCTTACGGTCAGCTTCGGCAGGCCACCGGAGACAGCGCCGAAGGCGAGTGTACCGCTACTGACGGCGCACGGTGTGACGGCGCCGTCTTCACAGGACGCCGAATTGTCCTCGCCGGCGTGGATGGAGCCCAGGTAGCCCCAGCGGCGGAACGAGAGCTTGTCCACGTTGTCCGGGTCGAACAGGAAGATGGCATAGCCGAACATGGCCACGCCCTCGGTAAAGGTGCGGGTAGGCACGGCCAGCAGCATGCGGCCGTCATCCAGGGCATGGGTCTGGGCCTTGCGCGCGGTATCCAGCGGCTCGGGCTGGTCGTTGCCGCCGAACTGGCCGACATAGCCGTCGGTGTCCTGCTGCACCCAGGCCGGTGCATCGGCGGTACCGCCCTGCACGAAGGTGGCCTGGCCGATGGCCACGTTGCCCGGCTCCATCATGCCGGCGTCGGAATCCGGACCTTCCTCGCCCTCACTGCGGCTGGTGAAGCCGGTGAAGTAGTGCTTGCCCTTCAGATCGAACGCCTGGCCATACCAGTAGCTGACGATGGCACCGCCATCGACCTTGTAGGTGACCGCGCCATCGCCGTCACGCTGGTAGATCACGTACAGCACGCTGTCCGCGGAAGGGGGTTTGAGTGCAGTCATTGCAGAGTCCTTGTCGTGTTCGGCGGCAGCCGGCCCGGCTTCGGGGGCCGCCGTAGTTCCTTGTGCACCCGCATCGGGAGCATTGCTTCCGCAGGCGGCCAGCGCAAGCGCCAAAAGCGCCGCCAGCCCGGTCTTGTTGATCGTCATGGTGTCTCCTGGTTCTGCGGGCACGGCGCAGCCACACAGGCGCGCCGGGCCATGAAAAAACGGTCATCAGCCACCACGGGCCATCTCCATCTGCTCCGGGCCGGGCTGACGCTGCTGGGGCGCCTGCTGCTGCGTCTGCTGCTGGGCCGCTTCGCGCTGGTTGAGCTGCTGCGCGTGCTGGTCGGCCTGCTGCTGCCACAGACGGCCCGCCGGCGAGGCATACAGATCATCGGTGGCCACACGTACTCCCTGCGGATCGTTGGCACGGGCCGCATCCATCAACTGGGTGACATGCGGATCCTGGCGGACGCTGCCCTGCCCCTTGGACGACACCGACGGATCGGCAGACAGCGCGCCCTGCTCCTTGCCTGCAGCCGCCGCCGCTTCGCGCGCCTCACGCGCTGCAGGCTCGCCAGCCGGCACCGGATCGCGGAAGGCATCGACGCCATCGCGCACCCAGCCCACCGGCCCACCGGCGACGAAGGTCACCCCACGCCGGATGTTCATCACATCGCCGCGGTAGTCGGCAATCATGCGCTCATGCTCCTCGGCACGCGGGCGCGCCTGCGGATCATCCAGCACCGACAGGTGTGGCGTGCCGTCCGATTCGGTCGGCATGAAGTTGCTCATGCTGTGCGCGCCCAGCGAGCGCGCCGCTGCGACAACCGGCAGATCGGGAACCAGCAGGTCTGCAAACCGGTTCTCGAAATAACCGGATTGGTGCAGGACGTCGATTTCCTTTTCCTTCGCGTACGTCACCACTTCGCCGTACTGCGGGCTGGCCGCACTGACCACGTCGCTGGCCATCACATGGTTGCGCACGCGGTCATTCGGGCCGCCACCAATGCCGCGGTCCAGGCTGGCTGCGCCGTAGGCGTTGAAGGTTTCGCCGCGCAGATCGAAATGATGGGCCGTCACCTGGGCCAGCGTGCCGCCCAGCGAGTGGCCGGTCACGCTCACTTCCGGCGCCGTCGCACCGGGCTCGGCGCCCATGCGCCGCGCTTCATCCAGCGCTTTGCGGGTGAGCGCAATGGCATCTTCGGCCTGCGGATTGGTCCGCCCCAGCACCATCGCGCCATCGGCAATGACGCCATCCTTCCAGACTTCCTCGGTGCCGCGATGGGAGACGATCAGGTCCTTGCCATCGAGGGTCTTGTAGATGGTGCCCTGGTAGCCAGTGCGCGGGTTGTCGACGTGCTCGTAAACGCGGTACTGGGTGCCATTGACGTCCACGAGCGCATCTTCACCCGTGGGCCGGCCCACCGCCCTGTCTTCATAGACATGGTTGGCCAGGTTGGCGTAGTCCTGGGTGGTGACCGTCACGGGCTGATCTCGCGGGCTGCCAGCGTGATGGTGAAGAACTCATCGCGCTTGTCCATCGGCACCGCCTGCAGGTGTTCACGGCCGAAATCGGCCGAGCCGCCCTGCTCGAAGCGCGGGTAGTAGCCCTTCCAGAAATTGCGGGTCTTGCTGCCGCCGCCCAGCACGTGCTGCGCCGGCAGGCCAGCGACAAAACGGGTGTCGGCCGGATCATCATGCGCGCGCACGCTCACCCGCGCTTCGGTGAGTGCCCAGCGGCAGACGCCGCGCCCGTAGTAGTCCTCATCGAGGATGGCATCGGCATGCAGCGTGCCCACGTATTCGGTGTCGGACACGCGCGTCAACGCGAACGGCTCGTGGCTGGCGATGGTCGGCACCGCGCCGGAAATGGGGTCCAGCCGCCCGCATTGGGCAGCGTTGCCAACATCGAACTGGGCCGTCGCTTCAACCACCGCAAACGGGCCCGGCGCATTGTCCAGCACCACGCGGAATTCGTAGGCGCGCTTCGGGCTCGGATTCAAGGTACGCAGCGGCGGGGTGGCGCGGGTGTCCACAGCAGGAACATTCATAGGGGCATCGGCTCGATACGAACCGCCAGAGGCGGCCAAAGGCAGGGACGCAGCGCAGGCGAAGACGGACGCCGCCCAACGGGAGCTGCGCGAACGAGGAACGGAGGCGGTATGCGTGGCCTGCACCGAGGCCGCACGCAGGAAGGCAGCACTCATTGGCGCGCCCCCTGCCCCGGGACGCATGCCTGCACGGTGGACGCCGGGATTACCCCACCGGCCTCAACACCCTGCTTGTTACATCCGTCCCAGGAATACACAGCCTTGTGCCCTCTCCACGCGCCTACCCCGGCGCACGTGGGTTGAACTTTACCAGCCCAGCCGCGCTGGTCGCGTCAAAAAAAAGTTGCGAAGGTGCGCTTCATCACACTTTTGCAGTTATGCGAAAGGTTGTAAGCGTCAATATCATCACGCGCATTTAACTCCTTGGGCATCGGGTACGGCGGTGTGGATGCAGCGCGCACCAGCGATACTTTGCGGCAATGCCCGGCACTGTCTGCGGTACATCAACGGCCCATGCCAGATGCGGAGTGTTCCTGCTGGGTTGCCTGCTGGGTGGAGATCTGCGCGTGTTCGCGCGCCCGGTCCTCGGCGTTTGCCTGGTTGCGCACCTGGGCATCCAGCGCCTGCCCGGCATCGAGCGTGGACGCCTGCTGGTTGAGCACCTTGAACCGATCAGGATCTGCGTTGAGGAGATCGTTCAAGCGCTGTCCCAGCGGGGACTGGGAGTGAAAGCTGGGGTTCTCCCGCATGGGCCCGCCGTCGGAACTGGATTCGCTGCGTGCCGTGGCAGGATTGAACGGGTGAGCAGCACGCTCAGCCGCGTGCGCCTGGCGCTCGGCGTAGGCGCCGGGCTCGTCCTTGCCGCGCAGCATGTTGGCGGCTTCCAGTACCAAAGGCCGGGCGGCAACTGTTGCAACAGCGCGCACGCCGTGTACGCTCTGGCGATACGCATCAACGCGGCGCTGATCCTCGGGATCCTTGATGCGTGCCGATGGGTCATCCAGAACCGACTTTACTTCAACGCCGTTCTCGACGTGATCAATGAAGTGCTTCATTCGATGTGAATCACCCAGAGCCAACGCCGAAAACGGCCTGCTGACCTCACCGGCCATCCCACCCATGAGGCGGGACGCAAATTCTGCATTTCGCAATGTCTTCAATTCGGAGGGCTTCGCGTAGACCTCCACAGTGCCATAGTGCCCGGCGCCCGCGCTGACGAAGTCGCCGGCCATTACATGATTTACGAACCGGGCGCCGTTCGCTGGCTGGCCTTCCGGAATTCTGTAACCCAGGCTGGCCGCGCCGTAAGGGTTGAAGGCTTCGCCTGACAGGTTGTAGTGGTGCGACAACACCTGTGAAATCCCTCCACCCAGGGAGTGCCCTGCGACCGATAGATGCTTGCCGTCCTGCTCGGCACGAGCCACGGCCCGGGCGGCGAACTCCAGTGCGTCCTTGATCTGCAGGTTACCTCTGGTGAGCACCATGCCTGCATCGGTTACGCCATCCTTGACGGGCTCCCGGTCAAACTCGGTTCCCCGGCTGACGAGGACGTAGTCGCCAGTAGCTACGTCCCGGAAGAGTGTTCCCTGGTAACCGCTGGGTCTATCTGAATATGCGACCGCTTCAAAAGTGCTTCCTCCTGCCGGGACCTCCTTCGGTCGTCCGTCACTCTCGAATTGGGGGGGGGGAATATCCCGCGGCGACCAAATCGGCGTTGACGTTCTTGCTCATGGTGCGTCCTTCCTTGGAGTTGTTGAGAGGTTAAATGAAAAATATTCATTGCGCTGAGGTTCGGGCACCATCTTGCTGAAGCCCTTTCCGCTTATGACAATTGCTGGAGAAATGCCGTCGTCATAAGGTCCTGGCTGAATTTTTTTCTTTGTGTATCGCGTCTCTGCGCCATCTTCCAGGGTTGTTGAGATCGAGAAGTAGGTGAACGACTTGGTCGCCTCTGTCTCCAGAAATGCTCCCACCAATTGGACCTTCCACTTGCACACCCCCCTTCCGTAGTAGTCCTTGCTCAGGACGCCGTCCCGGTAGAAGCTACCCTTGAAGGCGGTTTTGTTGACCCGTTCCAGCGGAATCTTGATGGTGTACTCGTCTGTGCCATAGCGGACTCCCTCGAAGTTGTCGATGGGAGGTAAACAGGCCTCGTCGGCAATCTTGTAACTGACATAGCCGCTCGAGGCCTGGATGTCGTCCGGCCCGTCACGCACGGTGAGGACAAGGTCGTATGGCTCCTTGGGTGAAGGATTCTTCTCGTACGGGGGAGGCGCGCGCTCTTTGCTTCCACATGCCGCCAGCAGCGGCAACGTCAGGAGCAAGGCATAAAGTGCCCGCGAGACACCGAGTACATGGAACAGCTTCCCTTCACGTTCCTTCATTGTTCGGACCAGCATCCTCTAGTACTCAAAAGATACGGCCGCGGATGGGTGCTTTTCAAATCGGCAAGACCTCATGGTCGAATGCGTGACGCCCATCACTTATCAATAGCCAGATTCAGGCAGTGATATCACCGTATCGCGTCGGATGCGTCAACCGATTCCGGCCTCAAAGGATGGAGGCGCATCCTATCGCCATAACGGCATGGGCAACCACGGTGGTCGCTAACGAAAACATGGTGCCGAAGCCGAAAAGGCTCCCGCTATGGAGCCGACGCAGCTTCGCACGGCGCGCGCTGCATGGGTCCGCGTTGATTCATATGCATCAGGGAAGTGCGCAGCCTTCAAAAATGATCTTGCAATCGGGCCCACAATTCTTCAGAGCCTTCTTACGAACGTAATTCAGGGACTTCGGAGCGAACTCGTATCTCCGATTTGTTGGACCTGCAGCAACAGCTCCACAGGAATTGACAAATGTATCCAGTACAACGCAATTCGTTGAGCCCCTCGCTAGACAATCCTTGATAGCCAAATCTCCGGCTTCCTCTTCAGTTCTGCTCGACGCGTTCCAGCCCAATGTTCGGTCATCTCCACGCGCGATGGCCCCCCATCTCTCGGCCCCTCTCCTCGTATCCCCTTCACCAATAGCAGGGAGCAACACGCTGTTGTACTGAGGTGAGCCAGGTTGCTGACCAACCGCTACGGGAGGGATCAGGACGCTCAGCAACACCAAGCATCGAATTACAGTAATCATGCGTTGCACCTCCTTATCGCTTGGCGTCGGCCCATCCATGTAGCCCAGCTTGAATTCCGGCTTGTGGGCGGTGCTTTAACGACCCACGTCATCGAAGCTCGAGTTCGCCACGAACTGTCCAGCGTGCCATTGAAGAACATTGCCGCCATCGGCAAGGCAGGTACACGCCTGTCATCAATCTTGAATATTGCTCTCAACATCCTGCTGGCCTACACACAGGATGTGTTAGCAGTTCAATATCAAGCAACCCGCAGCCAGGTCACAATGAGCTATCAGGGGTACGCGCAGCCTGCGAAGACAATTTTGCAATCTACGCCACAGTCTTCAAGCGCTTCACGGCGAGCGGCCCGCTCTCCTTCAGGTGTAATTTGAAACCGGCGACGAGTGGAATTAGCGGCTATCGCAGCGCAAGCATTAAAAAAGGTCTCTGCAACCTTGCAATCGTATGAGCCACGCGCCTCACAGTCCTCAATTGCCAAGGCCCGGGCTTCCTCTTCGCTTCTCGCGGAGAACGTCCAACCGTAGTTTGCATCGGCCCCCTTCGCCCAAGCCCCCCACTTTGAATGCTTGGGCGCTCTGGTATCGCCCACACCGTGGGCAGGCAGGTACACGCTATTGTACTGAGGCGTTCCCGCTTGCTGAGCAAGTGCCGCCAGTGGCGACAGAAAGACCACAGCAAGCATGAGTCTAGATATCGAAATCATCACCCGGCCCCTTTCTTTTTGTCTGAGGTACCACTACCGCTGCCCACATAATCCTGCTTGAAGTCCGAAGTCTGGCCCGAGCTGTTACGACCCACATTACCGAAGCTCGAGTTCGCCACGAACTGGCCCAGCGTGCCGTTGAAGAACATGGCCGCCATCGGCGGCGCCATCTAGCAAAGCACACCAACGGGCGATGGGCGAAGGCACCAAGCCCGCCCTGGCGGCGCATCTTCTCAGGGGACCGCGCATCCCTCGTAAATAATCTCGCAATCGGCGCCACATTCCTTCATGGCTTTGCGACGAACCGATCGCAGGCCATTGGGAGACATCATGGCAACACGATTACTCGGATCACTCAGACTGGCTGTGACCGCGATGCAAGAGTTGAAGAACGTTTCCAGTACAACACAATTTCTTGATCCACGCGATTCGCAGTCCGCAACAGCCAGCGCTTGCGCCTCATCCTTGGTTCTTCCGACCAACGTGTAGCCCAACGCTCGATCATCGCCACGTGCCAATGCCCCCCAGCGTATTCTCGGATCTGGAGATCTTGTATCACCCACACCATGACCTGGAAGAAAGACGGTATTGTATTCCACGCTACCAGGTTGCTGCGCGGACGCTCCAGTTGAAAGCAGGAGACCGACGACTATGGGGGCTCCGAATCTCGTAATCATGGCTTAACCTTTTTTTCCGAATCCCGGCCGACATAATCCTGCTTGAAGTCCGAAGTTTGACCAGTACTGTTACGACCCACATTACCGAAGCTCGAGTTCGCCACGAACTGGCCCAGCGTGCCGTTGAAGAACATGGCCGCCATCGGCGGTGCCATCTAGCAAAGCACACCAACTCGCGCCCCGCTTCTTTTCCTGATTCTGCATTACCGCCGCCAACATAATCCTGCTTGAAGTCCGAAGTCCGGCCCAAGCTGTTACGACCCACATTGCCGAAGCTCGAGCTCGCCACGAACTGGCCCGGCGTGCCGCTGAAAATGGCCGCCATCGACGGTGCTCTCACCATCTGCAGTCCAAGATCGCCTGCTGACTGGCAACCGACCGAACGCCCACCCCATAGCGCTTCGGCACTGTGCTTACGAAGTGCCAGACACCTGAAAGAATTGAGGCGAATGCTGTCCCAATCGATCTGCATTCAAGTACCGCAATAGCCCGCGCACCCATGATGGAAAGGCCATGTTTTCAATCGCGTCACGCACGCACCTGATGACGTCCGGGCCACACAAAGCACTCGCAACCCTCGTCTCATCAAGGAACAGCGCAACCTTCAAAGATTATCTTGCAGTCCGGACCACACTGCTTCAGCGCCTCCCGACGTGTCCACTTGGTCCCCTTACGTGAAATCTGTGCGTATCGATCACTGGGACCTGCTGCGATCGCCACGCATGCGTTGTCAAAAGAGTCGATCGGAACACAATTTGTAGAACCGCGCCGCTCGCAATCGGCGACAGCAAGATCCTCAGCCTCTTGCTGGGTCCGCCCAGTTAGGCTGTAGCCTAAAGTCCGGTCATCCCCCCGCGCCCACGCCCCCCATATTCTCGGAGGGGCCTTCGTGTCTCCAACCCCATGCCCGGGAAGATAAACACTGTTGTATTGCGGAGTTCCAGGCTGCTGGGCGAACGAGGCGGAGGAATAAAGCAAGGCGCACGCCGTGAAGAAAATGATCACCTTACTCATGTTCTATGTCCCCTTGCGTTGTTAGTCTTGTCGCCGCTTCCAACATAATCCTGCTTGAAGTCCGAAGTCTGGCCCGAGCTGTTACGACCCACATTACCGAAGCTCGAATTCGCCACGAACTGGCCCAGCGTGCCGTTGAAGAACATGGCCGCCATCGGCGGTGCCATGACCATCAGCACCGACATCAGCAGTCCAACACCGCCCTGCTGAACGGCAGCCGACTTCAGGCCGCCGCCAAAGCCCAGCGAGGCGCTCATGCCGAAGATCTCGGTGCCGGAAAGAAGATAGGCGGTCACGATTGCAATGGCCGTGCGGGCAACGACGGCGGTGGCCAGCGACACCATGAACGACAGCACCGCCATCGAGAACATCGTGCCGATGCCGTACAGCAACCAGCGTTTGAACAGGTCCTTGGTCTGGTCGAACAGCAGGCACAGGATGAACAGTGGCCCGAAGCCGACGAACAGCACCAGGGCAATCTTGTAGAGCAGCAGCATGGCGCCACCGATCACCGATGGGCCTGCAATGCCGATGCCCGTCAGCGAGGTGACCGTGCGCTGGGTGGCCGCGTTCTGGTCACTCTTGGCCACCGGAAGCGCATCGACCAGCGCGAAGATCAGACCCATGGTGCGCAGGTTGTCGTCGATCGAGTCTTCAATGTTGTCGCTGTCATTGGCGACAACTCTGTGGATCTCGTTCGGCAGCGTGTTGGTCAGAAACGCGGTCAGGTTGACGCCGGCAAAGGACATCGAGGAGGCGGCGATGACGATGAGGAAGGCGCGCAGTGAGCCCACCACCAGGGACATGAGCGAATCACGGCTGCGGCCGGTCACGATCATGAAGCCCTGCATCAGTACCCACAGGGTCAGCAGGGTCAGCGCGATGCCACTGACCCACCCCATGGTGCGCGAGAGCAATCCCGACTGGAAGCTTTCAATACGCCCATTGATGAAATCAAGCAGAATCTCGAAGAATGCCCACTGAGTGAAGCTACTCAGATCGAAGCCCAACGCACTACCCATAATCTCAACGCTCATCGCCCTGCTCCAGTCACTCAGTTGCCGCCGATACCGGGAACGCCCGGAACGTTGATGCTGCCCTTGCCGTTCAAGGCATTGCGCGTAAGCGCTTCGCGGGTGTTGTTGATGTGCGCGATACGTGCTTCATAGGCAGACATGTAGGTGCGATAGCGGTCGCGGTCGTTGTCCATCAGTGCGGTCAGCGCCAACAGTTCGTTGGTGTTGTACTGCACGTTGGCGTAGTCCTCGGCCGCCAGGTTGCGCCGGCGGTCCTCGATCTGCTTCAGGCGGTCATAGTTCTTCTGCGCACGCTCGAACATGCGCATCGAGAAGCGGTACTGCGCCAGTTCGGTCTGTGCGGCCGCCATGCACAGCTGCTGCTGCTGCTGGCCCAGCGTGGTGACTGCGCCGGCCGGGCACAGCTGGTCCATGGCGGTGTTGGTGGTGGTGGGCTGGCTGGCGTTGAGTGCCTCGTCACCGGTCGGCGTGGCGATCATCTCCGGTGTCTGCGACCCTTCGCCGTTGCGCGGGGTGATTTGCAGCTTCCGGTTCAGATCCTTCAGGTGGTCGTTGACCGTACCGTTGTCACCGATGCGGTTCTTGATTTCCTTCAGCTGGCCCGTAACGGTTCCGCCGTCCCGGCCGATGTTGCCCTTGATTTCTTCCAGCTTGCTCTGCGCGGTGGAATCGCTGACCTGCCATGCAGCCATGGCCGCGCCGGTTCCCAGCAGCGAAACGATCGCCAGCGAGAGGATGACCCACTTGTTGGAGCGCGGCATGGCCAGGGAAGTACCGAACGTCTGCTTCCATGACCGGCCGAAGCTCTGCTGGCTGTCGTTACGGCGATGTGCGTTGGAGTTCATGGTTCACCTCTGCTGTTCTTTGATGTCGTCTATTGCGGGGCAGGCCGTTCAGCGCGTGGTCGCGCGGCGGTCTGGGGTTGCACTGCTGCGGGCACTGCCGCGTCCGGATCCCTTGCGGTTTTCGTAGAACGCCTGCAGCCATTCCTCTGGCGTCAGTTCATCGCGATCCACTTCCAGACGCTGCGACTGCTCGCTCAGCACCCGGTCGAGGACTTCGATGTTGTCGGTGCTGGCACTGATGACGGCCAGGGCATCATCCATGCCCCGCAGATTCAGCTGGCACACCGTGGAACCATGGCCCTGCTTGACCAGGAAGCTGCGCGAGCGCTCATCGAGGCTGACAACCACCTCGAATTCGGCCTCGGTCAACTTCAGGCCTTCCATGTAATCCTCGCGCGAGGCGCTGGGATTGGGCAGCAGGATGAAGGTGGCGGTCTGTTCGATCAGCGCGGCGGAAATATCGCTGGCCAGGGCGTCTTCCGGGCTCTGGGTGGCGAAGATGCCCAGGCCATTCTGCTTACGGATGGTCTTCTGCTTGTTCTTGGCAAATTCCTTCAGGGCGCCGCCGCCATCGAGGATCTTCCAGAATTCGTCCATCACGTAGATCAGCGGCCGCCCGTCGATCAGCTCTTCCAGGCGGTGCAGCAGGTAATTGATGACCGGCACGCGCACTTCGGCGTTGTCGATGATGTCGGTGTAGTCGAAGCCGATGATGTTGGCCCGCTGCAGATCGATGATGTCGGTCGGGTTGTCGAACACCCAGCCCAGGGTGCCGCTGACGGTCCACTTGCGCAGGCGCGCGTACAGGCCATCGTCGCCCATGTTGGGCAGGCTCTTCTGGAAGTTGGACATCGAGCGCAGGTGCATCGGCATGTCGAGCATGCTTTCCACCGCGCGGAAGATGTCTTCCTCCTCACGTGCGGTGTAGACGGTCTTGGCCGCCAGCACCTTGATCAGGTCGCCCAGGAACTGCACATTGGCATCGTTGCGTTCGCACTGGAACGGGTTGAAGCCGGTGGGCTTGCCGTTGTCCAGGGCCAGGTAGTTGCCACCACAGGCGCGCACGAAGATCTCCGCGCCGCGGTCCTTGTCGAAGAAGAAGATGGTCGGCGCCGGCTGGTACTTCTGCACTTGGCTGAGCAGGAAGTTGATCAGCGCGGTCTTGCCGGTACCGGACTTGCCGATGACCAGGGTGTTGCCGATGGCCTTTTCCCCCAGCGAGTTCTCGGCTGGGTGGGTGGCGTGGAAATTGAAGTAGTACGGCTGGCCGTTGGTGGTCTGCAGCACCGTCAGGCATTCGCCCCACGGGTTGTTGTCGCGCTTGCCGGTGGCGAAGTTGTGCAGCGGCGACAGGCCCAGGAAGTTCAGCGAGCTGACATTGGCCAGCCGTGTGCGGTAGCGCCAGTTGCCCGGCAGCTGCGAGTAGAACGACGAACACACCGCCAGGTCTTCCTTGGCGGAGACGAAGCCGGCGTTGGACAGTTCAGCGCGGGTGGCGGCGAGGTTCTGCGACAGCGTCTTCTGGTCGTCTGCGTACAGGGCCATGATGAAGTGGTACTCGCCCAGGACGAAGTTGCCCGAGGCAACCTGGTCCATCGCATAGTCCATTTCGGAAATCTGGCTGACGGCCTTGTCGCCAGAGGAAATCATCATGCCCTTGGTGCGCTCGAGCACCTTCAGTGCATCCTGTCGGCCCATGGGGCTGAAGGAATGGGTGATGACGTATTCGAAATCCAGGTACTTGAGGCCGTTGAGGATGCCCGGGTACGTGGCTTCGCTGTATTCCTTGATGTTGAGGATGGCGCCGTAGTGGTTGCGTCCACCCGGGGCATTGATGACGAAGTCACCCGACTTGGCCGAGAACATGTGCCGGGCCACCGGCAGGTAGTCGCTCACCGAAGCACGCAGCACGGGCACCGGCTCATCGATGCGGTTGAGCAGGTAACCGAAGAAGGAGAGCACTTCGGAGAACACCACGCCGTTGTCAGCTTCGTACATGGACAGGCGGTGCGGTGCGTAATCCTTCAGCACCGCCTCGACGTTGCCGGCCAGTTCCATCACCTTGTTGACGGCCTGGTCCTGCTCGGACTGCAGGCGGCCCAGGTCGCTGGAGCGCTCGACGAACTTCTTGCCGACCATGACCGGGCGATAGATCATCGTCAGGTACAGCTCGTTCTGCATGATCTTCTGCGAAGTCAGACGATCGTAGTACTCGTCGGACATCTGCTGGTTGAACACGTGGTCGTACTTGCTGCGGATATCGACGCGGCCACGGCGCCGGATGTCATGCACCCAGAAGGCAACATTGACGAAATCCGGCGCACGCAGGGTCTGCAGCATGCGGTTGAAGGTGTTGTGCTTGTGCTCCAACTCCCATTCTTCGCGCCCCACGAAAGGCAGCCCATCCAGGCGCCAGACAATCAGGAAGTCGCCACCGGTCGTCTTCACCACGTGCGGAGACACGTGGGAAGAGAACGGGATGAACTCGGCGATGGAAGTGTCTGGCGCCTGCATGGGACTAATCCGTTTTCGTGTCTTGAAGGTCGGGTCGGTAGCTGTTCGGAGTGAACACCCACATGCCGTTGTGGTGCTTGATGTTCTTCACCTTGGTGCGGAAGCCCATACGCAGGCCCAGCAGGCGGAAGATCATCTCGTCCTGGCGTGCCATCTGCCGCATGATCATGATGACCACCGGCAGCAGCAGCAGGAACCACATGTTGAAGTAGAACGTCATCAGCAGGCAGCCGCCGGCGGCGATCGCGAAGGGCATGTACGGCACCCCCAGGAACATCGCCGGCCGCGTGCACCCGCGGAAGAGTGTGTCCTTACGCATACTTCATCAGGTCGAGCACCATGATGGCGCTGGTGCTGCCGATGTTGCCGACGTCGTCCGGCAGCAGCATGTTGGCCACCTGGGCGGCAGCGCCGATCAGGAAGCCACCCACCAGCACCGGGGCCACGTCGCTGATGCGCTTGTGGTTGAAGGCGATCTGGTAGCCGGCGAAGATCACGGCGATGGTGACCACGGCGACCGAGGCGATGTTCAGCAGGCCGTTGAGGTTGGTGAAGAAGCTGGTCACGCTGTTCTGTGCGCCGGACGGGTCCTGCGCGCTGGCGATGAACGGCAGCATGCACAGGCTGGCCAGGGCAACGGCGGAGAGCGCGCGGCGGGCGTTGGTGAGGTTGGCGTCGTTCTTCATGGCGGTTCTCTTCTCTTTGATGGGAAAGGGATACAGCGTGGATGCCGGGCTGCGGGGGCAGCCCTTGGGTGGTGCTAGAACACCAGCGCAGCGTCGCGTGGCGGCGCTGCAGTTGCAGGCACGGCGGACGCAGGGGCCCCCGCCATGCCGTTGGAACTGGAACCGGGTGCAGCCATCGGCTGCGCTTGCTGGGCCGCCCCCGGCCAGACGTTGGGGGCACCGCCGATGGGTTGCACACGCACCGGTGCATCGCTGGTGGGCACCAGGCCCGCCGTGCGTGGATCGACCGCCGCCGCAGGTGCCTGCATGGGCACGGCAGCAGCGGGCTGCTGCATCTGCTGCATCTGCTGCATCTGCTGCATCTGCTGCATCTGCTGCATCTGCTGCATGGCCTGCGGCTGGCCGGGCGTGGCGGGCAGCAGGCGCGAGAGCGCGGCCTCTTCCACGCGCCTGGCCAGGCGCTCGGTGGCCTGGTCACGCACAACGCGACGGTAGGTGGTGGTGCCGGCCGGCACGCCATTGCGGATGACCGGAATGGCGTTGCTGGCCACGGTCTGCGTGCTGGCGCCGCGCCAGGAGGTCATCACCTTGTCGACATAGCCATGGCGGAAGCCGGTGGTGAAGTTGCCGGAGTAGTAGCAGCTGAATGCCTTGCCCCAATCGTTGCCCGAACGCGAATAGCATTCGGCCAGGATGCGCGAGCCGGCCTGCAGGTTCGGGCAGACGTTGAAGGCCTTCTCGTAGCTGTCCAGACCGTGGCGGTTGAGGTTGTAGCGATTGACCTGGGCAATGCCCAGCGAGAAGTTGTAGCCCTCACGCTCAAGCATGCGGGTCGTGGACACGGCCTCGGCCAGGTTCTTCGGCTGGCGCGCCAGGCGGCCGCCGACCACGCCGATGGCGTACGGGTTGAACGACGATTCGACGTTCACCACGTGACGCATGATTTCGTTGGGCACCGCCAGGTCGGTGCAGGCCATCATTTCCAGTCCGGGCAGCATGGCATCCTCCTGTCGGTGCGGGTGTGCAGGTTCATGCGGCCAGCCCCCGCGTGGGATCGAAATCGATGCCGGTGATGAAGCGGCGGCCGGCATGTGCCTTGATATGCACCACGATATCGATGGTGAGCTTGAGCAGACGCTTGATGACTTCAAACTCAAGGCCCGAGCCTTCGGCCGAGGCCTTCACCATCAGTGCGAGCTGGTCCCAGGTCTGGGATGTGCTGCCGGCGTGGCAGCTGGTGATCGAGCCGGGGTGGCCCGATGCACAGTTACGGATGAAGTAGAACGATTCATCGCCGCGCAGCTCGGCCAGGATGATGCGGTCCGGCTTCATGCGCAGGCAGGCTTCCATGCACGACTTGGCGCTGGTGTTGCTGGTGCTCTGGCCGCCCTTGGAATACAGCAGATGCACCACGTTGGGCTGCTGCAGGAACAGTTCGCGGGCATCTTCAATGGTGACCAGGCGCTCGTTGTGCGAGATGTGGTTGACCAGCGACTTCATGAAGGTGGTCTTGCCGCTGCCGGTGGCCCCGGCCACGACGATGTTCTTGTGGTACTGCACCGCCTTCTTGAAGAAATTGGCGTAGTCGCGCTGCGCACGCAGCTCCACCAGTTCCTTGTCGTGGTCGCTGAGGGTCGGGGCCTGTTCGAGAATCTCACCGAAGAACCCGTCCTCCTCGTACTGTTCCAGCGTCTTGCCGAAGCGAGCCGGCAGACGGATGGTGATCGACACCCGCCCGGCGTCACACGCCGGCGGGATGACGAACTGGGCACGCTGGCCCGTCGGGAACGTCAACGACACCATCGGATCGGCGTCGGTGATGCGCTGGCCGGTGTTGCTTTCATTGACCACGGCGGTACAGAACTGCCGCGCACGCTCGAACGTCAGCGACGGGACCTCGACCCGGTTCCAACCGGACCGGGTTTCCAGATACAGCTCGCCCGGCCGGTTGATGCAGATTTCGGTCACGTCCGACGAATGCATGTGCTCGCCGATCCCGAGGATCTCGTACTGGTATTCCAGGAAAGCGTTGGATACCCGGGCGGTGGCGGACTCGGCGTTCATCTCTGTGTTCTTCGTCGCTGCTCAGCGGATCACGGACGAGAAGTCGACGTCGCGTGCGACGTAGACATTCACGATCGTGCCCTGGTTGATGGTCACGGTCGGCGGACGGCTCATGTTGCGTTCCATCGCCATGTTGGCCAGGCGCTCCATGTTGCGCGCGGTGGCGCTTTCATACGGGTTCTGCACGACCGCACCATTGACCACGGTCGAGGTTTCCGGACCGTTCTCGGCAGCGGCGTACTTGAAGCCGTCGGCCAGGATGCTGATCAGCAGCGAGGAGGCAATGCGCTGGCCCCAATGAGCGTTGTAGTAGCCCGGTGCACCGGCCGAACCCAGCATGTCCACGCCCGGGCTGGACATGTTGATATCCAGGCCGGTGGGGGTGGTGATGCGGTCCCAGACGATGGCCACGCGGTTGCCGATGGTGCCGTCGCCGCCGTAGGAGCCCTGCACCTTCGAGCCACGCGGCAGCAGCAGGCGCTGGCCATCGACCGAGTAGACCGGTTCGGTGACCACGCACGAGGTGTAGCCCGGGAAGTCGGAGATCACACGGGCCTGCAGCACGCAGCGGATGTAGGTGCCGCGCAGCAGCAGGGTGTTCGGCTTGTACAGCGGCTGTGCACTGGTGGGACCGTCCACGACGCCACGCGACGCCGGGCCACCCGGCGTGCCCAGGGCGCCGGGGGCGCCGGACGCAGGCGGCGCACCGGCACCACCCTCGGATTCGCCACGGGCGTCGCCCATGCGGCGTTCAACCAGGCTCGGGCCACGGTTGCCTTCCTGGCCACCGTTGCCGTTCATGCCGCCCATGCCGAAGCCGTTGCCGGACGACTGGCGCTCATCGGTGACCGGCAGCGGCGGCAGATCGTCCATCGGCGGAGCCGCCTGTGCGCTGCGTTCCGGCGGCAGGGCCGGCAGATCGCGCGGTGCGGCCGGGATCACGACTTCCTGCCGCGGGGCCTTGGCCGTGGTTTCCTTCGGGGAGGACAGGCCACCGGAGAAGATCCAGGCTGCCAGGCCTGCCAGCACCACGACGATGACGCCGAGGAACAGCAGGGCCTTGCGATTCAGACGCTGGACGTCATCGGCACGCAGGTACGGGCTGCCTTCGGTTTCATCCAGCTGAGGCTGGGCCGCGGCGCGACGGGTGTACGGGTTGTCGGACAGGTGCGGTTCCGACGCCGGATCGACGTGTTCATTGGGTGGAATCTGATTCACTGCTCCGGTCTCCTGCGCAGGGCAATCGCATTGTCGCCGTGGCGCACGACGAGGTAGGCATAGGTGCCGTGGACGACGATCGTGTCGCCTTCCACGGTCGAGTTGACGATGAATTCATCGCCGGACTCGCTGTCACGCGCGAATACTGCCGGGAAGTTGCCGCTCGGGAACCGGCTGCGGTCGCCCATGCGGATGTAGGTGAAGCTGCGGTCGTCATACACCGAAGAGGGAACCAGCCAGCTCGGCTGGCGCTTCTTGTAGGTGTAGTCGTAGCCGTAGTAGTAGTCGCGACCCGGCACGAGCTGGGTATCCAGCGCCGACACGGGGGCATCGGGATCCTTGACCTTGGTGGCGGCAAACTCGGTGTCCGCCGGGTACACCAGGCGCACCTTGTACTGCACGCCGGCGGCCTTGGCTTCATCCAGTGCACGCCAGCTGGTGGCCACGACCTTCAGTTCGAAGATGTAGGAGTGGGCCGCGGTGCGCACCATGAGGTTGGTGTCCACGTCCACGTTCTTCGGCTTCAGGTAGAAGACGTTCTCGCGACGGCTGATTTCCCAGCCGCCACCGAAGCCGCTGCTGTAATCGAGAATCTGCTCGTGCGGGCTCAGTTCGATCTGCGTGGTGATGCCCAGGCCGGTGCGCACCTGGTAGATGCGATCAGGCGAGTACTCGTAATCCTCGATGACCTTCGCTGCCACGGGCGCGGCGGTACCGATGCAGAGCATCAATGCCAGGCCGACGCGCAGCAAAGACTGCAACGTATTACTCATCGTCCTACTCCCCCTTGTGCTGGCGCATAGCCGGTCTGCTCGGCCGGTTGCGGCGGCAATGCGCCGTTGTTCGCTGGGCCCGGGGGCAGTGCCTGCCCGGACGGATCGGTGGTGCCTGCCGGGTACCCGGGTTCACCCGGCTGGCCCGGCATCGGCGCGGCGGCGGCGTCTGCCTGTGCCTGCGCCTGTGCCTGCGGATCGGTGCCCATCGGCACATCGGCGGGTGCGTTCGGCGTGGGCGCGAAGTCGTTGTCCACGCGGTAGTTCATCACGCGGAAGCCGAGCGGGTTGAGCAGGCGATCTTCATCGGCCAGGCGCAGCTCGGGATCGTAGGTGAACTCCAGCGTGGCAATCTTGTTGTCCAGCGGCTGCGAACGACCGGTGCTCTTGTCGAAGATGCTGCGCTGGAACCGCACGGTGGCACCGCTGGGGCGCTTGCCCTGGCCGCCACCGATCAGCACGATGCTGGTGATGCGGATATGCAGGGAACGCGAGGCACCATAGATGCGGTACGGCCGCTGCGGGTTGGCCTGGTTGTGCAGGCCCTGGTAGTCCGGCGCGACCGCCGGGCCTGCCATCGACAGCGTGGTGCGCCAGTTGCGCTGGCCGATGAGGCCTGAATCGTAGGACTCGCGTGCCAGTACGAACTGCGCCACGTTGCTCTTGTTGATCGCCTCTTCGGCGGTCACGTCGCGGTCACCGAAGTTGCCGCGCAGGCGGGCAACCGTGGCCGAGCCGGTGTAGGGATCGGCCATGACCAGGTACGGAACGCGCTCCTTCAGGGGCAGGAACAGCAGGTAGCCGCCGGCAAGCAGCACCGACATCAGCACTGCGCACCAGGCCACCGTCCACGCGCGGCGCTCACTGCGTCGCGCACGCTCGGCGAGCGTGATTTCGTAGCTGACGCCCTGGGATACGGCATTTTCCACTGCCGCCGTATCGGTCTTCTTCTTTCCAAACATGGGCAGTCCTCAGCGAGCGGGCGCGGTGGGCGCGATGCCGGCTGCGGGCAGCCGATCCACGCTGGTCGCACCGCCGGCCACGCTGACGATGATGCGCGACTGTTCCACCGACACCACCACGCCCTGCGATGCATAGGCGCTGGACAGCGCCGCTGCGGCTTCGACGATGCTGGTCGTGCGGATGTCGCCCACCGGCACGTACAGGGTGTAGTCGTTGGGGTGCAGGTAGGACAGCGTCATGCCACCGTCCTTGGCCCACCGGGTCAGCAGGCCCTTGAGCGTGCTGTCCACGGGCGAGGACTGGTAGACATAGGTCTGCTGCAATGGGATGGCGTGGGTCACGTCCGACAGCCGGTTGACCGGCCTCCACTTGCCACGCGGTTCGGGCGCAGGCGGCGTAACGCAACCGGCCAGGAGAACCGTCATCAACACAACAACAACTGCAATCAAATTCCGGCTAGGCATCCTGCGGCTCACGAAATCACCATTAACGAGTTACGAATCTGTGCCAGCGGACATCGACGACGCCGAGACAACGGCATCGAAGTCTGCTGAAGAAGCTCTGTGCGCAGCCGGATATCCCAGCGACTGCGCGGCGTTTGGCGCCATGAACGTGCGCAACGTGCGTGACTACGCCACGTTCGCAGGTCAATCCTGCGGCGCGTTCCCCAAATCCAGGCATGTGATCATGAAACTTCCATTTCGTAGGCTCAGTCCGTTTATCAATCCGGATGATGTCCCTCTGCCGGCCTGTACCTCCCCAGTACCCAGCCGAATGGTCATCATCTACGGGGCGAAGGATATCCGCGGATTTGTTGCCGCGTTGTGAACTTGATCACGTAACCCCAGAAATGAAAATGTGAAATCGATCACATAAAACATTTATCGCTGGGCCTATTTCGCCAAATTTTTGAGCCGCTGTCTACCTCAAACGACAAATATTTAACAGTCGGCATATTCCCTACAAATCTGGCAACATTCCTTCCCCCGCCCAAGCGCTGATGACTCAGCAGGTGTGAAGTGGATCAATCAAGGATGGAAGAGTTCATTACGAACGCGGCCTTGCTGGCCGGGCACCTGACACAGCAGTGCGAGAAAGCGGCGGCGGCGCAGGACGCTTCTTCGGCGCAGCTGCAGCGCGCGGCGGCCGAGGTGGGACAGGGTGTGGCCAGTGGCCGTGCCGAGCTGGCGCAGAGCGCACGCGCCGCGGTACGCGAGGCGTTGTCACAGGAAATTCCTGCTGCAGTGGAAGCCATAAGCGACACAGGTGACCGGCTGGCCGCCCTGGCCGAGCAGCTCTCGCGCCAGCAGGTGGCGATGGCGTCACGGCTGCGCATGCTGACATGGAAGGCACTGATCGCACTGGCACTGGGTGGCGCAGCGATCGTGGGCGGCACCGCCTTCTTTGCCCGGAGCAACGTGCAGCGCGCGCAGCAGGCCAAGGTGGAAGCGCAGGTGCTTGAGGCCCTGGAACAGGTCTCGATCACGTCCTGCGATGGCCGCCCGTGCATCAAACTGGAAGACGGCCTGCAGCGCTGGTCCAGGAATGACGAGTACATTCTGGTCGACACACGCAATACGGCCGCAGCGCGGAAAAAGTAACGTCTTCTCCCAGCGCCGGCGCACGCACCACAGGGCGCGTGCAGCCGATGCTGATCCTGTAATACGTGCCATTGTCCGGGTCGAAGGAACTGCCTTGAAAACCAACCGCCTTGTCATTTCTGCCGTACTTGCCCTGGCGCTCGCCATCGTGGGCATCTATCTGGCCAGTTACCTGTCCGTGCTGTCGCTGGGACTGGACACGCGCGTCAGCAGCTTCGGCACCTTCTTCGACTACATGCGCAACATCGACCACCCGCGCGTACAGCCCTATGCATGGCGCATCAAGGCCGCCGGTGTTGGCGCCTTCGGCTTGATGTTCCTGCTGTGGGCCGGCCTGACGGTCCTGCTTTTCAAGATGCGCAGCGACAGCAACATCCATGGCCAGGCACGATTTGCCAGCATGCTGGACCTGGCCAGCAAGGGCTTCTTCAAGAGCCCGGATGACGGCATCGTGCTGGGGCAGATGAACGGCAAGCTGATGCGCCTGACCGGCCAGCAGTTCGTCATCCTTGCCGCGCCCACCCGCTCGGGCAAGGGTGTGGGCGTGGTCATTCCCAACCTGCTGGACTACCGCGAATCGGCCGTGGTGCTGGACATCAAGCAGGAGAACTTCGATCTGACCTCTGGCTGGCGCCAGTCGATCGGCCACGAGATTTTCCTGTTCAACCCGTTCGCCGAGGACCGCCGCACGCATCGCTGGAATCCGCTGACGTATGTCTCCAACGATCCGGCCTTCCGCGTGTCCGACCTGCAGGCGATCTCGGCCATGCTGTATCCCGATGGCGATGACAAGGACAAGTTCTGGACCAGCCAGGCGCGCAACGCCTTCCTGGCGTTCACGCTGTACCAGTTCGAGTTGATGGACTCGGTGCCGGGTACGCCCTACCCGACGCTGGGCGCGATCCTGCGCCTGTCTTCCGGTGATGGCACCGAACTGAAGCCGTACCTGCAGAAACTGAACGAGTCGTCCTTCCTCAGCGGCCAGGCACGTGCGGCATTCGCCGGCCTGTTGTCGCAGGCCGATGTCACCTTCGCATCGATCATCGGTTCGTTCCGCGAACCGCTCAATCCGTGGCTGAATCCGGTGCTGGACGCCGCCACCAGCGCCGACGATTTCCGCCTGGACGATGTGCGCCGCAAGCGCATGACCATCTATGTCGGCATCCAGCCCAACAAGCTGGCCGAGAGCCGCCTGATCGTGAACCTGTTCTTCAGCCAGCTGATCAACGTCAACACCCGCACGCTGCCGCAGAACGACAAGTCGTTGAAGCACCAGTGCCTGCTGCTGATGGACGAGTTCACCTCGATCGGCCGCGTCGACATCATTTCCAAGGCCGTCGCCTACATGGCCGGCTACAACCTGCGCCTGCTGCCGATCATCCAGTCGATGGCCCAGCTCGATGCCGTGTACGGCAAGGAACTCTCGCGCACGATCATCACCAACCATGCGCTGCAGATCATCTACGCCCCGCGCGAACAGCAGGACGCCAACGATTATTCGGAAATGCTGGGCTACACCACCGTGCGCCGCAGCTCACGTACCCATTCGCGCGGCAGTGCGCGGTCGGTGTCGGACAACGAGGTGCTGGAAAAGCGCGCACTGATGCTGCCGCAGGAACTGAAGGCAATGGGCCCGGACAAGGAAATCGTGCTGTACGAGGGCCTGCCCAACCCGGTGCTGTGCAGCAAGATCCGCTACTACAAGGACCGCTACTTCACCAAACGCCTGCTGGAACGCGCCGAAGTGAAGCCGCTGACACTGACCACCCCGCCTGCACCTGTCGCAGCGGGCTTCCACGCGGCGCCCAGCGCCACTGCACCCTGACCCTGTCTCACCTGGCCGCCACGCAGGCGGCCTGCAACGGACCGCACCCCAACAAGGACCCCGCCATGCGCAAGACTCTGTTCGCCACCGCCCTGCTCGCCCTGTCCCCGCTGACCGCCCTGGCTGCCAACAAGGGCCCGAGCTACACCTACGTCGAAGCAGGCTGGACCCAGACCCGGGTCAGTGATGATCTGCTCGATGACCCCAAGCTGGATGGCGGCTACATCCGTGGTTCGTACGCGATCGGGCTGCAGGCCTATGTCTTTGGCGCCTGGTCGACGGTGTCCAAGTCGTACCGCAGCGACGGTGCCGACCTGAAGCTGGAATTGAACCAGCCGGAACTGGGCGTGGGCTACCGCTTGCCGATAAGCGACCGGGTGGACTTCACCGCTGACATTGCCTGGGTTCGCCAGAACGCCGAGGCACGCTTGAAGCAGGAGGGCTTCGATACCCTCCGCCAGAAGGATCACTTCAACGCCGGCCGTGCCACCCTGGGCGTGCGCACGGCGCCGACGTCCAACAGCGAGCTGTGGGTGAAGGGTGGCTACCTGGATGGCAGCGATATGGACGGCACCTGGGTAGGCGTGGTCGGCGGGCAGTTCAAGTTCACGCCGAACTGGGGACTGGTGGGCGAAGTGCAGGTGGTGGAAGACATCACCCAGCTTTCGGCAGGCGTCCGCGCCACCTTCTGATGGCCGCTTGACCGGCCGGCCGTCCGCGGGCCCCGGAAGGGGCCCGTGAGCTGACGGACACGTAGCCGCAGCCGGCTCGCTTTTTGTAAAATTTTCATTAAAATCGAACCCCGGACGACATGAGGTCGCCACGGACTGCCGAGAGGGTGGCCCGCCAATGGACTGCAATTCACAGGAGTTCCCATGCGCAAGATCCTGATCGTGGCCGCATTGCTGGCCGCTGCACCGTTCTCGGCCTCGGCCGACGCCCTCAGCTACACCTACGTGGAAGGTGGCTGGACCCAGGCCAAGGTCAATGACGACGGCCTCAACGATCCCAAGCTGGACGGTGGCTACGTGCGCGGTTCGGTGGCGCTGGCCGAGCAGGTGCACGTGTTCGGTGGCTGGAACTACGGCAGCAAGACCTACCACTTCACCGACGGTTCGGTGAAGCTGGAACTGAACCAGCCGGAGCTGGGCATCGGTTACCACATGCCCTTCAGCGACCGCGTCGACTACACCGCCGACATCGCCTGGGTGCGCCAGCAGGCCAAGGTCACCGACCGCCTGGACGGTTTCGCTGATGAAACCTTCAAGGACCATACCAACCTGGTGCGCGCCACGATGGGCCTGCGTGGCAAGCCTTCGCGCATGACCGACGCCTGGATCAAGGCGGGTTACATGGATGGCGGCAACAACTTTGAAGGCACCTGGGTCGGCACCCTGGGTGGCCAGATCAACTTCACCAGGACCTGGGGTCTGGTGGGCGAGATCTCCGGCTACCGCGATGTCACCCAGTTCTCGGCCGGCGTGCGCGCCAGCTTCTGATTGCTCGATCCTCGTCGTGTAATCGAACGGGCCCCGCAAGGGGCCCGTTTTTTTTCTGCCGCCGTTGCGATTCCATGCGGGTATTGGAATCGGCTAGTCTTGCGCGGCTCTGCACCATCCCATTGGAATTGGAATTACCGTCATGAAGACCCCCATGCGCCCCCTGCTCGCCAGCGCGCTGCTGTGCGCCCCGCTCTTCGCCACCGCTGCGCCGGCGCTGACACCCGAACAATCGCTGGATCTGTACGCACGCGTGCTGATCGAAGATGATGCCGCCGCTGCGCGCACGCTCAACGATGCCATGCGCAGCGCGCACGATGGCAAGGACGCGGTAACACCTACCCCCGGCGCATTGGCCAAGGCGCTGGCAGAGCCGTGGATGGCGCTGCAGGCCAGCGCCGGTGGCCAGGCCGATGCGGCCGCGACCGAAGCAATGTACGCCAAGGTACTGAAGGCATCGACATGCCGCGCCACCGGCAGCAGCATCGAAGACAACGAGTACGTGGACGACCAGAAGATCGCCACGGTCGAATTCACCTGCCAGGTGGCGAACCTGGACAGCGTGCGCCCGCTGTTTTCGGCCAGCATGCAGCACCCGGAACCGGCCAACAGCACGCGCTTCATCGAGGCCTACACGCAGGCATTGAACAGCGGCACGCAGCGCACGGTGAAGGGCAGCCAGAAGCTGTATTCCGGCGCCGGGCAGGCGTACTGGTTCAGCGGCAGCTTCGATGAGCTGGTGACGCCGGTGCTGGAAGCCATTGCCCCGTTCCAGGCGTGGATGGAAGATGCCGAAGCGGCCAGCGCACCGAAAGTGACCGGCGTGCCGGGCTGCGACCTGCTGCTGCAGCAGCACCGCAGCTGCGTGGCGAAGATCGCGCCGGAGCAGATCAGCGGCGTGGATGCGATGGCCGAAGAGCTGAAGGCAAAGGCGCAGGTGAAGTCGGCCGACGAAATGACGCAGGAGTGCAAGGCGCTGCGCTCGATCGCGCAGATGATGTGGACTGACGAGTGCGCGTAAGGGGGTAGCGGCAAGCAGGCCACGGCGCCAACCAAGGTTGGCGTCTACCAGAGCACGGCAGATCCACGCCATGCGTGGATGGCTTTCACCGCATCACGCGCGCAGCAGCACCCGCAGGTCGTCGCCCACCTGGCGCTGGTCGACCACGCGCAGGCGACGCTGCTGGTCCATCGCTTCAATACCCAGGCCCGCCAGCAGCGGGCGGCCGGCATCCCCCAGCAGCGTCGGCGCCTGGTACATCAGCAGCTCATCCACCCAGCCGCCACGCAGCAGCGCGCCGGCCAGGGTGGCGCCGGCTTCGGTGTGCACTTCGTTGATGCCACGCTCGGCCAGCAGCGCCAGCACCGCGCCCAGATCCAGGCGGCCATCGATGCTCGGCACGCTGGCGAATTCGGCATCGGCCGCATCCGGTGCGGTCACGGCGGCGTCGTGCACGTACAACGTCGGCGCCCCGCCCTCGCGCACGCGGCGGCACTCCAGCGAGCGCAGCCGCGAATCGAGCACCACGCGCAGCGGCGGCAGCACCTCGGTGTCAGCCAATCGCACGGTCAGCATCGGGTCGTCGGCCAGCACGGTGTCGGCACCGGTCAGGATGGCGCCCGCGCGTGCGCGCCAGTGCTGCACGTCTTCGCGCGCGGCCGCGCCGGTGATCCACTTCGAGCTGCCATCGGCCATCGCGGTGCGCCCATCCAGGCTGGCGGCCAGCTTCACCCGCAGCCACGGGCGGTTGCGCTCCACGCGCGACAGGAAGCCCTTGTTGATGTCGCGCGCCTGCGCGGCCATCAGGCCTTCGGCCACTTGAATGCCGGCTTCGCGCAGCAGATCGAAACCACCGCCATCGACCTTGGGGAACGGATCGCGCATGGCGGCAACCACGCGCGATACACCGGCGTCGATCAGCGCCAGTGCGCACGGCGGCGTGCGGCCGTAATGCGCGCAGGGCTCCAGGGTGACGTAGGCGGTGGCACCGCGCGCCTCGCTGCCGGCTTCGCGCAGGGCGAAGACTTCCGCATGCGGGCCGCCTGCGCGCTGGTGCCAGCCCTGCCCGACCACGCGCTCGCCATGGGCGATCACGCAGCCGACCATGGGGTTGGGGCGGGTGGTGTAGGCGGCACGCTCGGCCAGGCGCAGCGCGTTGGCCATGTGCAGGTGGTCGAGGACGGTGAACGAGGTGGTCATGCGGCCATGGTAACGCCGCCGGCATGGGCGTAGAGGTGGATCCACACCATGCGCCCATCGTGCCAACCAAGGTTGGCACCCACCAATGCATGGCCCATCGTGCCAACCAAGGTTGGCACCTACCGGGATGTCAGCCCTTCTTTTTCTTGGTCAGGGCGATGACATCGCCCAGCAGCTGCAGCTGTTCGGTGCTGGAGGGCAGGTCGCGTTCCAGCTTCTCGATTTCTTCGCGGAAATCGGCCACGTCCTCGAAGCTGCGGTACACCGAGGCAAAACGCACGTAGCCGACGTGGTCGAGCTTGCGCAGTTCGTTCATCACGAACTCGCCGACCTTGATCGAGGGCACTTCGCGTTCACCGCTGATGCGCAGCTGGTGGACCACGGCGCGCACCGCTGCTTCGATTTTCTCTTCCGGCACGGCGCGCTTCTGCAGCGCGCGGTCGAAGCCGGCGCGGACCTTGCGCTGGTCGAAGGCTTCGCGGGTGCCGTCGCTCTTGACGATGGCCGGCAGCTTCAGCTCGACCGTCTCCAGGGTGCTGAAGCGCTCGTTGCAGGCTTCGCACTCACGCCGACGGCGGATCGTCGCGCCGTCTTCGGAGACGCGCGAGTCGATGACCCGGGTATCGGCATGTTGGCAGAAGGGGCAGTACATGAAACGCCTGGCTCAGGGAGAGTACTCATCTGCCATCGTCATGGCAGCGTCGCAACGGTACCTGAGAAGGGCTTTTGCAGCAAATCCGGGCGGCGCTCAGCCTTGTGCGGCAAGGGGTTGCCGCCAGCGCAACCCGGCCAGATGCGCGGCCGGCAGCAGCAAGGGCGGGCCGAACAGCAGCAGGCCGAGACCCTCGGCGCGTTCGGTCAGGCCGACCACCACGCCCAGCACCGCGAAGGGCACGGCAGCCAGCGCCCCCAGCAGCAGCAATGCCCACCATGCCCGCCCCACCGCCTGCAGGCCCGACCGGCCCTGCAGCAGGAAATCAGCGCCGATGCGCAGCCACGCGACGATGCCCAAGGCGCCGGCGGTGCCCCAGCACACCAGCAGCAAACGGCTCAACAGGCGGGTTTCCTGCGCCAGGCCGGAGTACACGCCCACCAAGGCCACGGTACCGCCCAGCAGCAGGCCGGGCAGGCCGAACAACAGGGCCAGTGCGAGGTGCAGGCGTTTGTGCAGGCGCTCATCCATGGGCGTTGCTTCCTGGGTGCTGGGGTCAGAGCCCTTTTCTGCGAAAAGGGATCCGACCCCTGCTTCGATCCGGATGTCCGGGGTCAGAGCCCTTCCCTGCGGGAAGGGATCCGACCCCACTTCCCGATCAGCCGTAGACCGGGTACTTGCGGCACTGCGCGCTGACGGCGTCACGCACGCGGGCGATGACGGCATCATCGTTCGGCGCGTCAAGCACGTCGGCGATCCAGTTGGCCAGATCCACGCAGTCCTGTTCGACGTAACCACGGGTGGTCACCGCCGGGGTGCCCAGGCGCAGGCCCGAGGTCACGAACGGCGAA
>PJUE01000409.1_pt1 | contig 29857 bp, 19 predicted proteins | sample 1512171 | NCBI WGS metagenome assembly PJUE01 (sample SAMN08177674, study PRJNA422409) | Feces metagenome, whole genome shotgun sequencing project. | isolation source: Chicken feces (3) enriched on wood chips: alkali lignin treatment | host: Gallus gallus | place: USA: Madison | collected 2015-01-15
GGACAATCTGACATATTTGAGTAATGCTGATTCGGCTTATGTCGATGGCTTATATCAATCGTACAAGCAAGATCCCCAATCGGTAGATTTCGGATGGCAAAAATTCTTTGAAGGTTTTGATTTTGGTCAAAACGCTGGTGGAACAACAAGTTCAGTAGGTGAAGCGACTCCCGAGCACGTATTGAAAGAAATCAATGTACTGAACATGATCAATGGTTACCGTGACCGGGGCCATCTCTTTACACACACCAATCCTGTACGCGAAAGACGCAAATACTACCCTGGCAAAGAGCTCGAAACGTTTGGTCTTGCAGAGACCGATATGAACACAGTCTTCAATGCGGGGGTGGAAGTTGGATTAGGTCCGGCTACATTAAAAGACATCCGTCAGCTGGTAGAGGACACCTATTGCCGCTCTATCGGTGCAGAATTCAAATATATCCGTAATCCAGAAAAAATAAAATGGCTACAAGACCGCATGGAAGCGGATCGCAATATGCCGAAATTCTCCTTGGACACCAAGAAGAGAATCTTAAACAAATTGAACCATGCCGTTGCCTTCGAGAACTTTTTGGGCACCAAATTTTTGGGACAGAAACGCTTCTCTCTCGAAGGTGCAGAGAGCTTAATTCCAGCCTTGGATTCGGTGATCGAAAAAGGAGCTGAGATTGGTATTCAGGAATTTGTGATTGGTATGGCACACCGCGGCCGCTTGAATGTACTGACGAACATTATGGGTAAATCCTATAAGTCTGTGTTCTCAGAATTTGAAGGTAAAACCTACGCCGATGACCCAGAAGTAAATTTTGGCGGGGACGTAAAATACCACTTAGGTTTCTCTTCTGAAGTGAAAACCAACGACGGCAAGACTGTACATTTGAGCTTGGCACCTAATCCTTCCCATCTGGAAACTGTGGATCCGGTTGTAGAAGGAATGGTACGTTCTAAAATTGATTTCAAATACGACGGTGATTCCTCAAAAATTGCTCCGATCCTGATCCATGGTGATGCAGCGATTGCCGGTCAGGGTGTCGTGTATGAAGTGACTCAAATGTCGAAACTGGATGGTTACAAGACTGGTGGTACAGTTCACATTGTGATCAACAACCAGATCGGATTTACCACAAACTATAAAGATGCACGGTCGGGTACTTACTGTACAGACGTGGCAAAAATCACTTCTTCACCAGTCTTCCATGTCAATGGAGATGATGCCGAAGCGGTAGTATATGCGATCAATCTAGCGGTTGAATACCGTCAAAAGTATAAGACCGACGTATTCATTGATTTGTTATGTTATAGAAGATTTGGTCACAATGAAGCCGATGAACCAAAATTCACGCAGCCTTTATTGTACAAAATCATCGAAAAACATCCAAACCCAAAAGAGGTCTATGCGAAAAAATTAATCGCTGAAGGCAGCATTGATGAAGCCTATTCAAAAACTATAGAAAAAGAATTTAAGTCTGAACTACAGGCTAAATTCGAAGATGCAAAAACTGTCGAGGTATTAACCGAAGACATTCCGATGTTCAAAGGCGCTTGGGAAGGATTGCGTCCGGCCAAAAAAGGTGAAGTATCCACCACAACAGACAAAACAAAGGTGTCGAAAGAGACCTTCCTGAAATTAGCAAAAGAGATCACGACGCTACCTTCAGACAAAAAGTTCTTCCGTAAGATTACCCGTTTATTCGAAGACCGTGCAAAAATGATCAGCAGTGATTCATATGATTGGGCAATGGGTGAATTGATGGCGTATGCGACTTTATTGGATCAAGGTAACCGTGTCCGCATCTCCGGACAGGATGTACAACGCGGTACATTTTCACACCGTCATGCGGTATTGACACTGGAAGATTCAGAAGAAAAATATGTGCCGTTGGCTAATATCAAGGGTGGTGACAAATTCTCCATCTACAACTCTTTGCTTTCCGAATATGCCGTTTTAGGCTTTGAATATGGCTATGCTTCCTCTAACCCCAACTCATTAACGGTTTGGGAAGCACAGTTCGGCGACTTCTATAATGGCGCGCAGATCATCGTGGACCAATATCTGTCCAGTGCAGAGACCAAATGGAAGCGTTCAAACGGGCTTGTCATGATGTTGCCTCATGGTATGGAAGGACAAGGTCCCGAGCACTCTTCCGCACGTATCGAAAGATTCTTGGAATTGTGCGCGGATGAAAACATGATCCTTGCAAACTGTACGCTGCCAGCCAACTACTTCCATTTGTTGCGCCGTCAATTAGTTCGCGAGTTTCGCAAACCATTAGTCGTCTTCACACCAAAATCGTTGTTACGTCATCCGAAAGTGGTATCTCCATTGAAAGACTTTACCGAGGGGGCTTTTCAGGAAGTAATCGATGACGCTAACGTAGCGGCCAAAGATGTCAAACGTGTATTGTTCTGTTCAGGTAAAGTCTATTACGATTTATTGGAAAAACAGGAAGCAGACAAACGCAAAGACGTTGCCATCGTACGTCTGGAGCAGTTGTTCCCAATTCCAACAGAACAGCTGAAAGCCGTCCGTAAAAAATACAACAAAGCCAAAGAGTTTATCTGGGTGCAGGAAGAAAATGAGAACATGGGAGCATGGTCTTACTACTGCCGCAAGCTGATGGGAACAGAAATCGCATTTACCGGTTTTGTTGCTCGTAAAGAGAGCGGAAGTACAGCGACAGGTTATATGAAACAACACGTTGCACAACAAGCAGAGATCTTAAACAAATCATTCGAATAAAAACAATTTAAAACCAATTGCGTCTTATGTATAGGACGCAATTGTACATAAAGAACATTATATATGAGCTTAGAAATTAAAGTACCAACCGTAGGTGAATCAATCACGGAGGTAACCTTATCACAATGGTTAAAGCAAGATGGCGATTATGTGGAGATGGATGAAAACATCGCCGAATTGGAATCAGACAAGGCAACGTTTGAATTACCAGCAGAAAAAGCAGGTATCTTAAGAATCATTGCACAAGAAGGTGATACTTTAGAAATCGGTGCTGTCGTTTGTACAATTGAAGAAGGCGAAGCTCCTGCTGGCGGTGCTGCCCCTGCTGCAAAACCTGCCGCCGAAGCAACCCAAGCTGCTGCTCCAGCAGCTGCGGCAACTGATGAAGATCCGGATAGCTACGCTGCCGGTACAGCTTCCCCTGCTGCTGCAAAAATTTTGAGAGAAAAAGGAATCGATCCTTCTACTATAAAAGGAACAGGTAAAGATGGTCGTATCACCAAAGAGGATGCAGAAAAAGCACAGCCTGCTGCTAAGGCTGCCGCTCCAGCTGCAAAACCTGCTGCTCCTGCGACCACGGCTACTGCCGCTCCAGTTGCAGGTGCTAGAAATGAGCGTCGTGAAAAATTATCCTCATTGCGTAAAACCATTGCTAAACGTCTTGTAGCTGTTAAAAACGAAACTGCGATGCTGACGACTTTCAACGAAGTCAATATGCAACCAATCATGGATCTGCGCGCTAAATACAAAGATACGTTCAAAGAAAAATTTGGTATTGGCCTTGGATTTATGTCCTTCTTCACGAAAGCAGTTACAACAGCGTTGGCAGAATGGCCTGCAGTAAATGCCCGTATCGAAGACAACGAAATCGTGTATTCTGATTTTGCAGATATTTCGATTGCTGTTTCTGCACCAAAAGGATTAGTCGTACCAGTGATCCGCAATGCTGAATCCATGTCTTTGGAACAGATCGAAAAAGAGATCGCATCATTGGCCGGAAAAGCCCGTGATAACAAATTGACAATTGAAGAGATGACCGGCGGTACGTTTACCATCACCAATGGCGGTGTATTTGGATCAATGATGTCAACACCAATCATCAACGCACCGCAATCAGCAATCTTGGGTATGCACAATATTATCCAGCGTCCGGTAGCCGAGAATGGTCAGGTCGTGATCCGTCCGATGATGTACATTGCACTTTCGTACGATCACCGCATCATTGATGGCCGTGAATCGGTAAGCTTCCTGGTACGCGTTAAACAATTGTTGGAAGATCCAGCCCGCTTATTGTTGGGCGTATAATATCTATACGACTTACTATAAAAAAGACCTATGCCTCACGGTGTAGGTCTTTTTTTATTTCCGGCCTCAGCCTTTGTTGTTTGCCACACTTTTCGAATATTAAATCGTTCATGGACACAAGCACGGTCATTGCATTTTAAATTCTACACCATATTCTTTATTTTCACCTCTGCCCAACTCAGCGTTTAGATGAGTGTGGACCTCAAGTTAGGAAAAGGTTATGAAGAAAAAAATTGCCGTGCTGACAGTTTGCCTTTCAATCTGGACAATGCTCTTGTTTAGTAACATGGCCAATCCAATGGCACCTCATAGTATCACCGGCCAGCTACTTCCAGTCAGCAAGGTTAAGGTCAGCAGCGAACGGATTGATATCCGGATAAAAAGGGATACTCTGGAACACGACTACCAGAGTCATTTTACGATAGTGTACCATATCCAGGCTGCAGAAGCCATGAATCTGCCCCTGCTTTTTCTCGCCTACAATTTGGATGGGCTGCAGCAGGTACTTGTGAACCAGAAGCAGACGGAGGCCAGAACTTTGGACCAGCCCAACGCCACATTTCCTTTTCTCCGTAGAGACAATGGGTCCTATGAAATTACTTACGACAGCCAACAATGGAGGCGGGTATCCCTAACCGATGCATTTTATTTTACAGCCCGCCTTAAACAAGGGGACAATACTGTTCAGGTCCAATACACGGCATCAATGGGCTTCGACCGGCGCGACATCCTGCCCAAGTATGAAATCGACTACCTGCTCTTTCCCTCCAAATACTGGTCTTCCTTTGGTCCAATAGACCTGTACTTGCATCTCGAAGGCAACATGGAAGTTGCAAAACAGGATATAGGAATTCCTGAACAGCAGACCACCGCCATGATCCACTGGATCATTCGCGCAGCCGGGGCTCGGGAAAGTTTTCATATTGACCTAAGTCCCAAAACGTCTATTGTAGCCAAAGCGATCCTATGGGTTAGCCCCAACCTCCTGGCACTGATCGGGTCAGTTGCGCTGCTATTTCTTCACCTACGGGCAATATACAGGAAATATGCACTCGGAAGAAATCGCTTTGCACTTTCAATCGGAAACCTGATCGTCCCAGCTTCGTTTTATACATTTGCATGGTTCTGGTCGGGTTTGGCCAATTATCTGGTTAATGGTGCGTTCGAGCAGCGCTCGCGCGGTTTTATCCTAATGGTCGTGCTGACATTACCCGTCCTATACCTTATCTATGGTTTGGTTTTGTTTTTGGTCGACCGCAGTATGAGAGCCAAACTTTGAAAAGCATTAGCTGATCTATCTGTTCACCGTCAGCTTATTTTCAATCATACGGTTATTGTACTGCTGGATAAAAGCTTTCATTTTGGTTTCCATCGTATCCAGAATGGCTGGCTGGGCTTTCAGCAGATCCTGTTTCATCAGTCGGTCCTGTTTAAGATTATATAAGGAAGTAGGTTTCAGACCATCATAAGACATCATATAGTCTTTATAGTAAAAATTATAGCTCCCTGCATTGTTGTTAAGCACAAAATTGTCCCGTCCCGGCTGAAAGGCATCCGACCCGAACGCGAAATAAGGCTTGTCATAATGTAGGTAATTGAGTACGGTAGGCATAATATCAATCTGCTGCACCAGTTTATCTGCTTTGCCTACTAACCGATCCCCCGGCGCATAAAAGATGATCGGGATCTGGAAGCCGCCGGCTGTCGTCTGATATTCGGGCAGATAGCTTACGGTAGCATGGTCTGCACAGATAACAAACAGCGTATTGTCAAACCACGGCATCTTGGATGCCGTAGCAAAAAACTCGCGCAGGGCATTGTCTGTATATCCGATTGGTTCCTGAACAGGCAGCGGACCTTTGGGAAACCGTCCCTGATACTTCGCGGGAACTTTAAATGGATGGTGGGAAGACAAGGAAAAGAAGCTCGCAAAAAATGGCTGTTTGAACGTATTGATCGTTTTGGCAGTGAACTGCAGAAACGGCTCATCCCAGATCCCCCAGATACCGTCAAAGTCCTGATCATTATTATACTCATTCTTCCCATAATAATGCTGGATACCGGCCAATTTCATATAAGCTGAAAAGCCCATGCTGCCGTTCGGAGCTCCATGGAAAAAGGCCGTCTCATAGCCCTTTTCGGCCAGCAGTTTGGCCAGACTGGTAGTCTCGTTACCGGAATATACCGAAAGTACGAAAGGTTCACCTATAGATGGAATGCCGGTGATCACCGAGGGCAGCGCATCGATGGACTTGCGTCCATTCGCATAGGTATCCGTAAATGTGTAGGCATGGCGGATCAATGAGTCCAGGAAAGGGGTATAGCCCTTGTACTTACCCCCTTGGATATCTTTATTCAATTCACCGAAATGTTCTTTCGCAAAACTCTCCAGAATCAACACCACAACATTCTTTTTCTGAAAAGGCTTATCGGTCTTCGGCTGATGAACCGGATTATAAATCGCCATCAGCTGAGGGTCAGAATAATAATGGACGGGTTTGAGATTGACGGCTTTCAGCGTCTTTAAGATGCTAAATGGTGTATTCAGCACAATGTTCATTTCTTCGGGTGTCTCCACATAATCGCCTGCATTGCTCAGGGTGATGGGGCGCGTGCTATGAGCCCAGCCACCACGTACACCTCCTATAAACAGAAATATGGTCAGCAGAAAGAAAGGTATCTGCAACAGCAGTGACTTCCAGGTATACCGCTTCGGACGCTCAATCCGGATCAAACGATAGGATTTGATCAGCCCATAAACAATTAAGGCCAGAATAATGATCAGATACCAATAGTCCAGGCAGAAGTCGAAGGCCAGTTTGAGGAGATTGGACTCGTTTGAAAATTGGTCGAGCACCGTGCCTGTCGTGCGTTTTAGTGTAAAAGGATAATACGCAAAGTCGACCAGGTTCAGTGCAATACCGAGTGAATTGACCACCACAAAGATCCATTTAGACAACTTTTGATAAGTCTGATGATAAGTAAATGGTCCCGGCAGGGCCTGCATCACGATGAAGAGGATATTGAAATACAGTAGCGCTACAATATCAAAACGAACCCCACCGGCAAACATGACGAGCAGTTTGCTTCCATTCACATTGGGGAACAGGGAGGCGTTCATCAGATAAAATCCGCCGCGCAGCAGCGCATAAACGACTAAAAGAAAAGCAAAGCGGATAGCTACAGCAATATAAGGAGCTAGTATTCCTTTTAACTTCATGGCATCAATATTTTAGAAATTCACGATACACTTCCTGGTAATAAGCTTTGGCTATACTTAGAAGGCTGTCTGTCTTAGCCGCCGGATACTCTTTGTTCGCCTTATAATTGACAATGCGACCGACGTTGTCGAAAGATACCGCCTGCTTCGGAGTGATCACGCCAAACGCATCCTTGGAGTTATAAAAAGCCACCTGCGGCGTCGTAGGGTTAAACAGATCGCGGCTCCAGTGATATCGATCAGCCGGCAGTCTCAGCTGCTTCAGCAAGGTAGCAGCAAGATCCGTTTGATTGCCGATTCGGTCGATTACCTTACCCCGGTATTCCGGTTTGATCACCTCTCCGAAGAAAATCAGCGGAATGTGAAATCTGTTGGGATGAGAGAGGTCCCACTTTTCGGATGGCAGCCGGTGACCATGATCGGCGACAACAATAAACAATGTATTTTTATACCAGGGCTCTTTTTTGGCTTTACTGATAAAATCAAAAACGGCAGAATCGGTATAGTTTGCCGTACTTCTAAACTTATCGGCATTGTTGCTGTTTCCGAACTTGTAACCGTGTTTTAACTCAAAGGGCTCGTGATTGATCAAGGTAAAAACCGTGGAGAAAAACGGTTGTTTTTCCTTGTTAAAATCCTGGATCATCCGATTGAAGACCACATGGTCATACACTCCCCAAGAGGCCCGCTCGGCATCCAGCCCAAAGCTGGCATTGTCAACGACCCTGGAGATGCCGTGAGTGAGCATATAGGATTTGAAATTATAGAACTCGCTCTGTCCACCGTGGTAAAACGAAGTTTCGTAACCTGCCCTGTCAAATTCCTGCCCAATGGCGGGCATATTTTCGTGTTTGTCAATATATTTGATGATGCTTTCCGGGCCTTGAGCGGGGAAACCGCTCAATATCGCCACCATTCCTTTGTCGGAGCGGTCCGCAGCAGCATAAATGCGATCGAATAAAATGCCACCCTTGATTAATTCTTCCATATGCGGAGTAATACCCTTTTCGCCGCCCAGCGACTCGATTAGATCGCCAACAAAGCTCTCCAACATGATAATTACGACATTGGGGCGCGTGGTGTTGAGAACTTCGACAGTGGAATCAGGCTGATTATGAAAGACAGGTTTTAATTGCTCCTGAACGGTCTGCAGATCGTCACCATAAAAGTTATAAGGGTTTTTGAGCTTTGTGCTTTTAGTAAAAAAGTCCCGCAACAATGACCATTGGGTGTTGACCGCCGCATGATTATAAAAGGTTTCTTCCGAGTAGTAAGCTTTGCTCGGGTTGAGGGTAGCGCGGCCATATCCGCCGCGAATGAAAGTAAAGAGCACAAAAACACCTACTGCAAGTTTGAGGAAGTTACCGACAGGCGATTTGATATTGTAGAAATGAACCCTTTTAAACATCCAGCGGTAGATATAGTAGCCACAAAATATACCGATCATCATGCCCAGAATCGGAAAAAATACCGGTGTGGATTCAGCAGAGGCAACGGCCCCCGAGGGAGATGCAAGAAAGGCGTCGATAGCACGTTTTGATATCTTATCCCCCCATTCACGGTAAATATTAACATTGATAAAGCTGACGACAAAAAATAACACCAGCACAACTACCGTATAAATATCGAGGATCGTCCGTTTGGGATGAGCTTTTGGAAAAAATCCCAGAATACAATACACCAGAAACGGGATCGCACAAATATAAGATACGGCAGAAAAATCCAGACTCAAGCCGTGATAATAAATTCTGAAAATCTCGTTAAAGTGAGAAAAACCGATTTTCTCAAAGAAAGCGATAATAAAAATCAACCTGTCTATAAAACAGATAATTAACCAAAATAGAAAGTATTGTGTTAACGCTCTAAGCTCGTTTGCAAATCGTTGCATCCCTTATATAAAAATAAAACAGGCAAATTTACATTAATTTACATTAAAATCGGGCTAAATACTTAGTAATATGATGAAAAGATTAAAAACATGTGAACACCCGATAACAAGCTGAGCTCCTCAACAATAATGTTAGCAGAATCATAAGAATTCCTTACTTTTGTGTTCCTAAAAAGTTTGAATATAAAATTTAAAATGAGCATAGCGAAAACTTACAATCCAAAAGAAGCTGAAGAAAAATGGTACAGCTATTGGAAAGAGAACGGCTTTTTCCGTTCTACTCCGGACGAACGTGAACCTTATACGATTGTGATGCCGCCGCCAAACGTCACTGGCGTATTGCATATGGGGCACATGCTGAACAATACCATTCAAGACGTTTTGATCCGCCGTGCCCGCATGCAGGGTAAGAATGCATGCTGGGTACCAGGAACTGATCATGCCTCTATTGCCACGGAAGCTAAGGTCGTCGCTATGTTGAAGGAACAAGGCATTGACAAAAAGTCTTTGACCCGTGAAGATTTTTTAAAGCATGCCTGGGAATGGAAAGAGAAATATGGGGGCATTATCCTGAAGCAGCTTGAAAAACTGGGCGCTTCCTGCGACTGGGAACGCACGCGTTTTACGATGGACCCCGAGTTATACGAGTCGGTTATCCGTGTATTCGTTGACCTGTACAACAAAGGGCTGATCTATCGGGGCTACCGCATGGTCAACTGGGATCCTGAGGCGAAGACCAACATCTCCGATGAGGAAGTTATTTACAAAGAAAAGAATGGAAAGTTATACCATCTGAAATATCAGGTAGAAGGCACCGACAAATACATTGTGGTCGCGACAACCCGTCCCGAAACCATCTTTGGGGACACAGCGGTGTGTATCAACCCCAACGACGAACGGTATACCTGGCTGAAAGGAAAGCAGGTTATCGTGCCGATCGTAGGACGTAAAGTCAATATCATTGAAGACGAGTATGTTGACCTCGAGTTCGGAACGGGCTGTCTTAAAGTGACTCCCGCACATGACGTCAACGACTATGCGCTCGGCAAAAAGCATGATCTGGAGTTTGTGGATATTTTTACGGACGAAGCAAAATTAAATGAAAACGGTCTCCATTACGCCGGCATGGACCGCTTCAAAGTCCGCAAAGAAATTGAGCAGGAGCTCGAAGAAAAAGGACTACTCGAGAAAGTAGAAAATTACACCAATAACGTGGGCACATCGGAGCGCACAGGGGCGGTCATAGAACCAAAAATCTCGAATCAATGGTTCTTGAAAATGGAAGATCTTGCCAGACCGGCTTTGGACAATGTAATGGATGACACCATTAAGTTCCACCCGACCAAATTCAAAAACATCTACCGCAACTGGATGGAAAATGTAACCGACTGGAATATCTCGAGACAGTTGTGGTGGGGGCATCGGATACCAGCTTACTTCTACGGCGACGGCAATGATGACTTCGTTGTCGCACAGACAATTGAAGAAGCACTGGTACTCGCACAGGAAAAGTCCGGTAATGCACGGCTGACAATAACTGATCTGCGCCAGGATGAAGACGTTCTTGATACGTGGTTTTCGGCTTGGCTGTGGCCTATTTCTGTATTCAACGGCATCAACGAGCCCGAGAATGCGGAGATCAACTACTACTACCCCACACAGGATCTCGTTACCGCTCCTGATATTATTTTCTTCTGGGTGGCGCGCATGATCGTCTCGGGCTATGAATTCCGCGGACAGCTGCCTTTTGAAAATGTATATTTTACCGGTATCGTCCGTGACAAGCTGGGCCGAAAGATGTCAAAATCGCTGGGGAATTCACCGGATCCTATTGATCTGATGAATGAATACGGCGCCGATGCGACAAGGATGGGTATGCTTCTTACAGCTCCTGCCGGCAACGACCTACCTTTCGATGTGGAGCTTTGTGTACAGGGACGTAATTTTGCGAATAAAATCTGGAATGCTTTCCGTTTGGTTAAAGGCTGGGAAGCGGTGGAGTCTCCCGCTTCAGAATCAGATAAAATTGCCGCTGCATGGTTTGACGCGAGGTTTAATCAAACATTGACCGATATTGAAGAGCATTTCAAGCACTACCGATTGTCGGATGCGTTGATGGCAACCTATAAACTGGTCTGGGACGACTTCTGCGCCTGGTATCTTGAACTGGTAAAACCAGCGTATGGTTCACCGATTGCTGCCGCAACTTTAGACACTGTTAAAACGTTCTTTGAACGCGTATTGACGCTGGTGCATCCTTTTATGCCATTCATTACTGAAGAGTTATGGCATGATGAACTGTTTGGCAAAAATGCGAAAGACTGTATCATCGTCGCAGCATTCCCTACGGTAGACATTTATGATGAGCAGATGATCAAAGAATTTGCCATCGTCCAACAAATTATTTCTGAGATCCGCAATATCCGCAATTCGAAAGGGATATCACCAAAAGTAGCTTTGCCTCTGGCAGTCAATCAGCAATCAGACATCAACCTTGTGCAATATATTGCGATCATTTCAAAGATTGCGAACTTACAGGAAGTAACCTTTGTGACAGAGAAAGTCGCGGGTGCCACAAGCTTCCTTGCCGGCAAGGATGAATGCTATGTTATACTCGAAAACAACATCGATGTTGCTGCCGAACGCGAACGCATTGAGAAAGAACTCGCTTATCTTAGGGGCTTTCTCGTATCGGTTGAGAAAAAGCTTTCAAACGAACGTTTTGTTCAGAATGCAAAACCCGAAATCGTTGAAAATGAAAAAAGCAAAAAAGCCGACGCCGAAGCTAAGATCAAAATCCTGGAAGAAAGTTTAGCTGCATTGGGCTAATCATCATACAGCAAACAGAAGAGCCCCGTGTCTACCGCAGGACTCTTCTGTTTTATAAGCTCAGTACTCAAGCTGAACTTTGTTGCACGGAATCCTATAAAAAATGAATAACTTTATAAGAAGAAACTTAAATTATACGATTATGGGATTTAAAGAAACATTTCAGATCAACGGTGAAAACCTGCTACAGAAAATTAAGGATATTATCGCTGAGGGCAACGTTAATAAGATCAGTATCTCGGACAAACATGGGAAAGAAATTATGAGCTTTCCGGTTACCGTGGGGGCCATAGGACTTATCCTTGCTCCGGTATTTGCCGCCATAGGTGCTGTCGCGGCTCTCCTGACCGAGTGTACCATCACCGTCGAACGCAATAGCGACAAGAAAGAAGGTGACGGTCCCGATGACAAGCAAGATCCGCCTGCAGACCCTCCAAGGACGATTACCGTTCAGTAAGTAACTTCTTAACGTCTGATCCGATGAAAATAGTAAAGAACATCCTCTGCATTCTTTTTGGACTGCTGTTTATCAATGCCGGCCTGGATAAACTGTTACATTATATGCCTGTCCCGCCGATGGACATAAATATGCAAAAAGTCTTTGAAGCATTTATAACCATCCGGTGGTTATTGCCGCTCGTAGCCATTATTGAAATCATAGGCGGAGCACTGTTCCTTTTTCCACGAACGAGAACTGTCGGTGCTTTGGTTATTCTCCCCATACTTATTGGTATTTTTATCCACAATATGATTTTTGCTCCGGGCGGTCTTCTGTTCTGGGCTCCTCTGTTCCTGATCTGGTTGTGGGTAGTTTTCGAAAACTGGGGTAAGTACAGAAAGCTGATGGCGTAACAGAAAATGCAAAAACTTTGGGTTGCGGCCGATTTTTGGTCAATTATTTGATGTATCCTGCACGACAGTTGCTCCTGTGGGCACATGCTTCAGACAAATGCTGCAGGAGCAATTATTATGCTAGATCCACAAGCTCCTGGCAGCGGGCGTGGGCTATATATTTGCCGACATGTAATTAAACTTGCATATCAAAGCAAATTTATCTTAGTTTGCTGACACGAGCACGATTATAAGTTATTATATGGAAACTTTGCAAACTTTTTTCCGTTTTAATTTTTATTAATAGAAACTTAAATCAAATAATACGTTGAACAGATTTACCCGAATTGCATTTAAAACAATATTGTGGATTATCGGAGTCATCATTGCACTGATCATTCTGGTGATATTTTTAATCAGGCTCCCTGCCGTGCAAAATTATATTGCCGGAAAAGTAACGCATTATGTTGAAGGAAAAATAGGTACTCCGGTCAAAATCGGTTATATCAATATAGACTTTCCGAAAAAGCTAGTTTTAGAGGACATTTATCTTGCGGATCAGAGCCGGGACACATTGGTAGCGGGCAAAAGCATTGCTGTCGATATCAATATGCTGAAACTTCTGAAAAATACAGTCGAGATCCAGAGTCTGGAGGCTGAAGGAATCACTGCGAAAATCCGTCGCACGATGCCCGACAGCGCCTTCAATTTTGATTACATAGTGAAAGCATTTTCCTCCCAGAAAGAGAGTCAGCCCACAGCCGATACTACGTCGGCCCTGCTGTTCAATCTGGATAAAATAAAATTTGACAAATTCCATATCGTCTATTCAGATGAGGTCATCGGCACGAGTGCCGATGTCTACCTAGGCACACTGAATACCAATATCAAAAAGTTTGATCTCACTAAAAATATGGCCTTTAATCTTCCCAAAGTAAAGATTGACGGTCTAAATGCAACGGTAAAGCAATGGAAGCCCGTGGCAGAAGGAGCAGGTCCCGAAGCGGAGGACTTTGGTATCACCGATAAAACCGCCCAGACCACCGAACTGCTTCCCGATGTTGGCATACAGATCGCTGATCTCGCCAATATCGTAGTCCGCTATGAAGACCAGTCCAGCGCCTTAAAAACAAAGTTCATCCTTAAGAACCTTCGCGCCGACATCAATAAAATAGATTTAAACAAGGAACTGGTCGATATTCAGACCATAAATCTCGACGGTTCAGACAATGAGGTCCTCTTTGGTAGATTGGCACGGAAAGCAGCTGCAGATACCAGCAGTGCCGATACAGCCAAAGTCAACTGGGTCGTGTCTGCCAAAGAAATTAAGATCGACAATACCCGCTTGGCCTATCGGGATGACAATCAGGCCCGCATGAAAGGTTTTGACTATTTCAATATCAAGATTCCGGGATTAAAAACTAACCTGACGGATCTTTATTATAGCGCTGATTCGATCAGCGGATCGCTGAATGAACTGACGGCATCCGATCACTCCGGACTGCTGATCAAACAGCTTAAGGGGGAATTCAAATACACCGGTACCGGTGCTGAAATTAAAAATTTATATGCCGAGACACCGCGTACGCTGATCCGCGATTACCTAAAAGTAAGCTACCCATCATTGGATGTCGCATCCCAAAAGCCGGAGCTAATCCATGTGGATGCCACGATCAGGAAAAGCCACGTCGATATGCGCGACATTTACTACTTCGCTCCTTTCCTGGACACCATGCAGGTGATGAAGCCGTTGATGGACAAAAAATTTAATATCGACGGCAGAGTAATCGGTAAGGTTAATGATCTGCGTATCCCCAACATTGATTTTCAGACGCTGTCCAATACACGGGTAGTAGCGAGCTTACATCTGAAGGGATTGCCGGACGTAGAGAAAATGTCCATGGACCTAAATCTGAAAAAGCTCACCACAGGCCGATCGGATATCGAAAAGCTAGTCGCCAAATCCATGTTGCCGAGCAGTATTGAACTTCCGAATACGATCGGGCTGACGGGCACATTTAAAGGCGGTATGACTGCCTTCAACACGAACCTTTCCTTGGTAACCGAAAAAGGAACTGCCAAATTCGACGGGAAGGTAGGTATGGCTGGGCGGGATACCACTTACGATGCCTTTGTAAGCATCCGTGACTTTGATATTGGCAAAATCATGAAAATGGACAGTACACTCGGCATACTTTCCTTTGAAGGCAAAATAAAAGGTCAGGGCACCGATCCCAAAAAACTTGTGGCCAATTTTGACGGTAAGCTCAACCGCCTGGATGCCATGGGTTACCGCTACCAGAATATCGACATGAACCTAACGGCAGACAAGGGTGACATGAAAGCGTCTGTCATCAGTCCGGACCCCAATATCAAAGTAAAGCTGGATGCAACAGCCAATATGAAATCCAGATATCCTCAGGTCGATTTTGAACTGGTGGCCGACACCATTAATCTCAAAAATCTAAAACTAATGGATGATGACTTTAAGTATCATGGTAAGCTCGTCGGGCATTTCACCTCCGCTGATCCCAACTTTCTCAACGGCGAAGCCCATCTTACCAATTCATCCATCGCCTACAATAATGCATATTATTCGCTGGACAGTATTTCGCTGATAGCAAAATCAGATACCAGCAGAAACCTGCTGCTGCTAAAATCAGCATTCTTCAATGCCCATCTCGTCGGTAAATATAAGATTCTCGAGCTGCAAAATGCCATTCAGGATATTTTGCAGGTATACTATCAGCCCGGCAAGCCTGTCAAGGTACCAAAGTACGAGCCACAGAATATTGAGTTCTCCGCACAGCTGACCCGAACGAGATTTGTGCAAGATATGGTACCCGAACTAACGGAAATGAAAGATATTACCTTGGATGGTATGTTTAATAGTGAATCGAAAACCATCCTAGCCAAATTAGACGCACCCAAGATTGTATACAACGGGACCGAAATCAATAATGTGACGCTGGATATCAACACCCTGGATAGTACACTCTATTATTCAGCACTGATCAACAAGATCAAAGTTAGTAACATTGAACTCGTCAATACAGTATTCAGCGGCAAAGTCATCCAGAATAACCTGGACTTTGGCTTATGGATCAAAGATAAAAAAGAAAAAGAGCAGTACCATCTGGGCGCCAATATGCGTGTCGACAATGGTGCTTTCGTATTTAGCCTGCTACAGGATGGTCTGATGCTCAACTACGACAAGTGGACGGTTGATTCAAACAACGTCCTTAAGTTTGGCAGTACCGGTATACAGGCTCAGGATTTTGTCTTGAGCAACAAGGGCCAGGAACTTCGGATATCCTCCCAGGACAGCGTGTTGAATTCGCCGGTCAATATTTCGTTTAAAAATTTCCGCATTGAGACACTCAGCAAAATGCTGGAAAGCGAGACGCTGGACCTGGGTGGTGGCATCAATGGACAGGCTACAATATCCCGGCTCGAAAGCAGCCCTGTATTTGTATCCGACCTGGTCATCAACAAATTCTATGTAGGAAAAGACACTGTCGGAAATGTCAATATACAGGTCAACAATGCAAAAGAAAACACATATAACGCCAATATCAGTATCAGCGAGAATGGTAATAATGTGAAGCTGAGCGGTGATTTTATCAGTCCGCCGAACGGTGAATCCAGTCTGGATTTCACGCTGGACATCGCGCCGCTGACCATGCAGACTGTACAGGCTTTCAGCTTAGGCTATCTGAAAGACTCCGGAGGAAACCTTGAGGGACAGCTGAAAATAACAGGTTCACCCTCGCAACCACGTATAGACGGCGATGTCCATTTCAAAGAAGCGCAGTTTAATATCGCCATGTTGAATGCGCTGTTTAAGGCGAAGGACGAAACAATCCATTTTGGCAACAAAGGGATTACCTTCCCTAAATTTGAACTGGAAGACAAAAAAGGAAATATAGCCAAGGTGACCGGCTCGGTAGATACCAGAACGTATACGGACTTTGATTTTAATCTCAATGTGAATACAGATAATTTTGAGGTATTAAATTCTACCCAGACCGACAACGACATGTTCTATGGCAAGATGTATCTGACGTCCAACCTCCGGATCCGGGGCAACTTGGACAAGCCGGTCGTCGACGGAACCATCAAAGTATTGGGCGATACCGATTTTACCTTTGTGATGCCAAACGAAGATCCGGGGATGGCCGACCGTAAAGGCGTGGTAGAGTTTGTGGATAAAAGTGATACCACACGCGCCAATGTATTTGCCAAACTCGATTCCATGACCGTTACCAGACTGACAGGTATGGACGTGGATCTGAATCTGCAGACGGATAAGGAAGCAAAATTCAAGATCCTGCTGGATGCCGGTTCACAAGATGCCCTGAATATCCAAGGTCAGGCAGAGCTCAATGCAGGTATCGATGCCAGTAGCAAAATTACACTGTCAGGAACATTCACCGTGGACAAGGGTAGTTATTCATTCAGCTTTGGTCCGGTGAAGAAAGACTTTACTTTTCAAAAGGGAAGCACGATTACCTGGAATGGCGACCCATTGGATGCACAGCTCAATATCACTGCGGCCTATACGACCAAAGCCCCCACGTTGGAGCTGGTGGCTACACAGTTAGGATCCGAAAATCCAAACTTGTACAAACAGCGAGTTCCATTCAATGTACTGCTGAAAATAACAGATAAGCTGTTCCAGCCACAGCTGGGTTTTGATATTGATCTGGATGAGAACAATTCGATCGTTTCGCAGGATGTTGTCAGCAAGGTGAACAATGCCCTGACGACCTTACGCGAGAATCCATCCGAACTCAACAAACAGGTATTCTCATTGATCGTGCTGGGACGCTTTATGTCGACCAATCCGTTTGAAAGTCTTTCCGGTGGAGGCGGCACAGAAGCCATCGTCCGAAATAGTATCAGTTCATTCCTCAGCAGCCAGCTCAACCGCTTGGCATCAGAGCTGATCAGTGGTGTTGAGCTCGATTTCAACCTGACATCCGAGGAAGATTACGCTACCGGAGCCGGACAGACCAGGACTGACTTAAATATCGGTGTATCTAAAATGTTGCTGAACGACCGGCTGAAGATCACCATAGGTTCCAACTTTGAAGTGGAAGGGAATACCCGTCCGGGTGAGTCGGCAAATAATATCGCAGGGGATATCCAGCTCGATTACCAGCTTTCACAGGATGGCCGTTATTTTGCACGGGTATACCGTAAGAACCAGTATCAGGTGACCCTTCAGGGCCAATATGTAGAGACTGGCATCGGCTTCATTATCAATATGGATTACAATAAATTTAAGGAGATCTGGATGAGTTCGAAAAAACTCAAGGAATACTATGACACCAGCAGCAAAGGATTCAGGAAACGATTTGACGTGGAACGCATGGAGGCCGACTCCGTATACCGTGACAGCGTGCGCACCGTCATTAGGGATAGCCTTATACTTCATAGTCCAGAATACCGCAAACGGATACAAGAAAGGGAAAAAGAACGACGCAAACAGCAATTGGACTCCAGCAAGACTATTCCCAAAAAAGAAAGTCCAAAAACAAATTTAGATACGATCAGAACGACTGCGATTAAAAATGAAGACGAGGAAAGGAGTTACCATGCGAGCTAAACTGAAATTTACTATTGGCCTATTGTCATTGACGGCACTGATCGCCTCCTGCTCTTCGACCAAGAATCTGAAAGAAGGCCAAAGTTTATATGTCAAAGGAAATGTCATCATCGATTCAGATACCATTTCCAAAGAAAATAAAGAGCGGCTTTCAACACATCTGGAGTCCGCACTGTTACCCAAGCCTAATAAACGCCTTGCCGGAATCCCTTTCAAGCTTTATTTTAATAATATGGCGGGTGACTCCGTGGGTAACAACGTTATCAAAAAGTTTCTCAAGAAGATCGGTGAGGAACCCGTTCTGCTGAGTGACGTTAACCGCGAATACAATGAAAACCTGCTGCGCAACAGACTTGAGAATATTGGTTTTTTCAATGCTGAAGTAAAATCCGATACCTTGGTAGAGGCAAAGAAGGCGACGATCAATTATACCGCCACGCCCAATCTGATCTACCGCATTAGATCGGTCAAGTTTGACGTTGACAGCACGACCCAGCTGGGCAGAGATATCCGTTCGTCTGCGGACAAAAGCCTGCTTCAGGTTGGAAAAAACTATAGCTTGGATGTCATCCTGAATGAGCGTGACCGCATAGACAATGACCTTAAAAATAAGGGATACTATTACTTTAGTCCGGATTACATCCTTGTGCAGGTAGACAGTTCACACCGCAACAACAGGGTCGACATGTATGTAACGGTCAAAAAAGAGACACCTGCTCAGGCCAAGGTTCCGTCTAAGATCAATAAAATCTACATCTTTCCTAACTATACGGAGACAAGCGCGGGCTATCAACGTTCAACACGCAACGCCGAACTGTACGATAGCAGTTATTATTTTATCGACCGTAGACACACTTACCGTAGGCCGGTTATCGCCAAGCATATCTTCTTCCGTCCCGGTGACATCTACAATCGTAATGCACACAACCAGACCATCAGCCATCTGGTCAACCTGAACAGCTGGAAGTTTGTCAAAAACAATTTTGTGGACAGCAAAGAAGTGCCCAATGCGCTGGATGTCTATTATTATCTAACACCGTTGCCCAAGAAATCACTTCGGGTCGAGTTACTGGGTAAAATGGCCTCCGTGTATAATGGAACAGAAGTTAATGTCAACTGGACATTACGTAATGCATTCAAGGGGGCCGAACAGCTGAGCTTTAACGTCTTTGGCGGTTATGAGACACAGACCGGTGGAAATGCAGATCTCAATTCCAGCTACTACCGCTATGGAGCAGAAGCGACACTGACCTTTCCACGGATCCTCAGCCCATTTGGAAGCATCAATCCTTCACGCCGTTTCATTCCAAAAACCTACATCAAGGGCCGGTATGAATTTCTAAACCGTCGCAAGGCGTACACCCTTAATTCAATTGCCCTGGATTACGGCTATATCTGGCAAGAATCGGAAGAAAAGCAGCATGATCTTGCTTTATTTGAAGTCACTTATACACAGCCCAAAGGGATTTCCGAAAGCTATCAGAAGCAGATGGATACGATCCCAGCATTGCGCCACGCGATTGAGCCGCAGTTTACCATCGGTCCGAACTACAACTTTACGTTCCAGAATACGATGAAACAGCATTTGAAGAATACCTTTTACTTCAAGGGAAACCTCGATCTTTCGGGCAACGTACTTGGTCTGATCAAAGGAGCTGATTTCAACAAAGGTAAAACATTCAAATTATTTGACGCCTACTTCTCCCAGTACATTAAAATCAGCGGGGATGGGCGGCATTACCTAAAATTGTCAGAAAACTCGCAGCTGGCATCCCGGGTTGCGCTTGGCCTGAGCTATTCGTATGGCAATTCGCGGTCCCTCCCCTACCTAAAACAATATTATGTGGGTGGCCCGAACAGTATTCGCGCCTTTGGTGCACGTGCTATAGGCCCCGGTACAGTTGCTCCTGAAAAGCTCAGCAATGGCTTATTCTATGCTGACCAGACCGGGGATATCAAGCTGGAGCTCAATACCGAATACCGGGCCAAGCTGGCCGGTTTTGTACATTGGGCAGCCTTTATAGATGCCGGTAACGTATGGTTGCAACGGGAAGATCCAAATAAACCCGGAGGTAAATTCAGTAAAAACTTTCTGAATGAACTTGCCGTAGGAGGCGGTGCCGGCTTGCGTTTCGACTTCACCTTCTTGATCATACGGACTGATTTTTCCATTCCGTTCCGTATTCCTTACCTGCCCAAAGGCGAACGCTGGGTATTCAAGGATATCGACTTCGGCAGTTCGCGCTGGCGCAAAGACAACCTGATGTTCAACCTCGCTATCGGTTATCCATTCTAATCCGGATGGGGATAGCAGGTTGATAGCAGGGCCTTCGGCAGGTTAACGTTTACGGAAACAATCAGCATAATCTATTCTTTATTAATCGTTTACAAAAAGGGTATCGCCTTATAAGATGGGGCGCATCAGGCTGTTCGTCTGCCTAACTTTAAGCTCAACAAGATAACTAAATAGTTGAGAACGATTAAAATTTGAAAAGATGAAATCACCAATGATGAAGATGGCTGGATTGTTTGGATTTGTATTCGCCATACTGATGACAAGCCAAAGCGCCCTTGCGCAATCGAAAGTAGACCATGCGCTAAACACTGCAGAAGGAGCTGCAGAAACAGTAAACAAAGCTGGCAAAACCCTTAAGACAATTGGGGGACTATTTAAGAAAAAAAATAAAGATGAGGCGGAGAACGCTCTTCCACCAACCACCACGATACATGTGCAGGGACCGGCTTCATACGATGCTGTAAATCAATTTAAAGAGGCTATAAAATCATGCAAAGAGGTGAAAAACGCTAACCTAAAATTTAAGAAAGGCAAATCCATGATCACAGTAAATCATACGGGGACGACAGAAGGATTCTTCGAAAGCCTGAATAAGGCCGGTACTTTGAAGGGAAAAAACATTCTTTCTGTGGAAGAAGGAACAATTGAAATCGAAGTTCCGGGAGAATAGCAAAAAACAGGTCTGAAATAGATTGGTATACTGACAATAATTCGTTAAATTCAAGCATTATTTACTAATCCACATAAATGCTCATGAAATATCCATTCTTAGCGAGGACAAACAGTAGTGAAAGTGGGCTGGATATTCCATATGACCATGAACACAAATAATTGACATATGAAAGTAACTATTGTTGGAGCCGGAGCTGTAGGAGCAACTACAGCAGACAATTTAATCCGTCGAAATGTCGCAGAAGAGATTGTATTGTTGGATATTAAGGAAGGATTTGCCGAAGGCAAGGCGCAAGATATGGCGCAAACTGCCGCCTTGTTGGGTTTTGAATCCAAAATCAAAGGCGTGACCAATGACTATCTGTCCACTGCAGGCTCTACTGTAGCTGTCATTACTTCGGGCATCCCCCGCAAACCGGGAATGACTCGCGAGGAATTGATCGGGACAAATGCCAATATTGTCAAATCGGTAGTAGAGAATCTGGTCAAACATTCGCCCGACATCATTATTGTCATTGTTTCTAATCCAATGGATACCATGACCTATCTAGCACTCAAATCGAGCGGCTTACCCAAAAACAGGATTATCGGAATGGGCGGCACACTGGATTCTGCGCGTTTCAAATATCAACTGAGTGAAAAGCTGAATGCTTCGGCCGCCGATCTCAACGCCATCGTGATTGGTGGTCATGGAGATACGACGATGATCCCGCTCATCAAGCACTCCACGTGGAACAGCATCCCTGTCACCAATTTTCTGTCTACCGAGGAGCAGCAGGAGATTGTACAAAAAACGATGGTAGGTGGTGCGACCTTGACGAGCCTGATCGGTACGTCGGCATGGTATGCTCCCGGAGCGGCTACCGCAGCAGTCGTGGAAAGTATCGTGCGTGACCAGAATAAGCTATATACTGCCTCCGTTTATTTAGAAGGTGAGTTTGGGCAGGAAGATATTACCCTTGGTGTACCTGTCATCATTAATAAAAAAGGCTGGGACCGAATTATTCCGCTGCAGCTGGATCAGGAAGACAAAGAAAAGTTCAGCAAAAGTGCAGATGCCGTACGCGCCATGAATAATGTACTCAGGGAGATAAACGCGTTATAATAAGACTTTTTTCTTTCCGAGAGGCGGTTATTGACTTAATAACCGCCTTTTTTTGCTACAGTCTTTATGGCGAATCATGAAGCTGACATTTTAAAATAATCCGCTTTCGGAAGGCTTAATTTTTTATCTTTGAGCTTATGACGACAGTACCATTTCAAATCTTGGATCTTCAGGGACAAGGAACACATATTTTAGTTGACGTTACACTATACGAGCGCACATTCAAAATGGTCATCGATACAGGTGCTTCGAAAACTGTGTTTGACAAAACCCAGCTGGGACATCTTCTGGAAGATCAGCTACTGTTAGAACCGTCCGAAACCCTATCCACAGGACTCGGCACCAACTCAATGGAAAGCTTTAATATGGATATTCCCAGCCTGACTATTGGCGGCTGGCGGATCAGCCATCTCCGGGCGGCCGTGCTGGATCTCAGTTCCATCAACTACGCTTATCAGCAGATGGATCTGGAGCCAGTGATCGGTGTGCTTGGCGGCGATATTTTTGCCAGCTATGGTGCTGTTATAGACTATGCGAAGCAGACACTGAAGCTCAGGGACCGAAAAGTCAGGCGTAAATAGGCCATCGACACTAAAATCTGAACAATCTTTGGTGAATACGCAACCGAAGATAGGTATAATACAGTACAGCGATCAATATACCCAGTCCGCCCATGACATAGAGTGTGGTGCGCAACCCACAGTAGCTGGCCAGCGAACCGATCAGCAGTGTTCCGATCGGAAAGATACCCTGAAAAGCCATTACATAGTAGGAAATAGCCCGCGCCCGATATATTGGAATAGCATGTGTCTGAATATAGGTATTGATACTGGAATTTTGCATCATCATGGCAAAGGAAACCAGCATCACATAGACCAGGGCCATCTGCAGCATGCTGGAATGTGCCAGAAAGAGCAATGCAAGCCCCATGAGTGCGGCAGCCCCCATCACCTGATAGCGAAGGTTGGTTCCCGACTTTAACCGCGCCATGTTGAATGCACCAATCATAGCTCCCAGACCGGCCGCACTTTCAAACCAGGAGAAGGTCCGTTCGTCGCCGAGGAACATTTCTTTGGCAATTGCCGGTAAAAGCGACGTATAGGGAATTACAATCAGGCTGGAAAATGTCATGATAATAATCAGCGACGAGATATGAGGTGAACGTTTCAGATAACGGAACCCTTCCACCAGTCCCTCCCAGTTGCTTCCCTTGCTCAGCTGAACATGCGTTTCGTCTACGCGCATCATCAGCAGGGTAATAATGACCGGCACAAAACTAATGAAATTCAGCGCGAAACAGACCAGCTCACCATAGGTGCTGAGCAAGATACCACCAATGGCCGGGCCGAGCATCCGGGCAGCATTGAAAATTGTGGAGTTGAGCGCAATAGCATTTGGCAGGTCTTTGCGGTCGCCGACAAGATACATCATGAGGGACTGCCGGCCAAGGACATCGAAGGAATTGATAATCCCCTGTATCAGCCCAAGAACAGACAGCCACAGCACACTTTCCCATTTCAGGTAGACGACCAGTGTCAGCACTCCCGCCTGTATCATCAGGCCGATCTGTGTCATGAGCACCAATTTGTATTTTGGATGCTTGTCGACGAAACTCCCAATAAAAGGAGACAGCACCAGAGAAGGCAACAAGGAAATAAACTGAACAAATCCAAGCCAAAATACCGAGGAAGTCAGTTCATACACCAGCCAGCTGATCGCTATCCGCTGCATCCAAGTTCCCATAAGGGAAATAGCTTGTCCAATCACATGTAAACGGAAGTTTCTATAATGGAGAGATCTAAAAACCTGCATATATAAAGATAATACTATAAAAGTATAACAAAAAATATGGGGAAGAGATTGTGCTTTGCAAAAATAATGATGCAATTCGTCGAAATCAATGTGCAATAGTGGAATATAATCGATAACTTTGTGATACAATTATTCCGACATTAGAATAATCAAATAATTATCATTCAATAACATATACAATGAAATTTTTTATTGACACAGCGAACCTGGAACAAATCAAGGAAGCCCAGGACTTAGGTGTATTAGACGGCGTAACGACCAACCCAAGCTTGATGGCAAAAGAAGGTATCAGCGGTGACGAAAATGTAATCAACCATTACAAAGCCATCTGTGCGATCGTTGATGGCGATGTGAGCGCTGAAGTTATTTCGACAACTTATGAGGAAATGATCAAGGAAGGCGAAGCGTTGGCAGCTCTTGACAGCAAAATCGTAGTGAAAGTTCCGATGATCAAAGACGGCGTAAAAGCAATTAAATATTTCAGCAGCAAAGGCATCAAGACAAACTGTACATTGGTATTTACGGCAGGTCAGGCACTATTGGCTGCTAAAGCGGGTGCTACTTATGTATCTCCATTTATTGGCCGCCTGGATGATATTTCTACTGACGGGCTGGCGTTGATCGAAGACATCCGCCTGATCTATGACAACTACAACTTCTCTACACAGATTCTGGCCGCTTCCGTGCGCCATAGTGCACATATTCTGGGCTGTGCCAAAATTGGTGCCGATGTTATGACAGGCCCCTTGTCAGCGATCTTATCCCTGTTGAAGCATCCATTGACAGACAGTGGTCTGGCAACCTTCCTGGCTGATCACGCAAAAGCAGCAGGAAAATAAAAATACTATAGCCCCCTATAGGTTCAGAACCGATAAGGAAGATGACAATAATCTTAACCTTATCGGTTTTCTTATGTCGATAAATTCCGTACTTTTGTAGGTGATCTAAGGTTTAACGAACACAAGTCCATGGAACATTCCAACACAGCATATCCAGATATCCTGAAGCGAAACAATCTGAAAGTCACCCAGCCGAGGCTGAGGGTACTTGAGATTATTTCGACGAAAGATTCTGCGATCTCCCAGCCTGAACTGGAAAAGTTATTGGGCAAAGATATCGACCGTGTGACCTTGTACCGCGTGCTGGCGAGTTTCGAGGAGAAAGGCATTATCCACAAGATCTTTGACCTGCATGGTACCGCCACCTACGCCATGTGCTCCACCGATTGCTCCGAGCATGACCATCATGACCAACATGTACATTTCATCTGCCGCGTGTGCAACTCGGTGTACTGTCTGGATGATATCACACTGCCAAAAGTATCGATTCCTGCGGGCTTTAGCCTGGAGGCCATTGCTGTAAACGCACTTGGTGTATGCAATCATTGCAAAAAATAAATCGAACATTATCCGTCCAAAAACTATTTTTCACTTGATTTGTCTATAGTTGGGAATCGAAAGATGTGCCGATTAGATCAGCTATTATCGTGCTGTATGCTGTTTTTTTTGTACCTTGTATGTGGCCCGTCATGGCAGTCATGGATCGATAAGCCGTCAGCGCTGGCGCTGTCATAAGCCCTGAGGGCTGAACATTGAATAAAAATAAAGTAAATGAAAACAAAGAAAGAGAATCCCTATAAGGAGGTGCTGACCCAGCTGATTATCGACATTTTCGAGAAATCAGGCAACAAGCCCCTCAACTATAAACAAGTTTCTTCCAAGCTGAACCTAACGGACAGCGACTCCAAAGCGGCGATTGCCGACATCTTGCAGGATAATGTGCGAAACGGTCTTTTTATCGAAGTAGACCGTGGCAAATTCAGCCTGAAACAACTCAAAGTCTATGTGACCGGAAAAGTAGACATGACGGCGGACGGCTCCGCCTACGTGATTCCCGACGATGAGTTTGAGAACGATATTTACATTGCGCCCCGCAAGCTAAGACAGGCCCTGCATGGGGATATCGTGAAGGTACACACGTTTGAGAAAAGAAGAGGAGGACGCAAAAAAGAAGGTGAAGTCGTGGAGATTCTTCAGCGGGCCAAAACGGACTTTACCGGAACTATCAGCATTTCCAACAATTTCGCATTTTTTATTGCCGATGACCGCAAGATGCTACATGACATTTTCATCCCGCTGGACAACCTGAATGGCGCCAAGGACAAAGAAAAAGTCGTCGTATCGATCACCGACTGGCCTAGCGGCAGTAAAAACCCGGTCGGCACCGTGAAGCATGTACTCGGCGTCAAGGGCGAGAACAATACCGAGATGAATGCCATCCTGGCGGATTTCGGTTTTCCACTGGAGTTTCCGAAAAAAGTCGAGGCCGAAGCCAATAAAATATCCGATACGATCAGCAAGGATGAGATTGCCAAAAGACGCGATTTCCGTCCTGTCACCACATTCACAATTGACCCTGCAGACGCCAAGGATTTTGATGACGCCATCTCTTTCCAGAAGCTGGAAAATGGCAATTATGAAATTGGGGTACATATTGCTGACGTTTCACATTTTGTACTGCCGGATACCGAACTGGACAAAGAAGCCTTCGACCGCGGCACCTCCGTTTATCTGGTCGACCGCGTGATTCCGATGCTGCCAGAAAGGCTATCCAATGGCGTATGCTCGCTACGTCCCCATGAAGACAAGCTCTGTTTTTCGGCCGTGTTTGAGCTGGATGACAAGGCCAATGTGCACCATCAATGGTTTGGCCGTACCATTATCCATTCCGACAGGCGCTTTACCTATGAGGAAGCACAGGAAGTCATTGAAACAAAATCAGGGGACTTTAGCGCTGAGATTCTGAAGCTGAATGAACTGGCCTATATCTTGCGGGAGCGCAAATTCAAAAATGGCGCTATATCGTTTGAAAGTGAAGAAGTTAAATTTATACTCGATGAGAACGGTAAGCCTACAGGTGTATATACCAAAGTCCGTAAAGATGCCCATAAGCTGATCGAAGACTTCATGCTGCTGGCCAACCGCAAGGTGGCCGAATTTATCGGCAAGCAAGGACGGGGCAAAAACAAGCTGACTTTTGTCTACCGTTTCCATGATGTGCCCAATCCAGAGACACTGACCACATTTTCACAGTTTGCCGCCCGTTTTGGTCACAAACTATCGATCAGAACCGATAAGGAAACAGCAAAATCTCTGAATGCCCTGATGACAAAGATTGAAGGCAGCAAAGAACAGAATATGCTGACCTCTCTGGCTGTGCGTTCGATGGCCAAGGCCATCTATACGACCAAGAAGTCTAGTCATTATGGACTGGCATTTGACTATTATACCCATTTCACGTCCCCTATCCGCCGGTATCCGGATGTGATGGTACACAGGTTGCTGCAGTTTTATCTCGATGGAGGCAATAAGATCAATGCTGAACATTACGAGAAGATGGCAGAACATTCTTCACAGATGGAGAAAAAGGCGGCGGAAGCAGAGCGGGCATCCATCAAATATAAACAGGCCGAATATCTACAGGACCAGATCGGCACCGAATATACCGGTGTCGTATCAGGTGTGACCGAATGGGGTATGTATGTGGAGATCGAAGAAAATAAATGTGAGGGTATGGTACGTCTGCGTGATATTACCGATGACTTCTACGTGCTGGATGAGAAGAACTACGCGATTATCGGCCAGCGCCGGAAGAAAAAGTATCAGCTTGGGGACGAAGTTCAGATCCGTGTTAAGAAAGTGGATCTGGATAAAAGACAGATAGATTTTACGTTACTTAGTTAAGATAAAAAAAGCCGGCGCATTGTGTCCGGCTTTATATTTAATACTGAAAGCTAAGCACTGTAGGTGTAGCCTTTGGCACGATTTCTTTGGTTTGATCAACGATTACTTTGCCTCCTTGCTCGATTTTGCAAACCACAGTAAATGGTTTTGAAAACGCTGCTGCAGAAACGGTAATAGTAGCTCCTAAATAAGCTGATGCACTTTCAAACACAGCCGTCTTCCCTCCTGCAAAATATTCATTATTTAAGTCATATATTGATTGCCCAGACGTACCTGCGGCGCCATTCACTTTCCACAACGTTGGTCCTTTAGCATCTGAACCAATTACCTGTGCAGACATTGTACTACCTTCCTCACCTGTATAACCTTTTGCTGTAACTGTAACTTTTAAAGCTTCCTTGTTACCGGTTGGCACCGTGTTGTCATCATCCTTAGAACATCCCACAAACGCTAGAGTCACAAGCGTTAACACCATTAAATACATCGATTTGATTTTCATAATTTGCATACTTTAATTTGTTTTTTTCTGTTAATTATCCGTCCGTGTTTGACAAACGTCTTGCCAAAAAGAAGCATAAACACGCAAAAAGATAAAATATACTCAGAAACCAGTAGAAGAATATTTTCACAGAAAAAACACAGAGCGACTAGTATTCAAGACAATAAAGATTTTGACGAGTCAAACATTGTGTTCTGCTTTTCGCTCCCAGCCTAAGACAACGCTACTATCGTTGTCCTTATTTGACAACATAATAATAACCAGTAGCAGCTGCTAAACTTGCGAGCTCAATATCGGATTGTACAAGCATTAAACGACACCCCATTATTATCACAGCACACCTTACATATTATTGAGCTATCTCAGAAAAGGAAACATTCCGCACTGTGTTTACTCCATTTCGCCAAGTAAAATATTGATTCTGCGCGATGTCGGATTGAGACAAACCAGTGTCGAAATCATTTTTCCATGTGGGGAAATGAAAATTCCACTCGGCGAAATCATCCAAACCATTGACAAAACGGGCCAGACAGGTGGCGGAATCATTTCGACAGTGAACTGGATCATTTCGTTACTGCGGCGGATGACACAAACGGGCGTCGAACCAATTCCGACAGACGGGGAAATGAAACTTCCACCCGACTAAATCATCTAAACCAAGGACAGCATGCACGAGAAGGAGCGCGAACTCATCAAACTAGGAGGGAAAACAGCTTCGCCAGAGGGAAAAGGCATCCGACATCTCTAAAAAATAATCTAAATTTTATACACTAACTATTTAATATTCAAAACGGAATCTGTATCTTTGCGAACTTAAAATAATTTAGGTATAAAATTTATAAACAAAAACAGGTAAATGCCTACTATTCAACAATTAGTTAGAAAAGGTAGAGTAGCTCTGGTTGACAAGAGTAAGTCACCAGCGTTGGACTCATGTCCACAGCGAAGAGGTGTATGTACACGTGTATATACTACTACCCCTAAAAAACCAAACTCAGCAATGCGTAAAGTAGCTCGTGTACGTTTAACAAACGGTAAAGAGGTCAACGCTTACATCCCTGGAGAAGGTCACAACTTACAAGAGCACTCGATCGTATTGATCCGTGGTGGTCGTGTTAAAGATTTACCAGGTGTGCGTTACCACATCATCCGTGGTGCATTAGATACTTCAGGTGTAGCAGGTCGTAACCAACGTCGTTCTAAATACGGAACTAAGCGTCCTAAACCAGGACAAGCAGCTGCAGCTCCAGCAAAAGGTAAAAAGAAATAATTAAACGGAGGAAAGAAAAATGAGAAAGTCAAAACC